>Ga0308408_1001016_pt1 | contig 14038 bp, 12 predicted proteins | sample HotsprSampleMSe3_FD_203466 | JGI IMG/M metagenome (GOLD analysis project Ga0308408, IMG submission 203466) | Hot spring phototrophic mat microbial communities from Mushroom Spring, Yellowstone National Park, Wyoming, United States - 20060912_MSe3 ... | reverse complement strand
AAGACGGCAAGCCCCTACGGGTAGCAGTAGAGTTTCCCGGGCGAACGGTCTATGTAATGGCCTATAAGGTTCAGGTGGGCACCATTCCGGTCTACCTGATGAGCACCAACCTGCCCGAGAACCGGCCTGAAGACCGCGCCCTCACCGCCCGGCTGTACGCGCCCGGGCAGGAAATTCGCATCGAACAGGAGATGATTTTGGGCATCGGCGGGGTGCGGCTGTTGCGGGCTTTGGGGCTGGAGCCGGAAGTCTGGCATATGAACGAAGGCCACGCGGCTTTTCTAAGCCTCGAGCGCATGCGCGAGCTGGTTGCGAATGGAAGCTCTTTTAGCGAGGCTCTGGAGGCCAGCGCGGCAGGGACGCTCTTCACAACCCATACCCCGGTGCCCGCCGGGCACGACTCCTTTCCCCTGGATCTGGTGGAGCGCTACCTGGACGGCTGGTGGGACAAGCTGGGTACCACCAAAGAAGAGTTCATTGCCCTAGGCCGCGAAGAGAAGAGCTACGGCCCGGTCTTCAGCATGTCCAACCTGGCCCTAACCACCTCGAGGGCTGCCGGTGGGGTCTCGGCGCTGCACGGTGAGGTGTCGCGCGAGATGTTCCAGCACCTCTGGAAAGGCCTGGAGCCGGAAGAAGTCCCCATCAGGCACATCACCAACGGCATCCACACCTTTACCTTCCTGCACCCCGAGATGCAGGCCCTCTACCAGCGCTCCTTCCCCAAAACCTGGGCCGAGCAGCTACACGACCCCAGCCAGTGGACGGTAGAAAGGCTCGAGGAGGACGAGCTCTGGCGCATCCGCAACAAGCTGCGCGCCCACCTTGTCGAGGAGGTACGCGTGCGGCTGTTTGAGCAGCGCCGCCGGAATGGCGACCTTCCGGCCAGGCTGCAGGCGGCTGGAAAGGTGCTCGACCCCACCGTACTGACCATCGGCTTTGCCCGTCGCTTTGCCACCTACAAACGGGCCATCCTAATGTTTACCGACCCCGACCGGCTGCTCTCCATTCTAAACGGTCCCCTGCCGGTACAGTTTGTGTTCGCGGGCAAGGCTCACCCCAAGGACGACCCCGGCAAGGAGTTCATCAGGAAGCTGGCCGAGAAAATCAAAGCGCTGGGACTCGAGGACAAGATGATTCTGCTCGAGGACTACGACATAAGCCTGGCCCGTACCCTGGTGCAGGGGGTGGATGTCTGGCTCAACACCCCCCGCCGCCCCATGGAGGCCTCCGGCACCTCGGGCATGAAAGCAGCCATTAACGGCGCTTTGAACTTCTCCATCCTGGACGGCTGGTGGGCCGAGGCCTTCAACACCACCAACGGCTGGGCCATCGGCGACGAGCGCACCTACGCCACCGAAGAAGCCCAGGATCACGCCGATGCCCAGAGCTTCTACGACACCTTGCAATACGAGATCATCCCGCTGTTTTACGCCCGCGGCGCAGTGGGCACTCCCAGCGGCTGGCTGGCTATGGTGCGCGAAAGCATCCGCACCTGTGGCCCCACCTTCTCGGCCCAGCGCATGGTGGACGACTACCACCGCAAGTTCTACACCCCCCTGGCCCAGCGCTCAGCCCGCCTGATGGAGAAGGCTGCTCTCCTCAAAGAGCTTGCACATTGGAAAAGCCAGGTGCAAAGCGCCTGGAATAACGTGAAGATATGGGTCGAGGACCCGCCCAGCACAACCAACCAGCCCTTGCAGTTGCGGGCTTTTGTGCAGGCTTACGGCATCCCCACCGAAACCCTGCGGGTCGAGCTGGTGGTGCGCCGCAGCAGTGGCGAACTGGAGACGGTGACCCTCAAACACGTTGGCCAGGAACGCGATGCCCTGCTATATACCGGCAGTTACCTTCCAGCCCGCCCCGGCAGCTACGAGTACGGGGTGCGGGTAGTGGCTGTACACCCCGAACTCTCCAGTCCGCGCGAGGTGGCCTTCGTGAAGTGGGCCACAGCAATGGTGGAAGAGCCGGTTAGGGTCTAGTTCATGCGGGTTTTATCGGCTCGAGTAGACTGACCCCCATGCGCCTGGTGCCCTTCCGCTTCGAACACAACACCTTCTGGCTCCTAGACCAGCGCAAGCTCCCTTTCGAGGAAGTCTGGGTGCCCTGCAAAAGCGCACGCGAGGCCGCTGCTGGCATCCGCGAGATGGTGGTGCGGGGAGCCCCGGCCATCGGGGTGACGGCGGCTTTTGGCATGGTGCTGGCCCATTTGTCGGGCGAAGAACTGGCCGAAGCCGATACCCTGCTGCGCCAAAGCCGCCCCACTGCGGTCAACCTGTTTTATGCCCTGGAGCGCATGAAACCCCATTGGGGCAACCTCGAAGCCTCGCTAGAGGAAGCCCAGGCTATCTGGAGGGAGGTAGAAGAAACCGAGCGCGCCATCAGCCAGCACGGGGCACGGGTGCTCAGGGGCCAGGTGCTCACCCATTGCAACACCGGCCCCCTGGCCACGGGCGGGTACGGAACGGCTTTGGGGGCCATCATCGAGGCCTTTCGGCAGGGCCGGGTGCAGCACGTCTGGGTGGGCGAAACCCGACCCTACCTGCAAGGGGCCTGCCTGACCGCCTACGAGCTGCAAAAGGCCGGGGTGCCCGCTACCCTGATCAGCGACAACATGGCGGCCTACCTGATGGGACGGGGCCAGGTAGATGCGGTGATGCTGGGCACCGACCGCATGGCTATGAACGGCGACTTTGCCAACAAAATTGGCACCTATGGCCTGGCCATTCTGGCGCGATACCACGGCATCTCCTTCTATCCGGCCCTGCCGCTCGCCTCGGTAGACCAAAGGCTCGAGCGCGGCGACCAGATCCCCATCGAGGAGCGCTCGGCCCAGGAGGTCACGGTCATTCGAGGACAGCCCATCGCGCCCGAGGGTTTTCCGGCAGCCCACCCTGGCTTCGATGTGACCCCGCACCACCTGATTACCGGCATCGTGACCGAGAAGGGGGTGCTTTACCCCCCCTTCGACGAGGCCCTGCGGGCCGCCCTGGGGATGGGGTGAGGCGTGAGGCCCTTGCTGGGCTGGTGGGAGCTGCTGACCGGGGCCACCTGCCCTGGTTGTGGGCAGCCGCTGCAAGAGCCCTTGCTTTGCTCGAGCTGCCGCGCCACACTCGTTCCCCGGCACCTGCCCCACTTCGTCTACCTGGGCGACTACAAGCGCATAGGCAATCTGCCCAAGGCCATCAAGTACCGCGGACAGCGCAAGCTGGCCGATCTTCTGGGCCAGCTGCTGGCGCTGGGCGTGAAGCAGGCCGGGTGGAGCCTAGACGGAGTGACCGCCGTGCCCACCCTGCCCCACCGCCAAATCCAGCGGGGCTACAACCCGGCTGAGCTGCTGGCCCAGGCCGCGGCCCAAACGCTTGAAGTTCCCTATGAGAGGGTGCTGTTGCGCAGAGCCTGGGACCGGTCGCAAACCCAAAAAACCCTGCTGGAGCGCCGGCAGCTTCCCCAGGCCACCTTCAGACCCAGCGCAAAAGTAAATGGCGTCTGGCTCTTGGTGGACGACGTGGTCACCACCGGGGCCACCTTTGCACGAGCCCGTAAGGCCCTGCTCGAGGCCGGGGCGGCCAGGGTTTACGGTGCAGCAATTGCGGTCAAGAGCCCACACTCCCTGTCCCGTTATTCCCTATAATCGATGGCGATGGAACTCCACCGTATGGGTTCCGCAGCGCGAGACCCAGCCCCACCCCCTAAAGCGGTGGGGCTGTTGTTAAAGGGGGGAACAATGACCAAACGACCGCGCATCCGCAGGCTCGCAGAGCTCCTCCCCCACATCCGCGAGGGCCGCTACCGCATCGGTCCCCACGTGGCCAAGCACATGCTGCAGGAAGGCTTTATCGAGCACGACGTGTTGCAGGCGGTAGAGTGGGGCCGCGAGATGGCCGTCTACCCCGAAGACCAGCGCATGCTGGTGCTGGGCTACATGGTTTTTCCGCCCCAGCTCAAGCTGCCGCTGCACGTGGTGCTGGAGTACCGCGAGCCCCGCTGGGTGGATATTGTTACGGCTTTCATCCCTAAAAAGCCGCATCAGGTGTACTCCAGAGCCCGCATTGCCGCCATCCTGCGCTTCGACGGTACCTTTGAGGAGGTGCGCTGGGTTAGACCGAAATTCCTAACCCCCGAGGATATACCCCGCTAAATGCCCAGTATCCGGCGGGCAGCCTCGGCATCCCGGGCGAGCTGGGCTTTGAGGGCTTCCAGGCTCTCGAACCTCATCTCACCGCGCAGCCTGGCAATAAACTCGACCGTGAGTTCCTGCCCATACAAATCGCCCACAAAGCCAAACAAGTGCACCTCGAAGCGCAGATCCTGGCCCGAAACCGTGGGGCGGTAGCCGACGTTGGCCATCCCACCAAACCCGCCCTGCTCGGTGTGTACCCGTACCACGAAAACGCCCATGGGCAAAACCTTAAGCGGGGATACCTCGAGGTTGGCGGTAGGAAAGCCCAGTTGCCGGCCCAGCCTGTCACCCTCCCGCACGATGCCCCGGGCTGTATAGGCCCGGCCCAGCAGGAGCCTGGCCGCATCCACCTCTCCTTGGCGCAACAGCTCACGGATGCGGCTCGACTTGACTGGCCCGCCGCTCAGCTCGAGCAGGGGCAGAATCCGGGTGGGGGCGACGCTCTCGAGGTCCTGAAGGCCCCCGGCCCTCCCGCGCCCAAAGCGGAAGTCGGCCCCCACATAGATGCGCTGGGCTTCCAAGGCGCGCAGGTCATCCAGGAAGTCTTCCTTGCTGCGCTTGGAGAAGGCCTCGGTGAAGGGCACCACCAGGGCGATCTCAACCCCCAGGCCCCTCAGTAGCTCGAGCTTCTCCGATAAGTCGGTCAGGAAACCCTCCCCTTTCATAAAGACCTTGCTGGGGGGATCGAAGGTGTACACCAGCAGGGGCACGTGCAGGCTTTTGGCCTCCTGCTGGGCCTGGTGAATCAGGTGCTGGTGCCCCAGGTGCAGGCCATCAAAGCTGCCGATCGCCACCACCTTAGGGCCAGCCGGTGCGTCGGAAGGGTCGTTGGTGAGCAACATGTTACTTAACTGGGGGTAGGTTACGACATGAAGAAGGCCTATTCGCAGTCCAGCTGGAGAGCCGCCCCGCTGAGGTGGAAGAGAATCCCAGCTAGGGCTGAGGCGGATATCTGGATCCTGCCGTCGCGGGCGTCGCGCAAAACCTGGCGCGGGTTGTGCCATTCCACCGTGATGGCCTCGTCGTGGTCAGGTTCTGCATAGGCCTCGCGGATGTGGGTGGCCCGGAACAGGTGCAACTTCTCATCGCAAAAGCCGGGCGAAAGGTAAAAGCCGGTCAGGTAGTGGAGCTCACCGGTAAGCTGGGCCTCCTCGGCCAGCTCGCGCAAGGCCGCTTGTTCGGGGGTTTCGCCCGGGTCTACTAGACCTGCCGGTATCTCGAGGGTCTCACAGCCGACGGCTGGACGGTACTGGCGTACAAATAGGAGTTTGCCGTCTTCTTCGACTATGACGGCCACCGCTTCGGCATGCTCGACAACCTCGAGGTTCCCCTGGAGGGCCAGGTTGAGGATACGGCCTTTATACAGGTACTGCCGCTCAGGCATGCCCCCCCAAGCTAACGGTAGAAGAAGCCCGCGTCAAACGGCTATAGCACAAACGCGGGTTTGGGACATTGTGCAGCTTGTAAACCCATTACACTATCGCTGGATGGAGGATCCCCTTTTCGAACAGCTCAAGCGCGAAGTGGACCTGCTGGGGCGATCCTTGGGCAAGGCCATCCGCGCCCTCTCCGGCCCGCGCATTTTTGAACTGGAAGAACGGGTGCGCGATCTGACCAAAACCTTGCGGCAGGGCTACCGCGAGGAGGTGCATCAGCAGCTCGTGGCCACCGTGCGGGGCCTCTCGCTCTCCGAGGCTGAGAATCTGATCCGGGCTTTCTCGAACTATTTTCACCTGGCCAACCTGGCCGAGGAGCGCCAGCGCGTTCGGGTCAACCGGGAGCGAGAGAAAAACAGCAGCCCACAGGCCCCCAGGGAAGAGTCGTGTTTGGCCCTGGTAGGACAGCTCAAACGCCAAGGCCTCAGCTACGAGCAGGTTGTGGAGCTACTTTCCAAACTGCGGCTGCACCTGACCTTTACCGCCCACCCCACCGAGACCCGCCGCCGTACCCAGCGTCACCACATCAGCGAAATTGCCAAGCTGCTGGATAGCCTCGAGGCCTCGAAGGAGCAGAGCAGCTCAGCCCTGGATGCGCGGGTAGCCCTGCTGTGGGGCACCTCCGAACTGCGCAAGTCTCGTCTCAGCGTGGAAGACGAGGTCAAAGGCGGCCTGTTCTACATCACCTACACCCTTTGGCAGGCCGTTCCCCGGTTGGTGGATGGGCTCGAGCGGGCTGTAGAGGCCCACTATGGCCGGCGCCCTAACCTTCCGCCTCCCTTGACGTTTCGCAGCTGGATCGGCGGCGACCGGGACGGCAATCCCCATGTGCTGCCGGAGGTTACGCGCTGGGCGCAGTGCTATGCCCGCAAGACCGCGCTGCGCAAGTTTGTGGAGGATGTGGACAGCCTGATCCGCGACCTGTCCCTTAGCGAGGAGCGCCTTGCCATTTCCCGTGAGCTACGGCTGCTGCTGGAAGACTACGCCCGGCACCTGCAGTTGCCCCAGCGTTTCCAGGGTGAGCCCTACCGACAGTTCGGCATGGGCCTGCGCTATAAGCTGCGGGCCCTGCTGGGCGAGCAGCCCGGCCCTGGCTACAGCAGCAGCGCCGAGTTTATAAGCGACCTGCTCAAGGCCGAACGCAGCCTGGAGCAGCTTGGGCTGGGGGAGATTGCTCGAGCCTGCCTGAAGCCCATCCGGCTCAACGCCCGGGCCTTTGGGCTGGAGCTGGTAAGCCTGGACCTGCGCGAGGAGTCGCGCCTACTCGGCGAAGCGGTGGCTGAGCTGCTAAAAATTGCCGGGGTGCACGAGCAGTACACCGCGCTAGCGCCGGAGCAAAAGGAAGTCCTGCTCACCCAGGAGCTGTCCACGGCCCGCCCCCTGGCCCCGGTGGGCTACCGTCCGCAGACCAAGGCTTTGCACACTGCCCTCGAGGCCCTGCGCCACTGGAAAGCCCGCGGGTCCCATGTGGTCTCGATGACCCATCACCCCAGCGACCTGCTGGAGGTGCTGCTGCTGGCGCGGGAGGTAGGGCTATACCGCCCTGGACGGGCGCTGCCTTTTGATGTGGTGCCGCTTTTTGAAACCCTGGACGACCTGCAGCGCGCGCCCGAGGTGGTGGCGCGGCTGCTGGATAACCCCGTGTTCAAGGCCCAGGTGCGGGGCCGGGGAGGCCTCGAGGTGATGATTGGCTACTCCGACTCCAACAAGGACGCGGGCTTTTTGGCGGCTAACTGGGCGCTCTACCAGGCCCAGGAGGCCATTACGGCTGTTGCCAAAAGCCGGGGGGTGCAGGTCTACTACTTCCATGGTCGCGGCACCTCCACCGCCCGCGGCGGAGGTACGGCAGGGCGGGCCATCGCCAGCCTGCCGCCCGGCACGGTGGGAAGCCGCATGCGTCTGACCGAACAGGGCGAGGCCCTGGCCGACCGCTACGCCCACCCCGAGCTGGCCTACCGCAACCTCGAGCAGATGCTCTACCACCTGGCCCTGGCCTCGGCCCGCGATCTCTACGGCCAAGCCCCCGCCCTCAAGGAGGAGTGGCGCGCGGCCATGCAAAAAGCCGCCCAGCGCTCCACCGCGGTCTACCGCGAGCTGATAAGCCGCCCTGGCTTCTTCGAATTCTACGAGCAGTTCACCCCCATCCGCGAGATCGGGGCGCTCAACATCGCCAGCCGCCCGGTCTACCGCTCGGGGCGGGTGCGGGAGATCAAAGACCTGCGGGCTATCCCCTGGGTTATGTCCTGGACGCAAGTGCGCTTGCTACTGCCCGGTTGGTATGGGCTTTTTGAAGGGCTACAGGAGATTCCGCTGGCGCTACGCCGGGAGATGTTTGAACGGTGGCCTTTCTTTGCCACCACCCTCGACAGCGCCGCCATCGCCCTGGCCAAAGCCGACCTGGGCATCGCCCGCGAATACCTGCGGTTGGTTGAGCCTGGGCTGGCCGAGCGCTTCTTCCCCGGCATCGCCCGGGCCTTCGAGCAAACCAAGGCCATTCTGGAGGAGACTTTTCAGAACACCCTGCTCTTCAAGCACCCGGTACTGGCCCGTCAGACCGAGCTGCGCAACCCCTACGTGGATCCCATCTCGCTGGTGCAGGTCGAGCTCTTGGAGCGTTACCGCCGCACCCCCCCTGAGGCCCCCGAACGCACCGGCCTCGAGCGCGCCCTGATGCTCTCGCTGCTGGGCATCGCTGCGGGTCTGCGCAACGCCGGCTGAGGCCCCTATGATGGGAGCGGTATGGTCGAGGTGCACAACCGTCACGTTACCTTTCATCCCCCGGCTGCGGCCCGCTTTCTGGTGGGCGACTTCACCGACTGGAACCGCCGGCCCATCCCCATCGAGAAGCCCCTAACGCTGGAGTTCCCCGCTGGGGCCTACGTGGAGTACGCCTTTCTGGACGAGAAGCAACAGCCCTTCCCCGACCCCGACAACCCCCACAAAGCCCAAAACCCCTGGTGGAGCTACCCCCGGGCCATCGAGCTGCCCGGCTTTCACTATACGCCCCCCCCGCAACCCTCCCGCACCGTCACTGTACACCGCTACCGGCTGGAATCACGGGCCTTCGGCTCCACCCGGCGCTACTATGTCTACAACCCTACCCAGCCCGCCCAGGCCGCCCTCTACGTCCACGACGGGGTGGCCTACTACCGCACCGCCAAGCTGGCCGAGGTGGCCCAGGGGCTTTTGGAGCAGGGCGAGATAAGGCCCGTGCGAATTGTGTTCATCGAGCCCGAAGACCGCCGCAAGGAATACTGGTTCAATGAGGCCTACGAACAGCACCTGCTGGGCGAAATCATTCCCGCCGTCGAAGCGCATTACGGCCCCACCCCCGAAAAAGCGCTGATGGGGGCCAGCCTGGGCGGTCTGGTCTCGAGCTGGCTGGCCCTGCGCCACCCTGAAGTTTTCCGGAAGGTCGCCACCCAGTCGGCCTGCCTGACCGCCTCGCCCCAGGGGGGCGACTCCTTTACCGACCCCGAGTGGCTCACCGAGCAGTACCGGGCCGCTCCCACCCTGCCCCTGCGCTTCTACTGCGAGACCGGCCAGATCGAGTGGTTGCTGGCCCCCAACCGCCGCTTTGCCGCCCTGCTGGCGGATAAGGGCTACCCTCACGCCTACTTAGAGCGCCCCTCCGGCCACAACTGGATGACCTGGCGGCAGGGGCTGGCCCCAGCCTTACGCTACCTGTTTGGCTTTTGAGGGGAAGTGATGGGCCAGAACTTGTGGATTTTGCCTTGGCGCTTGCAGCAATTTCAACACATCGTCGACCTCGAGGCCGTACTTGCTTGTGGAAAATGCTACAGTGCTGGCCGTGATGGCACGGCCTTTGCCGGAGTACCTGCGCTCGAGGGCTCTGCGGCACGGCATCGCTGGGATTACAGGGAGTCTAACACAGCGGGCGGTGTGGAACCTGGCCTCCGCTATGGACGCGCGCGTGCGCAAAAGGCGTGCTACACTAGCCTAGTTGGGGAGTAACCGCCCTTGCTGGGGTTTGACTGTGCATGAAGCTATGGCTTCTTAGCACCCTACCCGGACGACCGTCGAACGCGAAAAGGCTGTGGTGGTCTCTCTTGCCTAAACGTGCCACAGTCAGGGGTGCACATGGAACAGCTTGGACAAGCACTGGTAGTTATCGGAATTCTGATCGTCTTAGAAGCGGTGCTCTCTGCCGACAACGCCATGGTGCTGGGGGTGATGGTGAGGCAGCTACCCCCACCCTGGCGGCAGCGGGCCTTGTTTTACGGGATCGCCGGGGCCTACATCCTGCGCGGGCTGGCCCTGGTCTTTGCGGTGTATCTAATTCAGTTCTGGTGGATTCAAGCCCTGGGGGCAGCCTACCTGCTCTTCATCACCATCCGGTACTTTAGCAAGACCGAGCCTAAAGAAGTGCAGCTCGAGGCCCCGCACACCCTTCAGGAAGTTACCCCGCGCCAGTTCTGGACCACCGTTGCACAGATCGAGCTGGCCGACCTGGCCTTCGCGGTGGACTCGATCCTGGTGGCGGTGGCGCTTTCGGAAAAGCTCCTGGTTATCCTTACCGGTGTGTTCATCGGCATCCTGGCGCTGCGCTTTGTGGCGGTGCTCTTTGTAGGCTTACTGGAAAAATACCCGCGCTTCGAAACGGTGGCTTTTGTAGTGGTGGGCTTTGCTGGTGTCAAACTGGCCATCGGGGGGTGGGACAAGTTCGCCAAGGAGGTACTCCTGTGTCCAGAGTGGGTTACAGGCATAGACAAAACCGAGTTCTCACTTTTTATTCTGGCCCTCTTGCTGCTGGGCGGGCTATGGGCCATCAGCCAGAAGCCCCGCAACCCCAACAAGGCCCAGGACCCCTCCGAGGCATGAGAGCCAGTACCCGCTCCACCGCACGCCCCCAACCCCCTGAGCAAAGCGGATGAGGTTGAGCCGATGGTTTTCATTCTGGCAATCCTGGCTTACTTGATAGGCGCTTTGCCCCTGGGCTACTGGGCCATCCACAGGCTCACCGGGCAGGACCCGCGCCTGGCCTCAGCCTATAACCTGGGCCTCGAGAACACCCTCAAACGCCTGGGTACCGGGCCGGCCCTGCTGGCCTGGGGCCTGGACTGCCTCAAGGGGCTCCTGGCGGTCTGGCTGGGGGGGCAGTGGGGCCTCTCCTGGGCAGTTTTTTTTGCGCTGCTGGTCTACCTGGGACACCTTTATCCCCCCCGGCTTTTCTCCCAGGGCGCGCTCTTGCGGGGGCGGGGAGCCGGGGTGCTCGTGGGCGCTGTCTTGGGGCTATACCTGAGCGGCCTCTCCTACTGGCTCGCCCTGGCAGTTTTGCTGGTTGCGGCGCTGGCCCTTTTGTGGAGCCGCTATGCTTCGCTGGCCGTGATCGCAATGTCAGCCACGCTGGCCCTTCTGCTTACCCTCGAGCCCCTCGCTGGCTGGGCCAAGCTCTCGGCCTGGGTGTTGTGGTCTGCCACGTTGTGGCGCTACAAGGAAAACATCGGGCGGATGCTGGAAGGCACCGAGCCCCGCCTGGGCGAGCCGCCGCCCCTGCCCTCGGAAAAACAGGTGGTCTGTGCCTTCCTGATCCACCCCCTGACCATAGACGACCTCTTCCAGAGCCCCCGTTTTCGCTGGGCCAGAGCGCTGGTGAAGCGGGGCCTGGTCCCGCAAGCCCTAGTAGAGAAGCTGGCCGAGGCCATAAGGCCCATGAAAGTAGGCGAGCTGCGCGGGGTGAGAACCGCCGACGGGCGGGAGATCCGTTGCCACCTCATCTCGGCGCCCTTATTGCCCCACCAGATTACCAGCAAGCCCGAGCTGGCCACCCGGCGGGCCATTCAGGGAGCACGGCTGGCCAAAGAGCTGGGCTGCACGGTGGTGGGACTGGGGGCCTTTTGGAGCGTGGTGGGCGATAAGGGCAAAAGGGTGCAGGAGGCCGTGCCAGAGATCGAGGTAACCAACGGCGGGGCCTATACCGCCGGAACCGTCAGGGCGGCTATACCGGGCATCCTGGCCCACTTCGAGCAGACCGGGCGCAGGCTGAGCGGGGCCACTGCCGCGGTGGTGGGGGCCAATGGGGTGGTAGCCTTTGGCATCGCCCGTCAGATTGCCCCGCTGGTGGGTAGGTTGATTCTGGTAGGGCGGAACCTGGAGCGCCTGGAGAAAAGCGCCAGCACCCTTAGGCAGAACCTCGAGCGCAAAGGCCAGCCCGTCCCTCAGCTCACCACCACCACCGATATATCGGCCATCCGCGAGGCCGACCTGGTGTTCACTGCTACCTCCGATCCCCGGCCGGTTATCTTCCCCCAGCATGTAAAGCCTGGGGCCTGGATTTACGATGAAGGGGTGCCCCCCGACGTGGACGCATCGGTCAAAGAAGTACCAGGGGTGCGGGTGATTCCCGGTGGGGTGGTGCGGCCTCCAGGGGCCATGACCGGCAACCTCGACCTGCACTTTGGCGAAGGGGCAGTACCGGCCTGCCTGGCCGAGACCATGATTCTGGCCGTCGAGCAGGCCTACGAGCGCAAGAGCCTGGGGGGCGAAACCAAGAGCGAGAACATCCAGTTCTTTGTGGAGCGGGCCGAGGCGCTGGGGTTTCGGGTGGTGGACTGAGAAAAAGCCCTTGCGCCTTCCGCCGGGCAAGCTCGAAACGGCTGGTGCGCGAAGCAGGCGCTGGCAGCGGAGCGCAGATCGGCTTAGGGGGCGTTTGATAGGGTTTTTGTCTAAAGTATTAGGTATGGCCGTGCGCTATGAAATTGAGGGACCCATCGCCCTTGTGACGATCGACCGGCCAGAGGTTCGCAACGCGGTTGATCGGGCCACCGCTTTGGAGCTAGCTGCTGCTTTTCGGCGCTTTGACGCCGACGACAGCCTATCGGTCGCCATCCTCACAGGAGCCGGAGGAACCTTTTGTGCAGGGGCAGATTTGAAAGCGGTGGCCCGGGGCGAGGGCAACCAGGTGCAAGAGACGGGAGACGGGCCGATGGGGCCAACCCGCATGCGGCTCTCGAAGCCGGTGATTGCCGCAGTGGAGGGCTATGCGGTGGCGGGTGGCCTGGAGCTGGCCCTCTGGTGCGACCTGCGGGTGGCTGCACGGAACGCAGTATTTGGGGTGTTCTGCCGCCGTTGGGGGGTGCCGCTGGTAGACGGCGGCACGGTGCGGCTGCCTCGGCTTATTGGGCAGAGCCATGCCATGGACCTAATCCTTACGGGGCGTGGGGTGAGCGGGGAGGAGGCACGCATGATGGGGCTGGCAAACCGGCTGGTGGAGCCGGGACAGGCCCTGGAAGCGGCCAAGGCGCTGGCTCGCCAGCTTGCTGCGTTTCCCCAAGGCTGTCTGCGGAGCGACCGGCGCTCGGCCCTGGAGCAGTGGGACCTAACCTTCGAAAAAGCCATGCTGAACGAGACGCGGCTTGGCATGACAGTGATTGCCTCGGGTGAAGCCCAACAGGGTGCCGCACGTTTTGCTGCTGGCGCTGGGCGGCACGGCTCCTTTGAGGAACATTGAGCAGCTTTCACCGACCCATGCTGCTCCTCCTTAGCCCCACCCTCCTCGAGGCCTCCTTCCTAAAAGGCCGGGCTTTTAGCTTTCATGGACGGGCGGGCCTGCGCGGGGAGGGCTGGGTCTGGCTCGAGTGCGGCATCGGTAAGGCCAACACCGCCGCGACCCTGGCCGCCTTTACCCAGCGGCGCAGGTTCGAGCGTGTACTGCTGTTTGGCATCGCCGGGGCCTACCCCGAGGCAGGGCTGGCGCTGGGCGAGTGTGCCCTGGCCGAGCGGGAGATCCAGGCCGACCTGGGCCTCGAGGACGGCGGCATGAAGGGGATGGGCTTTCCTACCCTGGTGGTGGGGGGCCAGCCCTACCACAACCGTTTTCCCCTGGATAAAGCCTTCACCGCCGAGCTAAAACAGCAGCTAGGCCTGCCCGCTAAACAGTTCCTCACCCGCGACCTGGTCTCCGAGAACCCCAGCGAAGCCCAGCGGCTCGCGCGCAAATGGGAGGCCGAGCTCGAGAACATGGAGGGCGCGGCCTTCGCCCAGACCTGCTTGTGGCTGGGGTTGGCTGGGGCCGAGCTGCGGGCAGTTTCCAACCTGGCCGGGGTGCGCGACAAATCGCAGTGGCGCGTCAAACAGGCGGTGGAGGCCCTCGAGCACCACATCCTGCGTATCATCAGGCCATGATCGACATCACCCGCCCCCTCTACCCCGGTGTTCCGGTCTGGCCGGGCGATACCCCGTATTGCTACGAACTGGTCTCTCGAATCGCTGACGGCAACAGTGTAAACGTAGGAAAGCTAACCACCACCACCCACCTGGGCACCCACCTGGATGCCCCCTGGCACTACCTGGACGAGGGCGGCAAGCTGGAAACGGTCTCCCTCGAGGTGCTCATCGGCCCCTGCCGGGTGGTAGATGCGTGCGGACAAGCGGCACTCACAGCAGATTTTCTAAGAACCGT
>Ga0308408_1001008_pt1 | contig 14144 bp, 14 predicted proteins | sample HotsprSampleMSe3_FD_203466 | JGI IMG/M metagenome (GOLD analysis project Ga0308408, IMG submission 203466) | Hot spring phototrophic mat microbial communities from Mushroom Spring, Yellowstone National Park, Wyoming, United States - 20060912_MSe3 ... | reverse complement strand
CTTTAACCTTTAAATTGGAGACAATCAAATGACACATCTCAAGAAATTAGCTGCACTGCTTCTGTTTGCAGCAATCACCCTCAACATCGGTTGCAGCAAAAAAGATGACGGCGGAACAAATCCACCGCCAACGGACCGTCGTGTTGAATTAGTGGGTAACATCACCGGTACGAGAACCTTGAGCAAAGACACCGTTTATTTGCTTAAAGGGTTTGTGAATATCCAGCAAGAAGCGACACTCATCATTCCCGCAGGAACGCGCATTGAAGGCGACTTTGAAACACAAGGCGCACTCTTGACCGTCAGAGGAGCAGGCACACCTGGACAAAGTTCATATCGCCGTAGCGGACGCATCATTGCTGAGGGCACAGCACGAGAGCCAATTGTCTTTACCAGTGAGCGTCCTGTCGGTCAGCGTCGTCGTGGCGACTGGGGCGGCATTGTTCTCAATGGATTAGGGTGCAACAATGGATTTGGGGGAACGCTCATCGGTGAAGGTAACACTGGTGCTCACGGGGGCAACTTGCCAACGGATACGAGCGGCATACTTCGTTATGTTCGCGTTGAGTTTGGCGGAACAAAAATTACGCCCGATAACGAAATCAACGGCTTCACCTTCAACAGCGTTGGCAATGGCACCGTTCTTGAATATCTCCAAGCACACTACATCGCCGACGATGCGTTTGAATGGTTCGGTGGCAATGTGAATTGCAGATACCTTGTTGCAACGGGTTGCGATGATGATCACTTTGATATGGATAATGGATACAACGGTAAAATTCAGTTCGGCGTTGTGGTTCAAGACCGTGGGCTTGCCAATCGTGGTTATGAAGTCAACAACGATGGACAAGGCTCTAGTAACCGTTCTTCAGCACCTGTAAATAGCTTAACCTCACCGATTGTGTATAATGTTACGATGGTTGGTGCGGGCGTAGCACGTGCAAATGACGATAACAACGACGGTATGTACTTGCGTGGCAACTCGCAAGGTCAATATTGGAATCAAATTGTCGTGAACTTCGGTGGGTTTGGCGTAGTGGTTGACGGTTCGGGTTCAATCACACAATACCAAAACGACTCACTTCAAGTCCGTAACAGCATCTTCGCCAATCGCGGTTTGCTTCCATTGAGAAATCAGGCTGAACCTGCTGGTCCTGGCGTCTGGGGGGCGTTCCGTCGTTCAGGTACGGGCTATGACACGGTTGATGCAACCACAGGCTTAAACTTCTTCACGAAGTCGGCGGGTCGTGGAAATCGTAATTTCACCTCAAGCGACGGTATTTTGAGAAATGTCAACTACGACAATCCGATGAACGGCACGAAGCCCGACCTTCGTCCTGCGGCTAACTCGCCCGCATTGACAGGTGCGGCAAATCCAACCCAAAATCCGCTTGACCAAACCGCACGCTACCCGGGCGACAAGACAGGTTTCTTCCAAGCGGTTGATTTCATCGGTGCAATGAAGGATGACGACTGGACCGAAGGCTGGACAATTTGGGCAACCAACTAATCCAAACGGGTTCCATCAGTTATCAAGAGCGCAGGCTTGCAAAAGTTTGCGCTCTTTCTATTTCAACGAATCACGACTTATGAAAAACACTCACCTGATACTCTTGCTATTAGCACTCACCCTTGCTGTTGCTTGTGCAAAGAATGAATCACCTCAAAAGCAAGAAGTGCCTTTGGAGCGTCCGAAACCACGACCGTATCCAAATGAACTGCCCGATAGCGTCAAGAACCGCGTGCTCTCAAACTCGTTCAAACTGCCACAGGAACTCTTTGATAATGTGTTGCTGGCACTTGAAAAAAGAGATACGATGGCATTGATTGGCATGATGATTACGGAAAAAGAATTCAAGGAATGGCTTTGGTGGGAGTTTCCTGCAAGCCGTCCCGAAGTGAATGCACCCGTAGATTTTGTGTGGGGAAATCACGCGCAGAATGCGTCAAAAGGATTGCGATTAGCCTTGCGCAAATACGGTGGCAAAAAACTTTTCTATGTTTCGCATCGCTTTGAAGAAGGAGAAGACAAGTATCAAACGTTCATCATTCACACGAAAACGCGCGTGATAGTTGCCGATTCAGCAGGAGTAGAACAGGAAATAAAAGAGTTCGGCTCGGTTGTCGAAATGAACGGACGCTACAAACTGCTAAGCTACCGCGATAGAGATTAAGCCACAGTAGCCACAAGGTTTGTTAGTGCTAAGCCTTGTTCGTAAAGCGTAGCACAAAGCACATCGCCCGACTTGACGGCGGCAACGCCCGCAGGTGTGCCTGTATAAATCAAATCACCACGCCGCAACTTAAAGACATGCGAGAGATACGAAATGATTTTTTCCAACTTGTAAATCATCTCGCAGGTGTTGCCTTGCTGAACCACAGTGCCATTCTTTTTCAGTTCGAGTGTGAGGGTTTGGGCGCGCGCAAGGTCGTTTGAAGCAATCATTGGCGAAACAACGGCACTCGTGCGGAATCCTTTGGAAACAAGCCAAGGGTTTCCGCCTTTTTTGGCTTCGCTTTGCACATCGCGAAGTGTCATATCCAAGCCAATGCCAAATCCCGCAATCACGCTTGAACTGTCCGATTCGGAGATGTTTTCCGCATCATTTCCAACAACTAAAACTAACTCTGTTTCGTGATGAAGGTCGTTTGAGAGCCGCTGACCGTTGTAGGTTGGAATCTGTATCGTTTCGCCCGATTGAATAAGCGATGAGGCAGGTTTTGAGAAGACAATCGGCGTTTCGGTTGGGGTTGCATCAAGTTGAATCAGTTTTGCGATTTCTTTGGCGTGTGCCTCGTAATTTTTACCGATGCAATAAATCGTGCCAACAGAAAGGCGTTCAGAGCCGAGTTGAACAAAGGACATATCTTGTGAAGTGATAAACTGTTGTTTCAATGATGGGTATTTACGAAGAAAAAAAGCGATTGCGAAAAGTGATGAAAGCCGAGCGACTGGCGTTAGCGAAAGACGACTGGCAACGGCATAGCGCGTGCATTGTGCAAAACATTTTGGCGTTGGAAAAATTCCAACAGGCAACGGTGATTCATGCGTTTATTCCTGATGAAAATCGCAATGAAGTAAATTTAATTCCGTTATTGCAATGGATACTGTCCAATCAAAAAAAACTGCTTGTGCCTGTCGTTGAAGGAAGCGTGCTGATTTCCGTTGAACTCACTTCATTCAATCATCTTGAACGAAATTCCTTTGGGGTGCTTGAACCTGTGGCGTGTGTGCCATCAACCCTTGAAAGCAAGATTGACCTTGTGCTTGTGCCGCTTCTTGCCGTCGATTCAAAAGGCAATCGTTTAGGATACGGGAAAGGATATTACGACCGATTTTTCAAACAATTAAACTCACAAGTGTTCAAGCTTGGTGTTGCCTTTGAGTTTCAAGTGCTGGATTGTGTGCCTGCCACCCAAAACGATGTTCGGCTTGATGCAGTGGTGACAGAGTCAGGCGTGATGCTTTGTAAGTAGCAAATCATCATGAAGCAAACTGATGATGATAGACAAGTGAAAGTGCTTCATAATTGGCTTGAATGGTTTTTGTGAGTTCGGCTTCGCCGTGCTTGATAGAGAAAAACATGGCTTCGTATTGTGCAGGTGCAAGGTAAATGCCACGTTCGAGCATGGCGTGAAAATAGGCCGCATATTTTTTTGTGTCGGAAGTAGTTGCGCTTTTGAAATCAACCACATCTTGCTCGGTCATAAAGAGGCACATCATTGAGCCGACGCGTTTCAAGCACAAGTTCAGGTCGAGTTTCTTCAAGTTCTCTCTGAATCCTTCTTCTAAAATTTTTCCTTTGGCTTCGAGGTCGGGATATGGATTTTCATCGCGCAAGAATTTGAGCGTGGCAAGACCTGCGCTCACGGCAAGTGGGTTGCCTGACAGCGTGCCGGCTTGGTAGATGTCGCCAGCGGGAGCGACACGGCTCATAATGTCTTTGCGTCCGCCGTAGGCACCGACGGGCAAGCCGCCACCGAGAATTTTTCCGATAGTCGTCATATCAGGTGTGATGCCATAAATCGATTGCGCGCCGCCGAGAGCCACGCGAAAGCCGGTCATCACTTCATCAAAAATCAAAACGATGTTTTCGCGCGTGCAAAGGTCGCGCAAGGCTTGGAGAAAGTCTTTGTGAGCAGGCACAACGCCCATGTTGCCGCCAATTGGCTCAATGATGATGGCGGCGATTTGATTGGGATATTCTCGAACAAGTTGTCTAACAGATTCAATATCGTTGAAGGTGGCGTTGAGCGTGTCTTGTGCTGTGCCTTTCGTAACGCCAGGGCTATCAGGAACGCCAAGCGTCAGCGCGCCTGACCCAGCTTTGATGAGAAACGAATCGCCATGTCCGTGATAACAGCCTTCAAACTTGATGATTTTCTCTCTACCTGTAAAACCGCGTGCGACGCGAATTGCCGACATCGTTGCCTCTGTGCCTGAACTCACTAAACGCACCAGTTGCATTGAGGGCATAAGCGAAGAGATGAGTTCGGCAAATTCAACTTCTAATTCAGTTGGCGCACCGAAACTGGTGCCAATGTTGCGAAGCGTATGCTCAATTGCTTCAACAACTTTGGGGTGATTGTGCCCAAGAATGAATGGTCCCCAAGAGCCAATGTAATCAATGTATCGATTGCCATCGACATCCATGAGATATGCGCCATCGCCTTTTTGCATAAAGACGGGTGTGCCACCAACGGATTTGAAAGCGCGAACAGGAGAATTAACGCCGCCAGGAATCACCGATTTGGCGCGTTCAAACAATGCGTGAGATTTGGTGTGATTAAGCATCTGCAAAAAAATTGAATCAATAGACTTACTACATTGAAAACAGTTCAAAAAAAGCAAAAGGAGAGAATGTAACCTCACCCTGTCGCTCTGCGACGTCCCTCTCCTTTCGCAAGGAGAGGGACGTTTTGGCAACGCCAAAACAGGGTGAGGTCAAAGGATAAGGCTTTGCGGTCAATGTTACCTCAATTAAGCGTTTTTGTGATGTAGTAAGTCTAATAAAAAAGGGCGCGTGTATGGTGCGCTGTGTTGTGAAATTTCGGTTAGTCGGTCTTGCCCATTTCAATCGCAACAAACTGCGTGGATTTATCGGCGCGACGAATTCGAAACAGTGCCGCTTCACCTTGCTTTATTTTTGCGATTGCGGATTTGAAGTCGCTAACGGAATAAACTTTTTCGCCGTTGACTTCCAAAATTACATCGCCTTTCATGATGCCGCGAGTTGCCGCTTGCCCAAACGGTTGAAGGTCAGAAACACGCACGCCGTAATCGACTTCATAGCGTCTCTTATCGGAATCGGTAAGGTCTTTCACATCTAATCCTAATTCTTTGAGTTTAAGTGGTGCAGAATCTTGTGCTTCAGGTGCAGGATTGGAGACAAGTTGCTTTTCATCGGTGCGCGGTTTAAGTGTAACGCGTATGTCGCGTTCTTTGCCGTCGCGCCAGACTCTAACGACAACTTCATCGCCGGCGTGTTTGCGAGCGATGTAGGCTTGTAGGTCGTTGGGTGCAGAGACTTTGCGTCCATCAACGCTTACAATCACGTCGCCTTCTTTAATGCCGGCGCCTTCTGCTGCGCCGCCTTTGACAAGTTGTTGAACCCATGCGCCTTCGGGCTTCGGAAGTCCAAGAGCTTTGGCGGCAGTGGCATCAACCGGTTTGATTTGAACGCCAATGTAGCCACGAGAAATTTTGCCATACTTGATTAAATCTTCGGCAACGGCTTTTGCAATGTTGGAAGGAACAGCAAAACTGTATCCTTGATAGCCGCCGTTGCGTGTGGCGATAGCCGTGTTAATGCCAACTAATTTGCCATCGATGTTGACAAGTGCGCCGCCGCTATTGCCCGGATTAACCGCCGCATCGGTTTGAATAAAACTTTCAACGCCGTAACTATCTCCAATAATGCCAATGTTTCTACCAATCGCGCTCACAATGCCCGCCGTTACGGTCGAAGCAAGGCTGAACGGATTGCCAACCGCAAGCACCCATTCGCCAACTTGAACGCTATCGGAATTAGCAAAAGCAATCGGCGGCAAATCTTGTGCATCAATTTTGATGACAGCAATGTCGGTCAAAGGGTCGCTACCAACAAACTTCGCCTTGTATTCGCGTTTATCCTCGAGAATCACGGTAATCGTGCCTTTCTCTGCCGCATCTTTGACAACGTGATGATTGGTGATGATGTAACCATCGGCGGAAATAATCACGCCTGAACCAGAGCCGCGAATCGGCATTTCGTTTAGCCCGCCTGGTGGTCGGAAAAAGAATCGGAACAAATCGCCTTCTTTTTCCTCACCTTCAAAATCGTGGAAACGGTCGTTTGGAATGCGTGCCGTGCTTGTCTTTGCTGAAACATCAATGCTGACAACGGTCGGTTTAACGATGCTTGCAACATCAATAAAGGCTTGATTCATAGATTTGAGCCAAGTCATGGCAGGGGTTGGCGTGTAAGTAGCATTCCCGATACTGGCAGGCTTGCGCTCTTGTGCGCTCCCAATGCCTGTAAATTGCAAGCCCGTCAAGGCGACAACGCCAATGACAATTCCAATAAAAATCAATCCGATTGCCGTAAAGAGAGTTTTCTTGTTCATTGTGTTAGAAAGTCAAAGTGTTGAAGTGTAACAAATTCAGTTTGCAATCAATCATAACTACGAAATGCGATTTACGCAAGCCTATTGCAAAGGTTTAATGCACGCTCAAACAAAACACAACGCCGCAAAAAAAGATTCAATGCGGTGATGTGTGATTAAGCGATTTAAGGTCAACGGAGCGCGGAAGACTTGCCGCCACATCGCGCTCATGCGTTACCAAAATTAAAATACGATTGTCTTCTGAAGCAACTTCTTTGAGAAGGTTCAAAACTAATTCGGTGTTTTGCTCATCGAGGTTTGCTGTTGGTTCATCGGCAAGGATAACCTTTGGGTTATTAGCAATCGCGCGCGCAATCGCAACACGCTGTTGCTCACCGACCGAAAGTTCACGCGGTTTATGCGAAAGTTTATTCCCAAGCCCGACACGTTCAAGCAGGTGCTTGGCACGCAACTTTGCATCAGAAATTTTTTTCGTGAAACTCATGGCAAGAAGCACATTTTCAAATGCGGTTAAACCTTGAAGCAGATTGAACGTTTGGAACACATAGCCAATCGTTTCAGCGCGAAAGGCATCGCGTTCAGTTTCTGACAACGAAGAAAGTTCAACGCCGTTCACGTTCAAAGAGCCTTGTGAAACAGCGATAATGCCCGCAATCGCATTCAGCAATGTGGATTTCCCGCTTCCTGATTTTCCAACTAATGCAATGCGCTCACCGTCTTGAACTTCAAACTTCGGAATGTTCAGAATCGGTGGCGCCGCTTTGGAATAAGCATAAACAAGATGAGTGATGATAATGCTCATGTGAATTTGGCAGAACAGGTAAAGGTTGAATGTTATCACAAGGTAAATAAGTTGGTGCAAATTTGGATAGCCGAAGTAAAGGTTGTAAATTCACCGTTGACTGTGTGAGTCGTAGCGTTGTATTTGTTGAGCATCACTCCTCTTGGTCTGGTCTCTTCTTTTCCTTCGTTCTCGCCTCGTTCAGTCGCTTGTATCTTGATAACTTCAACTGTCTCTTAAAATGGCTCTTAAACTCTACGTCGGAAATCTCAACTACAACACGACGGAAGAATCGCTTCGCGCAGCGTTTGAATTATATGGCGATGTGATTTCTGTGAAAATCATTCAAGGCAAAGGCTTTGGATTTGTGGAATATAGTTCAAATGAAGCGGCAGAAGCGGCAAAGGCAGGAATGGACGGCAAAAATTTAGATGGGCGTTCACTTCGTGTCAATGATGCGCGACCGCCTGAAAAGAAATCGTTTGGCGACCGAGGCGAACGCAGCGGATTTAGCCGCAGCGGCAATCGAAACGAGCGCGGCGGATTCAATAAACGCTACTAAGCCTTTCGCACACAGCCTATTCTGCTGACCGTAAGAACGACAAAGAGGCGAATCAATCTTCGCCTTTTTCTTTTTCTGAAATCTTGTGAGAAACCTTGTTCAATTTTTTAACAAATGAAAATTTTATTGGCAAATTGCTTTTTGTAACTTCACAGCGTCAAAATTTTTTCCAAAGAATTAAAACTTTGTATCTATGCTTCACAACGCAGAATCAGTTGAAACCCTCATCAACACTGACTATTACAACTTAGATGATGGCATTTACACTAATGAAGAAAAAGCCGTGCGCGACAGCGTGCGCGAATGGGTCAATCGCCGCGTCATTCCCATCATTGATGAACACGCCCAAAAAGCAACCTTCCCAACCGAGCTCATCAAAGAAATGGCGGAACTGGGATTCTTCGGTGCAACCCTACCTGAAAGATATGGCTGTGCAGGATTGAACAACGTCGCCTACGGATTGATGATGCAAGAATTAGAACGTGGCGATTCCGGCGTGAGAAGTTTTGCGTCTGTGCAATCAGCACTCGTGATGTATCCGATTTATGCCTACGGTTCAGAAGAGCAAAAAAATTACTACTTGCCCAAACTCGCCAAAGGCGAACTCATCGGTTGCTTCGGCTTAACCGAACCCGACAGCGGAAGCGACCCCGGCTCAATGAAAACACGCGCAGTCAGAGATGGTAACGACTACATTCTCAACGGCGCAAAAATGTGGATTACCAACGGCACGATTGCTGACATCTCAATCGTTTGGGCAAAAAACGAAGAAGAAGGTGGCACAGTGCGCGGATTCATCGTGCCGAATGATTCAAAAGGTTTTTCTGCGCCTGAAATGAAGAACAAATGGTCACTTCGCGCATCGGTAACTTCGGAACTCATCTTGCAAGATGTGCGCGTGCCAAAAGAAGCCATGCTTCCGAATGTCAAAGGCTTGAAAGGACCGCTTTCGTGCCTGACCCAAGCGCGCTACGGAATCGCATGGGGCGGTGTTGGCGCGGCAATCGCTTGCTATGAAGTGGCTTTAGACTACGCACGCAAACGCATTCAATTCGATAAGCCCATCGCACGATTCCAACTCATTCAAGAAAAACTGGTCTATATGATTACCGAAATCACCAAAGCACAACTGCTGGCATGGCGATTGGGACGCTTGAAAGACGAGGGCAAAATGACCTTCCAACAAGTTTCACTTGCAAAGCGCAACAACATTGAAATCGCACTCAACATCGCACGATTGGCGCGCGAAGTTCTCGGCGCAAATGGCATTATGAGCGAATATCCTGTCATGCGCCATGCGATGAACCTTGAATCCGTTAAAACCTACGAAGGCACGCACGAAATTCATACACTCATTGTCGGTGCAGATATTACGGGCATTGAGGCGTTCCGATAAAAATGCACAAGAAGGGCGAAGGTTCTTCTTTGGCTCTTTGTGAAAACAACTTTGCGCGCTTTGTGGTTAAACGAGAAAGAAACCACAAAGAACACAAAGACTTGCACGAAGTTCGCAAAGGGAATCTGCGCCAAACCCGTTTAATCCGTGTGTTCCGTGTGCGATTCAAGAAAGGCACACTGATAACATAGAGAAAATCAAAACTCCTTTTGCCCTTGAAACAAAGGGTTGATAGAGCATCAAACGAACTGTAAATTCTCTAAAATCGCGATTGAATTTAGGAGGTAACGACCATGCAAGAACCACGCGCAAACTTTACTGCTGAAGAATTAGAACGAGGCTCGGAAGAATTTCTGAAAAAAGCATCAATGGTATTGGAATATGAATCGCTCCGTGAAGAACGCGACGCATTGATTGAAAACATGGAAAAGCAAATTCGTTTGATTGTGCGGCTGTCGTGGTGTGCAATCGTTGCCGCAATTCTGTTTGGCATCTCATCGATTTGGATTGATTAACAGTTTAGCCAATGGCATATCCCTCGCTGTATGCCTTGCTCATCGTTACGCTTGGCATCTACATTGGCTCACGGCTTTCGGCTTGCCTTCACATATTGCTCCCACTTGCTTTCGCTATGTTACTGCTTACGCTTCTCTTGCACGCACTTGCAACCCTCAAAAAGAACAATCACTTCCGCGCCGTTGAACTGTGCTTAGTGTTGCTCCTGCTATGTTCCGCCTTTTGTGCATACAGCAATCTCAAAACAAAGTATGTTTCACAAAGAGATGTTGTTCGATATGTCAATCAGCGTGTTTGGCTTAAAGGGATTGTCGCAACGAAAGTCGCTGAAAAAAATCACTCGGCACAATGGACGCTCAACGCCGAACAACTTGTGCTCAACGGCGACACAACCCAAGTGAGCGGCAATGTGCGCATCAGACTTTATGGCGACCTAAAAACCACTCTAAAAATCGGCGATGAAATTTGGATTAACGGCGTATTGAAACTCCCGCCAAAAGCAATGAACACAGGCGAATTTGACTACCGCCAATTTCTTCAAGAGCGCGATATTTTCTCACTTCTTTCCGTTCAAAATGATTCGCTCATTCAAAAAACAGGCATCATCAAACTTGCCTTTTATGAACGCAATATCACAATTCCAATCGCAGAGCGACTTTCACAAACGATTGAAACGCTGATTCCAAACGGCGATGAACAGCAGTTCGTCAAAGGCTTGATTCTTGGGGAGCGAAGCGATTTGAGCGATGAAGTGAAATGGGCGTTTCAACGCACAGGCACAATTCACGTGCTTGTAATTTCAGGGCTTCATGTTGGCTTGTTAGTATTATTGTTGGATTTAATTTTCAAGCGATTGAAAACAACACGAACAGGAAAGTGGATTGCGTTTGGATTAGCGACCGTGATACTTGTCTTTTACAGCCACATCACAGGGAACTCGCCGCCCGTTGTCAGAGCCGTGATTATGGCGTTGATATTTGAACTATCGAGAGTGATTGAACGCAAGGCGTATCCGCTCAACACGTTAGCGTTTTGCTTAGTTGTGATTTTCACACTTGACCCGCGTGCTGTGTTTAGCGCGAGCGTGCATTTAACGACGGGCGCAGTTGCCGCGATTGTGCTTATCTATCCACGCCTCTCGGAACTTGTTACAGTTGAGACACAAACAAAATGGCTGAAACCGATTGTAGCCCTTGCGAAATATGTGTGGGAATCGCTTGCGCTGACGCTCTCGGCATCTATGGGTGTTTCGCCGCTCATTGCTTACTACTTCGGCACAACGGCGTTTCTTGGCATTTTGGCAAACGTGCCCGTTGTGTTGCTCACCAGCCTTGCTGTTTATGCCGCAGTTCCGATGTTGATTTTTGACCTCATTTCTCAAACGCTTGCAACGCTTTACGCAGTCAGCGTTTTTTACTTCGTGCATTGGGCGATTGTGTTTGCGAAGTGGTTCAGCGAGTTGCCGATGGCGTCAGTAACGATTCAGCCAACGATACCTGTTTTGCTTGCGTTTTATCTCACCGTGATTTCAATCCTTCAACTGAACAACCCGAAAACCCGCGCCAAATGGGCGATTACGGCACTTGTAGCAATCAACCTTGCCATATGGATTCCGATATTTCAGCCCAAAGAGAACGCGCCGAAATTCATCTTTAATGCACTTTACAGCGGAACATCTATCATCATCAATGCAAGCGGAGAAACGGTGCTGATTGATGCAGGCGCAAAGAGGTCGGATTGGCTTCGCATCGAAAGACAACTTCAAATCTTCGGCTTAACTCCAACGGCGTTTGTTCAATTTTCATCAAGCGATAGTGTGGCGCAAAGCGTGCCGATTGAAAAGAAATTCAATCGCACAGAATCAATGAAAGGAATCGGCACAGTGCTGATTCGCCCGTCCGTAGAGCATTGTAAAATCTACACAAAACAGGCATCGATAGTTTGCACGCAAAATTTGAAAGGTGTTTCTGAAAATGAATGTTTCAAAGCCGACATCATCTTCCTAAAACTCTTGCGTTTTCGTGAGGAAGAAAGAGAGAAATTGAAACAGTGGATTGAACTGGCAGAGCCAAAACTCGTGGTGGCAGAACTTTCGCCGTTTATGCGCAAGGTGGAACGAAAATTTTTTTATCGTTTTGCCAAAACCGAATTGAGAATCAAAACCGCAGAAAGAGATGGGCAAATCATTTGGAGATAACTTTGGAAGCAAAAGCAGTGGTAAGGATAGTTTCTACCTATCTGCATTTCAAACGTGTTTTTATGTAACTTCACCTATCAACTTATTAAACCTTTCTTTGAGATGTCTATGTCAAAAATCGTTTTAGATTTTGAAAAGCCGCTGGTGCAGTTAGAAGAGAAGTTAGCCGAAATGCGTGCTTTTGCTCAAAGCAACAACGGGCAAGTGAATACTGAATTAGCGCATGAAATCAGCCTCATGGAGCGCAAAGTGGAAGATTTGCGTGCATCAATTTATCGCAACCTGACGCGCTGGCAACGCGTGCAACTGGCACGCCACCCTGAACGTCCCTACACCCAAGATTACATCTACATGATTTTTCAAGATTTTCTCGAAGTGCATGGCGACCGTGCCTACGGCGACGATAAAGCCATCATTGGCGGATTTGCAAAACTCAAAGATGGAAAAGGCTTTTCGCAGAGCGTTGCCGTCATTGGTCATCAAAAGGGGCGAGACACGAAATCAAACCTTTATCGCAATTTCGGCATGGCAAACCCCGAAGGCTACCGCAAAGCCTTGCGCATCATGAAATTGGCAGAAAAATTCAAAAAACCCGTCATTACATTCATCGATACACCGGGCGCGTTTCCGGGCATTGAAGCCGAAGAGCGCGGACAAGCCGAAGCCATTGCACGTAACTTGTTTGAAATGTCAAAACTTGAAACGCCGATTATCTGCGTCATTATTGGCGAAGGTGCATCAGGCGGCGCAATCGGCATCGGCGTCGGCGATAAAATCTTAATGCTTGAAAATGCGTGGTACTCTGTCATCTCGCCTGAAAGTTGTTCATCAATTCTGTGGCGAAGTTGGTCGTTCAAAGAACAAGCCGCCGAAGCCTTAAAACTTACTGCACAAGACTTAATCGAGTTCGACATCATCGACCGAGTAATTCCTGAACCCATTGGCGGCGCACATCGCAACCCCGAACAAACTGCCAGCACACTCAAAGAAGCATTGATTGAAGAACTTAAACCGCTTCTTCAAAAAGACCGTCAAACGCTTGTCGAAGAACGCATCGAAAAGTTCGCCAAAATGGGCGTGGTGGTGGAATAGCCTTAATGAACCAATGAGCGTGTAAATTTTCAAATGAGAGATGTTATGAACAAGTGCAAAAATCAAAAGAAAATTTGTATCATTATTACTCAAAAAATTTTAGACAAATTTTAACCAATTCTTTCTGCAATGAACAAGAAAGATAAACTCGTTGCTAAAAAGCATCGTAAAGCGATTGCGCGAATGAAAGCCAAAAAGAAAGCCGCACTCGAGCAAGCCCAAACAGAGCAAGCGCAATCAAAGAAAAAGTCGAAGTAAGTTTTAATGCACCAACTTTCTGAACTCTGCCTTATCGCAGAGTTTTTTATTCATTTTCTCGAAACGAGACCAATCCAATTTCACAATGATTGATTACAAATCACTGCCTATTGGCAAGAAAGTTCCGAAAGAAGTCAACGCCGTGATTGAAGTGCCAAAGGGGGAGCGGAACAAATATGAATATGACCCTGAACTTGGCGTGTTCAAACTTGACCGTGTGCTGTATGCATCGGTGCATTATCCAACGGCTTATGGCTTTATTCCGAACACGCTTGCCGAAGATGGCGACCCGCTTGATATTATGGTGATGACGCATGGCGCAACCTTTACAGGCTGTTTAATTGAAGTCCGCCCTGTGGGCTTGCTCAAAATGCGCGACGATAAAGGCATAGATGATAAAGTTTTATCTGTTCCTGTCAATGACCCGATTTACAACAGCGTGCGAAAATTAGCCGACCTTCCGCCACACTTGCCAAGCGAAATCGAGCATTTCTTCACAGTCTACAAGCAACTTGAAGGCAAACAAGTTGAAAGTTTCGGTTGGCACGATTTCTTTGTCGCTGAACGCGCAATTATTACAGCAATGGAACGCTTGAACGACCTGAAGCCGAAGAAGAACGAAAACGGCAAAGCACAGAACGGCAAAGCCCCGAAAGCGGCTAAACCTAAACCTGCGAAAAAAGTATCGGCATAATGTCGGAAAGCAAGCCCGAGCGCAAACGCTTTGAAGACCTCT
>Ga0308408_1000987_pt1 | contig 14441 bp, 5 predicted proteins | sample HotsprSampleMSe3_FD_203466 | JGI IMG/M metagenome (GOLD analysis project Ga0308408, IMG submission 203466) | Hot spring phototrophic mat microbial communities from Mushroom Spring, Yellowstone National Park, Wyoming, United States - 20060912_MSe3 ... | reverse complement strand
GGCGCGGCGCTGCTCAGCGTGTAGGTCACCAGCGTGACCTGCGCCGGCAGCACGTCGCTGATCACGATGTCGTAGGCCGGCCCGTAGCCGTCGTTGGTGATCGTGATCGTGTAGGTGATCAGGTCACCTGCGCCCACTAGCGACCCTGGCGGCGGCAGGCTGCCCTTGTCTACCAGCAGCCGCGGCTGGATCACGCGGTTGGTGACCGTGCTGCTGATGTAGTTCGGCCACGGATACTCCAACTGCGCGTAGTTGGTCGGGAAGAACTGATCGGTCTGCGTCACCCACACCGAAGGCAGGGTGTCGGTCAACTGCCGACCTACGGCCTGTGCCGCGAAAGTCAGCATCACCACCGTCGGTGCGTCCAGCAGGCTGGTGATCGGCGCAAAGCGCCAGCGCACCACCTGCTGCACCTCGCCTGCGAACACCTGGGTGAAGCTCACCCGCTGGGTGATCGTCACGTTGACCGAGGTCGGCGTGTGCGTGATGCGCTCGCTATTGGTGATGTACCAGATGCCGGCCGGCAGCGCGTCCAGCAGGGCATCGCCCGGATCGCTGCCCCAGCTCAGGCCGGCGGGGATGGTGAAGACGATGCGATAGGTGATCAGGTCGCCCACCCGCAGGTCGGCCGGCTCGCTGAACTTAACCATGGTCGGCGCGCCGGTGCTCACCCGTGCGTCTGCCGTTGTGGTGTAAGGCCGCACGCCAGGGATGGTGTCGGTCAGCGAGTGATACAGCGCGCCCACAGTGTTGGTCAGCAGCGCGCCCATCAGCGACTGCGAGACGCGCGCGGTGTAGGTCAGCACGACCACGTTGGCCGGCGCGACGTTGCTGATCGTCGCCACGAACCAGGTGATCGGCCCCGGCGCAGCCAGCGGCCCGCTCGTGGAATCGCCGCCGAACTGTGCGGTGACGCTGATGCCCGCCGGCAGCGCATCGGTCACGTACACTGAGTAGGCTGGACTGCTACCGGTGTTGGTCAGGCGGATGGTGTAGGTCAGATATGCCAGCCCATCCAGGTTGTTCGTCAGGCCGGTGCTGCTGGCGACGGACTTGCTGAGCAGTATGTTCGGCTCGCCCACGACCGTGCTGACTACGTTGCTGGTCGTCACTGGCGCGGTGTCATGGCTCATGCGGGCCAGGTTGGTGATCACGTCGCCGGCATTGGCGTCGCCGGCTGGGCTGGGATGCTCATGCGAGATGCGCGCGGTGATGGTGATCAGCGCCTGGGTCGAGGGGCTGATCGCACTGAACGTCGCGGTCACCTGCTGGCCACTCCAGCCGGCGCTGCCGCCCACCCCGCCGTTCAGCGTCACCGCCTCGATGAACAGCCGGCTATCCAGCACGTCGGTCACCAGCACGCCGTAGAGCGTCGCTGTGACTGGCGGCGCCGGCACGAAGAGCGTGTAGGTCACCAGCGTGCCGAGCGTGGCTGTGGGCGGCGGCGCAAAGGTCACTGACTTGGTGATGCCGCTGTTGGCCGTCTGCACCGTCGCTGCATGCGAGCCGCCGGAGTATGGCCGCGTGATGGTGGTGGGCTGGGTGTTGGCCGGCCAGGCGTCATAACTCAGGGCTGCCTGGTTGGTCAGGGTGATGTTGGCCGTGATCCACGGCGCCACCTGCGCCACCACCGTCAGGGTCAGAGCGGTGTGTTGCAGCGCGCTGTAGGGCACGGTGGGCGTCAGGTGATCAATCAGCCAGGTCAGCACGCCGGTGGCGCCAGGAATGGGCGCAGGCTCGGCCAGCACTGTCGGATTGGTGGGGTCGTTGCTGGTCAACGTATAAGTGACCAGGCTCAGGCCGTGCGGCATGGTGTCGGTGATGAGCAGGTCGTAGCCCGGCCAGCGCGCCTGGTTGGAGATGACCAGCGTGTAGGTGATCAGGTCGCCGGCGCCGACGAAGCAGCCGGCGCGGTTCAGGCGCGTCACCAGCGCATCGTCGAAGGAGCAGACGTTGACGTCGCAGTTGTTGCTGTAGAAGCCCACCGAGCCAGCCGGGCGCGGCGTCGTGTCCACCACGTCGAAGTATAGCACCCCGTCCACATAGGCGCGGATGCGCAAGCCGCCCGGCACATTCTCGCTGCGCACTTCCAGGTGGTACCAGCGATTCGTGGCGGGCGTGAACGTAGTGCTGCCCAATGTTGTAAATACGCCGCCGGTGACTTCCTGAAGTTGCAGGTTGGTGCCGCTGTCCGACTGGCGCAGGCGCAGCAGGTAGTAGTTGTTGGCCGTGTGGCGGAAGACCAGCCCGCGGCTGGACGTGGCGTCGCTCGCCCACGACATGGCGCTGTAGCTGAACTCATCAACCGTCAGCCCGCTGCGCACGAGGATGGCGTCGGCGAATGCGCCACCGGTGCGTTGTGTAGTGCCGTTGGCATTGTTCCATGTGCCGGCGACGGCCGTCCATCCCGTCGGCGGAGAAGCGCTCGCCCGATTGAAGTGATCCAGCATCAACGTCCCGTCGCAGCCGTAGGGCGTGTGATACGTCTTGCCCAGGTGCAGCAGCGGCTCGCGGACGATCACATTGGCCGTGTCGGTCAGCACGATGGCCTGGCCATCGTCCACGAAGGTCGCGCGCAGCGTGTTGGTCAACAGGGCGCCATCGTAAGCAGCGGCCACATCCTGAATGACGGCGGTGACCACGCCGTTGATCTGCACGGCGCCGGTGAGCACGCCCAAGTTCCAGACCACGTTCCCGCTGGCGTAAAGCGCCGGTGCGCTGGTCGGCGGCACGTTAGTGACAGTGGTCGGCCCACCCTGGTTGCCATCGGCGTCCCAGGTGTAGGTTAGCGCAGCCGAGACGTAGCCCAGCCCAGCCGGCAGGGTGTCAGTCAGGATCACCTGTTCAAAGACGTTCTCCGTATCGTTAGAGGACACAGTGAAGGTGAACACGACCAGGCTGCCGACCGTGCCGGTCTGCACGGCAGGCCCCTTGTCGAAGACGTCATTTAGCGTGACGCGGGCGGTGTCGGTCGCCACGGCGGTGACGCAGCCGGCATCGCAGCCCGCGGTGGCCGTGATCAGGTTGGTGTTCGCGCCGGTGGTGGTGAGCACCGCCGTCACCGTGGCCGAGAAGACCCCACCCGCCGGCAGGCTGGCCAGCGTCCAAGTGACCACGTTCCCGACCACTGTTGCGCCGTTGGTGGCGGAGACGCTGGTGAACGACGTGCCGACCAGGTCGGTGATCACCAGGTTGAACGCCGCGCCGGGGCCGGTATTGGTGATGCGCACTGTCCATGTGACGGTCTGGCCGGCAGCGGCGACCTGCGACTGCGGCGACTTGTTGGCCGCCAGCGCCGGCGTCTGCGCCGAGACATTGAGGGTGGCCGTGGCGGAGTATGGGCCACTGCTGGGGCAATCCGGCACGTCATCGTCGTAGGCCAGCGTCGCGGTGAATGGCCCGCCGGCCAGCGCGCAGGCGCCGCTGGTGTTGGCGTTGCGCACTGCCAGCGTGATGGTTGTCAGACCAGTGGGCAAGACTGCCCAGGTGTAGACCACGCTGCTGCCCAGGTCCGTTGTGCTAGAGGGCGCGGCGCTGGAGGAGACGGTGGCGCTGAAGATGTAGCCAGCCGGCAGCGTGTTGGTGAGCGCAACGTTGTAAGCTGGCGGGCCATCGTTATTCAGCGTCACCGTAATCAGCCCGCCGCACACGTTGAGCGCGGCCGGCGCGATTTGCGTCCCAATGCCTGGCGCATCGAACACTGGCCGCGTGCGCACGCGCACCTGCTTCGCCGGCAGCGTCAGCCGGCAGCCATCGGGACAGCCCCAGCTCACCTGCGCCACGTTGAACGTGTCGGTGATGGTGCAGCCGTTGGGCTGGCTGATCACTGCCGTTACCGTGAAGGCCACCGTCTGGCCTGGATTGAGCGTCGCCAACGACCAGGTGATCGTGCCGCCCAGCGGTCCAGGGAATGGGCCGCTGTAGCCCGGCGTCGCGCTCTGGAAGATCAGATTCGAGGGCAGCGCATCGGTCACCACAAGGAGCTGAGCTGGCGCTGCTGTCGCTCCGTTCGCTACTGTGATAGTGAATACCACCACCTCGCCTGGCTCACCGTACAGGAAGGTGTTTGAAGGCGAGGTGCGGCTGAGGTTCTGGCCGATCTTGTCCAGCGTGATCTCGGCCTTGCGTGCCACCATCAGGAAGAAAGAACTCTCGGTTAGGTATGGGCTGCCGCAGGTGTCGTGGTAACCGGTCTGGATGCGCAACTGGCCGCCCTCGAAGGCGCAGCTGGCGCGCACCTGGAAGCGCAAATAGACCGTCTGGCCCGGCCGCAGGCGCGCCAGCAGCGTGTTCAGCGGCGCGCCGCTGGCCGTGCTCCAGTTCAAGTTTTGGCCACTAATAGTAGGGTCAGGGCCGGGCTGCCAGCTCAGCGTGTCGGTGCTGACCTCGGTGCTGCCGGTCACGTAGAACAACCCAACGGGCAGCGTCTCGGTCAGGGCGGCGGAATACACGCTCAACAGGCCAGCGTTGCGCACCGTCGCTGTAACCGTGCGGGTGAAGCACGTGTCAATCGGCGAGAGCGTTTGGTTGGTGTTCAGTAGGATCGTCTGCGGCAGTTCCACTACCGAAGTCACTGGCCCGCCGGACAAACACACCTGCCCCAGGCAGCCCTGGGCGCCAAACAATCGGTTGGTCAGGTCGTTGCAGGCGATGATCTCGGCGACGTAGGTGATCACCAGCGTCTCCTTGGGCTGAATCACGGGAATTTGCCAGGTGACCAGGTTGGTGGAGGTGATCAGGGCGATCCCGCCAGGCGGCCCCAGCGAAGAGGACAGCGTCGCTGTGAGGAAGCGCAGGCCGCTGCCCAGAACGTCGGTGAGCGTGACGTTGTGGGCCGGGCCGGCGCCGGTGTTCTTGGCGATCAGCGTCCAGGTCACCACGTCGCCGGTGGCGTAGATCAGCTCCGGGAACTTGGTCAGCAGCGGCAAGGGCGAAAGCGTGGGCGGAGCGGCCAGCACGCCGCCGGCCGCGCACGTCTGATCGTAGGCATCATTGTTTTGGCACAGGCTGTCGTAGCGAATGAAGCCCTGGAGCGGCACCGGCCCGCTGTTGCAGCGCAACTGCACGCTCAAGGTTATCGTGGCGGTCACGGCGCTGGCAAAGGCATCTGAGTAGAACCATTGGTAGCCCAGGGCGCCGGTCTGGGTAAAGACCGGCTGCGCGCCGCCAAAGCCCAATACGTCCACGATGGCGTAGGTGGTGGTGGGCACGTTGATCACCGCGTCGTATGCGCCGACGCTGGAGGTGCGCTGCGCGGTGAGCGTGACGGTATATACGCCGCACGACGCGACGTTAGCCGGCAAGCCGCTCAGGCCGATGTTCATCTGGGGCGCGCGCGCTTCCAGGAAGACGCCCTGTTCCACAACTCCGTCGGCAGCGCAGGCGCTGTTGCCCGTGACGCCCAGATTCAGATAAGACCAGTCGAACCAGGTCGCGTCCTGACAGGAATTCGTGCCCGTTGGCGTCACCGTGTAGGAGATGACCAGCGTCGCGCCAGCGATATCCGGGTTACAGGGCGGGTTGATGTTGGTGATCACCAGGTTGCCACCGATGATCGCCTCGGAGAAGGTCGCTGCGCAAGCGATCGGCCCGTTGCTTACGAAGACGCTGGCCGACCCCAGCGTATACGTCAAGTTGGTCAGGCTCTCGGTGAAGATCAGACTGCCCCAGGTAGGCGTCACAGTGAAGCTGGCGCCGAAGGTATAGACATTGGTCAGCGTGATGGACGACGCTGCGCAGACTTCAGCCGGCCCGGAAGTGAGCTTCGTCCCGCGTATCTCCGGCTCGTCGCATTGGATATAAGTGGTCGCCTGTGCCGTGGCCGTTTGCTGGCAGTTTTGGCAGTCCACGGCTGTGGCCGTGACGACGTTCGTCACGGCCAAGCCGCACAGCCCGCAGCCGCCCACCGGCGCGTCGGGCACAGCAAATACCGGCGTCAGGGTCGTCGTGCCGGTGACGCTCCAGGTGATGTAGGTCACCCCGCCCAGCGTGAAGGTCACGCCGCCCGACGGGTTGACCACAGTCAGCCCGGTTGGCACGCGGTCGGTCACCACAATGCTGCTCACGTTGCCAACTGCATTCACCGTGATCGTGGCGGTGATCAAGTCACCGCGATAAACCTGACCCGGCATGGTCTTGCTCACGCTCAACTGGCCGGGGGTGTTGGTGAGCTGCCAGTTCACGATCTGCGGCGCTTCGGCGTAGAGAAAGTTGCAGGTATCCCGGTAGTTCAAGTCGAAGCTGAAGCTGCCACTGAGCGGCGCAGCGCACACGTTGGCCGGCGTGGTCAGGGTGAAGACCAAGGCATAGCTCCCGCCCGGCGGGATGGGCGGCAGGTTGAACGCGCCGCCCGAGTATGTCGCCGGCGGCGCGACGCTGACGCTGAAGGGCGCGAGGTTCACCGGCAGCGTCACCGTGTAAGCTGTGCCATCGCCGGTGTTGGTGATTGGGATCGTGAACACACTGCTGCCGCCGCAATAGTCCACATTAAACGTCGGCAGCACGTAGTCCAGGTCTGGGAATCTTGGCAGCAGGTCAACAGATGCCTTGGCCACCTGTGGCGTCAGGCAGGTCTGCCCGGGACACCCGAAGGTGGCCACAGCCTGATTCTGCAAGCCACCGCACGCGACCACCTGTGCCGAGACGGTGAACGAGACGCTCTGGCCAACCGCGATCGAAACAAAAGCGGTGCTGGTGATGCCTGCGACATACTGCAGGCCAGCGCCAAGCGTGTCGGTGACCTGGACGTTGTACACCGTGCCATAGCCGGTGTTGTCCACGAACACCGTCCACGTCACCACGTCACCGATCGCAGCCTTGACCACAGCAGGTTCCTTGCGCACTGTGATCGCGCCAGGGTTGATCACGTACTCGGCAAATTTCACGATTGGCGGGTAGGCATCCTGTGTCAGGGTCACCACGACCTGGCCGGAGACTGCGCTGCAGGTGGCGGTGAAGACGGCTGAGCGGGTGATCACTTCGTTTGGTGCCACAGTGCCGACGTTGAAGACCGCACTGTTGGTGGTGAACCCGCCGGGCAGCGCAGCCGTGATCAAGACGCTGGTCGTGGTGACGTTGTTGTTGGCGGCGACGATGGTCACCGTCAGCGGCTCGCACAGGCTGATCGCGGTCGGGGTAACCGTGACGGTGATCTGATCGGGGTAGATGGTTTGAGGGCCAAGGGAGCGACTAGTCACAAGAATGGTCGCTGGCCCACCAGCGGGCGCGAACCAGGCTGGGAGTATTGCCTGCTCCGAGGCGCTGGTCGGCATCTCACTGGATGAAGCATCCAGTGCCGCGGGCTGCGCCGCGTTCGCAACCAGCGCGCTATCGTCCACGGACGTAAACCACCCCGGCAAGAGGTTAGTGTCTGATCCTTGCGAATCTTCGCGACTAAACCAGGCGGGCAGCGCCTCCGCAGCCGATCCGTTCCAGTCGAGAGTCAGGGATCTGGCCGCAGCAATTGAAGGATCGGGTAATAACACCATGCCAAGTTGCGCGCTAATGACTGCCACCAGCACTACAACGCGCCACACTTTGTGAATCCACGTCATCATAGTAGCTTCTTCTTAGGATACTCACCAACTTTGTGGTTTGGTTAGCGAACATCGGTGCTGCTCGCGTCGAGCAACGCTTCAAGGCAAACGCTCCAGAATAGCTTGCGGCGTTGGGTAGTCGTCTGGGCTTTGACCGATGTATGACCAGACGATTTGTCCTCCCACATTAATTACAAATACAGCCGGGCCGGCCAGCCCATCGCCCAGCCGGTTGAACACGCCGAAGGCCTCGCTCACGCTGTGCGCTTCGTCGGCGAGGATGGGAAAGTCGAGCCCGCCAAGCTCCTTGACCACGCTGGCCTGCGTGACGCCCTGCACGGCGATAGCCAAGACTTCGGCGCCGCGCGCGCGAAAGCGCGGATACTCGGCCTGTAGCGCGCGCAGCCACTGTTGGCAAGCGCCACAGCCGGCGCCGCGATAGAACGCCAATACCACGGCCTGCCGGCCTCGATAGTCACTCAGCCTGACCAGTTGCCTGTCTTCGCGCGGCAGGGCGAAATCCGGTGCCGGTTGGGTCAGCAATGGCTCAACGTATGCCGCGAGCTGATCGGCACTCACCACGCCCAGGTGCCGGCTCCGCACGCTCCCGCTCGCGTCAATGAACACCGTGGTCGGGATGCCGACCACCTGATACAGGGCTGCAACTTCACCCCGATCGTCAAGCAAGAGCGGATAGCCAATGCCGTTGGCTTCGGCGAACGCGCGCGCCGTCGCAGCATCCTCGCGCAGATTAACGCCCAGCACGACAACCCCCGACTGGCTATATCGCCGCGCGAACGCGACGACCTCCGACGTTTCCACACGGCAGGCGGGGCACCACGACGCCCAGAACTGCAACACCACCACTTGCCCGCGAAACTGGCTGAGCGACACAGACTGGCCATTTAGGTCAGGCAAGGTGAAGTCAGGGGCGGCGTTCTCGGGCGGCGGCGTCGGAGGCAACACGTCGGGCGTAGGCGCAGCGAGGGTTGGAAGGCCGGTGGCTGTGGCAAGCGCGAGCACAAGCGGCGTGGCCGGCAGATTCGGGGGCGGAACATTTGGCGGCGTCGCCAAGTTCGCGTAGATGCTCACCCTTGCTTGTCGCCGCTGCTCGCCCAGCCAGCGCGAAGCGGATTCGGCAGAGCCGAAGCGGGCCAGATAAGCCTCGACGATCAAGAGCCGGCGGATGGCCTCAATAACCTGGGCGCGGGTTAGGCCGGCTTGGGCCAGCGCGCCGCGCAGCCGATCTTCGCCAACGCCCCAGCGCGCCAGCAACGCCATTAAACGCGCCTCGGCCTGCTCATACGTGGCCGAGAGACCCTCGCGCTCAGCAAAGCGCAGGACCAGGTGCTCGTTGATCAAGCGCTGTAGCGCCTCCTCGACGCTTGGCGGGGGCTGGCCAGCCAGCGCGCTCATGGCGCGATCCACCGCCAGCGCGCGCTGCCAGTCCGACTGCGAGATCGGCGCACCGTCCACGCTCGCCACTACGCCGGCGCGGTCGCCGGACGACGGGGTAGCCGACTCGAATCTGGTTGGAGCGTTCGGCCCAGGAACAGGGCGAACGCCACCACAGGCGGTCAGGCTGCCCAGCAGCAGAAGGCCAGCAATAAGCGCACTTCTCCCAAGACGCACGAACACTTTGTGGATCATCATACTGTAGGGATGTAGTGAGCGTGTTCCCTTTGCATCCTGACCTGATGCTCCTCACATCTGCAAGTTGTTTAACGGTCTGCGCTTCGCTTGCATCGTAAGATGTAAAGTAAATCTTCCTCGCTCCTAAACTACTCGCCGTCATCAAGCGAAGCGCAGAACAAGGCGCTTACGATTTGCCACGCGCTGCAGCGCCTCCCGTGATATCGAACGAATGCGCCCGACTTCAGACGCGCAGCGGCGTTTTTATAATTTCCCCGCGATGGCTACAGGAACCCAAGCGCCGCAACGCGCACCGGAGGTTGACGTCCTTGAGGAAGCGTTGGTGTGGACCGAGCCGCTGTGGCGCGTGCTGATTCACAATGACGACGTGACGACCTTTGAGTTCGTCGAGCGAATGCTACAAACGATCTTCAAGCTCTCGCGAGAGGTCGCTGAGCACATCGCATGGATCACGCATACGAATGGGGTTGCGCTCGTCTGCGTGCGGCCGCGCAGCGAGGCCGAACGCCTGGTAGGCCAAGCCATCTTCGCCGCGCGCATGGAGGGCTTCCCGCTCATGCTCACCTGCGAGCCGGATGCGTGACCCCGTCGTGCTCGTCAAGGCGTTTGCCCGCTAAAGCACCTACCTGTAAGCGATACACAAAAGTGTGGCTTCCGTGCGATCGGCGGGTAGGCTCAGTAGGGCTCTATCGTCATTGTCGGGTCCGAAGCATCGCCGTTAGGGATGCTGCGCTTTCTACAACCTTCCGCGTTCTCCGCGCCTCTGCGTGAGAATCAGCCTCGCCCCTGGCTGTGAATGCACCCTGCATGGCATGAGCTGCCTGTGATAGGATCGCCAAGCATGGCCGTAATCTTCCCCTTTACAGCGATCGTCGGGCAGGAGCGCATGAAGCGCGCGCTGATCCTCAACGCGATCTACCCCCAGATTGGCGGCGTGCTCATCCGCGGCGAGCGCGGCACTGCCAAGAGCACAGCCGCCCGCGCGCTGGCCGCCATCCTGCCTGAAATAGACGTGATTGAAGACGATCCGTTCTCCTGCGACCCGGCCAATCCGGCGAGCTTCACCGAGGACCTGAAGCGGCGCGCAGCCGCTGGCGAACAATTCAAGATCGTGCGCCGCAAAACGCGCTTCGTCAATTTGCCCGTCAGCGCGACCGAAGATCGCGTCGTCGGCACGCTTGACATCGAAAAGGCCATTCAGAAGGGCGAACGGCACTTCGAGCCAGGCGTCTTGGCAGCAGCCAACCGCGGCGTCCTCTACGTGGACGAGGTGAACTTGCTGGACGACCACGTTGTGGACCTGTTGCTGGACGTGGCTGCGATGGGCGTGAACGTGGTGGAACGCGAGGGCATCAGCTTCAGTCATCCGGCCCGCTTCGTGCTGATCGGCTCGATGAATCCAGAGGAAGGCGATCTACGACCCCAGCTACTAGATCGCTTTGCGCTGTGCGTGGACATCATGGGCATCCGGGATCCTCAGGCGCGCATGCTGATCCTAGAGCGCAACCTGGCCTTTGAGAGCGACCCGCTGGGATTCATCAAAGCGTGGGAGCCGCAGGAGCGCGCACTTACTCAAGAGATCGCCCAGGCGCGCGAGCGCCTGCCCAACGTTAAGCACACCCAGCGCGACCTGGCGACGATAGCCAACCTAGTGGCCAGCCTGGGCGTGGACGGCCACCGCGCCGACTTGGTGATCCTTAAAACCGCGCGCGCCCATGCAGCCTTCGTCGGTCGGGACGCGATTACCGATCAAGACATTCTGTTGGCTGCTGAGCTGGCCCTGCCACATCGGTTAAAGCGCCATCCGTTCCAGGATACTGAGCAGGCCATGGCCATGCTGAGCGAGAAGCTCCAGCAGATCGAGCAAGAAGCGCGGATGTCAAATCACGCCCAGCAGTCCCCACCAGCGCCCGGAGAGAACGCAAAAAAAGCGAGACGGGGCTGAACGAGGACATGGCGTGCTCGGAAAGCCCCGACCATCCGCTGCCACAAACTGTGCCCCAAACCCCACAGCAAGCGTCTGACTGGTCCGGCGGCCAGCGGGCCGGCCTAGGCGAGGTGTTTCGGGCGCGCAAGTTGACCACGCCGCTGGATAAGATCACGCGGGACACCGCCGGCAAGCGCAGCACAACGCGCACCCAGCGCAAGCGTGGGCGCTATATCAAAGCGCTGCCGCTTAAGGATCGCGCCGATGACGTGGCGTTCGACGCCACCCTGCGCAGCGCCGCAATACACCAGCGCGAGCGCCGGCAGTGCTGGTCGCAAACCAACAACGGGCAAGCTCCGCCGGCCTTCCATATTTGCAAGACCGACCTGCACCGCAAGGTGCGGGTGCGCCGGGCCGCGAATTTGATCCTCTTCGTGGTGGACGCCTCGTGGAGCATGGCTGTAGCCGAGCGCATGGCAGCAACTAAAGGAGCGATCATGTCGCTGCTTACCGACGCTTACCAGCGCCGCGACCGCGTGGGGTTGATCGTCTTTCAAAAAAGCGCCGCCACGTTGGTCCTGCCGCCTACCTCCTCTGTGGAGCTGGCCGAGAAGGCGCTGCGCGAGATACCAGTGGGGGGCAAAACGCCGCTGAGCGCCGGTCTGCTGCTCTCGCTCCAGGTTATCCTGCGCGAGCGCCGGCTACATCCCGAAGTGATGCCCTTGCTCATCCTGCTGACCGACGGCGCCGGCAACGTCAGCGTGAGCAGCCTGCCTCCACAAGTTGAAGCGCACCGCATCGCCAGCCAGATCCGCGATGCGCGCATCCGCGCGGTAGTGATTAACATGGAGCACGCCGCGTTCGACCAGGGCCTGGCCCGCAAGCTGGCCGAGCACATGGACGCGCGCTGCCTCTCCTTGCGCGAGCTGCACGCTGATGCGCTCTACGAGGCGGTGAAACAGGAGATGCGTCTGAAATAAGAAATTTAAGATGATCGACTTTATACAGAACAAAGCGCTCAATCTACAAAGAGCACTAAGATGTGATATAATAAATTATATTGGATTAATAGTATTTTTTATAGTACTTATCTGGTTCTACCATATCCCACCGTGGATGTGGAATGCGTTCGTTCCTGAGTATGGTGATACATTAGAAGCACTGTGGTGTATTGAGATTTGGCGTGAGGCAATTCTAAAAGGAGATTATTCACTAATCAATATTTCAGCAATGTATCCTTTAGGATTACACTATGCGACGGTGGCACATTTTGGCGTTGGATTTTTAGCTCTACCGATTTCGATAATAACTAATAGTGTGCTGTCTCTTAATATTATGCATTTTGCTGGATTAATAATGTGTTTTTTTGGATCTAGATACTTTCTCATGCAGATAATACCTAATAAGCTATTAGTCAGCGTAGGCGCTACTATTTTTACGTTTGCTCTTGGGCGAACTGTTCATATTTATGGGCATTGGCACATGTCGTTGGCCTCGGCGTTTAGTATCTGGATGGCTGGTTTATTGCTTCGCCTGCGCCATGCGGCCCAGACGCCATCAGCATGGCGTCATGCACTGGCCAGCGGCTTCGTTTGGGGCGCAGCGGTAATTGCCCAACCCTATAGCCTATTCCACAACATTCCTCTACTGCTCTTGTTGGGCAAACAGCGAAAGGCGTGGCAGTACATTCCGATAATCGGCATTGTTGCGTTTACTGTCTGCGCTCCTTATATATTTTTAAATTGGCAAGGTAGTCGCTATATGTCGTCTCTGAGCCCGTCCTTAGCAGAAGTAGCTCAGTTTCAATCATCGCTGACCAGCTATTTCGGCTGGGGCAACTACACTTACTGGCAGACGCTGAAAGATCTGACGCGCTCATGGCGGCCTGTGCTGCCAGAACAGAATAGCCAAAACTGGGGCGTGCTTACAATTCCTCTTTCATTAGTAGGTATTGCTATGGTCTTAAAAAATAAAAAACGCAGATCGATTTTATCTCTTTTTATTATAGCTTTACTATTATCACTTGGTCCACTACTAAAAATATCTCCTTATGGATCGCAAATCTTACAGACACTGAGTGACAGCGTATATGATTTTGGTAAAATTTTAAAACCGTTATTCTTTAATGAGTATTCACTTGATTTAAAAAATGAAAGTGTTCCTTCACCTGTAATGATTGCATATCTTCTGATACCACGTTACGAATACGTACGTGTATCCGGACGATTCGCAATATGGGTCGGCCTTGCTGCTGTAGCCTTAGGGTTGATCGCCCTGAGACAGACATCGTTGCGGGTTTCTATCATCCTGAGCTGTATCTGGCTCATTGAGTTACTCCCCAGACCACTTACAGCGCAGCCAGCACCCGTTGAAGCACACCCAGCCCATCAATGGGTGACAGAACAACTTATCGGCCAGCAAGATCGCGGAGTCTACAACCTTTCGGGAGTCGCTGCGGTTTATTCGCAGCGACTTGCCGGCGAGGTGCCTTCCACAGGCACCTTCGGGTCTTTTGCGCCGGCATACACGCGCTACACGCACCCATGGATTCTCTTCGCCCACGACCCTTATGACCCGCCCGAAATTGCCCTCACCGAGCCAGTCCACGCGCGCATACTCAGGCGCGCTCAGGTGGGCATCGTCCTGCTCAGGCCACCCGCAGCAGAGCTGGCCAAGCGCAACAGCGCCCTGCGCTTCATTCAATGTTTCGAGCCAGAAGGCGCCAAAAGCTATCTCCCTACTCGGCTGTGCGCCTTCGAGGTCCTAGAAGGCGAAGACGATTTCTTCAACATCCAGCCGCTATCGGGTTTCTCCTACTTTGAGCCAAACCTTGATTTCATCTGGATTGAAGGAACGCACGCCCAAGCCGGCTGGCGCATCACCAAGCCCGTTACGCATACTATCGCGCTCACCCTGCGCGCATACTGCCCAGATGGCCGTCAAACCGTCCGCCTGCACCTCAACAAGAGACCGCTGGCCACGCACACATGGACAGGAAATTGCTGGGAACCTTGGTCAACTACCCTTACGATCCCACCGGAGCATCTTCATGCAGGTTTGAATCGGCTGGAGTTTGAGGCCGACTCAGCCGCCCAGCTAAGCCTGCATGACCCAAACAGCCAAGATCAACGTCGCTTGTCGGTCGGCGTGGAGAGGCTGCGCGTGATGAAAGCTGCAGCTAGTGAAGCCCTGCGACCTGGCGAAGCCCAACTGTTGACGCGCTAGAAGCGACCTCAAATCAAAGCCTATAATCGCCGCCGAAGCAGAGGAGAGCGAGAGATGTCCGAAGCCACACCTTTGATCAAGTTCTACGGCGCGATGTGGTG
>Ga0308408_1000983_pt1 | contig 14522 bp, 12 predicted proteins | sample HotsprSampleMSe3_FD_203466 | JGI IMG/M metagenome (GOLD analysis project Ga0308408, IMG submission 203466) | Hot spring phototrophic mat microbial communities from Mushroom Spring, Yellowstone National Park, Wyoming, United States - 20060912_MSe3 ... | reverse complement strand
TGATCACCAGCGCCGGCTTCTCGCTGATCACGCGCTCCAGCGCCTGCTTGGCCGTTTGTGCCCACATCACCCGGTAGCCATGCCGTTCCAGCAATGGGCCGACGGAATCGCCAAGGCCGCCCTGGACCAGAAGTATCTTGATCGGTGCCGCTCTCATCGTTGCTGTTCAGCCGGCTGGGCGTCCTCCTCGCCAAGACCGCTTGAATCGCAGGTTCGCAGATACGGTGCGCGGCGCAGCCCCAGCGCATGGAGGCTTGGGCTGAACTTGCCGCGAGGCACTGGGGATTATATATCCGCGCGGGAGACGGGAGTGCTTAGGGGTGCATTCACAGCCAGGGGCAAAACCTTGGGTGGGCGACGGCACTGCCGTCGCCCACCCTCTATTAGAGATGCCTTCGCTGGCAGCATCGCTTGTGGAAGATGCCCCTATTGGTGAATGCACCTGTGCTCAACTTCGGAGGGCTTGGCTAGCTGACCATTCAAACCGCTGAGTGTGCGAGTACTAATATTTTATTTATTGAAGAATCTCTGCGTTCTCCGCGCCTCCGCGTGAGGATCAGCCTTGCCTCTGCCGTGAATGCACCCCTTCAGCAGCGCTTCGTACTGGTCAGTGACGCGCTCCCATGAGTAGTGAGCCTGGACGTGCGCTTGCGCTCGCTGGCGATACTCGGCGACCAGCGCTGGCTGCGCCAGCAGCCCGTCCAGCACCTCGGCCAGCGCCAGCCCGCCGCGCGCGCCGCTGTAGCTAAATCCAGCCTCCCCAATCGTCTCGAGGTTCTCCGGCGTGTCGTTGACCACAACGCAGTTGCCGAAGGCCATCGCCTCCACCAGCGCTGGGTGTGTGCCGCCCACCTCGGAGGTCTCGACGAAGATCAGCGCGTTGCTGGCCAGCTCGGCGTAGGCGTCGCCAAACTGATAGCCGGTGAAGATGATCGAAGGGTCCTCCCTCGCGCTGGCCTTGAGCGCAGCGATGTACTCCGCGACGTAGGGCGCATCGCCGGTGATCACACATTTCATGTCAGCGGGGACGCGCCCCTGCCGGCGCAGGATCAACCAGGCCTCGACCAGGTGATGGGCGCAATTCTCCGGCACCAGCCGGCCGACGAACAACACGTAGCGGCTCGGCGTCAGGCCGAAGCGCCGTAGCAGCTCACCAGGCAGGCGTGGCGAGACCTCCGCGCCATACGGGATGAAGACCGTCTCCGCGCCATACGCCTGGCGGTAGTAGTCCTGCACCCGCCGCGAGTCGGTGACGACGACGTGGGCGAGGCGCGTGGCGAGCCGCTCCGACCAGCGGATGTAGCGCCGGGCAAAGGCACCCCATTTGCGGCGCTTCCAGTCCAGCCCGTCCACGTTCAGGATCACGCGCGCCCGGCTGAACAGGCGCGGGATCAGGCAGAGCGGGGCGTTGCCGGCGATGAAGACGATCAGCCCGTCGTAGCCCTGGGTGAGCGCGTGCAGCATTGAAACAGCCGTGTGGGTGAAGGTATCGAGGTGTTTGGTGGCGATGCCGGGCACGCGCACCAGGTGCATGCCCTTATAGGTCGGCGCGGTGTAGCGGACGTGATGGGCGCGGTTATAGACGGTGACGGCGTGGCCGCGCCCCGCCAGCCGCGCGCCGAGGTTCTCGGCGCAGGTCTCGAAACCAGAATACGACGCCGGCACGCCGCGCGTGCCGATCAGGGCGATATGCATCAATATTCTAGACCCATCATTGATGTATTAACTATAAATATAAAATCTTCTAAAAGGTATCTATCTAGTTTCATTGAGTTTACATCAAAAACTAAAAATATTTGATTGGTCTCTGAAATAGTGTTTTGCATAATTTGTTCTGGCGAACGCTCCAGTCTGTAAAAAGCGTCTGGATTCTTTTTGACACGAAATGCTTTTAGCGAACGATCGTTGTAAGCTGCCTGAAGAGCTTGACGCAGCCCCCAATTGAAGACCTGTACGCCGTTGCCTAAGTTCTTGGGCAAGCCATGGTAGTAGAAGACACTGCCGCTAGGAGGAGCAGAGACCAGCTCTAAAGTCTGCTTCACGACGGTAGAGGTGATTGTCGAGGCCCTGCGCCATTCTCGATTTCTGACAGCCAAGGCTTGAGATTGCTGAGCAGAGCCAAAGATGACTGATGCCCCTAAGAGCGCCGATAACATTCCACGCAACCAATACTGGTTCTGTGGTGGAAGGCGCAAGATCGCAGCGAGACTGAGTCCAATTGCTATTGCGAAGCCGGCTGCGGGTATATATAGTCGGTGATAGGCTGGTATATTAAGTACAGGTAGCACTGATGCAACTAAGATAACTAAACCCAGACGGCCATTCCATAAAATAACACAAATTATCACTCCGGCAATTATTAAGGTTATAATATTTTCAAAAGCTATGTTTATTATATCAGATAGCAATTTATAATTACTCCAAGGTATCGTAAGCATTCTCACAATATCCTCACTAGTTTGGAATAGAAACTCGCCGAATCTGAGATGAACAGACGGACCGTAGCCGCCAATGCCACGCACTGCCAAAGTCCGCCACACCAAGAATGCAATCCAAGCAATCCAAAAAGGGCCCATTCGATACCTGAGCTGTCTTAGGAAGTCACTTTTATTGCGATTTATGATTATATCGAATCCGAATAACGAAAAAATAATAGTTAAAGCTACTTCATTTGTAGCTAAAGCCAATAACATTAGTATTATACAGTATATCATTACACTTTTGGCCGCTTTTATATTTCTATTGTAGTAATTTATGTATCTTTGATAAAACATTATCGTTAGCAGATAGAAAAAACCACAAGTTACTTGATTGGATGCTGCCGAGAGCCAATTAATTGCGTCTGAATGGATAGGCATGGATAGGAAGAGCAGAGCGGCTGAAAGGCCGGCTATAGAGCTTTTGCTTATACGAGCAATCAAGGTATAAACAATAACAGAATTAACAGCATGTAGTAAAACTATAAACCATCTGAAAGCAAAGGGGGTGTAGCCAAATAGAAGATGACCCAGCCACCACCAAATAAACATAACGGGTCTATAGCCCGTAACCCTATTCGGAAACAGTTGACGTAATAAAAAGTAAAAATCCGTGTCCCATACCTGAACCAAGTCTTCAGACACAAAAAAATTATTTAAGTTATTGTAATAAGAAATTAATACTAAATACTTTATTACTAAAACTTTTGATAGTATTATTAGTGTTTTCACTTTACTTTATAACCGTACAGATGAGCAAGTGGAAAAGATAAAAGAGTAACCATCAACTTATCTAGACGTTTCATATTAGCTTTCCATTGCTCATCAATAGATATATCCACCAAACCAATCTTAAATCTGTCTGGATTTCCGCGAAGCACATGAAGTTTTTTTAAGTAGATTCGATGAGCGTCAACAAAATGAAGCTTCCCGTCATAATTCAAAAAATCTATTATCTCCGAAATTTTGCATAATAGATCACCGCATAAATCTTCATAACGGATAAGTTTATAGTTTTTAAAATAGTATTTACCGAGTAAACTCGCCATCCCGTTCCATGCATTCCACCAAAGTGCGCTGTGGTATAAGGGCAGCCTTGGCATCAGTATTTGACCGCGCACGCTAGGCGAGGCCTTACGTCTCTGCCACGAGAAGACTACGGCTCGTGGATCTCTCACAAGATGTAACACGTAGAAGTCAACATCTAAGATGTATTGAAGCAAATGAGCATATAAAGGTGACTTAGATGAATCAACTATCGTGTGACAATTAGTGATTTTCATTATGGAATAATACAAAGTTCGTGTATAATCGATAAAATCTTTAATTTCATTTATTATCTTTTTGCGATAAAATCCTATTAGCACAAATGGAAAATTTCTTGATAAAGTATATCTATCTCTTAATTTTCTCATCTTATCAATATCGACTCGTTCGATACCGCCAAACGCATCTTTAAAGATAGCGCTCCAAACTTCGCATTCACTCTCCCTCTTTCCGCAACTACACAGACCGGCAGTGCGCTCTCGCGGGTGCCATACCCGATTTAGCTCGCCTGCGAAGAAGACACCTTCGAGCTGGCCAAGCACACTGCCGAGTAGCGTACTACCACTGCGTGTTGAACCAGCGATATAAACAACTTTTGCCATTCCTCGTTTGCTAATACCCAAAGACTTCGAGCAAGTCCAGAAAGTGCTTATGCACTACAGGATGTAGCTCTTGCACTCCATATGTTAATGCCGGTTTTAATATTCGCAGTGCATAATCTAACATATCTCTGTCATAGCTAAGTTCGCAAAAATCAACTATTTTTTTTAATATATTATAAGGATGCGCAGTTAAATCTTCGTAACGCACAGTGTATATTTGCTTAGCTGTTGATTGGATCACGCGCATCGCCTCGCGCATCGTCAATATCCACTCTACAGCAGCCATATCCTCGTGCCGCTCGAGACTAGGGATGATTTCCCCGATCTCGGACAATTCCTCCTCTGCGCCGAGCACCTGCGTGGTTAATAATTGCCACTTGCGCCGGTTTACGCCCCACCAATCAGCATGACCTTTTGAAGTTTGAACTGTGTGCTTGCGAGAATAGTTGGATATCGAGTGTACCACACTCCATCCGTTCCTAATTAATAGTATTACTTTTAGGTCTGGATATATCTTCTGTATAAAACTAATACGAAATATCATTTCTGGGTATTTATCAAGTAATCTCTCAGCTTTCACAAAATAGAGAAAAGCACCGTGTAGCTTCTTGGCTCGTTCCACTATTTCTGAGCTGACATGACTTTCACATAGCTTGTAAAACGCATCTTTGCCATAAGTTCCTAGTATATCTTCAAATGGATAAATAGCGTGCCAGAGAGCCTTTGCTTCATTAAGTAACCCGACTTCTCGATGAAACGAAAGCACCTTGCCAATGATTGTGGTACCGCTACGGCCTATTCCAACTATAAAAATAGGTTTGATAACATTTTTTAACACTGGAAGCCTTTCTAGTATTTTGAATTCAAGATTTAACAAACCATTTACCCACTGCCAACGCATGGTGGGCTGGCGACCTTCAAAAAAAGCGCGACTAATCAGACGCTTCAGCGCTTTGTTTGGCCGTTTCCGTAAGTATAGAGGGTCAAGCTGTCCAATCAATTTGTCAGTCCTGAGTATATTTCTAAGAGCCTTTGATAATACAGCTCCGGCGAATAAAGCGTCTCGGCCCTTTCCCTCGCTGCACGGCCCATCTGCATAGCTAGTTTCGGGTTGTTAGCTAACCGGCAGATCGCTTCGGCCATGGCGTCAGGGTCTCGAGGCGGAACAAGCAAGCCGGTCTGCTCGTGTTCTATAAGCTCCGGAATGCCCCCCATAGCTGTGCCAATCACGGGCTTGCCCGCAGCATAGGCTTCTTGGATAACCAGCGGCGCCACGTCATGCCAAATCGAAGGAACGACAACGCATAAAGCGCCCGCTAACAAGACTCTAACGGATTCCGGATCTAGCCATCCCAGAAATCTGACATTTGATAAATCGGTTGCCTTTTGTTTTAGTTGATCTTCTTCAGGACCAGTACCGGCGATGTAAATGTCAACCCTCTTCACCTTGGCCGCAGCCTGTAAAAGAAAATGCACTCCCTTTTCTGGCACTAATCGTCCAACAAACAGAAAATACTCCCCACCATAAACCGGCGTCCAGCGTTTTGTATCGATGAAGTTGTACATAACGGAGATCCTTGATTTAGGTATATCTATCTCAAGTAACCGCTCCATCAAAAATTTTGAGGGTGTAATAAAATATCCAACAAGCTTATAGTAAGTTTTCATGACAGAATATAGATAAGCTTCTATAGCAGCAACTAAACTCGCCCCCAGCCCATAATTTATACATTTTTTCAGAATCACGTTGTAGTATCTTTTTCTATAACATCTATAGCATATTTCATTTTTATGTTCAATATATAATTTATAGTTTGGGCATACCAGTTTATAATCGTGCAGACTCTGCACAATAGGTATATTATTTTTGTTCAACTCATACATAATCGAAGGGGTTATTTGGTGGTATATATGTTGTAGATGAGATATATTTGGCTTCACAATTTGTATCAACTTTCTTAACTTAAGGCGAGCCTCGCGCGAGTATATAGACCGAAGAGCTGCCTTGAGCATGGCCAGCCCTTTCAAATTTCGATAGTCAACTTGGCTAACGAAAAACCGCGCCCAGGGGGATTCCATATTCGACGGATGCTGCATAGCAAAAGGCACAACCTCATGACCATGCTGTTCTAGTAGATCAATAAGAGAAAAATAGTAGCTCTCTACCCCTCCAAAACGATAAAAAAATTTGTTGATAGCTAGTATCTTCATTAATTCTTATTTGTAGTCAAAGCTGATGTAGTGTGTAATAAATCGCCAAGAACTAAACGATACGCTATTGGCGGTCCTAGGCGATTGCGCACGCCCACGGCGCGCAGCGCCACGCTGGCCGCCCAGCGCAGGCTGAGGCCGATTATCCAGGCTGTCTTCAGCACACGCCATTCGGCTGGTGAGCAGGTCCGACTCAGAAAGCGAAAGAGGCCGCGAAAGCTCTGGCGATACCAGTTCACCGTGCCCTTTCCAAAGCTCCGACCTTCAAAATGCACAACGCGGGCCTCAGGACAAATACGAAGCAACCAGCCACGTTTGTGTAGCCGATAGCACAGGTCAATATCCTCTCCGTAGCCTGGATCAAAGCCCTCGTCCAGATATCCCACGTCTCGAAGCGCCTCTAAACGCAGCATCAAGCATACACCACGCAACCAAAATGTGCCCTGTCGGGCATGAGGAGAAACAGGCATCTTCTTACCACTCAGCGCCAGCAGAATGCCATGTAGACCTGTCGGGAAGTAAGATGCGCTTCTTTGTGGCGTATGGTCCGGATAAAACAGCAGAGGAGTCACTGCACCTACTTGACCATTTGCTTCCATAGATAGCTTTAAAGCTTTCAGAGTTTCTGGATGTAGAATAGTATCATCATTTAACAGCAGCACATATTTTACTCTGTCTGACAGAGCATTTAAAGTTGAATTATGATTAGATGAGAATCCTTTCCGATTAGAGTTATTTATAATACTAAAAGAGACAAAATGGTGCTTATAGTGTTCCAAGATGATTTTACTCTCTTCTAGCGTAAAAGTACAATTATTTACTAAAGTTAGCGTTATACTAAGTTTCTGTTGAATTAACGAATCTAAACAATTAAATAAGGTCTTCTTATCACTACCTGAAGTTAGTGATACATGTACTAAATCAGAGTTTATCACAATAGTTGTACAAAAAAGCAGAGCAACAGGCTGCAGGCCAGTTGCTCTGCTTAGCGCGATCAACTTACTCAGCGATTCATCGCGTTATAGATGTCCGATACGCGACTATTGGCAACCGATACAACAGCCTTAATCTGAGAGCCAGCGCTAGCAGTGATCACAACAGAACCGTAGAACTTCTCACTGAGGAGTTGCATGGTTGCAAAAGGCTCGTTGCCACCGCCACGCGTATTGATAGAGTAGGAAGCGCCTGGCGGCAGCGTGAATGGGGACAGCACCAGTTGAGAGACACCCGTCTGTGTGTAGAAGGTCACAGAGTTGATCGTAGCTGGTGCACTGCCCACATTGACAACAACGATGTTTGAGAAGCTGTTATAATCAGCTACTGTCACACCCGGTGCGGGTGCTGGGCAGGGTGTAGTGAGAGCACAATCTCGATCCACCCAAGGTATGACAACGCGATTGGTTGCTCCAGAGGGAGACACAAGATTGTATGTGCTGACATAATTTTGACTGTCACCCTGAGGCTGCTGGAAGAAACCGATGCCGACCAGAGGTTGGTCAGAGGTGACCTGGAGCGAGCCGCGGAAGTTCTTGTTCACCAGCGGCTGGAACAGAGTGTTGAACAGCGGGTTGCCCGACGTGATCGTGCCACCGTTCAGCAAGTTGATATCGAACAGAGCCTGCGGCGGAATGGTGAAGTTGAGCGTGATGTTCTGCGTGTAGTACGTTCCCGGCGAGCCTTGAGCAGGGATGAATACGGCCTGAACGTTTGCTGTTGCCGAGCCGATGTTCAGAAGCGTGAACGAGGAGTAGGTGTTAAAGCGCCGCTGATCATTCCCAGCGCTGAAAGAATCACTGGCATTGGGCATAATGCAGGGCGTCGCAACACGACACTCGCGCTGCGCTTGGGCAGAGAAAAGGGTATTGCCCGCCTCTGAAGGAATGAGCATGGCGTAGCCCCCAGACCAGTTCTGAGAAGTAGCTGGGTTATCCCAGTTCTGCTCAACAACACCAGCGATTGGCTGTGTGGCTGTCACGACTAGTGATGCGCGCCGCTGACCCAGATTACCAGTCAAGCCAGCAGTGACTATCGGATCAGTGTCGTTGGCCGTGTCGAAGGTAATGGAACCATAGGGCTGAAGGGTAAAAGGAATGGGGGTTAGTGGGGTGCCCTCACGGTTGACATTCACCACGCCGCTGGCGACATTGGCTGTTGTGTTCTGGATCGTGATCCGAGAAGCGATCGCAGCAAAACTGGGCGATCCAGTTCGGGGAACACGCTGAATCAACGGGGCATATAGAGTCGTGCTGCCGGTGTTGAAGGCATCGTAGGCAGACGCCTCAGTGCCAGCATCACCATCAGCGCGCGGTGGTCCTCCGGCGGCTTCGTAGTTCGGGCGGCCCGAATATTGGGTGACCGCAACAGCAGCGATGTCCTGATCTGAGCTGAGGACGACGCTGCCTGACCAACCACCCGGCAGACCAGAGACTGTGCTGACGTCAACTATCAAGCGTGCGTTCGGGTTCAGCGTGAAGGACTGCTGCGGGCCAGGACTTCCATTTGAGTAGTAGTAGGTAGCAACCACAGTTGCAGGGGATGATGAGACGTTGACAACTGAGTAGCGCGTGGTGCCAGAGCCCAAAGTAATGTTCAGAGCGCTGGCTTGCTTTGGCGCACTTGCTAGCGCAGTGCCAACAAGGGCAAAGACGATCAATCCTCTCCTAAAACGTGCTGTAGCATTCATCTCAGAATCCTCCTCTTGGTTGGTGATCTCAGACAGGGCCATAAATGGAGCACCTGCTGGCAATTAGCATATCGCAGATGCACCGCCTTTGGCAATCCGTCAAAAGGACTAATTGCACTACGCTATTCGAGGTATCCCAGAGCTTGCAGGCGGCGTCTGACCATTTCTTCATCGTCACGCCCAGATGGTCTAGCCTGCCCATCTTCAGAGGCAACCTGGAAGCCGCTTTGGATATCAAATCTACTCATGATATAACGCGTCAAATCTACTATCTCAACTATTGATTTCACGGTCGTCCTATTTGATGCAAAATATCCGTTAACGAGGTGATCACCAGTGTATGGATAAGAAGAGGAAAATATTTGATTTAGATTATATTTGTTGTGCGATCCAATTCGACAGTTAAAAGATGGATTGGTTTGATTACAAGATGGCACCAAGATAATATCTGGACAAAAGTCTAGCTGACTTCCACGGTACAAGTCACTCGATCTAGCTACAATGTCGAAAACAGAATTTCCATCTATTTTTATATTATTAAGCTTGTCTATTATATTTTCAATTATACGCTCTTTGTCTTGCTGATGAACCGCCCCAATTGGCTCGCGGCCTTTAAGATTTATGCGGATACCTCCTACTTCGGTAAACCAAGCCTGTGAATTTGGCCAATCTATAGAATCAACAAACATATCCCTTTCAACGGCTTTGATAAGCGACCATCTACCAAATAAATGAACTTTCACTGAGCGCATCAAGTTAATTTTCCTTAAGAATCTCAGAGTTTCTAAAAATAGAGTACCTTTTATTTCATTATTTTCATTTTTTAATTTAAGAAATCCCTCTTTGATTAACCAAGCATTAACATAGAACTGTTTCGCAAAAGGCCCGAAACCGTGATCGGACATCACAATAATCTCAGCATCGCGGCCAACTAGCTGAGCGAGTTCGCCGAGAGAGGAATCTAGGAGCTCATAGTGTGCGTAAATCGCATCTGGCTGTGGCCGTTCAGGACGAAGGGGGTGATTCTCATCTATGTCGGCCCAGAAAAAGTGCTGCAGTCGATCTAGCTCGGTGAACACGATAACACCTAAATTATACTCTCCTCGAGAGAAAAGATCGTATGCGATTTGCGTTCGCATGCGAACAAGAGATGCTAGGTATTCAACGTAAGCCTCGCGATCTAAGCCTGTCAATCCTATCGGATCAGCATCAATGACGTACCCACGTCTGAGAAGATGAGCGCCCAGTTCTGGTGGATATGTGAATGTCGAAGCGGAACTTGGGGTCATGAGACCGCAGACCAGCCAGCCATTTACCGGGCGAGGCGGGTAGGTCATCGGCATGTTGAGTATGCCCACACGATACCCATGCTGGCTAAGCACTTCCCAGAAGAAAGGATGTTTTACGTCTGCTGAACTTACCAGTCGGGTATGGTAAGAGTTTGGCTGGCTGCGCATAAATCCAAACACACCGTGCTGACCAGGGTGAACACCGGTGGCGAATGAAGTCCAAGCAACAGAACTTTCTGGTCTAATGGTGCTGCGCAGAATACCTTGGCGACCAGTAGCAACGAGGCGTGCAAGATTAGGAAGCCGACCCTGAGCGAGCAACTTAGCGATAAGACTCGGCTCGGCACCATCCCAGCCAAGGACTAAAACATCTCTAATCATCTTTTGTTAACGCAGTAAAGCTCACTGATCCGCAAGTCGCTTGGATTAACACCTAGGAAGCCTGTATCCCTGTAAGATAAAATCAGTCTATCCCATTGCTTTGGTAAATAAGAATATTCTGAGAACAAACTATAAAAATCTTTATCATCCAATAAACTGATATAGGTATAAAAAGTGCGGTTCGTCTCAATAGCCACCAAGCCGGACTCATGGACTAGCTGACTGCCGTTAAGGAATTGAGCCCAGATGCCGTTGGAACGTCCGAGGAATGCGTAGATCGGGTAGGCAACATACATCTCAATCTTTACCAGCGGGCAATGGGCTGCCTGTTTCAGATAGGCGACAAGTTGTTGTCCCTCTTGTCGCACCTCGAACCGAAGCAAATACTCCAGCGGAGCAGGAGATGGTTTAATAAGCGGCTGAAGAATATAAATGCCATTGTTAATAGCTACACTTTCTTTTAACTTATAATTTTGCCGCAAATAATCAAATATTATCGGAACTCGTGAGATATGCTGAACTCTGTCAATTGCACCAGTGGCTATATTATCTAAAGCATAAGTCACGTCTAATTCTTTTTGCCTCTCCTTCAGAATTTTAACATAGCGCTCCTGTAGTAGAACTGTATGAGCATTATGAGCTAAGAGCACAGGGGTGACAAGCTCTTTTTGCAATATTATACCAATATAGTTTTCTGATGGAAAATTTAAAATATATTTTTTAGTTAGATATTGACTTGCTTGACTGATAAAGTTTAACTCATTAGATATAATCTCTTCTGCGCTAATTTTATAAGATGAACTCAATAGATTGAAATTTAAATTTGTTAGTGGCCAAGCTGTAGCCAAAAGAAATACATTTGTGAACCAAATTAACTTCAAATAAGTTTTGTTCAGCCAGTTTATTAACAATAGAAATAAAATAATCAAAGGTGTAAAGCCAGATAAAATATGTCCTATATCACTACGGAGTGTGGCTTGACGTATAAAAATAATTGCAGCAATTAAAGAGCATATAATCATATTTCTCTCTTGTGTTTTTGTATTATTAGATATAACTATAGTAAAGAAAATTGTCGAGATAATAAGAAGTATCAATACCACAGTCATTCTTGAATCAGCAGCCCAAGGCACACCCATTGTATTTGCATAACCTCGTATTAACTCCAGAGTATACAGCTGATAATCAAATAAATTTATGGAATAACGAGCTGTCAATGAGAATATAAATGATATACAGATGTTAGAAGCAAAATATGATCCTATCATTATTAAATTAGATTCAATCATACGCTTAAAGTTGATAAAATTCAAACCTGATAGCAATACAACCATAGAAGATAAGATAAATAGCAAAACAGAATACACACCCAGCTCAGCGGTAAGTAGTTGAGAGATCAGAGAGGAAATACCAAACAGCGAAGAACCTAAACGTCTTAACGTATTACCATTAGAAGAAAAGATTTTACTAATGACAAAAGCATGGAGTAGTAATAGCAAACCTCTGAAACTAAAAGATAGAGATAAGGGCGTATCAAATGTAAATAAGTTTATAAAAGAAATATATATAAATATTAAAATTGTATAAAATGTGTTTTTATTAAAAAATAAAGATATAATTCCAAATAGCAGTATATTTAAGATTCGAAATGCGTTTATAATATCCGAGTAAGAAAGCACTTCATTACCCTTATTGCTTAAACTGAACGCTAAGTAAGCTATAATCTGAGATAAAAGACCATAGGTATAGTAGTAATCGCGACCACTGACTAGATCGTGACGTAAAGTAGCAGCCAGCGCACTTACCCAAGACACCTCTAACGGCATACGATGAGAGATGCTGGGTTGTATTTCATTTCTTAGAACAAAATAGCCAAGCAAAATACATCCCAAAATAACTATCAAGATTCTAGGTACAATTTTCATTTTATAACCAATAAGCTAGGAGTATAGAAATTCGCCTCGCCTTGTGTCAGCTTTATAGGATTGAAATTATCTATTCTAGTAATAAATATCTGCCATTTATCATAAACACTACGCCTACCAGAGAAAACCAAGGCTCGATTTCCAGCCCAGGTTGGGCGTTGATACTGCCCCCTACCTTGAGTGACCATTCGGTATCCGCTGCCATCGCTTCTAATTAGTGCGATATGACTATCATCACCTCCTAAATAAAACTGAACAGTAAACGCTATATATTGACCGTTAGGCGAGTATCTAGGGTATAGATCTGAATATTCTGGATTATTGAATAGTTTCTTGAGATTACTTCCATCTGAATCCATGATATATATATCATATTGTCCATCTCTGTCTGATGAAAACACTATATATCTCCCATCTGGAGACCAACTGGGATTAATATCCATAGCAGGATGATTAGTAAGTCTTTTTGACTTGCCACCTGATATTTCAGCAACATAAATATCCATGTTGCCACTCAAGTCACGATCAGAATGAAAGACAACATACTGGCCATCTGGACTCAAAACTGGTGCAAAGTTACTTCTTATAGATAAATCATTAGCACTATCAATTGGCTTTTGACCAGATCCATCGATATTCATAATATATATGTCGTAGTAAGGATTTCTTACACGGTTTGTGATAAAAAGTATTTGCCTACCATCACTTGACAAGCTAGGATCTGCATCAAAAGAAGTTGAGGTGAGCGTGCTAATAGTTTTGCTTCTCAAATCTAGTGTTCCTATACGATATTTGCCTGATATATCAGAAACAAAGACTAGGATACCCGGTATATCAGTAGATGGTGAAGCCAGCAGCGCGTCCACCTCTTGTGACTCCGAAAACGCCGTATCAGACTCAGTCGCAATTTGAGAGGGTATCGGAGAACCAAGCGGTGACGCAACTGGCTGGCTACAGGCAAATAGAGACAGAGTCAAAGTAAAGACGGTTAGGGGGACCTTAACTGTTGCCATATCTGTATACGCTTCACCCTGAGATCGTCCTCCTTGGATCGCCTGGCACGGCGCATCACGGAGGAGTAGTCTGCTCCTAATCGTGTAGCACCCGATTTACTTGATTATCTGCGAGTAATACTGGTACGCATCATTATAAAGCATCAGGCTAAGAGCGAGTAGGGTTAGCCCCATCCAGCCCGCCAAGACAGCTTTGGGCAATTTCTCTTCGTTCCGTGTTAGTAGCCAACTGCCCATCACCGGCGCGATCAGCCCCATCCCACTGAACAGATAGCGCCCCTGGGGCAGCCACAGCCCCTCCGCAGCGAAGCTCAACAGCGGCGCGAAGGTCTGGGCCACCAGCAGCCCCCCGCCCAACAGCCACAGGCCGAGCAGCGCAGCGGTGTCTCGGTCAGGCTGCCGGCTCACGGCCAGGCGGGCGGCCTGACCCAAGACCGCGCCGACCAGCAGCGCCAGCAGCGTCACCCATCCGAGGTGAAGCGTGGGCGTCGCTGCACGCGCAAAGATGCCGAACTTGCCCCAGTAGCTTTGTTGGACGAAGGCGATTGCCTCTGGCAAGCGCGCCGGCAACGCAGCCGAGTTCTCGCGGTATTCGCGGATCAGCCGAACGGTCTGGCCGTAGATGCCCAACGGCTGAGCCACCTCCAGCACAAGCTGCCCCAGCAGGGGCAGCGCGTCTTCGGCTGACGGGTTGGGGATGGGCAGAGGAATAGCCTGCTCACCGATGTGCGCGTGGGCGCGCAGTCCGTCGGCGTAGAACGTCGGCCCGTCTGCGTTGCTCAGCGCCACCCAAAGCCTGGAGGCGCTGGGCGCAAGGGGGAGCGTGACGCTGAGCGGCTGCCAGTCGGCCGCGCCGGCGAAGCGCGCCTCGACAGTATTGCCATTATCGTCGCG
>Ga0308408_1000974_pt1 | contig 14655 bp, 15 predicted proteins | sample HotsprSampleMSe3_FD_203466 | JGI IMG/M metagenome (GOLD analysis project Ga0308408, IMG submission 203466) | Hot spring phototrophic mat microbial communities from Mushroom Spring, Yellowstone National Park, Wyoming, United States - 20060912_MSe3 ... | reverse complement strand
GTGCTCGCCGCCCTCTGCCGGCCGAACACCGAGCCGTCGACCCCCGGGGCCTGAGCGGGGGGCTTCCGGCCGGCGCGGCGCGCGCTACCATCCGGGGTCGCCGGAGGGGACGCGCAGATGGCCGAGACAATCCACTGCTTCTACACGCTCTCGAGCCCGTGGATGTATCTCGGCGGCCCAGCGCTTGCCGACATCGTCCGACGACACCGCGCGACCCTTCTCCTTAAGCCGTATGATTTCCTGGCGGTCGTTCCTGACAACGGCGGGGTGCCGCTGCGGACACGGCCGCGCGCGCGTCAGGACTACCACGCTCTCGAGCTCGACCGCTGGCGACGGCTCCTCGGCCTGCCGCTCAACCTCCGCCCCCGTTTCTATCCGCCCGAGGACCAGCGGCCGGCAGGGCGGATGGTGATCGCCGCCCAGACGCAGGGCCTCGATGCGATGCGTCTGTCGCACGCGATCCTGCGCGCGCTCTGGGTCGAGGAGCGCGACATCGCCGACCCTGCCGTTCGCGCCGCGATCGCCGAGGAGAACGGCATGGACGGGGCGGCTCTGGTGGCGGCCGAGGAGGCCCCGCAAACGCTCGCCGCCTGGGAGGCGAACAACGCCGAGGCGCGCGCCCGCGGCGTGTTCGGCAGCCCGACGATCTTTTGCGGCGAGCTCTGGATCTGGGGCCAGGACAGGCTGTTCTTCCTCGACCAGCATCTCGCCCGGAAAGGGGAATGACCATGCTTTCGGTTGCGGTGATCGGCGCCGGCGCGGTCGGCGCGGCGACCGCTTTGATGCTCGCCCGCGAGGGCCACCGCGTGACGCTGATCGAGCCCGGAGAGCCCGGGGGAGAGCAGGCCGCGTCCTACGGCAATGCCTGCTGGATCAGCCCCGAGAGCGTGGTGCCGATGAGCCTTCCCGGCGTGTGGCGCAAGGTGCCGGGCTGGCTTGCCGATCCGCTCGGGCCCTTGACCATACGCTGGCGGCACCTGCCGGCGCTCGCGCCGTGGTTGATCCGCTTCCTGCGCGCCGGGGCAAGCCCCGAGCGGGTGGAACGGACGGCGCGGGCGCTGCGCGCGCTTCTCCACGACGCGGTGGAGCGGCACGAGGCGCTCGCCGCCGCTGCCAGCGTGCCGGAGCTGGTGGTCCGCCGTGGCCATCTCTATGTCTGGCGTGACCGTGACGCCTTCGAGGCGGAGGGGTTCGCCTGGGCGTTGCGTCGTGACGCGGGCGTGCGCTGGCTCGAGCTTTCGGCCGAGGAGCTCCATCAGCGCGAGCCGGCGCTCTCGCGCGACTTCGGCTTTGCCGTCCTGGTCGAGGACGGGGCGCATGTCACCGACCCCGGCGCCTATGTCGCGGCGCTCGCCTCCGCTGCCATCGCTCGCGGTGCGATCCATCGCCGCACGCGCGCGACCGGGTTCGACATCCGGGGCGGCAGGCTCCAGGCGGTGCTCACAGCCGAGGGGAGGATCGCGGCCGACCGGGCAGTGATCGCCGCCGGAGCGCATGCGCGGCCGCTCGCCGCGGCGGTGGGAGACCGAGTGCCGCTCGAGAGCGAGCGCGGCTATCACATCGTGATCGAGGCGCCCGAGGCCTCGGTGCGCACGCCGATCATGGTGGGCGAGGCGAAGGCCCCGCTCACGCCGACCGCCCATGGCCTTCGTGTAGCCGGGCAGGTGGAGCTTGCCTCGCTCGAGGCAGAGCCGGACTGGCGCCGCGCCGACGTGCTGCTTTCGCTCGCACGGCGGGTGCTCCCTGACCTACCAGCCGAGATCGACCCGGGCCGGGTTCGCCACTGGATGGGCCACCGGCCCTCGATCGCCGACGGGCTTCCGGTGATCGGCCCGGCGAGCGGCTGCGCCGATGTGGTGCATGCCTTCGGCCACGGCCATGTCGGCCTCGCGGCATCGGCCAAGACGGCCGCCCTCGTCGCCGACCTCGTGCTCGGCCGCCCGCCGGTGATCGACCCCGCCCCTTACGCCGCCGCGCGCTTCCGCTGAGGGGCGGAGCGGCGCGGCGGCCGGCGTCAGCGCGTCAGCCGGACTTGATCTCGATCCGCGAGGACGGCTTCGGCGCTTCGGGCGGGCGCGGCAGGGTGATGGTCAGCACACCCTTGGAGAAGGTCGCCTGGACCGCATCCGCCTTCGGCGCGAAGGGAAGCTGCAGCGACCGGGCGAAGCTGCCGTAGCTCCGCTCCTGGATGTGCACGCCCTTCTCCTCGCGGGTCGTCTCGGCCTTCTTCTCTCCCTTGATCGTCAGCACGTCATCCTCGAGCGAGAGCTCGACGTCCTGTTCCGTGAGCCCGGGCAGCTCGGCGGTAACGGTGAGCCCCTCCGCCGTCTCCTTGACGTCGATCGCCGGACGCCAGTCGGCCTTGAAGACGGGGGTAGGGAGGCCGGAACCGATCGCCTGCTCGAACTGCTGCTGCAGTCTGCGGAGGTCGTCGAACATCCGGTCGAGCACGGACTGATTGCCGAACAGGCTTGGCAGGAGCGCCATGATGTCCCTCCTCGTTGTGTGCTTTCTGATCTGTTGCCGGGGCGGGCGTCGTCGCACCGCACGCGAAGGAGGATAGAGAGGCGTGCCGTTGAGGCGATGACGCAGATCAAGCCCCACGCATTAAATAGTGCCACACCGAGGCGGGGGGAAGGTTGAGCGGCGTCCAGGCGAGGCGCCGTCCCTCGAGGCCGAGGGCGTTGCGGTCGAGCGGCGAGGTGATGCAATAGGTGTAGTGCAGGAAGCCGCGCCCCGGGGCCGCCACGGCGCCGATGCCCTCGATCAGCGCCTGCTGCCGCGGTTTCGGCAGAAGGACGAGCGGGATTCCGCACACGACGGCGCCTATCCGGCCGAGCAGGTCGGGGCAGATCAGCTCGGATAGGTTCCAGGCATCGCCGCAGATCACGGTTACGCCCGGAAAGGTGGCGGCCAGCACTTCTGCCATCTCCGGCACGATCTCGACGACGGTCAACCGCGCCGGGGGGATGCCCGCCTCGAGCAGGGCGCTCGTGATCGCGCCTGTTCCGGCACCGAGCTCGACGACCGGCCCGCCGGCGGCGATCCGCCGTGCCGCCGCCGCGACGAGTCGCCCGAGCGCCCGAGAGGAAGGAACGATCGAGCCCATGGCGAGCGGGTCGGCGGCCCAGCGGCGAAGGAACAGGAGCGTGCGGGAAAGCGGGGAGGAGGAGGGCGAGACGGAGGTGTGCGCGTCGGCGTGCAGCATGGAGGTGACCAGTCCGGGGTCGAAGGGGAAGAAGGGGTAGGCTCTCCCTCGAAGCCTGGAAACGATGACGCGTCCATCTCGGTTCGATGACGGTTTCGGGTCCTGGTTGCCGATGGCGCGGGTTTTCGGGTGCGGCATAGGCACGATCCGTTATTCTTCTGCTCGGATCATCCCCTCATGAGTGCCCGAATCCTGGTCGTCGACGACGTGGCGGCGAACCTCCTTCTCCTGGAGGCCAAGCTCACCGCCGAATACTACGAGGTGCTGGCTGTGCAGGACGGCCAGCGCGCACTCGAGGCTGCCCGCGCGTGGGGCCCCGATGTGATCCTCCTCGACGTCATGATGCCCGGGATCGACGGCTACGAGGTGTGCCGGCGCCTGAAGGCGGAGCGCGAGACCGAGCACATTCCGGTGGTGATGGTCACGGCGCTTTCGGAGATCGCCGAGCGCGTTCGCGGCCTCGAGGCGGGAGCGGACGACTTCCTGACCAAGCCGGTCGATGACGAGACGCTGATCGCGCGCGTCCGTTCGCTCGTGCGGCTCAAGCGCTTGCTCGACGAGTGGCGGCTGCGGGCGGAGACGACGCACCAGCTCGGTGTCGGCTCGGGCGCGCTGCCACCCTCCGTGCGCGGGGCGCGCGGCCTCGTGATCGCCGATGACGACGACCTCGTGGCCCGGATCGCCGAGGCTCTCGCGGCAGAGGGGATCGAGACGTCGGCGGCACGGGAGGTCTCCGGCGGCTGGGATTGGCTGGTCCGCAGCCCTGCCGATCTCGTGATCGTGAGCCTACTCGGCGGCGGCGATGACCCGCTTCGCTTCGCCTCGCGGCTCCGCGCCGACACCGCGACGCGCGAGGTGCCGCTTCTCCTCGTCGCTGAGGAGCAGCATCGAACCCTTCTTCACCGGGCCTTCGAGCTCGGCGCGAACGACTACATCCTCGCCCCGATCGACCCGAACGAGCTCCGCGTGCGCGCGCGCAACCAGATACGCCGCAAGCTCTACCAGGACAGGCTGCGCGCCGACCTTGCCTACTCGATCTCGCTCGCCCTGACCGATCCGCTGACCGGCCTGCACAACCAGCGTTATCTGCGCGGCCACCTCCGCTCGCTGGTCGCCTCCGTGCGCTCGGCGGGCGGCGCGGTCTCGGTACTGATGATCGACCTCGACCACTTCAAGCGGATCAACGACCAGTTCGGGCATCCGGCGGGCGACGCCGCGCTCAGGCTCGTCGCCGGGTGCATCCGCAGCAATGTGCGGCTGTTCGACACGGTCGCGCGCTACGGCGGCGAGGAGTTCGTCGTGATCATGCCGGGCGCGAGCCAGGCGGACGCGTTGGTGGCGGCCGAGCGGCTGCGTCGGGCCATCGCCTCGGTGTCCTTCCGCCCAGGAGCAGACCAGGCGCTCCTGCCGCTCACCGCCTCGATCGGGGTGGCGACGCTCGCGACGCCGACGGATTTCGCCGGGGATGCCCCGGATGAGCACCTGCTTCAGCTGGCCGATGCCGCCCTCTATGAAGCCAAGCGGGGTGGCAGGAACCGGGTCGTGGCCCTCCCGGGCGAGGGAGAGGCGGCCGAGGCGTGAGCGCGAGCGTCGCCTGACCGGCCTCTCGCTCGTGATGGCGAGACGTCGTCGCCTCCCCGAACACCCCCGGCGTCTCCGGCCCGCCCGAAACGACGGGTGTCGCCATGGCGCTTGGTCAGACCCGCTTTGGGTCGACGAGGGTCGAGCAAAGCCGAACGTCAGGCGGGGCGGGCAAGGCGGCGACTGCAGCGCGAAACTCCTTCTCGCTGTTCAAGACGCTGCCGCGTCACCCGGCCAAGGGCCGAACGCCGGGCGCACAGCTCATGACGGAGCTCGCTCCGACTGACGACCGGGCGATGGTGCGACTGTGCGGTGGGCGGCCGGCCCGTCCTCCGCACGCGCTCCTTATTTGATCTTCGCCTCGCGGAAGACGACGTGCTTGCGCGCGACCGGGTCGTATTTCTTGAGTTCGAGCTTTCCGGTGCTCGAGCGTGCGTTCTTCTTGGTCACGTAATAGTAGCCGGTATCGGCGGTGCTCACGAGCTTGATCAGCACGGTATTCGACTTCGCCATCGTCAGATCCTTCCGACCCAGTGCGCCGCCGGTGCGCGGGCGTTACGCGTGCCCGACGTCGCGTTCGGCACCTCGCTCCGATCCAGGCCCGGCAAGGCCGAACAGGATCAGCGCAGGTGGCTGTCGCCGGCCTCCAACGCCGCCGCCGCGCGTGGCCGCAACAGCCACAGAGCGGCATGGATGTCAAGCGCGCTGCCCACCGCCGGCGGGCAGGACTCGCGATCGCCCAACGCCTCCGCAAGGGCCGAGAAGGGCGCCCTGTCCGGTCCGGTCGCGGCGAGAAGACGTGACGCCGCCGCGCGCGCGAGCCCGTCGCCGCGGCTCGTGCAGAGGTGGGGCACCACACCGCGATCCTGAAGCGGCTGCCCGTCCCGACGCAACAGCCGCGACCAGCTGATGTGGAGTTCGCTGCCATCGGGCAGAGGGTGGACGAGCTGGATCAGCCCCTTGCCCCGCGTCGCGGAACCGACGATCCAGGCCCGACCGAGATCCTGAAGCGACGCCGCGACAGCCTCGGCCGCCGAGGCGGTGCCGCCATCGACGAGCACGACGACCTGCATCCCTTCCGCGAGATCGGCACCGCCAGCGAGCCAGGTGCGCGAGGCCTCCGGATGGCGGCCGCGCTGGTGAACCACCTCGCCTCCGGCGAGGAACACATCGGCCACGCCCACCGCCTGCGGCAACAGCCCGCCGCGATTGCCCCTCAAATCGAGGATCAGCGCCTGCGGCCTCGGCGTGCGCGCGGCGAGCCCCGACACAAGCCGCGCCACTGCCTGATCGGTGTCGCGGCTGAAGGCGGTGACGGCGATCACCGGCACCTCCGCCGTCCAGGCGAGCCGCGCCGTCTGGGCGACGGTGGCGGCACGGACGATGACGAGACGCCGCGGCGCCCCGCCATGCCGTGACACCGAGAGGACGACCGGCGTTCCCGGTTCGCCCGCCAGCGCTTTTGCCAGCGCCTCCGGATCGAGGCCACGGGTCGTGACGCCGTCGATCTCGACCACTCGGTCACCGAGGGCGAGTCCGGCACGCCAGGCGGGCCCTTCCGGCTCCAGCCGCGCGACGCGGGCGCCGCCCGCCTCGGGCTGCAGCGTGAGGCCAAGGCTGCCCGTGCCTATGCGCGCGGCGCGCAAGGCCTCCGCTTCGCGAGCGGGAACGTGGCGGGTATAGGGGTCGAGGCCGGCGGCCAGTTCCGCGAGCACGAGGCCGCGCCGACGCTCGGGATCGAGAGCGCCGAGCCGCTGCGACGCCGCGGTGGCCGCCGCAACGGCCTGGGCGCCTGCCCGGCCCCAGGACGTGGCGTCGGCGTCCGGCGAGAGCGTGAGCGCGAACGGAGCGCCGGACCCGATCCTGACCTCGAGCCGTCCGCGCGAGGCCGTCACCTCGAGCGCTGGGTCGGCGGAACGCAGTCCACGCAGCCCCGCAACCATGCGCTCGCCCGGGCGCTGAGGCTCGATGTGGCGCGATTGGAGTGCGGCGAGCGCGGCGGCGAACACCGCCGCGTCGGTCGCCGCGTTCCCGTTCGCCGCGGCCGGAACCGCCAAGGCCTCGGCGGCCGCGAAGAGCGCGGCGGCGAGACTGGTCGCGAAAGGTGCGGTGATGGCCACGGCGACTCGCGAAGGCATGTCCTGCCGCTCAGTGTGGTGCAGCGCTCTCGCGGTTTCGAGGCCGGACCGAAGGCGCCGGCGCCCCCGTTGCGTCCCGGCTGCCGACGCTCACCCCGCCGTGGCGCGGCGCGCCGGCCGGCGACCCGCCGGCTTCGCGGCCGCGGGCCTGGCCGACGTCGCCTTGCTGCGCCCGCCGCCCCCTGCGAGCGGCTTGCCTTTCTCGGCGAGCAGAGACACGGCTTCGTCGAGCCCGACCTCCTCGATCGCCATCCCTTTCGGAAGGTTCGCCACCAGCGTCCCGTGTTGGACATAGGGGCCGAAGCGGCCGCGGCGAAGCGTCACCTCGCCGCCCTTCGGATGGGTGCCGAGCAGCTTCACGCTGTCGAGCTTCTTCGCGAGCAGCACGACCGCGCGATTGAGCCCAATGCTGAGCACGTCATCGTCACGCTCGAGACTGGCGTAGACGGGACCGAGCCTGACATAGGGCCCGAACTGGCCGATCCCGGCATAGATCGGCTCCTGCCGTTCGGGGTGGATGCCCACGAGCCGCGGCAGGGACAACAGGCCGAGCGCCGTCTCGAGCGTCACCGAGGCAGGGTCCATCCCCTTCGGCAGCGAGGCGCGCTTCGGCTTCGGCCCACCCTTGCCCTTCGCCCCCTTCTTCGCGCCCCTCCGCCCTTCCGATGCGTAAGCCTCGGCGGGCGGGGCCTCGCCGAGCTGGACATAGGGGCCGTATGGCCCCGGCCGGAGCGTCACAAGCTCCCCCGTCTCCGGATCGCGGCCGAGCACCCGAACATCGTCTGCCCCCGCGGCCGGGTTGCCGCCGACGTTCCGGGTGTAGCGGCACTCGGGATAGTTCGAGCAGCCGATGAACGCCCCGGTCGTGCCGCCGATCCGCAGCCCGAGACGACCGGTGCCGCAGCGCGGGCAGGCACGCGGGTCGGACCCGTCGGGCCGGTCGGGGAAGAGATGCGGGCCGAGTTCGCGGTCGAGCGCCTCGGCGACGTCGGAGATCCTGAGCTCCTTGGTGCTCTCGACGGCCTTGACGAAGTCGCGCCAGAACGCGCCGAGGACCTCTCGCCAGGCAGCGCGGCCGCCAGAGATGTCATCGAGCTGCTCCTCGAGGGCGGCGGTGAAGTCATAGGCCACATAGTGCTCGAAGAAGCCGACGAGGAAGGCGGTGACGAGCCGTCCGCGATCCTCCGGCACGAAGCGTCGCGCCTCGAGCCGGACATACTGGCGATCCTGCAGCACCTGCAGGATCGACGCGTAGGTGGACGGCCGGCCGATTCCGAGCTCCTCGAGCTTCTTCACGAGCGACGCCTCGGTGTAGCGCGGCGGCGGCTGGGTAAAGTGCTGCAGAGGCGTGACCGACTTCAGCTGCGACCGTTCTCCCTCCGCCATGGGCGGCAAGAGGCGCCCGTCCTCGTCCTCGGACTCGGGCCCCGGCGCTTCGTCACGGTCCTCCCGGTAGAGCTTGAGAAACCCGTCGAAGACGATGACGGAGCCGGTTGCGCGAAAACCGATCCGACCATCCTCGGAGGCGATGTCCACCGCCGTCTGGTCGAGCTCGGCCGAGGCCATCTGGCTCGCCACGGCCCGCTTCCAGATCAGCTCATAGAGCCGCCGCTGGTCGTCGGTGAGAGCGTGGGCCACCGCCTCGGGCGTTCGGGTGACGTCGGTCGGGCGAATGGCCTCATGGGCTTCCTGGGCATTCTTCGCACGGGAGGTGTAGAGCCGCGGGGTGTCGGGGAGGTAATCACGGCCCGAGGTGGCGGCGACATGGGCGCGGATCGCGGCCACCGCTTCAGCCGCCATCTGAACCCCATCCGTTCGCATATATGTAATGAGACCAACGGTTTCTCGCTCGATCTCGACGCCTTCGTAGAGTTGCTGTGCGGTCCGCATCGTGCGGGTGGCGGAGAAGCCGAGCTTGCGGGCGGCCTCCTGCTGCAGTGTCGAGGTGGTGAAGGGCGGGGGCGGGTTGCGCCGGACCCGTTTCGTCTCGACCTTGGCGATGCGCCAGCGCGCCGCCTCGACCCGCGACACGATCGCCCGCGCGGCGGCCTCGTCGGGAATGTCGAACTGGCCGAGCTTCCGACCGTCGAGGGAGGCGAGGCGCGCTGTGAACGGAGCCGCGCGCTCGGTAAGGAAGGCGCCCTCGATCGTCCAGTACTCGCGCGGGCGGAAGGCCTCGATCTCCGCCTCCCGCTCGCAGATCAGCCTGAGCGCGACCGACTGGACGCGGCCCGCGCTCCGGCTTCCGGGAAGCTTGCGCCAGAGCACCGGCGAGAGGGTGAAGCCGAAGAGATAGTCGAGCGCCCGGCGGGCGAGGTAGGCGTCGATCAGGTCGGCATCGAGATCGCGCGGATGCTCGAGCGCCGCCTTCACCGCCTTGCGCGTGATCTCGTTGAAGGTGATCCGCCGCACCTCGATGCCTTTCAGCGCGCGGCGTGCGGCGAGCATCTCGCGCACATGCCAGGAGATCGCCTCCCCCTCCCGGTCGGGGTCGGTGGCGAGGTAGAGGCGTTTGGCCCCTTTCAACGCGGCTGCGATGGCGCGAAGCTGTTTCTCGCCCCGCTCGTCCGCCTCCCAGTCCATCGCGAACCCCTCCTCGGGGCGAACCGAGCCGTCCCGTGCGGGGAGGTCGCGGACATGGCCGTAGGAGGCGACAACGGTGAAGTCGCGACCAAGATAAGTGTTGATCGTCTTGGCCTTGGCCGGTGATTCGACGACGACGACGTCCATCCTCTCTCACCCTAGCGCCCTGCCGGGGCGGCACGTAGCCGGGGCGCGAGGTCAGGCGCGCTTGAGCGCCACGCGGTTTCCCGGCAGGCGGTCGAGGCGCCCCTCGAGGTCGAGATCGGAGAGGGCGGCATTGACCGCAGCGGCGCTACATGGGCAGCGGCGGAGCACTTCGTCAACCGAGACGGGAGCGGGAGAGAGCAGGGTGACGAGATGGCGCCGCGCCAGGGCGACCTCGTCATCGGTCTCCACGTCGAGCTCCTCGGGGTCGATCCCCGCCGGCTCCTGCTCCTCTAGGAAGCCGGGCAAGGGCGCGGCGTGGCGAGAAGGCGGCGGGGCGATCGGCCCCGAGGGCAGGGCGGCCAGCACGTCCTCCGCCGTCTCGACCAGGGTCGCTCCCTGGCGGAGGAGGTCGTTCGAGCCGCGCGCGCGCGGGTCGAGCGGCGAGCCGGGAACGGCGAACAGCTCGCGGCCGGCCTCGACCGCAAGCCTCGCGGTGATCAGGCTGCCCGACTTCAGCGCCGCCTCGACGACCACCACACCGCGGGCGAGGCCGGCGACGATCCGGTTTCGGCGCGGGAACAGCTTGGCCATCGCCGCGGTGCCCAGCGGCGCTTCGGCCACCACCGCACCGGTTTCGGCGATCCGCGCCTGGAGCGCGGCGTTCTGCGACGGGTAGGGACGGTCGAGCCCGCCTGCGACAGCGGCGATCGTCACCCCGCCTGCCGCGAGCGCCCCCTCGTGCGCCGCCGTGTCCACACCGCGCGCGAGGCCGGAGACGATCGCAAGCCCGCTCTCGACAAGCTCACGCGCAAGCCGCTCGGCAATCACCCGCGCCCCGGCGGAGGCGTTGCGCGCGCCGACGATCGCGACCGACCGGCGCGACAGGAGCGCCGGATCGCCGGCGACGGCAAGAGCAAGCGGCGCGTCGGGAAGGGCGGCAAGGGTCTCGGGGTAGAGAGGGTCGGTGTCGAGGAGGAACGCAGCGCCGAACCGGGCGAGCGACTCCTCCTCGCGCCGGATCGCCTCCTCGGCCGGCAGGGCGACCGGACGGCCGCCGGCAAGGCGGGGCAGGTCGGCGATCGCGGCTTCGGCGCTGCCGGCGCGGGCGATGAGGGCGCGCACCGCCGCCGGCCCGATCCCTTCCGCCCGGGCGAGACGAAGGCGTGCGAGACGCTCCGCCTCGTTCATGCGTCGCTCCCGCTGCTTCGTCGTCCGATCCTCGGCTCGGTTCCGTCGAGCAGGCGCCGGATGTTGCCCTGGTGACGCCAGATCACGAGGGCGGAGATCACGAGCAGCGCAAGCGCGGGCGTGGTGCCGCCGAAGCCCCAGGCCAGGGCGGGCGCAAGCAGGAAGGCGGCGAGAGCCGAGGCCGAGGAGATCCGCGTCACCGCCGCTGTGGCGAGCCAGACCGCGCAGGCGCCAAGGCCGGCCGGAAAGGCGAGCGCGAGCAGGGTGCCGAGCCCCGTCGCCACCCCCTTGCCTCCCTGGAAGCCCAGCCACGGGGTAAAGAGGTGGCCCAAAACCGCGCCGACCCCGGCTGCCGCGGCAGCGGCCGGGTCCCACAGCACGCCCGCGAGCAGCACCGCCGCCGCCCCCTTTCCGGCATCGAGCACGAGCGTGGCGGCGGCGAGGTCCTTCCGCCCGGTGCGCAGGACGTTGGTCGCCCCGATGTTCCCCGAGCCGATCGTGCGGATGTCACCGAGCCCTGCCGCACGGGTGAGGATGAGGCCGAACGGGATCGAGCCGAGCAGCGCCCCGAGCAGGGCAGCGAGAGCGAGGCTCACCATCCCCCCTCAGCCGAACACCCGCACGCCCGCCTTCCAGGTGCCGAGCACCCTGCCCTGCATCGGGCGGCCGTCGAAGGGGGAGTTGCGGGCACCGACGAGCGACTCCTCGCGCACCTGCCAGGCGCGGTCGGGGTCGAACAGGACGAGATCCGCCGGCGCCCCTGGGCTGAGCCGGCCGACGGGAAGGCCGAGAAGATCGGCGGGGCGGCAGGTGAGAAGCGCGAGCGCCGCGGGCAGAGTCAGTGCGCCCCCGTGCACCAGCCCAAGCGTGACGGAAAGCAGCGTCTCGAGCCCCGCCCCCCCGGGCTCGGCCTGAGCGAAGGGGAGGCGCTTGGCGTCCGTGTCCTGCGGCTGGTGGTCGGAGGCGATCGCGTCGATCGTGCCGTCGGCAAGTGCCGCGACGACCGCCTGGCGGTCCTCCTCCGCCCGCAGCGGCGGCGAGAGCTTGGCATAGGTGCGCCAGCCGCCGACCGCCGTCTCGTTCAGATCGAAATAGGGCGGGGCGGTGTCGCAGCTAACGCGCACGCCGCGCGCCTTCGCCTGCCGGATCAGCCCGATCGCCTCCGCCGTGGAGACGTGGCCGAAATGAATGTGCCCCCCCGTCAGCTCGGCGAGGCGGAGGTCGCGCGCGACCATCAGCGCCTCCGCCGCGGCAGGGATGCCGGGAAGGCCAAGGCGGGTCGCGAGCTCTCCCTCGTTCATCGCACCCCCCGAGGCGAGCGAGGGCTCCTCCGGGTGCTGGACGATCATCGCCCCGAAGCCGCGGGCATAGGCAAGCGCGAGCCGCATGGTCCGCGCCTCGGCGATCGCGCGGCGCCCATCCCCGAAGGCGACCGCTCCCGCCTCCTTGAGCAGCCCCATCTCGGCGAGTTCGCGCCCCGCGCAGCCCTTGGTCGCGGCGGCGCAGGGCAGGACCGTGACCGAGCCGAAGGCGGCGGCGCGCCGGGCGACGAACTGCACGAGAGCGGGTTCGTCGAGCGGCGGGTCAGTGTCGGGGAGGGCCATCAGCGTGGTGACGCCGCCGGCAGCGGCCGAGGCGGCGAGGCCGGCGAGGCTCTCCTTGTGCTCCTCGCCTGGTTCGCGCAAGCCCACGCGGATGTCGACAAGGCCAGGGGCAAGCACCGCACCATCGCACGCGATTCGCTCGGCCCCGGAGGGGACATCGGATCGTATGCCCTCGATCACCCCGTCGCGGACGACGAGAACGCCCGGCCCGTCATGACCTGAGGCGGGGTCGACGATCCGGGCGCCGGTGAAGGCGAGGGTGGTCATGCGCCGCCCGTCACGCGTTTCCTCTCGCCTCGCGCGTGAGAAGGTCGAGCACCGCCATGCGCACCGCCACCCCCATCTCCACCTGCTCCTGGATCACGCTGTGCTGGAGGTCGTCGGCCACGGCCGAGGCGATCTCGACGCCGCGGTTCATCGGCCCCGGGTGCATCACGAGCGCATCCGGCTTGGCGCGCGCGAGCTTCGCCGCATCGAGCCCGTAGAAGCGGAAATACTCCCGCGCCGAGGGCACGAAGGCGCGCCCCATGCGCTCCTTCTGCAACCTGAGCATCATCACGATGTCCGCCCCCTCGAGGCCGGCATCCATGTCGGTGAACACCTCCACGCCCAGCGCCGCCACGCCAGCAGGGATCAGGGTGGGGGGGGCGATGATCCGAACGCGCGAGCCCATGGTGGTGAGCAGGAGGATGTTGGAGCGTGCGACTCGCGAGTGCAGCACGTGACGGCATCGAGCAGAGCCTGGGTCGGGTGCTCGTGGGTGCCGTCTCCGGCATTGATCACCGCCGCGTCGAGCTTCTGCGCGAGAAGCGCCGCCGCCCCCGACTGGTCATGACGCACCACGAGAACGTCGATGTGCATCGCATTCAGCGTCATCGCCGTATCGAGCAGCGTCTCCCCCTTCGCGACCGAGGAGCCTGAGGTGGACATGTTGACGATGTCCGCCCCGAGCCGCTTGCCGGCGAGTTCGAAGCTCGTGCGCGTGCGCGTGGAGTTCTCGAAGAACAGGTTGACGAGGGTTCTGCCGCGCAGGACGTCGCGCGGGCCCCCCTTGCGGTTGAGAGAGATGTAGGTCTCAGCGAGGTCGAGAACGGCGCGTATCTGGGCGGGGTCGAGCCCGGCGATGCCGAGGAGGTGTCGCCGCCTGCCGGCCATCTGCCCGAATCCGTTCAAGGCGCCCTCCCTGAGCTCCGCAGCGGGTGAGGAGGGAACGCGCGCGCGTCAGCTCCGTCAAGCGCTCCGGAGCCGCGCCAACCGCGCTGCCGATCTCGCCTCCTCCCGCCTGCCGCTGCGCGAGCCGGTGAGGTGCTCACGGGCCGGCTCATCTCCGCGTCGCGTCGAGCGCCGCCTGGAGCATCCAGGCCGCCGCCGCCTTGTGCACGACGCGGGCGCGGCGGGCGCGCGTGAGGTCCGCCTCGCCGATCAGCATCCGGTTCACCGCCGCCGTGGAGAGCCGCTCGTCCCAGAGAGCGACCGGCAGCCCCGTCGCGCGCGCGAGCGCCATCGCCCAGTCGCGCGTCCCTTGGGCGGCGGGTCCTGCCACGCCGTCCATCGACAGCGGATGGCCGACGACGACCCCGCCCGCTCCCTCCTTCGCCGCGATGGCCGCCACGTCGGCCGCATTCCGCGCGAGCTTGTCGCGCCTCAACGTGCCGTAGGGGCTTGCCACCATCAGAGACACGTCGGACAGCGCAACCCCGATCGTGCGCGCGCCGAGGTCGAGCCCGATCAGCCGGCTTCCCCGCGGCAGGGACGCGCGCAAGGCGGCCAGATTGGCAAGCGTCATCGGCCGATGCTACCACCCTCGCACCCGCGCGCACCCCCGAAGCCACCGAGGAGTTCCCGGCGCATGTCGCTCGACGCCGACACGATCCGACGCATCGCAAGCCTCGCCCGGATACGCCTCTCCGACGAGGAGGCGGCGAGGCTTGAGGGAGAGCTCAACGGCATCCTCGCCTGGATCGATCAGCTCAACGAGGTCGACACCGAGGGTGTGGCCCCGCTCTCGGGTGTGGGGCGGATGACGCTCCGGATGCGCGAGGACGTGGTCGACGACGGCAATATCCGCGAAAAGATCCTCGCCAATGCGCCAGAGCGCATCGGCCCCGATGGAGCGTTCTTCGCCGTGCCGAAGGTGGTCGAGTGATGGCCTCGCTGACCGACCTCACGCTCGCCGAGGCCGCGGAGGCGCTCGCGGCGCGGAAGA
>Ga0308408_1000971_pt1 | contig 14687 bp, 17 predicted proteins | sample HotsprSampleMSe3_FD_203466 | JGI IMG/M metagenome (GOLD analysis project Ga0308408, IMG submission 203466) | Hot spring phototrophic mat microbial communities from Mushroom Spring, Yellowstone National Park, Wyoming, United States - 20060912_MSe3 ... | reverse complement strand
TCCCCTATCTCCTGCCGCTTCTCTTCCTGTTGCTCGCCATCTCGGTCTTTCCCGGGCTCACGACTTGGCTACCCGGGCTCTTGATCGGGCGTTGAGGCGGCGCTCGACCGCTCGGCTGGCCGCGCCCTCCGCCCCGTGGCATGATCTTGGGGCGGAGGTCGCCGATGGCCGAGGTGCGCAAGGAAGATCTCTCTCTCGAGGGCTTTCTCGACTGGGAGAACCGGCAGCCCGAGCGCTTCGAGCGGGTGGGCGGGGTCGTCCGCATGATGGCGGGCGGCACGCTCGGACACGACCGGATCGCGATCAACGTCGCGGCAGCCTTGGCGTCTCGGCTGCGCGGCAGCCCTTGTGCGCCGCACGGCTCGAACCTCAAGGTCGTCTCGCCGCGCGGCGACGTCATGTATCCGGATGCCTTCGTGCGCTGCGGCCCCGGCGATCCGCGCGCCACCCACGTCGCGGACCCGGTCGTGGTGGTCGAGGTGCTCTCGCCCTCGACCGCGATGTTCGATCTCACCCGCAAGCGCTTGGCCTACCAGAGCATCCCGGGCTTGAAGGTGGTCCTCTGGGTGCACCCCGACCGGATGCGGGTCGATCTCATGCGGCGGCGCGAGCCGGGCTGGGTCGACGAGGACCCGGCCGAGGGCCCCGAGGGCGTCGTGGCGCTCCCCGAACTCGGGATCGAGCTGCCACTCGCCGAGATCTACGAAGGCGTGCCGCTCGAGGCGGAATGAGTGAGCTCGAGTGCCCTGCGCTGCAACGGAGCGCACGGGCCGCGTCCGTTGCGGCGCCGGGCCGCTACTGATAGAAGCCCGGCCGCGCGCCGACGCCTCTTCGGAACCCCTGCCCATGAAGCTCATCGCCGGCAACGCGAACCGGCCGCTGGCCGAAGCGATCGCCGCTTATCTCCGGGTGGATTTGACCAAGGCGACCGTGCACCGTTTCGCCGACATGGAGGTGTTCGTCGAGATCCACGAGAACGTCCGCGGCGAGGATTGCTTCATCATTCAACCGACGAGTTACCCCGCCAACGACAATCTCATGGAGCTTCTGGTCATCATCGACGCGCTCAAGCGCGCTTCGGCGCGCCGGATCACCGCCGTCATCCCCTATTTCGGCTACGCCCGTCAGGACCGCAAACCCGGCCCGCGCACGCCCATCTCCGCCAAGCTCGTCGCCAACCTGATCACCACGGCCGGCGCCTCGCGCGTTCTGACCATGGAGCTCCACGCCGGCCAGATCCAGGGCTTCTTCGACATCCCGGTCGACAATCTCTTCTCCACGCCCTTGATGGTGCCGGACATCTTGGAACGGTTCGGCAACGAGAATTTGATGATCGTGTCGCCCGACGTCGGTGGTGTGGCGCGGGCCCGTGGCTTCGCCAAGCGGCTTGACGTGGGCTTGGCCATCATCGACAAGCGCCGCGAGCGGGCGGGCGTCTCCGAGGTCATGAACGTCATCGGTGACGTGCGCGGCATGCGCTGCATCCTGGTCGACGACATCGTCGATTCGGGCGGCACGCTGTGCAACGCCGCCGATGCGCTCTTGAAGGCCGGGGCGGTCTCGGTGCAAGCCTATGTCACCCACGGCGTGCTCTCGGCCGGAGCCGTGGCACGGATCGTCGCATCCTCGCTCGACACGCTCGTGATCACCGACAGCATCCGGCCGACCGAGGCGGTCCGGGTAGCCGACAAGATCCGGGTTCTGTCGATCGCCCCGCTCATGGGCGAGGCGATCCGACGGATCTCGAGCGAGAGTTCGGTGTCGAGTCTGTTCGACTGAACGGTCGTGGGTCTGTCCGGGCGGGTCGTCCCGCGGACCGGAGGGGCAGGAGAAAGGATCCCATGGTGCAGGTGTTGAAGGCGTGGCCGCGTGAGCGAACGGGGAAGGGCGGCGCGCGGGCCGTCCGCCGGGCCGGCAAGATTCCGGCGATCGTCTACGGCGGTGGGGCCGAGCCGCTCAAGATCAGCCTGGATGCCAAGGAAGTGCAGCGGCTCCTCCACCAACCGCGTTTCTTCGCGACCGTGTTCGACATCGAAATCGATGGCCGAATCGAGCACGTGCTACCCCGCGAGGTCCAGCTCCACCCGGTCACCGACCGGCCGCTCCATCTCGATTTCGTGCGCGCTTCCGCGGGGGCGCGGGTCACCGTGCTCGTGCCGGTGCGCTTCCTCAACGAAGCGAACTGCCCCGGCCTCAAGCGCGGCGGGGTGCTCAACATCGTTCGCCGCGAGGTCGAGCTCGTCTGCCCGGCCGATGCCATCCCGGCCGAGATCGTGGCCGATCTGTCGGGCTTCGACATCGGCGACTCGGTCCACATCCGCCACGTCACGCTCCCGCCCGGCGTGCGGCCGACGATCACCGATCGCGACTTCACGATCGCCTCGATCGTGCCGCCGACCACCGGCGAGACGGCGGCCGGGGCGGCCGAGCAGGCGGCCTCCTGAGAGTGGGCCGGGGCCCTTGAAGCTCTTCGTGGGCCTCGGCAATCCGGGCCGGGAATATGCGGGCAACCGCCACAATGTGGGCTTCATGGCGGTCGAGCGGATCGCCGAGCGCTGGCGCTTTCCCGGCTGGCGGAGTAAGTGGCAGGGTCGGATCAGCGAGGGTGAGCTCGACGGCGAGCGCGCCCTCCTGCTCGAGCCTTCGACCTTCATGAACGAGAGCGGCCGGTCGGTCGCCGCCGCGGTCCGCTTCTTGAAGCTGCCCTTCCCGGACGTGGTCGTGTTCCACGACGAGCTCGACCTCGCACCGGGCAAGGTGCGGGTGAAGCTCGGCGGCGGGGTCGCCGGGCACAATGGTTTGCGCTCGATCGCTGCCTGTCTCGGCACCCAGGAGTTCAAGCGGGTGCGGATCGGGATCGGCCATCCCGGCCACAAGGACAAGGTGACGGGGTACGTGCTTTCGGATTTCGCGAAGAACGAGCGGCCGTGGCTCGAGCGGCTGCTCGACGCGCTCGCCGAAGCGGCACCCCTGCTCGCCCGGGGCGACGATTCCGGGTTCATGAACAAGGTGGCGCTCTTGTCGCGCGACCCCGAGGAGGAGGCCCGGCGGGCCGCGCGCAAGGCGGCCCGGGCCGCGGCCGGAGGCGGTGAGGGGAGCGGCTGAGATGGGCTTCGCCTGCGGGATCGTGGGCCTGCCGAACGTCGGCAAATCCACGCTCTTCAACGCCTTGACCGCGACCGCGGTGGCCGCCGCCGCCAACTATCCGTTCTGCACGATCGAGCCCAACATCGGCCGAGTGCCGGTGCCCGATCAGCGGCTCGAGGTCCTGGCGCGGCTCGCCAAATCGGCCAAGGTCGTCCCCACCCAGCTCGAGATCAAGGACATCGCGGGGCTCGTCCGCGGCGCGTCCAAGGGCGAGGGGCTCGGCAACCGGTTCTTGGCGGCGATCCGCGAGGTCGACGCCATCCTCCACGTGCTGCGCTGCTTCGAGAACCCCGACGTCACCCATGTCGAGGGCGGGGTCGATCCCCTGCGCGATGCCGAGCTCGTCGAGACGGAGCTCTTGTTGGCCGACATCGAGAGCCTCGAGCGGCAAAAAGACGGGCTCGTCCGGCGGGTGCGCGGCCAGGACAAGGAGGCCAAGGCCCGACTCGAGCTCCTGGAGCGCATCCTTCCCGAGCTCGGCGAGGGAAGACCTGCCCGCAACCTTTCGCTCTCGGCCGCGGAGCGAGAGCTTCTGCGCGGGTTCAATCTGCTGACCGCCAAGCCGGTTCTCTATGTGTGCAACGTCGACGAAGCCGCCGCCGCGACCGGCAATCGCTGGAGCGAGGCCGTGGCGGCCATGGCCGCCCGGCAAGGAGCGCGCGCGGTCGTGATCTCGGCCGCGATCGAGGCCGAGCTCGCCCAGCTCGAGCCCGAGGAGAGGAAGGCCTATCTCGCCACGCTCGGGCTCGAGGAACCGGGCCTCGCCAAGGTGATCCGCGAGGGTTATCGGCTGTTGGGCCTGATCACCTTCTTCACCGCCGGCCCCAAGGAGGCGCGCGCCTGGACCGTGCCCGACGGCGCCACGGCGGTCGAGGCGGCGGCCCGGATCCACACCGACATCGCGAAGGGTTTCATCTGCGCCGAGGTCATCGCCTACGAGGACTATGTCCGCTTCGGCGGCGAGCAGGGTGCCAAGGAGGCCGGCCGGATGCGTCTCGAAGGGCGCGATTACCCGATCCGCGACGGTGACGTCTGCCACTTCCGCTTCAACGTCTGAGCCGTCCGCGAGCCGCCGGGGCGGCCGGGTCGTCATTCAGTCGCGGAGCCGGGCCGCCTCGGCCAGGAACACGGCGTGCGAGAGCATGCCCTTGCGGTAGCAGGCGAGCTCGAACTTCTCGTTCGGACTGTGCACGCGGTCGTCGTCGAGCCCGAAGCCCAGGAGCAGACTGTCCATGCCGAGCCGGTGCAGGATGGTGGCGGTCACGGGGATCGAGCCGCCACAGCCGATGAGCGCCGGCTCCTTGCCGAACACCCGCGCGAGCGCTCGGCGGGCGGCGGCGAGGAAGGGGGAATCGCTCGGCACCCGGATCGGTCGGCCCATGCCCATCGGCACGAGCTCCCACCCGACATCGGCCGGGATCCGCGCGGCGAGGAAGGCCCGCAGCTGCTCGCCGACCTCGTACGGGTCCTGATCGGGGACCAGCCGGAAGGAGAGCTTGGCGGCCGCCCGGGCCGGGATCACGGTTTTCGAGCCCTCGCCCGTATAGCCGCCCCAGATCCCGTTGACGTCGCAGCAGGGCCGTGACCAGAGGCGCTCGAGCACCGTGCGGCCGGCCTCACCGACGGACCGAGCGAGCCCGGCGGTCTCGAGAAAGCCCTTCTCGTCGAACGGGATGCGCTGCCACTGGGCGCGGATCGCCGGATCGAGCTCGACCACCCGGTCGTAGAAGCCCGGGAGCGCGATCCGCCCGTCCTCCGCGTGCAAGGCGGCGAGCACGCGGCAGAGCGTGTGGATCGGGTTCGGAACGGCACCACCGAACATCCCGGAATGGAGATCGCGCGAGGGGCCGCGAAGGCGCAGCTCGAAATAGGCGATGCCGCGCAGCATGGTCGTGATCGCCGGCTCGTCGATCCCGAGCATGCCGGTATCCGAGATCACGCAGACGTCGGCGCGCAGCTCTTCGGCATTCGCGAGGAGGAAGGGTTCGAGGTTCTCGGACGCACTCTCCTCTTCGCCCTCGATCAAGATCGAAACGCGCACCGGCAGGCGGCCGTGCACCGCCTTCCAGGCGGCGAGAGCTTCGAGCCAGGTCATGAGCTGGCCCTTGTCGTCGACCGCGCCGCGCGCCACGAGCCGGGGCCCGTGCGGGCCCTCGACGATCGTGGGCTCGAAAGGCGGGCTCTGCCACTCGCCGAGCGGGTCGGGCGGCTGGACGTCGTAATGGCCGTAATAGAGGAGGTGGGGCGCGCCCGCCGGCGCGTCCCGGTCGTGCGCCACGACCATCGGCATCCCGGCGGTGGGCCGCAGCGTCGCCTCGAAGCCGATCGCCCGGAGACGGTCGACGAGCCAGGCGGCGGCGCGGCGGGTGTCCTCGGCATAGGCCGGGTCGGTGCCGACCGAGGGGATCCGCAACAGCTCGACGAGCCGCGCCACCGAGGCCGCGAAGCCCCGTTCGATCACCTCCAGAACCGGCTCGACCTCGACCCCGCGCATGGGCATCCTCCCGTTCGGCGCGCCGAGCCTGCCGTTCGGCACCGCCCAGTTCAACGGTGAAGTGTCCGCGACGGAGGCCGGGTTGAATGTCTTGTTCGTCACCGCCGATCAGTGGCGGGCCGACCATCTCGATCTCGACGGGACCGGCCCCGTGCCGACCCCGAACCTCGCGGCCTTCGCCCGCGAGTCCACGGTCTTCCTCCGCCATTTCGGCCAAGCCGCACCCTGCGGTCCGGCAAGGGCTTCGCTCTACACCGGCACCTACCTCTTCAACCACCGTTCGGTGACGAACGGGACGCCGCTCGATTGGACCCTGACCAATTTGGCCCTCGAGCTCGACAAGGCGGGCTACGCGCCGACCCTGTTCGGCTACACCGACACGAGCGCCGATCCGCGCATCCTGCCGGCGGACGATCCGCGCCTCACGAGTTACGAAGGGGTCCTGCCGGGCTTCCGGGTCGGCCTTCTCCTGCCCGAGGCGGCCGGGCCCTGGCTCGACCATCTGGCGCGGCGCGGTTACGGGCGCATGCCGGTGGAGGAGGCCTACGACCGCCCCTGGTTCGAGCCGGCACCCTGGCGGGCCGAAGACAGCGAGACCGCCTTCCTCGTCGACGAGGCACTCGCCTGGCTCGCCCGCCAGCCGAAGGGTCGCCCCTGGGCCCTCCACCTCTCGCTGATCAAGCCGCACCCGCCTTGGATCGCCGCCGCGCCCTGGTGCCGGCTCGTCGATCCCCGTCGGACACGGCCGCCGCTGCGCGCGCCCAGCGTCGAAGAACAGGCGGGATTGCACCCGCTCGTGGCGGGATGGCTCGCCCAGCCGTTCAAGGGCTCGCTCGACCCGAGCCTCGCCGGCAAGGGGCCGCCCGATCTCGATGCCGCGACGATCGCCCGGCTGCGCGCGGTCTATGCCGGGCTCGTGGCCGAAGTCGACCACCACATCGGCCGGCTGTTCGCCGCGATCCGCGCCCGTTCCGAGTGGGAACGGACGCTCGTCGTGGTCACGAGCGACCACGGCGAGCTCTTGGGCGACCATTGGCTCTTGGGCAAGGGCGCCTTCTTTCCCCCGACCTTCCACGTGCCCTGCCTGGTCCGCGATCCGCGCATGCCGGGTGGCCATGGGTGCCGGGTGGCCGAACCGACCGAGCACGTCGATCTCGTGCCGACGATCCTCGAGGCTCTGGGTCTGCCGGTTCCTCTGCAAAGCGACGGGGAAACGCTGTCGGGTTTCCTTACAGGTGACCGGCCCACCCGTTGGCGGCGCTCCGCCCAGATGGAACTCGATTTCCGCGATGGCGAGCTGCCGGGGCTCGCTGCGGCACTCGGCCTAGGGCCCGAGGATTGCGGCCTCGCGGTCGATCTCGACGAACGCTGGGCCTGCGTGCGCTTCACGGCCCTGCCACCGATCCTGGTCGATCGGCGCGCCGACCCGGCCTGGACGCGCAATCTGGCCGAGACGGATGAGGGCCGCGATGCCCTCCACGCGGCGACGGGCCGCCTGCTCGAGCGACGGATGGCGAAGGCCGACCGGCGTCTTTCGGGGTGCCGTCTCGGGCCGCGAGGTGTCGGCGGCGTTTACGATCCCTTGCCGCCCTTGCCGGCCGGTGCCGTGCCGCTGGCCGTCGGGCCGACACGTGCATAGTGGTCGCAGAGGTCGCGGATCGGGCAGTTGGGGCAATCGGGCTTGCGCGCCGTGCAGATGTAGCGGCCGTGCAGGATGAGCCAGTGGTGCGCGCCCTTGCGGAAGCGCTCGGGAACGACCTCGAGGAGCTTCTTTTCGACCTCGAGCGGGGTTTTGCCGGGGGCGAGGCCGGTCCGGTTGGCGACCCGGAAAACGTGGGTGTCGACCGCGATCACCGGCTCACCGAAGGCCTCGTTGAGGACCACGTTGGCGGTCTTGCGACCGACCCCCGGCAGCTTCTCGAGGGCTTCGCGATCGCGCGGGACCTGTCCGCCGTGCTGCTCCAAAATGGCCCGCGAGAGCGCCACGAGGTTCTTGGCCTTGGTCCGGTAGAGCCCGATCGTCTTGATGTACTCACGGACCCCCTCTTCCCCGAGCGCCACCATCGCTTCCGGGGTGGGCGCCACGGCGAAGAGTTTCTCGGTCGCCTTGTTGACCCCGGCGTCGGTCGCTTGGGCCGAAAGGACGACGGCCACGAGCAGGGTGAAAGGATCGCGGTAGCGGAGCTCGGTGTGGGGATCGGGCCGGGCTGCCGACAGCCGCTCGAAGATCGCCTCGGCGCGGGCCCGCGGGTCGAGAACGGCCGAGGTTCGTTCGCGGATTGGACGGCGCGGCCGGCTCGACATAAGTTCGCTCCCACAAGCGCGATCGAGGTCCCGGTATGACGAGCGGCACGGACGCGACACCGCCGCCCTTCGAGGCGGTCCTCTACCCGAACAATTCCCTCGGTCCATGGGGGGCGGCCACGGTGCTCTCGGCGTTCGCTGCGGTGAGCGGCGCGCTCGGCTGCCTCTTCGCGCTCGTGGGCGCTTGGCCGGTCGCGGGTTTCCTCGGCGCCGACCTCCTGGCCCTCGCCGCCGCCTTCGTGCTGGTCCGGCGGCGGGCCCGGCTGCGGGAGGAGATCCGGCTCGATTCGAGCGGGTTGTACCTGCGCCGCATCGCGCCCGACGGGCGCGAGGAGCACTGCCGCTTCGAGCCCTATTGGGTGCGGGTCCAGCTCGAGGAGGCAGGCCCGACCGCGGCGCGGCTCTGGCTCCGCTCGCACGGCCGGCGGATCCGCATCGGCGCCTTCCTCACCGCCGAGGAGTGCCGCGGCCTCGCTCTTGCGCTCGAGCGGGCCCTCGGCGCCTATCGCTGAAGGCGTCCGGCCCGTTGGGTTCCTGTCGCCGCCTTTGACAAGTCGGCCGCGAGGGCCGCCCGCCGCCCTCGACGAACCCCGAGAATTTCTCCGTAATCCTTTGAAACGAAAGGAAAGTTGATCGGTCGGCTCGATCTCGGCACGAAGATTGCCCCGGGTCTCCCGCCGGTACCGATGGGGTGCCGGCCGAAACGGAGGCCAAAATCCAATGATGAGCCATGTCACAGGGGACCGCGAGCGGCGGGCCGGCAGCTCGGCAATCCCCACGAGTTACGCCCTCCCGGTGAGCAAGCTGCGCGGTGTGCCGGGGAGCGTGCGGATGGCCCTCAAACGCCAGGGCATCAACACTTGCGCGCGACTCTTGGAGCAAGCCGGGAAGGCCGCGGCACGGCGGGCGCTGGCCGAGCGGGCAGGAATCGACGGCGAGCTTTTGCTGCGCCTCGTCCAGCGCGCGGACATGGCCCGGATCAACGGGATCGGCGCCGTTTTCGGAATGATGCTCGAGGAGCTCGGCATTCGCCAGGTCGACGCGCTCGCCCGGCAGGATCCGGTCAAGCTGCACGCTGCGCTCAAGGAACTCAACGCCCGTGAGCGCTACGCCCGACGCTCGCCGACTCCCGAGGAGGTGGCCGACTGGGTCGCCCAGGCGCGCGCCTTACCCCGCCTCGTCGAGAACTGAGGGGGCGGCGCGGTCTTCGCCCGCTGCGGGGCCCGGCCGCCGACGGCCGGCGAGGCGGGCGAGGATCGCCCGCCGCTCTTCGGCCGACGCCACGGGCCAGCGAGCGATCTCCTCGATCGTCCGGCCGCAGCCGAGGCAAAAGCGCTCGACCGGGTCGAGCCGGCACACGCCGATGCAGGGGGAGGCCGGCTCGGGCGCGCCCCGATCGGTCGCAGGCGCGCTCACGGGCGCTCCCGTCGGGCGAGGCGCGCCAACAGGCCGCCGAACACGCCCTGGGGAAAGAACAGGACGACGAGCAAGAGGAGGAAGCCCAGGGCGAGCGGCCACCCCGCACCGAGCCACTCGCCGAGCAGCCCTTCGACGGTCTTGACGAGCAAGGCGCCCGCGAGGGCGGCGAGCGGCGAACCGCGCCCGCCGACCGCGACCCAGACGAGCGTCTCGGTGGAAAGGCCGAGACCCAGAAGGGGCGGGGCCACGAAGCCGAACTGCGCGGCGAACAGGCCACCGCCGAGGCCGGCCACGGCAGCTCCGAGCGCGAAGGCGCGAAGCCGTACGGCGACCGGGTCGATCCCGAGATGGGCGGCTCGCAGCGCGTCCTCGCGAACGGCCCGCAGGAGGCTTCCGCGGGCCGAGGCGATCTTGCGGGCGAGACCCAATTGAACCACGGCGGCGACGACGAGCAGGACGAGGAACGTGGGCAAGGGGTCGACGAGCTCGACGGGTCCGTGCGGGTGGGGAAGGGTGAGCGGCGGCAGGCCGGCGAGCCCGTTCGAGCCGCCGAGATAAGAACTCGCCACGGCGAGCCGCTCGCCGATCACCCCGAGAACGAGCGTCAAGACGGCCCAGGCGGGGCCGGTCGGTACCCGCGCGGTCACGAGGAGGAGCCCGAGGCCGACGGCGAGGACGGTCGGCAGGAGAAGCGCGAGGAGGAGGCCCAGGGTCGGCGAGGTGGGCAGGAGCGGCAACTTGCCGAGGCCCGCGAGGGCGTAGGCATAGGCGCCGACGCCGAAGAAGAGGGCCTGGCAGAAGGAGAGCAGGCCGCCTTGCCCCCAGAGATAGGCGAGGCTCATGGCCAAGAGCCCGTAGCAGAGATGCTGGGCGAGCTGGCCCAAGAGCCAGCTCGGCGCCGCGAGCGGCAAGAGCGCGAGCGCCATCCAGAAGAGGAGGGCGGGGAGGAGCGGTTCGCGGCTCATGCGCCCCGGCGATCCCCGCTCAACGCTCGCGACCGACCCGGCGACCGGCGACCCGGCGCAGGAGCAAGACCGCGCCGGCCAAGACGACGAGCTGGGCCAGCACGGGTGAAGCGAGAGCGGCGACCAGCGATTCGCCGCCACCCACGAGGGCGGCGCCGAGGACCGTCCCGGCCGGGCCGCCGGCGGGTGCCACGAGCACGGCGAGGAAGGCCGGCAGGAGAAATCCCAACCCCATCTGCGGATCGATGCTCAGGAGCGGCGCGGTGGCGGCACCGGCGAGACCGGCGAGGCCGGCGCCGAAAGCGAAAGCCAGGGCCTCGAGCCGGGCGACGGCGAGCCCCGACACGGCGGCGAGGGTGCGATCGGCGACGGTGCCGCGGATCATGAGGCCGAGCCGGGTCGCGAACAGGAGCCAACCCAGGAAAGCTGCGACGAGGAGTGCCAGGACCATGACCAGGAGACGATGGACGGGGTAGGGCGCGCCGAGCAAGGTGACGCTTCCGGCAATCGGCGGCTGGATCGTGTGCGAGGCGGGCCCGAAAAGGGCCACGACCGTTTGGCGGAGGACGAGAGCCGCGGCCCAGGTGGCGAGCAGCGTGTCGAGCGGGCGTTCGCGCAGGCGGCGAATGACCAGGAGGTCGAGGAGCAAGCCGAGCAGCCCCACGAGGAGCGGGGCGAGTGCGAGCCCCGCCCAATAGCCGAGGCCGGCGCGGTCGACGGCGAGCGCCGTGTAGGCGCCGACGAGAAGGAGCTCGCCGTGGGCGAGGTTGATCACGCCCACGAGGCCGAAGGTCACGGCGAGCCCGGCCGCCACGAGGAAGAGCCCGAGTGCTTGGGCGAGCGCGTCGAGGAGCAAAAGGGTGGGGTCGGCCGGCACGGCTCAGAGCCCGAGATAGCGCTCGATCCGGGCCGGCTCGTCGGCCAGCACGGGACCCGGGAGCCGGTCGACCACGCGCCCGTCCTCGAGGACGAGGCAATCGTCGGCGAGGCGGGCGGCGAGATCGAGGCTCTGCTCCACGAGCAGCACGCCGAGCCCATCGGCGGCGACGAGGGCGGCGAGGGTCGCCCCGAGCTCGTCGACGAGCGCGGGTTGGATGCCCTCGCTGGGTTCGTCGAGGAGGAGGAAGCGCGGGCTTCCGGCGAGGGCTCGGGCGATCGCGAGTTGGCGCTGCTCGCCCCCGGAAAGGCTCGCGGCGTCGAGGTCGCGGCGTTCGGCGAGGATCGGGAAGCGAGCGTAAAGTGCCGCCGGGGGAACCGGCCGCGGGTGACCGAGGCCGCCGACCCTCAGATTCTCCTCGACGGTGAGGCCCGGAAAGACGCCTCGGCCCTGCGGCACGAAGCCGATCCCGGCACGCGCCAGCCACTCCGTCGGCCGGCGCTCGACGGCTCGGCCGTCGAGCCGGATCGTCCCGGCTTCGCGCCGGGCGAGGCCCAAGATCGCTTTGAGGAGCGTGCTCTTGCCGGCACCGTTGCGGCCCATGACCGCGAGCACCCGGCCGGGCACGAGCTCGAGGTCGACGTCCCGGAGCACGGGCGCCCCGGGGCGGTAGCCGGCGGCGAGGCCGCGCACCTCGAGCATCAGTAGCGGCTCCCGAGATAAGCGGCGCGAACCTCGGGGTGGGTCGCGACCTCTGCGTAAGGGCCACGCGTCGCGATGCGGCCGCGCAGCATGACCGCCACTTCGGAACCCAGCGCCCGGACGAAGGCGAGATCGTGCTCGACCACGAGAGCGGCGACTCCTTCCCGGGTGACCAAGTCCCGCAACCGAGCGGCGACCGCCAGGCTCTCGCCGAGCTCGAGGCCGGCCGTGGGCTCGTCGAGCAGCAGGAGTCGCGGCCGTTGCAGGAGGACCATGGCGAGTTCGAGCCGTTGCTGCAGTCCGTGCGGCAGCTCGCCCGCGGGCCGCTCGGCGAAGCCGGCGAGACCCGCCCGCTCGAGGGCGTCGTGGGCCTCCCGGCGCGGTCGCCCGGCGGCGGTCGCGGCAACCTCGAGGTTTTCGCGGGCGGAAAGCGCGGCGAGCACACCCGGCACCTGGAACGTCCGGCCGATCCCCAGCCGGGCGCGGACCTGCGGCGGAAGTCCACCGATCTCCCGCCCGGCGAAGCGGATCGCTCCGGCCTCGGGCCTTTCGATACCGGTCACGAGATTGAAGAGCGTGGTCTTGCCGCAGCCATTGGGCCCGATCAGCGCCAAAAGTTCACCCTCGGCGAGCTCGAGCGAAGCCCCCGCCACCGCGAGCACGCCGCCGAAGCTCTTGACGAGATGGCGCAGCTCCAGAAGCGGTGCCGGCAAGCCCGCCTCTCCCGGGGCCTCGGCCGGCTCAGCTGCACCCCGCTTCGGGCGCTTGCGGGCCCAGGGCTTCGACCGTGACGAGCTGATCGCCCTGGGTCTTGGCGAGGAACATGGCGAGGGTCACGTGGTGGTCCTTGGCGCCGATCGTCACCGGCCCCGTGGGCGCCTCGACGGTGAGGCCCTCGAGGCCCTCGACCACCGCCTCGCGGTCGATCCGGCCGACTTTCTCGAGGGCGCGCGCGAGCGCCGTGAGCGCGAGCCAGTGGGTCATCACATAGTGCGAGACGACCGCGTCCCGCCCGGCGCGGGCGCGGATCCGGGCGACGAAGTCCTTGGGTCCGGTCGCCTCGGCCGAGGCCACGAAGGGGACCGCCACGTACATGTCCTGGCCCCGGCCGGGGCCGAAGGCGCCGAGATAGGCCTCGGAAAAACCCAAGAAGCCGACCGTGAGCTTCTTCAAGAGACCGAGATCCTCGGCCTGACGGATGAAGGTGATCCCGTCGGCGCCGGGCAGTGCGAAGAGCAGGACTTGGGCGCCGGACGCCTCGATGCGCCGGATCACCGGAGCGAACTCTTTGACGCCGAACGGAGTGAGCTCTTCGCCGACGATCGTTCCACCCAGACCGTCGACGAGCTTGCGGGCGTGCTGGAACATCCGCTGCGGCCAGACATAGTCGGCGCCGAAGCAGTAGAAGCGGTTGCCCTTGGTCCGCGCCAGATACGGGACGAGCTTCGCGAGCTCCTGGTTGGGTACGGTGTTGAAGCAGAAGATGTACCGCCCGCAGGCCCCGCCCTCGTAATTGGTGGCGTAGAGCAAGGGCGTGCGGCCGCGGGCCATGGTCGGCGCCATGGCGTCGCGCGCGCTCGAGGTGATCGGCCCGCAAATCGCCACGACCTCGTCGCGGGCGATGAGCCGGCTCGCTTTCTCGACCGCGGTCTTGGGGTCGGTCTTGTTGTCCTCGTAGAGGAGCTCGACCGGCCGGCCGAGGATGCCACCTGCGGCGTTGATCTCGGCCGCCGCCAGGTCGAGGCCGAGCTTGGCCTGCTGGCCGAACAGCTCGAGCCCGCCCGAGAACTCGAGAACCGCGCCGACCTTCACCGCCGGACGCTGCGCCCGAGCCGGGCGCGCGGTGGCCAGGGGGCCGGTTGCGAGAACGGTCGTGGCGAGGGCGCCCGCGAGCGCCCGCCGGCGGGTCGTGATCATCGGCAACCTCCGCGCTGGGTGCGCGGACTTTTACGGCCTGCGCCTTCTCCTGCAACTGCGAGAACGATGCGCAACGACCGCCCGCCGTCGATTTCCTGCGAGCTCGGCGAGCTCGCTTCACACTCCTGCATGCGGGTCGAGGTGCCTCGCGGGCAGCATGCGACCGTGCCGAAGCGCGGGCAGGTACGGGCCCGAGCCGCGGCGACGACCGTTCACCGTGCCGACCCGGACGGTCCGATCTCGCTGTCCGAGTATCCGGGCCTTCGACTTTCGCTCGCGGAGATCCGGTCGTTCGCGGCAATCGAGAGGCTCGCCCGGCCATTCACCGCTGCCCACGTCCGCACCGAGCGACGAGCTCGCGATACCACCCCACGCTGGTGGTGGTTCGTCCTCGGCTCCGGCGTGATGGCGAGGTAGGTAAGCCTCGGTGGATCCGCTTCAGGCCGGCGGTCCGACCGCCGGCCGCGGCTCAGAGCTCGTCGCGTTCGGCCCGCTTCTTCAAGAGCTTGCGGTAGCGGCGAATGGCCTCGGCGCGCTCGCGCGCCCGCCGCTCGGACGGCTTCTCGTAATGCCGTCGCATCCGCATCTCGCGATAGAGCCCTTCCCGCTGCATCTTCTTTTTGAGCGCACGCAGCGCCTGGTCGATGTTGTTGTCACGAACCTGGACCTCGATCAGGGTGCTTTCTCCTCTCGCTTGCCCGACGCACGGGACGACACAACTTCCGCCCTCCTCGCGGAGCGCGTGTCTTCGATGTAGCATCGGTGGAGGGCCGCGCCAAGGCGCCGCGGCCGCCGACCCGTCCCTTTGCCCGGGCGAGTCGTGAGGTTACATGGGCGCTCATGACGCTCTTGAAGATCGCCC
>Ga0308408_1000965_pt1 | contig 14736 bp, 21 predicted proteins | sample HotsprSampleMSe3_FD_203466 | JGI IMG/M metagenome (GOLD analysis project Ga0308408, IMG submission 203466) | Hot spring phototrophic mat microbial communities from Mushroom Spring, Yellowstone National Park, Wyoming, United States - 20060912_MSe3 ... | reverse complement strand
ATCGTCTTCAAAGTCTATTCATACCTTGAGCATAGAGAAACAAACGACTACGCAGTAGCCAAGCATAGAACCATCTTTGCCCCTTCAAGCTTGCAGTTCCTCGGGGATGAACTCTTAAGCCTTGAAATCAATGTGGGCTTCCACAGAGATTTTTGCGACCCACTCGAGGAATACCAGAAACTGAAAGACATTGCTAAAGAGGGCTTACCCAAAAAACTGATCATCGCCGAACAGGTTTACGGAGATTTCGTTATAGAAAGCATCACAGCAGAAGTCAAGCAGGTAGATATGTGGGGCAAACCCGTCGCAATCTATTGCAACGTAAAGCTTACAGAATACCGTGAAAAGAAACTCCAGACAAGGGAAACCAAAACAACAAAGAAAAAAGCACCAGCTAAGAAGAACTCCCAACAGCAAGTGCAGTCCTCACAATATAAACCCATCATCACGAGGTAAAGCATGGAATACCTTATTTACATAGCCAAACAAGGAGACCGCTGGGATACGCTCGCTTGGCAGTTCTACGGAGACCCTTATCTTTATGAACACATCCTCCGTGCTAACCCTCAGCATCTTGGCTTACCCTACCCACCACCCGGTGCAAAATTGCAGATTCCGATCATCAGTGTTGAAGACGAGCCAGAGGTTATCAAAGCGCCATGGCAGACCGAGTAGAACTTTACAAACCTTTTCTTTACGTTGAAATAAGCAATAAAGATGTTTCAGCATACATCACGCCATACCTTCTAAGCTTTCGCTATATAGACAACGACGGCTTAGACAAAGACGAAAGCGATGATGTGGAAATAGAGGTTGAAGACAGCACAGGCTTTTTCAGGAAGAACCCTCCTGCAAGAGGCTCAAGCCTAAAGGTTCGCTTTGGCTACGAAGAAGCGGTGCGGGATGCGGGAGTATTTTTCATAGACAGCTATACTTTCAGATATTCCCAAGACGGTGCAACCTTTACCATTAAGGCTTTAGCTAAAGATGTCAAAGCAAGCTTCCGAACGCCTAAGACCACCGCCTTTGAAAACACAAGCCTAAAGAAGATTGCAGAGGACATAGCCAAGAGAAACGGATACAAGCTTTACTTTGAAGGTTCAGACATCACATTCCAACGGATAGACCAATACAAGCAAAGGGACCTAGAATTTCTGTCCCAGCTTTGCAAACGCTACGGACACACCTGTAAGATTGCAGACGGGAAAATCGTCATTCAGGGAGTAGAAAGCATCCTTAATCGAAAGGTTATGTTTGTTCTGACGCCCGAGTGGGTGATAGACCTTGAGATAGAGGTTTCAAGCCTGAACGCTGGAGAGGTGGATGTGGTCTATCTTGACCCACAAAAGAAGGAACCAACCGCAGACAAAAAGAAGGCTAATGTGAAAGCAAGCCAAGACAAGCAAGTAGAAAGGGTAAGGGTAGAAAACAAAGCACAGGCTGAGAGAATAAGCAACGCCCAGAAAACACTAAGCGAAATGAGAGAGTTAAGAGGCAGGCTGACCTGTGTTGGCATCCCTTCCATCTACGCAAGCGGGACTATTGAACTTAAAGGCTTTGATAAGTTTGACGGGGTTTATTATGTCTCTCAGGTTGAACACGAAATGACAAGGGATGGCTATACAACCAGAATAGAGTTTTTAAAAAAGCCCGGAGGAGGTAAGAAGAAATGATCCGTCGTGGCATAGTAGTAGCAGTTGATGAAAAAATAGCAAGAGTAAGGGTGCAAATGCCAGACCTTGATGGCTTGGTCTCCAATTGGCTTCCAGTTGTGCATCACAAAACCCAGAAAGACAAGGCTTATTGGCTTCCTGATGTCGGCGAGTATGTTGTCGTTGCCTTTGACGAGGAAGGAGAACACTCAGACGGTTACGTGTTAGGGGCTATTTACAACAACAAGGACGCTCCGCCAGTCGCCAACAAGGATAAGTTTTTTGTGCGGTTTGAAGACGGGACAGAGATTGAATACGACAAGAAAACACATATCCTCCGGGTGAAGGCACAAACGGTTATTATTGAGGGCAATGTAAATATCGTTGGAAATGTTGATGTTAGCGGAAACATCCATGCTACGGGTTCCATTATAGACGAGGGCGGGAACACTCCTCACCACAGCCACTGACCCTTTTTGAAATCTTTGCTTGAAATCTCCTCACGCTTATTGCAATGTTAAATGGGTGGAAGTAGGAATTCTTTCGCTGATTTTTCAAGGTGGCTGGGTTGCAAGCATTGCTTTTTTGTTGTATTTGCTTCTCAAGTTTGAGAAGAAGCTTGAGAGTGTCGGGAACGAGATGAAAAAGCTTGAGGAAAAGTTAGAAGGCTACCAGAAGGAAATGGTAAGCAAGGAAGAGTATTATCGTGATGTAAGCGGCTGGAGACACGAACTACACAGGCTTATCTCTAAAATTGAAGAACTGCAGAAATGCGGCGTATCAAAAGAGGAATACTATCAAGACGTAAGCGGATGGAAGGCAGAAATACAGAAGCTTGAAGACAAGCTTTCGAAGGTCTTGGACAAACTTTGGGAGGTTCAAAAATGACTAAGAGTTTGAGAGGTTTGATTTTGGATTTCTTGAAAAGAATTTACCCTCGGGAGATTGAAGAACTTGAGATTATTGCGGTTTTCTATCAGTATCACAGAGACACGGAGATAAGACAAGCACTCGCATACCTTGTGGATAAAGGATACGTGGAGGCTAAGAAGGTAGCTATTCCATACGACAAAAGACGCTACAGAACGCTTTACAAGATCACTCCAAAAGGAATTGATTTGCTTGATGGCGAGATCGTAGATGATACCGTCCTTCCTCCCGAGGGCTGAACAATGGCAAAACGTAAAAAGGCAGAACTTTACGACCTCATACAGCGGATCGTATATCTCTACGAGGAAGAGAAGAAAGACTTCCGGGCAATAGCAAGCCTGCTCAGATCTGAAGGCTACGACATCTCACGCTCAAGCATCCATCGTGCCTACCGGGACTATAAAGAACTCGCTAAACAATACAACGAATGGTGGGACAAGATAAAAATCCTTGTTGAACAAACACAAAACAAGCCAACAAGCTTTATGCTTTCCGCCCTTGTTTCCATCCTTACACAGCATGTGCTGGAGTTTGTAAAGGACATAGACTTCATGGAGTTTGAAGAGCCCGGAGAACTAATCAAAGCAGTCAAAGAACTAACGCAGATGACAAAGAGCTTGGAAGAATACATCTCTGCAAAATTGCAGAAAGCAGTGGAAAAGATAGAAGAGGAAGGCAAGAAGAGGAACATAGACCCAGAGTTCCTAAGGCTTGTGAAGGAGGAAATTTATGGAGTTTGAAAAACTCCTCCTCCCTTACCAACGCCACGCCCTCCAAAAGATGCTTGAGAAAAAGTATTCCATTCTAATGTGGTCAAGGCAAACAGGAAAATCCTTCGTGGTCTCCCTTTTTGCAGTCTTGCGGGCTATTGAGAGAAAAAACCACCTGGTAGCCATCATCTCACCCACCGAAAGACAGTCAAAAGAACTCATGGAAAAGGTCAAAAGGCATGTGGAGTTTCTAAGACAAATTGGCAAGCTAACTGGTGATGTGGAGTTTTTTGAGGATACGCAGGCAAATGTTCTTGAGGTTAGGTTTCCAAACCGTTCCCGGATTATCGGACTTCCCGCAAACCCAGACGGCGTGCGTGGTTTGACTGGTGATGTGATTTTAGAAGAAGCGGCATTTTTCAAGGACGGCTACAAAGTCTATCAAGCTATATTCCCAAGCATCACAAGGAACAGGGACTTTAAGCTTGTTGTGATTTCAACTCCTAAGGCGAAAAACGACATATTCGGACATCTCTGGCAAATGTCAGAAGGAAACGAACTTTGGTTTCGGCAAAAGCTAACAATCTTTGACGCAGTGGAACTCGGGCTTGATGTGGATGTGGAGGAGTTAAGAAAGGGCGTGCCAAACCAAGACATCTGGCTTCAAGAGTATATGTGTGAATTCATGGACGAAGAATCTGTCCTGCTTCCCTATGAATTAATCCATGCCTGCACTGTGGAGGGCATAGAAGCAGACATAAGAGAACTGACTGGAGATGTCTATCTTGGCATTGACATTGGAAGAAGGCATGACTTGACGGTGATAAGCATATTGGAAAAGGTGGCAGGTAGGTATTATCTACGCAAACAAGAAATCCTAAGGAAGCTTCCTTTCTCTGAGCAGTTCAAGATCATTGACCACTTAACCGCATACGCCCGCAAAGTTGCAATAGACGAAACAGGAATAGGCATGCAGTTGGCGGAGGAGCTGGCTAAGAAATGGGGAGAGCTTAAAGTCCTGCGGGTGTATTTCACAGCCAAAGCAAAAGAAGAGCTTGCAAGTAGAGTAAAAGCAGTCTTTGAAGACAAAATTATCAGCATACCGCCCGACAGAGACTTGATTGAAGATTTGCACTCTGTGAAGAAGACTTTAACTCCAGCCGGGAATATACGCTACGAGGGAGAAACTCAAGACAGCCACGCAGACAGGTTTTGGAGTTTGGCATTAGCTTTGCATGCTTCAAGCCAAGAGGAAACAAAGGAGTTTTTACCTGTGCTTTTTACCAAACAAAGAAGGGAGTTGAGCTATGGACTTAGTGCGCTATTTTAAACGCCTGTTTGGCTCCGAGAAGATAAACTTAGCAGACCTCCCAAAAACGAGAGTCTCACTCCAAGCTGAGAAGGTTTTAACTCCCAAGACCTTAGACGCCCGGTATAAGTTCGTCAATCCTAAGTATCCGAGGGAATGGCTAAACGTCATAGCCAAAGCGGTTGTTGTAAATCCTATCCTTTCGCAAGTGCATAACCTAACAATCACCTTAGCAAACACAGGGCACACTGTTCAAGTTGAAGGTAGAGACGCAGAGAAAGCAAGGGAGGAACTCGAAGAGCTTGCTTTCCTTCTCAACACAGACCACCTCATAAACCAGTTAATTGCACAGATAAACATCTCTGGAGCCATATCAGCTGAAGTTGTGGTTGATGAAAAATTGCAGGGTGTAAAAAAGGTCGTGTTTGTCCCGTCAGCTACTGTGTATTTCACCTACAACGAAGAGACGGACGAATACGAAGCCTACCAATGGGTCGGCAACGCAGAACCTATAAAACTCAATCCAATGACTTATAAATACTTACCTTTGCTGACCCTTGAGGATTCGCCCTATGCAATCCCTCCATTCCTTGCCTCCCTCTCCATCGTGGAAGTTGTAGAAAACATGATCACAGAGTTGAAAGGCTTAGCACAGAAAATCGGTCTAATCGGGTTTTTAGATGTCAAATTCCCGCCACTTGCAAAAGCACCCAATGAAACGGAAACGGAATACCAAGAGAGGGCTTTAAAGTGGCTTGAGAACATCGCACAGCAGGTAAGTGAAAACATGGCAAAAGGCATATTCCTTCACTTTGACGGGACAGAGGCAGAATTCAAGGAAATATCGCCAAATGCGGGAGGAATAAGGGAAATCATAGACCTTGCAGAGAAATGGTTGATTGAGGGAGCAAAAAGTCAGCCAGCGGTCCTCGGCTTTTCAGATGGCTACACTGAAACTTGGGCAACGGTAGCTCTGCATGTTTTTTCCGCACAACTTGAAAACATTCAAAGGCTTGTTAGACGTTTCTTAGAGTTTGTCTACCGCCTACATCTTATGCTAAAAGGCTTTGACATAGATGATGTAAATATCATCTTCAACCCGCTTCCGGACTTTGAACCACAGAAGAAGGCTGAGGCAAGGCTTAAAGAAACCCAAAGGATAGTCCAACTCCTTCAAGCCGGCATTATTGATGTTGAAACCGCAAAGAAAGAACTCGGTTACAGTCCCGAGGAGTAAGTATGGCGGAATACGACTGGGATGCGGAAGGGAACGAGTTCATAGATGAGCTTTTGAAAAAACTCCTTCCCGATTTCATAAAGAAAGTAGAATCTGTTCTTGCCCAAGCCTTTCGCTTTGCACCCTACTTCATCAGCTTTAACGACTTTACACGCTTCATTATGCAAGAATTAGAACAGAAGGTGCGCCTATCACCAGGACACAAGGAACTGCTCTACTCCGAGTTCAGAAGGATCTACGAAAAAACGCAAAAAGAAGCCACCGAAGGAATGCCGATACGAATAGAGTTCAACATGGCTGATGAACGAACAATCAACTATGCCTTATCCTTAAGCGATTTCTATCTCGGTAAGTTCTTTCAGGGGGATAAAAAGCTTCGTCTGGACGTGGTGAAGTGGCTTTCCAAATACTATTTAGAAGAAGGAAACCCTGTTGGCAAGGAGCAAGAGGGCATAAAGCATTTTCTAAACGAGTTTGGAGGGTATCTCAAGCAAAGAACGGAAGGTAAAGTAAGACAGATCATAGACACCTCAGTTAATCACCTTCGCAACTCCGCAAGGCTGAGGGCTATAGCAAAGGCAAGGATCACAAAATACAGATGGGATGCTGTGGGAGACAGGCTAACCTGCCCTTATTGCAGAACAATGGACGGCAGAGTTTTTGACACGGGAGAAGCAATCAGAACCTTAGAACTTATAGAATCCGACCCGGCATCTTTACCTGAAGTAAAGCCCTTCCTGACGAGCTTTCCTTTGGATAAGCTAAAAAGCCTACCAAGCCCACAAATGCCGTCAAAGATACCACCAGCCCACCCGCACTGCCGGTGCAGGATCGTCTCTTTTATTGAAGAAATTGAAGAACCCTACCCAGTCGTCGTAGAACAAGCCGTCCCGCCCAGATCCCTCGAGGAAACTGCAATTTTGCAGGAACTGACCACTGAGTTAAAGGCTTTACGCCCAGAGGAGATAACCGCCCGCATAAGGGCACATCTTGGGAGCGATTGGAGGCGTAATCTCGATGGCACCTTTGACGCTAAAGCCAGCAGACTTAAAGCGGAGTTTGAAAAGCAGGCAAAAGACTTAGGAGTCAACTCTCTCAAAGAATATGAAGAACTAAGCTATGAGGTGATAAAAAAGCCCGAGCACGTCTTCATACAAAGAGTTCTCAACCCTCAGACCCAAAAATACGAAACGAACTACATCTTTGTCAAAAACGGTGTTTATGTGGTTTCAAACGACGAAAGCCTTGCTATCCAAACCTGCGGACGACTGAAGAAAGATATGGAGAGTCTGCTTTCGGAACTTTCTGAAAAACTACAATCTGCCACAGTTAAGCTATTCTAAAGTTTGTGAAATCTTTGCTTGAAATCTTCCTTCCCATCTGCCATTCTTTTTACTAACTATGACTGTTATTGAACGAGACCCTGTAAAAAGCGTCTTGCAAAATATCCGTGTGATTTTGACCACGCCCAAAGGTTCCGATGTGCACCGTCCAGAATTTGGTTCAGAACTCTACAGCTTCATAGACCAGCCTCTTACCGCTTTAACCATCGGCAAGATCAAAGCCTACATTGTAGATGAAATAGAGAGATGGGAACCAAGGGTAAAGGTCAAAGAAATCAAACTTGATAGGCGCCTTGACAGGACAAAGATAGAACTTCTCTTAGCTGTTGAAGATATAGAAGGTTTAGTGGGGCAAAGCATATGGATATAAAGTTTGTGGAAACGGACCCGATTTACTGGGAAGGCTTGTTGATTGACGCTTATGAAAACATCACACAGCGCCCACTCTACCCAGCAGACCCTGAGAGATTGCTAATCAATCTTCAGACCTACGCCAGTGCACTTTTAGCCATAGCCATAAACGAGACCGCAAAACAGAATTTGCTTGCATATGCAACCGGACCACACCTTGACGCCCTTGCTGAGTTTTACGGAGTTCAAAGACTCCCCGCCCGGAAGGCACAAACTATCTTGCGTTTTTCCTTATCCGAACCCCTAAGCTTTGATGTGGTCATCCCTGCCGGGACAAGGGCATCCGCAGGAGGAGACCTCTATTTTGCAACTTTACAGGAGGTAAAGATCCCAGCCGGAAGCTTATATGTTGATGTCCCAGCTGAGTGTAATGAAGCAGGAACAAAAGGAAACGGCTTTTCTCCCGGACAGGTAAAAAACCTTATAGACCCATTGCCTTACATTGACTCTGTCTCAAACATCACAATGAGCATGTATGGTGCAGATGAAGAAGATGATGAACGCTTCCGGGAGAGAATAAGACTATCCATTGAACGCTTCACCAATGCGGGCTCCAAACAAGCTTACATCTATTACACGCTATCAGCCCATCAAGACATAGAAGATGTAGAAGTCTATAGCCCAGCCCCCGGTCAGGTAAAAGTCATCTTTACCGTGAAAGGTGGCAACATCCCAAATGCAAGCATGCTCTCTCTCGTTAGGGATTATTTATCCTCAGAGCGTGTGCGTCCCCTCACCGACCAAGTCTTAGTTTCTGCACCCGAGATAGTTCAATACGACATTGATCTAACCTTTTATGTAAATAAGAAGGATGCTTCCAAACTTTCCTTCATCCAATCCGCAGTAGAAAAAGCAGTAAACGACTTTATAGCTTGGACAAAATCCAAAATCGGAAGGGACATCTTACCCGAAGAACTAACACGACTTGTCAAACAAGCGGGAGCTTACAGGATGGACTTAACCTTGCCAACAAGGCGGGAACTCACTATTGAACAGATAGCACACGCACGGAACGTAAGCATTCGCTATGGAGGTTTGGTGGATGATTAAAGAGCTAACTCCTCCAAGCATAAGAGAGCTTCAGCACTTAGTAGATACCTTTGACACAAGCTTTGAAGGACTGAAGAATCGCATTATCAATGTTCTTATCTATCCTCGCATCGACGAATTAGAGGACGAGAAACTCCTTGACCTTTTAGGCTGGCAATTTCACATTGAGGGCTACGAACAAGCCCAGACCATCCAAGAAAAACGCAACCTAATCAAAAAGGCAATCGATCTTCACCGATGCAAGGGCACCCTGTTGGGCATCAAAACCGCATGCCAGCTTGCAGGTTCAAAGCTTATACGAGCAAGAACGCCCGAGATAAAAACCTATTTTAGCCTTTCCCTTACAGATGAAGACCGAGCCAGATTTTACGAGCTTTTTCCAGAACTACGCCTCACAAAGTTTTCCTTCCCCGGCAAAAAATACCAGCCCTACCAGAAAGATTTCCTCTCTGCAAAATTGCAACCTTGCAACCAGCTTGCGACAAATCGCTATGGGCATAGGGCATACTTAGTCAAAAATGGCATCCTTCAACCCCTCAAAACCTACACTATACAATACACACAAAAGGAAAAGACAGCAGAGGAAAAAGTAGAAGTCCGCAAAGAAGGGAATGCTTACGGTTCTTTTACGAAATCAAACCGTTTAAAATATCTTGTCAATCACAACGCAAAAGAAAGACTTTACACCCTTAACTTACCTGTCCTTTACTCCGATTATGAACCAATCACCCGCACAGAAACCATTACACCCTCCACAGAACCAATCACATCCAAATATGAAACCCTACAAGAAAGAGGAAACGCCAATTATAAAATTGCCTTTATTTCATACACACACGGACACACTACAGACCTTGACGCAGAAAAACGCATCTGGAAACGCTTCCGCATCTTTGACCCAGAAGTAATTCCCCAGCGACGCAACGCCTACACCTTCTTAGATGAAAAACCTATCCGAATCCCGCCATACAACGCCGAGCTTCTTATAGACACAAAAGACAAAGCCCACCCGAGGTTTTTCTTTAAATTCCTCATCGCTACGCCTAAGCAGGCTTTACACGAAACACAAAAACTCATAAACGACTACAAAAGCGTAAGAGACAAAATCTTTATTGATACAAAAACAAAAAGAACGCCAACGGCAAATGGCACCATCACAGCAGGGCAATCAATCAAAATTCAGGAGGTCATAAATGTTTAAAAAAGTTATCTACAGAGATAGGCAGGAACTTCAGGCAAAAGACCTGAACAACACCCAAGACTATACCGCTCAGTCTATAGAAGCAGTTATCACCGACGCAATCTCTAACCGCTATCACTACACTGGCTTTGAGATTACGCAAAACTCGTCCACTGAGATAACAGTAGCCCCGGGGAGATTGTATGCTAACAGTAAAATCTACATTTCCGAACAATCCCTTGAGTTCAATATCTTTCAGTATCTGCCCTTGAACACCAAAAAAGTAGTTGCGGTGGTTATATGGGGTTCTGAGACAGAGACAGAGGTAGAGCCACGGGATTTCCTAATTGATGTGGTGCAGGGGACAACGGAGCCCCGTGCTGTCGCCATGACCCATATTAACAAAGCCAATGTAAACCTTGTTCCCGGCGTGGAATCCGTTGACCCTCAACCCCCAACCCTTCAGGAAAATGTAGTGCCTGTCGCTTACATCTACCTCACCACAACCGGCATTGAAAAGATAACTCGAGTTGAAGATTATGTCCTACCTCGTTTATACGAGACCAAAGCAGACGTGAAAGAGTTGAAAAACTGGAGGGCTTTAACCGAGCCTCGCTTAATCTCAATCGTTACCGACCTTTCAACCCTTGCCAAAAAAACAGACGGGAAGGCAGACTTAAAAGCAGTCCTTGAGCTTATGGCAGACATGGCACGTGTAAAAGAAAAACTCAACCTCCCAAGCACCTACCACAGCTACGATGCAGATTATTTTGGAGATACATCGAAGATAGATGCGGGCAACACGCAGGCGAAGATTTTCAACGGCTTGTTATTCCCAAGTGCAGGAGAAGCAAGGGCTAACCTTGCACTATTTAACCCATACGACCCAAACATACAAAGATTTGATAGCTTAGTTCTTCCAAAATATGACCCTGTCCCAAAGCTTGAGACAAAAGGCTACTCCGGAGACATCTCAATATCAAGATACCAATGGCAAACACTCACACTGCAAAAATACACTTATCACCAATATTATTGGACCTATGGCTGGGGGTGGAACTGCTACTGGAACTGGTATTACAGTAGATGGAACTGGTATTGGGGATACAACTATTGGTGGTATGGAAGATGTGGATATTGGGTATCTTATCCAATTACAGAATATAGACTTCAAGAAACAACCCAGACCATAAACGGGGCAATCGTTGCCCAAACCTTTGTGATTTCCTCTCCGATGTGGCTCGCTGGACTTGGTCTATACTTCACTCAAAAAGACAGCAACGCAGATATACACATTGTGATTTGCGAGACCGAAGGCGGAAAACCAGTCCTCCAAAAAACTTTAACCCATGTGACTCTACAACAATCAGATGTGCAAAAATACCCCTCTGAAACCATCATCAATCTGCCACCAGTTTTCCTAAAGCCCAAAAGATATGCCATTTGCTTTATCACACAAGGAGACTATAGAGTTGCAGCCGTCTCAGGACAAAACTACTTGCAAGGAACACTCTTTTATGGCACAGATGGAGATTACTTCACAGGAGACTTAACTAAAGATATTATGTTCAAACTCTACGCAGCACAATTTAAGCAAGCAAGAACTGAAGTTCAGCTTCAACCCGTAAGCCTTGCCGGAGGTATCACTGACCTCCAGATCATAGCCCCCGCCATCGTGCCAGAGGGAACGGAATTGATCTATGAGATCAACGTGGGTGGAAAATGGTATCCCTTGAAGGAGACGGGCAGACTTTCCTCAGCCCCCGACATCGTGCCATTGAGGGCAGTCATGCTTGGCACTGCAGATTTGCAACCAGCCCTAATCCTCACTGAACAGGCTATCACCGCAAGCAGACCCGCAACAACCTTTTTCGCAACCTCCACAGAGAGAGTTCTCTCTGCCTCAAGACAAAATATAGATGTGCAAGTGCTTCTACATAAGTTCGATCCTGCTAAGCACACTATCAATTGCCAACTTATCGATACAGTAAGCAACACCACCCACAACCCAGTCCTTGTTGCAACCGAGCAAGAAGACGAAGACGCCATACGCAAAACTTTTACTTTTAACATCTCAGCCGGTATTCAGCGCTACAAGATCAAGCTTTCTGGTTCAAGAACTTCTGATGTTGCGCCATATGTGATTATTGAACGTGTTGATATAGCCTATTAAGGAGGTAAGGCATGGTGAAGGTTAAAGTCTTAGAAGACTTTGAACTCTACGGCAGACGCTTCTATGCAGGGCAAATTATTGAAGTAGCCCCCGAGGTGTATGAACTCATCAAAGACAAAGTTGAAAAGCTGGAGGATGAAAATGCCGAGCAGGTTTGATAAGTATCGCTTTACTAAAAGAACACCTCTCTCCGACGAGGTTTTCAACGCTGTCTTTAAAGATATAGACTTACGCCTTACAGCCTTAGAAGACATCAAGAAAGACTGGCAGTATGCCGTTAATGAAGTCACCCGATATGGGCTACTTCGCATTGAAGAAGTCTTACGACCATCCTTTGAATTTATAGAGCAGAAAAAAACCATAGCGGACGAGAAAGTTGCTGAAATACAAGCATTGAGACAAAACGCAGATGCTTTGATTAACGAGCGTCGAGATGATGCTATATCCGCCATCTCTACAGCAAAAGCGGATGCCCTATCAAACATTGAACAAAAACAGCAAGAAGCAGTCTCACAAATAAACTCCGCCCTGCTTATGAGTAGGGTAATGGCATTCTTTTTTGGAGGTGAATGATGCTTGCACAAGCCACAATAAACAACACAGAGCAAACAATATACACTTGCCCAGCAAACAAAAAAGCTTATGTGTTCTTACGCATATACGCTCCAACCACTTCTACCATCACAATAAAAATCAACAACCTTACTTACTTCTCGGACACCTTTGCTGGGCTATTCATAGAGAAATTCAGTCTTGATGCCGGGGACACAATAAAAGTCTCAACAGATTCAGAAGTGAATGTCTTTATAGATGGAATGGAGGTGTAAGCATGGCAAAGATCATTAGCTTAGGGATTTCAGCAAGAAAAGACAGCATACTTGAACTGATCTTTAAAGGCGATAGCAGTAATCTCGAAGCACTACTACAAAATCCCAATTCCTCAACTCCGCTGTGGTTAATCGTATGGGACCAAACCGCTATGAACGCTGTTATCAACTCCCAAACCGCTATGAACGCTGTTGCCAACTCCCAAACCGCTATGAACGCTGTTATCAACTCCCAAACCGCTATGAACGCTGTTATCAACTCCCAAACCGCTATGAACGCTGTTATCAACTCTCAGACCGCATTGAACGCCATCAGAAATAACGCGACCGCATGGAATACTTTTATCAACCGCACAATAAATGTAAAAGAAGTTCCAACGATGACCTCAAACACAACCCCGGAGGGAGTGGCATCTGCAAGTAGTATTCACAGTTCAGGTTATGATGCATTCAAGGCTTTTGATAAAAATACAAGCACATACTGGGTGGCTGGAGGAACTGTTCCGCAATGGATACAATATCAATTTGTAAGCCCTGTGTTTGTCCATACAGTCGTAATAACTGGTTATAGCAGTGCTGGAAATGGTTATAACCCCACCTCTATAACCATACAAGCATCTCAAGATGGTAGCACAGTTATAGACATCCATACATTCAACCAGGAATTTACAAACACGCCTACTACGCTATATATAGCTAAGCAGGGATATTACAAGTATTGGAGAGTCAGGGTTAATAGCGCTGGTGGTTCTCACCCCGCAATCAGAGAACTAAACTTCAAAGGCTTTATTCAACCAACTTAAGCAAGGAGGTATAAAAGATGGGAAAATTATTTGTTATCATCGGTTCAGATGGGAGAGTTCAAGGTTTTACAAGCTGGGAAGATTACATCCAAGACCACCCAGACGTTCAGCTTATAGAGATAGACGAAAATCACGAGGTTTGGCTATCTGAAAACCCACAAGATTATGTGTATAGAGATGGAAGCTTCATCAAGGAGCCCAGCGATGCTTCTTAAACTACTTTTTATCCTTATCTCCCTCTCCCTCCTTTCCAATGCACTGTTTTATGCCATTTACAAGCATGAACGCAAAACCCACTTTGAAACTATGCGGACTCTCACACAATGCCAAGCAGAACTGAAATCTACACAAGAGAACCTCATCAAATACACACAGCTTTATTCCGAGCTAAAAAGCAGATGCGAACTTGATAAAAAGAAGATAGAACAGAGATATACTGCCCTCTTGAAAAAAGCCACCGAGCCCATCCCACAAATAAGCATCCCAAACACTACAAATGAATGCGAGGCACTCAAGGAGATGATAGATGAAGCGAGCAAGCATTTTAGCCCTTAGTCTGTTTTTGTTCTCCTGTGCTACAAAACCACAAGTGCAAGTAATAGAAAAAGAAGTTATCGTAAAGTGCCCTATTCCTGACATCCCAAAAACAGAGAGACCCGTTATCAAACCAGACCAGCCAGCCATTGAAAAATCGCAGTCCCTTTTGAACTACATGTTTAGACTTGAACGAGAAAACCAAATCCTGCGGGAGGTGATTGAGACATGCAAACAGTAGAGTTGTTAAGAAGAATACTGAAGCATTACAGCGTTGATTTAGCCCTTGCTGTTGTGTTTATGTTTGTAGCTTTTGTCTATGTCTACGACCAACCCACACTCTTGAGTGCGATAGCCAGAAAGGTCGCCCTTGCCTCGGCTGGCTTGGTCTATTACTACATCACGAGAGTTCTCAAGGTGGGCTTCATTGACTGGAGAGACCCTTATGACAAGATTTACACTATTGCTTTGCTTATCTATATCGGGCTTGTCTTTGCTTTGGGCTAACCCCAGATGCCTGAAGCTTGAACCAGCCGTAAAGGAAGCAACAGAAAGATACATAGCAAAAGACTACCCA
>Ga0308408_1000964_pt1 | contig 14749 bp, 13 predicted proteins | sample HotsprSampleMSe3_FD_203466 | JGI IMG/M metagenome (GOLD analysis project Ga0308408, IMG submission 203466) | Hot spring phototrophic mat microbial communities from Mushroom Spring, Yellowstone National Park, Wyoming, United States - 20060912_MSe3 ... | reverse complement strand
TCCTTGTTCTCCGGCTTGAGCAGGTCATCCAGCAGTGCCTTGTCGAGCTTGGCGAACGCCTCATCGGTCGGCGCGAACACGGTGAACGGCCCTTCACCCTTCAGCGTCTCCACCAGGCCGGCCGCCTCCAGCGCTGCCGCCAGCGTGGTGAACGTCCCCGCAGCAACAGCCGTGTCCACGATGTCCGGGGCAGGAGCTTCTGTAGGCGGGGGCGCGGTGGGCACCGGCGTAGAGGTGGGGGCAGGCGTGGCCGGCGCAGCGCAGGCCGACAACACCAAAGCACCAGCGATTCCCGTCACGAGCATCTTCTTCGTTAGCATTTCACTTTCCTCCGAATGTCAAAGGGCATCCAAGGGGTTCTGCGAGTCACTCTCAGAACACCTACAGAGAGTATGCAAGGGGTGCATAAAGATTCATTTATTAGGCACTGAGAAGTTGATAAAACTTAGCCTAGAGAAGCGTGAAGAAAGCGTAAGTCTTTACTGAGAATGCCAAACCCACCTATGCGTTAATCTTGGGTTTTGGCTGCGGCGCGCGCCAGCCGATCGGCGATTGCTTCTCCTAAACCCTCGCGGGGCACAGCCGTCACCAAGATGTCGTCCACGCCCAGCGCGTCGAGCGCGCGCAGGCCAGCGTATAGGTTGCGCGCAACTTCATCCATCCCCCTGCCGAGCACGAAATAAGGATGACATGCCGAACAAATCTCTTGCTGATCGGCCTGGAGCAATAGCCCGACCGAACGGCCCTGAGCGAGGTAGGCTGATCGCCGGCTCAGCATCTCCTGGGCGTCTTGACAAACACACAGTCGCGCGCGGGGGGCATAATGCACGGGTGACATGCCCGGCGAGAGCGCAGGCACATCTAAAGGGCTGGAAACCGGATCGGCAACTTTTATATCCTTTAAGACAGCGCGCAACTGGCTGCGTGTCACGCCGCCGGGTCTCAAGATGCGCGGCGGGTCGCACGTCAGGTCGAGCACCGTGCTCTCTACGCCGACGGTCGTCGGGCCGGCGTCTAGCACAACGTCAATTCGCCCACCCAGGTCGTCGAGCACGTGCTGGGCCGTGGTGGGGCTGACGTGGCCGAAGCGATTGGCGCTGGGCGCAGCGATCGGCGTCTGACTGGCACGGATGAGCGCCAACGCCACTGGATGGTTCGGCATACGCAGCGCCACGGTATCTAAGCCGGCGGAGACGATCGGCGGCAGCTCTGGACGGCGCGGCAACACCAGCGTCAACGGCCCAGGCCAAAAACGCGCGGTCAGGGCTTGCACTTTCGCCCGCAAGCGGCTCAGGTCGGCCAACGTTTCTGTGTCCTCTGGCGAAGCAAGGTGCACGATCAAGGGGTCGTTCAACGGGCGCTGTTTGGCGCGATAGATTTTGGCCACAGCCTGCGCATCCAGCGCGTTCGCCCCCAGACCATAGACCGTCTCGGTCGGAAAGGCCACTAAACCACCCAGGCGAATGATCTCCGCCGCCCGCAACACGGCTGGATGAACCTCTACCGCGTCATTATGCTCGATAAACCAGCGTGCCGTTTGCATGTGCTCGCTTTGATGTGAGGGCATTCCTATCTTAACGCCACCTTTAAGGAAGGGTGAGCAAGGATGCCGGCGAGCGCCCTTAGCTGCCATCCGCGTTCTTCGCATACGTGGGTTCGGATTGAGCAGGTGCACTCGTGATTTAGGGCGCAAATACTTGGTGCAGCCGGCATTGAGCGCATGAGGGCTACCAGCGTATCCCGCCCCACCCTATCATTAATCTAGACTCGTGGAGAGTTGGTTCAAAGCCAAATGCGTAAAAGCAGTAGGGCGAAGGAAGTCTCCTTCGCCCTACTCTGCTTATTCTCAAGGTTCCGGACAGCTCTTCGCGGTCACCGCCGCGATTTGCGAGCAGCCCAGCGCCTTGTATATGTCGGCTCTCTGTGCGTCAGGCGCTCAACTGCTGACGCAAGGCGTTCACCTTGCTCAACACGCTGTCATCAATGACCTTATCCCCGATTCGGACCACTAGGCCGCCCAAGATGGCCGGATTGACCTCAAAGGTGATGTGTTCGATCGCGCCAACCTGGCGGGAGAGGTCCTCTTTCACGCGCGATTGTTCCTCAGGCGTGAGCGGCAGCGCGCTGGTCACCGTAACCGGTGCGCTATCTACCGCAACCCCAGCGATGTTGGCCGCCGGCACTTTGCTGAAGAACTCGTTGATCAGCGCGCGCTGGCGCTGCGCGTCCAACGATTCGCCGACGAGCTTGTTGGTGGCTGCGATCACCAGCGCGACGATCTGGTTGCGCGCCTCGGCCAGCAACTGGTTGCGCTCAGCTTGAGCGTCTATGCGCGCCTGCTGTCGCATGCGCTCCACTTCGGCCAGCGCCTCCTGTCGGATGCGCTGCGCCTCCTGCTGGGCGGCGTTCAGCGCCTCGGCGCGGATGCGCTGTGCTTCAATGCTGGCCTCATTGAGCTTGGCCTGGTAGTCTTTCTCCACATTTGCGAGGCGCTCGTCGGCCAAGCGGGCGTTCTCCAGGCTCTCCTCGATCCGCTTGCGGCGCGCCTCCAGGTTGCGCAACACCGGCCGGATCACCATGCCATTCAGGAAGTACATGATCAGCAGGAAGTTGATGGTTTGCGCGAGGAACTGGACCAAGTTAATGCCCAGTCCCTCGAATGGGTTGGCTGCACCACCACCTTCCGCTGCAAGCTGCGTCACAGCCACAAACGGCGACATGGTCTCCTCCTGTCTTCAGCCGGTGAAGGCGAACAAGAGCAAGAAGGCGATCACGAGCGCGAAGATGGCCAGCGACTCAGCGAACGCGATCACGAGGATCATGTACGTCTGAAGCGTGGAGGTGACCTCAGGATTGCGACCGATCGAGATCAGCGCCCCCAAGCCGGCCAGGCCGATGCCGATGCCTGGGCCAATCATGCCGGCGCCGCCGGCGATGCCGGCGCCGATGGCCTTACCGAGAACGAGCGATGCTTCTGGTTCCATGGCTCTCCTTTACTCCTCTTGTGAAATCGTATCTCTCACTTGTACAGTTGTAACTTGCGATTTGTCTCATCAGTGCTCACCGTGGGCCACGGCCAACGAAGTGAACACTGTGACGAGCATCATGAACACGAAGGCTTGGATGACCGCGATGGCAAACTCCAAGCCGTAAAACACGGTCGGCAGCAGCACCGGCAGGATGGAGGTCATGACGAACACCAGCACCGTGCCGGCGAACATGTTGCCGAAGAGTCGGAAGGAGAAAGAGACGATGCGGATGAACTCCGAGATCAGCTCCAGCGGCCCGACCAGGCCGGCCTGGATGTTGCCGATCAGGCCCTGCATCATCCCCTGCTGCGCACGCCGCCAGGCGTCCACCTGGATGAAGCGGCTGAAGTAGTGGATGCCGTTGGCGCGGATGCCTTGAATCTCGATGAACAGGAAGGCGATCACGGCCAGCGCCAGGGTGGTGCTGAGCGACGAGGTTGGCCGACGCAGGAACGGGATCAGCGCTGCGCCCGCGTTGGGGTCGGTGCCGCCGGCGCGCGCCGGGGCAGCCGAGACATCGCTCGTCAGCGAGGCCAGCTTATCCCCACTGGCGGCCACTTTACCCTCCGCCTGTTCCAAGCTATACCCGCATGACTTCTCGAAGCCGTTGGCTTTGTCTACTTCATAACCGGTGATCAACCAGACGCCGCCGGCGTTCACCGCGCAGAAACCGCGCAGGTTGGCCGGCGCAGCCTCCATCTTGCCGATGGACTCATGACCGGGCAACAGCTCGAAGAAGCCGGCGATCATGATAAAGGTGAACGCCGAGATGGCGATCGGCGCCACGACCTTTGCCCGCGAGCCGAGGGTCGGCACCAGGTAGTTGTTGTAGAGATACTCAACAAAGGTCTCCCACGCGCGGGCAAACCAGTTTGTGCCGGTGAGCGTGTTGCGCAGGCCGCGCGCCCCCAAGATCGCCAGCACGATGATCACCACGTCCACGATCAGCGTGGTGAGCAGCGTGTTGTGGAACCAATCCGGCCCCAGCGGCTCTGAGGGCACGACGATGTTCGGGATGAACGTCTTAAACGGCACGTTCACGCCATTGATCGTCAGCGTGAAGCTGCTCAGCAAGATGCCGGCAGCGATGGACAAGCCAAGGATGATGAGAAACTTTAACCCCTTCATAGCTCTACGTAATCATCGGATAGCTTCAAGCCACGTCTCTGAGCGCGCCGGATGCAGCTTCCTCTGCATGCCTTTGTGTTTCGGCCCACTGTAAATACGCTCGCCGCGAGCGCTTGACGGCCAACATAGCGAGACGATAGGTGACGAGCAGCGACACGACGGCGCCAGCGAGCGGCAACACCAGCGTCCACAGCGGCGATGTGCCCATCTGCCGATCGAGCGCCAAGCCAAGAAACGCCCCGCCCAGCATCAGCGCGCCGTTCACCAACGCGATCTGAACGGCCATGAAGCCGATGATCTGGGGGGGAAACGCCTTGACGAAGATCTCAAGCGGTGACTTTCGCTGCATGAGCCTCCCTTTGATTCTATCGCATCATATATTAAGCAAGTACATACCTTGATGGGTCGCCGACTGACGGTCGAGCGAGCACGTCACCTTTCACTTGCCCAAGGTGATGGCAAATGCGTCCGTTGAAGCTGCGCGCGTTGGACTTGCTCATGTCACCCCGGGAAGAACGACTGGGCCGCCTCGATGGCCAGGTTCCAGAAGGGCGGCGAGATCACCGTCAGCGCGACAATGCCCGTCGCGGTCAGCAGAACGACCACGCCGCTGGGCACCGGCACGTAGAAGGGCTGGTCGTCGCGCTCGGTGCGCTCCACATACATCGCCCGCACCACGTTCAGGTAATACACCACCGACACCAGCACCATAATGATCGCAATCACCACCAGCGGCACGAGGTTCACGCCAATCGCAGCGCTGAAGACAACCAGCTTGGCCACAAAGCCCACCAGCGGCGGCGCGCCGAGCAAGCTGACCAGTGCGGCGGTCATGCCGAGCGCGAGATAGGGCGCTCGCCGGCCCAGGCCGTTGAAATGCTCGATGTCATCCCCGCCGACGCGCTCAGCAACCAGGCCAGTCACCGCAAACGCCCCGATGTTGGTGAGCATATACGTGGCGATGTAGAAGATGACCGCCGCCAGCGCATCGGCGCGCCCAACCTGGTTAGCCGCCAGCGCCGTCACCCCAACCAGGATGTAGCCGGCTTGGGAGACGCTGGAGTAGGCCAACATGCGCTTGACGTTCGTCTGCACCAGGGCCAGCAACCCACCGATGACCATGGTGAGGATGGCCAGCGGCTGCATCAGCGCAGCCCAAGTGAGCGATGCCTCCGACGAACCCGGCGGCAGGGTGTAGAACAGAAACCGCAGCAGGATGGCGAAGCCGGCAGCCTTTGAGGCCGTGCTGATATATCCGGAGACTGGCGTCGGCGCGCCCTGATAGACATCCGGCGCCCAGAAGTGGAATGGGAAAGCCGATGTCTTGAAAGCAAAGCCAACCAGCACCAGCAGCGAAGCGAAGCTAACCGGGATGCGCAACTCTGGATTCAGCAGCGCCTGGGCGATCGCTTGATAGCTGGTCTTGCCGCCGCTCAGGCCGTAAAACAGGCTTAGGCCGAAGAGAAAGATCGCCGAGGTCACCGCGCCGAAGATGAAGTACTTCATGCCGGCCTCGGCGCTGAGCTTATTGCCGCGATAGAAGCCGGCGAGAAGATACAACGACAGGCTCGCCGATTCGGTGGCCAGGAACAGCATGATCATGTCGTTTGCGCCGGCCATCAGCGACATGGCGATCGTGGTGAAGATGATGATGGCGTAGTACTCGCTGCCGATCCGGAAGGAGCGGAAGTCTATCGTGACCAGGCAGGTGAGCGCGCCGGCCGCGATGAAGATCAGGCGAAAGACATAGGTGAAGAGGTCGTTGCGGATCATGCCGCCCAAGATGGTCTGTGACTCCGCCGGCCGCGCCAGGATCGCCACGACCAGGATCACCAGCATGCCGATCGCCGCCGTCACCCCCAGCGTCCGGCGCTTCAGCGCACGACCAGACACCAGGTCCAGGGCTAGGACCACCATGGACCAGAGGAGCAGCAGGATCTCCGGCAAGATGCCCAAGAACTCGCCCAGATTGACCTCAACGAAAGCACCAGACATAGCCTTACACTCCGCTTCTGTGAATCAGCCAGCCGCAGTCAATCCCTTCACGATGGCTTGCACGCCCGCGCTCACCACCGACATCACGGTATTCGGCAGCACGCCGACGATGATGAGCGTGGCGCACATCAACACGATCGCCGTCTTCTCCAGCGCGTCCAGCGGGGGAAGGGATTGAAGCTCCGGGTGCTGCGGCTCGCTGAAGTAAATGCGCGCCGCGACGCGCAAGGTCCAGGCGGCGTTGATCACGATGACGATCACGCTGGCCACGACCACGACGGCATACCAGCCGTTCGTCGCGCCGCTGAACATAGCGCTGGGGGTGGCCGAGGCCTGCCAGAGGCCCATAAAAATCTGAAGCTCGGCCGGGAAGCCCGGCAGCCCAGGCATCCCCATCAGCGTCAGCGACCCGATCACGAACCCCACCGCCGCCAACGGCATGGTGCGCGCCAGCCCGCTGAGCTGCGTCACGTCGCGGATGTGGGCGCGCTCGTAGATCATGCCCACCAGCGCGAACATCAGGCCGGTCATCACGCCGCCGGCGAACAGCTCCAGGCCAGCGCCGTTAAAGCCCAGCTCGTTCAGCGCGGCCAGGCCGAGCAACACCAGCCCCAAGTGGCTGACCGACGAGAAGCCGATGATGTACTTCAGGTCGGTCTGTCGGAAGGCGATCAGCGCGGCGTAGATCAGGCCGGCCATGCACAGGAAGACGACCACCGGCATCCAGAACTTTGCGCCCTCCGGCATGAGCTGAATGCCGATGCGTAGGCCGCAATACGCGCCGGTGGCCTTCAACACCCCGCCGTGTAACATCGAGACCGCCGTCGGCGCAGCGGCGTAGCCATCCGGCGACCAGTTGTGCAGCGGCCACAGGCTGGCCAGCACGCCGAAACCGACGAAGACCGGCAGGAACCAGGTGCGTTGCAACTGAACCGATTGCTCCGGCGGCAGGCTGCGGATGCCGGCCTGTAGCTCGAACCAATCGAACGAGCGGCCAGCCTGGAAGTAGAGCACCAGCAGCCCGATGATCGCCACCAGCGAGCCGACGAACAGATAGATCGTCAGCTTCATCGCGGCGTACTCGCGGCGCTTGCTCCCCCAGCCGGCGATCAGCACATACACCGGGAAGAGCACCAGCTCATAGAAGATCAGCAGCAGGAAGATGTCCAGCGCCATGAAGCTGCCGAATACCCCGGCTACCAACAAGAGCAGGAAGGCAAAGTATTCGCGCGGGCGTTCGGCGGAGCGCCAAGACACCAGCACCGCGCTGAACATGACGATGCCGGTCAGCACCAACTGCGGGGCGGAGAAGCCATCCACCCCCACGTGGTAGCCAATGCCGAACTCTGGAATCCAGGTAGTCTTCTCGCGGAATTGGAAGCCGCCGGCTTGTCGGTCGTAGCCCAGGAAGACCACCAGCGACAAGAGGAGCGAGATAAACGACGCCGTGGCCGCCACAGTCTTGATCGCGTCCTCGCGCTCGCGCGGGATGAGCAAGATCACCAGCGCGCCGAGCAGCGGCACCAGCATGATGAGAGTGAGAACAGGGAGATTCGCCATGGATTACCTCAATAGCCCTTGCACGCCGACGTTTATCACGTTGAGGGCCAGCGCCGGCCACACCCCCAACACCAACATCGCGCCCATCAGCGGCGCAATGCCCAGAATCTCGGAGAAGTTCATATCCGGCAGCGGATGATGCCGCCATTCTTCGCCCAGCGGGCCGTGCAAGACTTTTTGAATGGCCTTCAGGATGTAAATGCCCGTGATCAGCAAGCCGGCCATCGAGAGGATGGTGAGCAACGTGTGCACCGACCACGCGCCGCGGGTCACCATGAACTCGCTCACGAAGCCCGACAGGCCGGGCAAGCCCAGCGACCCCATCGCGCAGAAGATCAGCACCGCACCGTAGATCGGCATGATCGTCCATAGCCCGCCGTATTTGGTCAGGTCGCGCGTGTGGGCGCGCTCATACACCACCCCGACCAGGGCGAACATGGCCGCCGATGAAAGGCCATGCGTCACCATTTGCAACACCGCACCGCTGCCGGCGATCGTCGCATCTATCTCGCGCACGGTGGCGTTTGGCGCGAGCGCTGCAGCCGCCGAGGCGATGCCCAGCGACACAAACCCCATGTGGTTGATCGAGGAGTAGGCCACCAGGCGCTTGAAGTCGTTTTGTCCCCAAGCCGCGAACGCGCCGAGCAGGATGCTCAGGAAGGCCAGCAGCGCCAGCAGCACCCCATAGGTGAACGGCGTGCCGAACAAGCTCAGGTCGGGCAGCACGGGCTGCGAGAACACGTCGGGGAAGAGCGGCATCACCAGCCGGAAGAACCCATAGCCGCCCAGCTTGAGCAGGACGCCGGCCAGCATCATCGAGCCGCCCGTCGGCGCTTCGGTGTGCGCGTCGGGCAGCCAGGTGTGCAGCGGCCAGATCGGGATCTTCAGCGCGAAGGCGATGCTGAAGGCGATGAAGGCGATCGCCTTCCAGACCGTCGGATCCCAGCCGAAGTAGTTCACCTGGTTATTGCCGGTGAATGGCCGGCCCAGCTCGGTCTCCAGGTAAGTGATGTCGAAGCTCTTCGAGGCCAGGCCGATCACCTGAGTCGCCAGCAGCATGCCCAAGCTGGCGAACATCGTGTAGAGGATGAACTTGAACGACGCATAGCGGCGGTTCGCGCCTCCCCACTGGCTGATCAGGAAATACATCGGCACCAGGCTGATCTCATAGAAGAGGAAGAACACGATCAGGTCGAGGGCGACGAACACGCCCAGTATCGTGGTCTGCAAGAGGAGGAACAGCGCGAAGTAGGCCTTGGGGTTCTTCTCGATGCTGAGCGAGAAGATCATCGCCAGCGGCGTGAGGAAGCAGGTGAGCACCACCAACGGCAGGCTGATGCCGTCCACGCCGACCTTGTAAACCGAATTGATCTGGGGAAACCACTCGAAACTTTCCACGTACTGGTAACCGCCGCGCGCTTGGTCATAGCCGACCCAAGCCACGATCGAGAGCGCCAGCGGGATTAGGCTGAAGGCGATTGACCCCCACTTGATGAGCCTGGTCTGATCCGCCGGCGTCGCCAACACCAGCAGCATCCCCACCAAGGGCAGAAAGGTAATCACCGAGAGCAGATTCGTGTTCAGCAGGTCCATGTCAGTCCACTTGAAACTGCGATTACTGGAACAGGAACAAGAAGAAGACCAGGATCGCGATCACCATGATCAGACCGGAGAGCAGGTAGTTCTGCACCTGGCCGCTTTGTAGTTCGCGTCCCCAGTCGCCCAGGCCGCGGAAGAGGCGCCCGACCGAATCCGAGAAACCCGTGATCACCACGCGATCGAATTCGGCGAAGCCCTTGGTCATCCGCGCGCCGAGCGCATAGCCGCCTTCTAGGATTCGGTCGATCACGCCCTTATCCACCCTGTCGGAATAACCGTCGGCGATCGCCTGGAGCGGCGCGACGAAGATCTTGCGGTATAGCTCGTCCCAGTACCAGCGGTTGGCGAGGAAGTTGAAGACGGGCAGCCGTTCGACGGGGTCGGTCTGGCCGGCCTGCAGCGGGTTGCGCGCATAGACATACCAGCCCAGCCCCAACCCGCCGAGCGCCACGCCGATCGAGAACAACACGGGCACGGCGTTGAAGGCCAGCGGCTCAGGCTTCTCCAGCAGCATGCTGGCGATGAAGTTCTTCAGCCAATACGCGCCGTCGCCCACCAGCGCGCCGAAGACCGGGAAGTCCTTGGGGATATTGATGAAGCCGATGAACAGGGCAAAGACCGCCAGCACGATCAGTGGGAAGGTCATCGAAGGCACACTCTCGACCGCGTTCGCAGCCGCCTCGCTGCGCGGCTGACCGAGGAAGGTCATTGCGATCTGGCGCATGGTGTAGAACGCGGTGAGCAGCGCGCTCACCACCAACACGATGAACACCAGCGTCGCCAGTCCATCGCCTTTCACCAGCCCATGGTAGTAGGCGTCGGCGAAGATCTCGTCCTTGCTCCAGAAACCGGCGGTGATGAAGGGGAAGCCGGCCAGCGCCAACCCGCCAATCAGGAAGGTGACGAAGGTAACGGGCATCCGCTGGCGCAAGCCACCCATGTTGCGCATGTCCTGGGGATCAAAATGGTGCTCAGCGTGGTCATCGTGGTGACCGTGCGCGTCGTGCTCATGCGAATCGTGATGGGGGTGGCTGGCGTGATGATGGCCATGCTCAACCCCATGGATCACCGAGCCGGAGGCCAGGAACAGCAGCGCCTTGAAGAAGGCATGGGTGAGGAGGTGGAAGGTCGCGGCCACATACGCGCCGATGCCCACGGCAGCCACCATGAAGCCGAGCTGCGAGATGGTGGAGAAGGCCAGCACGCGCTTGATGTCGTATTGGGCGACGGCGATCGTCGCGCCCAGAAAGGCGGTGAACGCGCCGATCAGCCCGACGATGGTGAAGGCCGTGCCATGTTCACCGGCAGCAACCAGCAACGGGAAGAAACGCAGCAGCATAAAGACGCCGGCGCTCACCATCGTGGCGGCGTGGATCATCGCGGAGACCGGCGTTGGGCCTTCCATCGCGTCGGGCAACCAGACGTGCAGCGGCCATTGCGCGCTCTTGCCGACCGTGCCGCCGAAGATCAAGATGGCGATCAAACCGGCCGCCGAGATGCCCAGCCCCAGCACCGCCGGCGTGGCCGCCAGCGAATTCAACACTTCCTCGTTGCGCAGAATCTGGTGGAAGTTCAGCGTGCCGGTCTCGGCATACAGATACACCATGCCCAGCAATAGGAGCATGTCGCCCACGCGGGTGGTCATGAACGCTTTCACGGCTGCGCGATAGGCCGACGGCTTCCGATAGAAGAAACCGATCAGCGAATACGAGCAGAACCCCATCAGCTCCCAGAAGATGAACAAGGTGAGCAGGTTGTCGCTGACCACCAGGCCCATCATTGAGCCGGCGAATAGGCTCAAGTAGGCGAAGAAGCGCGCGTAGAGCGGGTCCGCTGCCATGTAGCCCGTGCTGTAGATGAAGATCAGCGTACAGGCCAACGGCACCATGAAGAGGAAGGTCGCCCCCAGCGGGTCCACGGCCACGCCGATGTTCAGCACGGTGTCGCCGGTGGGCAGCCAGCCGATCTGTGACCCGATCGGCTTTTTGCCCAGGTCTTGCATTTGCCAGACGTTGAAGAAGACCAGGAGGGAGATCACCAGCGAGGCGATCATGGCCGAGACGGCGATGGTCGCGCTGGTCTGTCGGTAACGATTGGTGAACAGGGCGATGACTGCAAACGCCAGCAACGGCGGCAGCGGCGCGAGCCAGAGCAAAGTAGCAATCGTTTCCTGCGACATGCGTAGGTGAGAGATTACTATAGATTTTTGAGTTTTATATTCTGTGTTTCGTATTCCGTATTTCGTATTCCGTATTTCGTATTTCTTTTTTCTTACTTCTGTTCCACATCCGCGTTCTATCTACAGGACGCAATACGGAATACGCAACACGCAATACACAATACGCAACACCCCTCACAACTTCATCTGATCCAGCGCCTCCGGGTCAATGCTGCGCGTGGTGCGGTAGACCGAGATGACCAGGGCCAGACCGACGGCAGCCTCGGCGGCAGCGATCACCAACACAAAAGCGGCGAAGGCCAATCCGCCGGCTGTGTCGGGTGCCAAGTATCGCCAGAACGCCAGAAGGTTGATGTTCGCTGCGTTGAGCATCAGCTCTACGCCCATCAGCAGCGCGATGGCGTTTTTGCGCGCCAGTGTGCCATAAAGGCCGATGCAGAACAGAGCCGACGAAACGACCAGATACCACCAAAGCGGGATGCCGTTGAGCACGTTTTGCATGACTCGCAACCTCTTGCGTGTTGTTTGGTCAATGATCGGCGGCGGAAGCGACAGCCCCCTCCGGCAGCGCCGAGGGAGCGCTGGCGCGGCGCATCGCTTCGGCTTCCTCGGCGTCTTCCTCAGCCCGTAATTGTCGCTCTTCGATGACCTCAGCGGGCCGGCGCTGGCGGGCGATGAAGATCGCACCGGCCAGCACCACATCCACCAGGAAGGCGATCAGCAGGAAGGGCAGCAAGTATTGGTTTAGATCAACCAATGCACGCCCAAAATCGGAGATGTAGGTCTCCGGCACGGGCGGGATGGCTTGATTGGCCGGCGTCCAGGCGATGCCGCCGACCTCGCGCGGCGAGGCATTGCCGGCGAAGAGCGAAATCACCGGCCAGCGCGCCAGGTCAACCGTCACGCGCAGCGGGCCGAGGATCAACAACAGCACAGCGAAAATAATGGCTGCCGTCACCGCTGCGCCGACCGCCTGGGAGTTGCGCGGGACCATCCCCTGCATGCCGCGGGTTAGCATGACGGCGAAGATGACCAGGATGGAGATCGCGCCGATGTAGATCAAGACCTGCGCCACGGCGAACAGCCCGATCTCCAGCAGCACAAACAGGCCGGCGATGCCGAAGAACGCCAATATCATCATCAGCGCCGCGCGAAAGAGGTTGCGCGTGGTGACGACGAACAGCGCCGCTCCTAGCACCACCAGTGAGATAACGATGAAGAGCACCTGTTGAACGGTCATGTTGAGTTCACCTTACTGTGACTGAGACTATGCCCCCACTGCTGCCAGGTTCTCTGCCCGGCGCCGTTCCAGAATGGCTTCCTCTTGCAACCGCAGGGCGCGCGCGCGTTGTGCCGCGATGGCTAGCGAGACAAGCAGGATGGTCATGCTGGCAATGAACAGGATGACCGCTTGGGCGATGGGCGTGACCAGGATGCCGCCAACGGCTTGCGCCTGGGCCGGGCTGGTGACGAACAGCTTCATCAGCACCATCACCACCACGAGATGCACAATGGATACCGGCACGAAGAACTTCCAGTTCAGGTTGTGCATCTGGTCAATGCGAATGCGCGGCAGCGTCCCGCGCAGCCACATAAAGATGAAGAAGATAAATGCAGCCTTGAGCAACAGCCAGATATACGGGGGCAGGATTGGCCCAGCGTAACCACCCAGGAAGAACGTGCTGAACACGAAGGCCACGGCCAGCGCGTTGACATATTCGCCCAGGAAGAACAGCGCGAACTTCATGCCGCTGTACTCCACGTGAAAGCCGGCCACGATCTCCGACTCTGCCTCCAGGAGGTCGAACGGCGAGCGGCCTGTTTCGGCGATACCGCTGATGAGGAAGACCAACGCGCTGAGCGGGAAGAACACGATGAAGGGGATGCCGGGATTCCCGTCCAGGGTCGTCTGCTTGTGGATGATGTCCACCAGGCTCATTGAGCCAGCCATCATCACCACCGGCAGCACGTTCAGCAGCATGGGCACCTCGTAGCCCACCAACTGCGCCACCGTGCGGAAGGCGCCCAGCAGGGCATATTTATTGTTGCTCCCCCAGCCGGCCATCAGGATGGCCACGATGCTGCCGGAGCCGATGGCGATGAGGTAGAAGGCGCCGACGTTGAGGTTGGTGCCGACCACGCCGGGAGCGAATGGCAACACCGCATACGTCGTCAGTGCGAAGATGGCGATCACCAGCGGCGCTAAGTTATAGACCCAGCGGTCAGCGTTGGCCGGCGTGGTGTCTTCCTTGGTGAACATCTTGATGCCGTCGGCGAGCGGTTGAAGCAGACCGAGCGGACCGGCCTGGTTCGGCCCTAAGCGGTCTTGGATGCGGGCGACCACCTTGCGCTCGACGTACGTCAGGCCCATGAAGGACAGGGCAGCAAACGTGCAAAGGATCAACGCGGCCAGCCCCATCGTCACCAGGTCGGCCAGAAATGGGCTAAACGAGAAGATGCTACCGATGATGCCGGCGACAAAATCGCTGAGAATCCTTAGCAGATCGTTGATCGGGTTCATAACTTCACAAAAAAGCCAGGTTCATTTGACTGCAGAACCTGGCGTTCTTTTTTGCTCACTCCCAGTCCAGCGCGCCTTTGCGCCACGCATAGAGTAGCGCGATAAGCAACACTACAATAAAGAGAGCGACGTTAGCAACCGCGAAGAAGGTGAGCGAATTAAAAGCTACTGCGATCGGGAACAGCAGAATAGCTTCGATATCAAACACCACAAACACCAATGCCAGGACGTAGTATTGAACGCGGAATTGTACCCACGTATCGCCCACCGTCTCCATGCCACATTCGTAAGTGGCCAACTTGGCCTTGTTGGGTTTCTTTGGGCGCAACAACGCGGCTGCGATCAGGGCGACGCCCATCAACAACGCCGCCGTCACCAACATCACGCCGACGAACGCAAAGTCTGTTCTCATAGGCCGGGCACAATTTAGCCACAGCACATGCGTCTTTCACTCACGCAACCGCTGCGCTGTGGCCGTCAGTCTGGGCTGTTCAAGGATTCACAAACGCCGCGCATTATAGCCGCTTCCCTTTTGGCGCGTCAAGCATTCTCAGTTTTCCCTCACCTCGCAGACCACAGCCGCGCTGCGGCCTCGCGGGCGTGGGCCAACAGCGCTTCAGGATCGGCATCGAGCACCAAGTAGTTGCGTTTCAGCCAGCGGCCGGCGACCATCACGCTGTGCACGTCCACCGCATCACGCCAGAGGACCAGTTGCTCGAAGAGGTTTTGCGCAGTCAC
>Ga0308408_1000946_pt1 | contig 14934 bp, 13 predicted proteins | sample HotsprSampleMSe3_FD_203466 | JGI IMG/M metagenome (GOLD analysis project Ga0308408, IMG submission 203466) | Hot spring phototrophic mat microbial communities from Mushroom Spring, Yellowstone National Park, Wyoming, United States - 20060912_MSe3 ... | reverse complement strand
AAGCTCGCTACCGCCCTCCAAGACAAAGCTAACGCCTTCATGCCTATTATCAAAGTAGGGCGTACGCACCTCATGGATGCGGTGCCTATGCGCTTAGGTCAGGAATTTTCCGGCTATGCCCACCAGGTGCGCACCGCAAAGCAAGATGTGGAACGGACCTTAGAGGAAGTGCGCGAGCTGCCGCTGGGAGGGACGGCGGTAGGTACGGGCCTCAATGCCCCCAAAGGCTTCGCTGAAAAGGTCGCCGCCAAAATCGCTGAGCTTACAGGGGCTCCCTTCATTACAGCCCCTAATAAGTTTGCCGCTCTGGCCACTCATGACCCTCTGGTTTCCCTATCGGGGGCTCTCAAACGTACCGCTGTCGCCCTCATGAAGATCGCTAATGACATTCGCCTCTTAGGTTCGGGTCCCCGAGCCGGACTGGCCGAACTCAACCTCCCCGAAAACGAACCCGGCTCTTCTATCATGCCGGGTAAAGTCAACCCCACCCAGAGCGAAGCCATGACTATGGTCTGCTGTCAGGTCATCGGAAACGACACCGCCATTACCTGCGGGGCTTTCCAGGGCCACTTGGAGCTGAATGTCTTCAAGCCCCTCATCATCCATAATCTCTTAGAGTCTATTCGCCTGCTGGCCGATGCTTGCCACTCCTTCACCGATAACTGCGTGGTAGGCATAGAGCCTAACCTACCCGCTATCCATCGCCATTTGGAACGTAGCCTTATGATGGTCACCGCGCTCAATCCCATCATCGGCTACGAAAAAGCTGCAAAAATCGCCCAAAAAGCCCACAAAGAAGATAAAACCCTCAAAGAAGCCGCCATAGAGCTGGGCTATCTTTCGGCTGAGGAGTTTGATGCGTACGTACGGCCTGAGGCGATGGTTTGAGCTATGAGCTTCTTACCCGACAGCCTGTGGGCGTCGGTTCCCGTCCTCAAAGTCCTTTCCGAAGTAGCTGATGAGCTCAGCTATCCGGCGTATATTGTGGGAGGCTGGGTGCGAGACTGGCTGCTCACGGGTGAAGCCGGAAAAGCCTTGGATATTGTAGTCTTAGGGCATCCGACTACTTTTGCTGAGACGCTGGCTCGTAAGCTGGGTACTAGCATCGCCGCAGAATACCAGCGCTTCTATGTTGCGCTCGTCCGCTGGCAAGACTATGAGATAGAAATCGTAACCGCCCGCCGGGAAAGTTATAGCCCCCACAGCCGAAATCCCCATGTAGAACCCGCCTCCTTAGAAGAAGACTTCCTGCGGCGGGACTTCACAATTAATGCTCTCTATGTGGGGCTTCATGCGGCGCAGCGAGGGCAGCTCATAGACCCTTTTGGCGGGATTCGGGACTTAGCTGACAGTATTATTCGTACGCCAACAGACCCTGAGCGGACTTTCAGCGACGACCCCCTGCGAATGATGCGCGCTATCCGATTTGCCGTGCGACTAAACTTCACCATTGAAGCTCAGACTTATCAAGCGATTCGGAGTCAAGCGTATCGCCTCTCCATCGTATCGCCCGAACGGATCGTGGAGGAGTTTCACAAAATCCTCCTCAGCCCTGACCCTGTGCGAGGGCTACGACTGCTCTCAGAAACCGGACTACTAGCTCAGTTTCTGCCCGAGTTAGAAGCTCTCAAAGGCGTAGAAACGCAAAAAGGCTATCGCCATAAGGAGAATTTTGAGCATACCCTGCAGGTTTTAGCGCAGCTTTTGGAGCAACGTCCGCAGGCTTCCCTTTGGCTTCGATGGGCCGCCCTGCTGCATGATATTGGCAAGCCCCTGACCAAACGTTTTGACGAGAAACAAGGGTGGACTTTTCACCTGCATGAAGAGGTAGGAGCTAAGTTAGTCAAGGCTATTTTCCAGCGCTTGCATCTCCCGCAGGATCAGCGCATGAAGTATGTGCAGAAGCTCGTTCGTCTTCATGGCCGTCCCATTGCCCTGGCTAAGGAAGGGGTAACCGATAGCGCTATTCGGCGCCTGATTGTAGAGGCAGGCGAGGATTTAGAGGACCTTATTTTGCTGTGTCGCAGTGATGTAACTACCCAGAATCGGTTTCGGCGCCAGCGATTTTTGCAAAACTTTGATCGGGTTGTGGAGCGCGTACGGGCGGTGGAAGAGCGCGATCGCTTAGCGCGGTTTCAGCCACCTATTCGAGGCCATGAGATCATGGCTCGGTACAACCTTCCCCCCGGCCCACTGGTCGGTAAAATCAAAGAAGCCGTCAAAGAAGCTATTCTGGAAGGGATTATCCCTAATGATCGGGAAGCTGCATGGGCCTACATGGAGAAGATAGCTCCTGAGATCTTAGCGAAAGAGCCAATTATATACCAGCTTTCCCAGCACCCCCAAAAGGAAGAGGGAGAGGGAGAGAAAGTTCGTCCTTCGCATAAAAAGTAGGTTGAAGCGGCTGTTGGCGCTCCCCAAGTGCTGTACGCTTTTAGCGCGGGGGTCAAATGCTCGCAGCCACGATCTCATACACCAAAGATAACAAAATCTGACGGAATAAGGGTGCCTTAAAACGAAACCGACCCACACCCTATTGGGGTGGGGCCGGGCAAGGGAGAGTAGTAAGCACGAAGAGATATGGGCGCTTACTCCTGCTTAGCGCGCGCCGAGCTTATCTAATTCTACTTTAGCGGCCGCCTTGAAAGTCGGGAAAGTTACTTTTCCAAAAGCTTCTCGGGCTTTTTCGGTGTTGCCGCTCTTGCGGGCTGCTAAGCCTATTAGAAAGTAAGCCTGAGAAGTTTTGATAGCATCTGTGCCCAGGAGAGGGATTAAGCGCTCCAAGGTCGCAATGGCTTCTCCGTATCGGCCTGTCATATAGAGCGCTTGGGCCTTATATTGAAGGGTAGAAATATCATTGGGATTTTTCTCCAAGATTTTATCAGCTGTGGAGATGACGCTGGCATAATCACTGGACATATACTGCATTTTCAGAGCGGTACTGTAAATTTTCATGCGATTTTTCTCATCGGTTTCGTTAGCGGCGGCTTGGATAAGGCTCTGGGCGGCTTCGGCTGTACGCCCTTTTCGGTAAAGAATCATGCCTTGCATGCGATAAACGAGATTGAGTCGGTCTTTGGTTTTTTCGGCCTCGCGCACATATTCTAAGGCTTCGTCCAAGGCACCGGCTTTGTAGTAAGCCTGAGCTAATCGCAGGGCGTAGTTGGCTCCGCTTTTGGCTACGGCCGCTTTCAGGCGTCTCCCATAAGGCGTATCTTCAATTTGCTTAGCGTAGCGTTCATATTCTTGGGTGTTTCCCGCCTTGTAATGAGCTAAGGCCAAGCCGTAAGTAAACTTGGCATTTTGAGCCTTGGGAAGGTCACGGGTCCTATCGTAAGCGGCCTGAAAAGCGGCAATAGCCGCTGAGGTATTACCTAAGGCTAACTGGGTTTCCCCTTCTGCGTAAAGCACCTTTGGATCGTTGGCGGCCTGCGGAATAGCCGCTTTAAGGGCAGAAATCTCCGAAAGAGCTTGCGAAGATTGCCCCTGCACATTCATGAGTCGAATCGCCAGGAGCTTGTACTTTAAGCGAGCATTAACATCCTGAACCTTATTGTAGGCTTGGTTTAGGATGTCTATGGCTGCAGAGTAGTTTTTCTGATTGATGTAGCTCCGAGCTAAGCGGGCATATACCACATCGGCGCCAGGATTTAGTTCTAAAGCTTTGCGATAGGCCTCAATAGCCTCGTTTTGTCGCTTCATTTGAACGAGCACATCCCCCTTGCGCACATAATACTGGTACTTAGTGGGCTCTATCCGAATGGCCTCTTCGTATTTCTGAAGGGCAAGGTCATACTGTTTATTTTTTCTATACTGCTCTCCTTCCTTGAACGCGGCTGCACCGCTTTGCGCCTGCAAGTTTACCATGAAGCTTGTCAGCCCGCAGAGAAGCCAGAGAGATGCCTTACAATTTCGCATATACTTAGTCTTATTTAGGTACGCGGCAAAGGTACATAATTTCTTACGAGCATGAGCCCCTTGATGTTGCATAGAGGGACGGGTCATGCGGCAAAGGTAAGCATTCTGAGGCGTAGAGGGAAAAATGCCAAGAGTCCATGACTTTCTTACCGGGCATGGACCGACCATGGGACTAAATCTTGATTTAGACACTGATAGGCAGGGGCGGGAAACATTTCCAAATACGGATGGTAGTGGGTAGCCACTAAGAGGGCAGTTCCCCACCGAGCGATCTGATGCAGAAGGGCCATGATTTCTTTCCCGACTTCGGGGTCTAAGTTACCTGTTGGCTCATCGGCTAAAAGCAGTATTGGTGCGCCTACAAGGGCTCTGGCAATGCAGGTTCTTTGCTGCTCACCTCCGGAAAGCTCATGGGGGTAAGCATCTTTTCGGGCAGAGAGCCCTACTTGAAAGAGCACCTCCATGACTCGATCGCGAATGGCCTTGCGATCCCGCCAGCCCGTCACCTCTAATGCAAAAGCGACATTTTCATATACCGTCCGATAAGGTAAAAGCTGAAAATCCTGAAAAACAATCCCCAGTTTGCGGCGCAAAAAGGGGAGCTTGTGAGGAGGTAAGGAGGTAACTTCGGTATCGCCCACCCATACTTCTCCCTTGGCAGGACGTAAGTCCCCATAGATAGTTCTCAGGAGGGAAGTTTTTCCTGAGCCTGTGCGCCCCGTAAGATAAATGAATTCGCCTTTTTGGAGGGTAAGCGATACATCCTGCAAGATGACGCGCTCCCCATATTGGATGGTTACATTTTTAAGCTGAAGGGGCGGTTTCATGCCAGCGGAGGGTTTGGGTCTCGGGTTCCCATTCTACTTTGCGCACTTCGCCATAAGGGAGTTGGGGCGCTTCTCGGAGGAGGGCTTCCCAAAAGCCCGGCGGTAAAGGCGTGCGCTTCTCGGGCCGATCAGGCCTTCCGTAAAAGATTAAGGTATAACGTTCATCCCGAACCTGCAAATAATCAGGTATTTTAGCCAGTCCTTTGACCTTCAAGATGTAATAAATCATCCGAGCAGCCGTCGCATGATAGAAACTTTATTTTTATAGGGCGGATAACGCAGGGGTAAATCTATCCAGGTGGGGGTCTTCACGACGGGGCGGGCATGAGAGAAAGCTTCAAACGAATACCACCCATGATAACGTCCAATACCACTTTGCTTAAAACCCCCAAAAGGCAGCCGGGCCGAAGCTACATGCATGAGGGTGTCATTGATGCAGCTACCGCCTGCGGGAATAGATTCTAAGAAGAACTGCTCTTCGGTGGCTTTTTCTGTGAAGATATACAGAGCGAGAGGCGGTGGGAGTCGCCGGATGAAGTTTCGGGCTTCTTCTAAGGTGCGATAGGGGATAACGGGAAGGAGCGGCCCGAAGATTTCTTCTTCTAAGAGACGTCCTTGGGGTTGGAGGAGGATGGTAGGGCTGATGTAGAGGTCTTCGGGGTCTGTATAGCCGCCGAAGAAGATTTCGCCTTCTTTGAGCATTTCGGAGAGGCGATGGAAGTGGTTTTGGTGGATGAGGCGGGCGTATTCGGGGGGTCTTTTCGTGAGGTCGGGTCCGTAGAAGGTCGTGATGGCTTCTTGAAGGTGGGTGAGGAAGGGGCGAAGTTTTTCTTGGTCTATGAGGACGTAGTCTGGGGCGATGCAGGTTTGGCCGGCGTTCGTCCATTTGCCCCAGGCGATGCGGCGGGCGGCGATACGGAGGTCGGCATGCTGGGTTACAATGGCGGGGGATTTACCTCCCAGTTCCAGCGTGTAGGGTATTAGCCGGCGGCTGGCCGACTCCGCAATCAGGCGCCCCACCCGGGTGCCACCCGTGAAAAAGATATAATCCCAATCCTCCTCCACAAGGGCAGCAGCTACCTGAGCATCCCCTTGGACCACCCGAATGTAATCCGATGGAAAGTTTTCGCTTATGAGTTTTTCTATGAGGCTGGCGGTGGCCGGTGTGTATTCGGAGGGCTTTAGAACAGCTACATTTCCAGCGGCAATGGCGCCAATCAAAGGCATAAGGAGAAGCTGGATAGGATAATTCCAAGGGGCTATGATGAGCACTACGCCCCGGGGTTCGTACTGAATGTAGGTTCGGGCGGGCAGCTGGACTAAGGCTGGCCATTCATATCGGGGCTTTATCCACTTAGGGAGGTGCTGACGCACGTATTTGATTTCGGCGAGGGTGATGCCGACCTCAGTGGCGTAGGCTTCAAAGGTACTTTTGCCTAAGTCCTGAGCTAAGGCGTCTAAGATAGCTTTTTCGTGGGAACGGATAGCTTTTTCCAGGACGTCTAGGGCTCTTTGGCGGGCTTTGAGGGGGCGAGTCGCTCCCGACAAGAAGTAGGTTCGCATGGCCTGCAGGCCAAACGGGTCTACCTTGATAGTGGAGGCTTCTGGCATACGCGGACAAATATAGGGTATTTCTTTGGATTGGGGGGCGGATGCGTATTATTGCGGGGCATGAAGGATTGGGAAGGGCTTTTAGGGGTGGCTGGCTGGCCCGAGCTGGGGGCGTGGGAGCAGTGGATGCAATATGCCTTAGAGGGGGGAGGGAAGCGGCTGCGACCCAAGCTGGTTTGGGAAACTTACCGACTTTATGCTCCTCATCCTCCCGCCTTAGAGGAGGCGCTTCCGGCGATGCGGGCTATTGAGCTGGTGCATACTTTCACGTTGGTTCATGATGATGTCATGGATCGGTCGGACCTTCGGCGGGGCCGCCCCACGATTCACAAGCTTACGGATGAGCACACGGCTATCCTGATTGGGGATGCGCTGATGATAGCGGCTTATGAGGCGCTGGCGGACCTTAAACCGAGCACTACGGGGAAAATCCTACGCCATTTGGCCCGGGGGGCGCTGCGCGTGTGCTATGGTCAGCTTTTAGATTTAGAGCTGGCTAAGCGACCTACGGCTGCCGTCCGCATAGAGGACTACCTGCGGATGATTCGCGAAAAGACCGGGGCGCTCATGGGTGCGGCTATGGCTATGGGGGGCCTTCTGGCGGAGCGGGAGCCGGAGCTTATCCAAGCCCTTCAAGAGGCGGGGGAAAAGTTGGGGATATTTTTTCAAGTGCAGGATGATTACCTGGATGCGTATAGTACGCGCACGGGTAAGGCGTTGGGCGGGGATATCGTAGAGGGCAAACGTACATTTTTGTGGCTCTGGGCCTATGCGGAGGCTTCGTCGGAGGTGCGAGCTTTGATGGAGGCGCCGGAAAGAGCGCAGGAGCGGCGGGAGGTGGTGCTCAAGCTGTATTATGAGCCGGCTTTTGCGGAGAGGGCCAAGGCCTTTTTGGAGGCTCGGTTTGCGGAGGTGCGGGAGGCTTTCTTAGCCTTGCCGCATGGGGAGATTTTGTGGGAAAGTGTCAAGGTTCTTTATGGGCGGCAGGGGTAGGGAGGGCCCAGAGGGCCAGGTTTTCGGCTCGGCAAAGGCAGGGATAGCTAAGGGAGAGGTTGGGGGTGTCTGTGATGATGTGGGTAATTCCGGCCTGTCTCCATGTGGGAGCCTGATGCGCGGCTAGAGAGTCAAAGTAGGCGGTTCCTCTCTGGATGAGGGCCTGCCAGGCGGGATAGCCATGGGCTGGGTCTACCCCATACAAGAGCTGGACTCGGGTCCGGTAAGTCTCAGCATCAGGGGTGCGGAAGTGTGCATCCAACCGTAAGAAGGCGCTCCGCATGGCAAAGAATTGGGCGGCCTGTGCCTCATAGGAGGGAGGGGCGGCTAAAACTGCATTTGCCGGTAGCACGTGCTGGGCACATTGCCCCAGCTGATAGGCTGGACTTTCAGCCCATCTCAATACCTGTAAGTAATAGCGTCCCACCTTGTCGTTTCGGGCCAAACGGTAGAGAATCAGAAAACTCAGACTGGCTAGAGAAATAGCCATAGCTGGAGAGAGCATCAGGTTTAGAGGGCGGCGGGCCTGCAGGCTCCCCAACATCAAAAATAGGGCAAGGGGTTTGAGCCAGATGGTAGCTCGCGGGAGCTGACTGTACCAGAGGGGAGCCCATCGTAGGGTATAGTAGTTTAGCACATAGGCCCCCAAAGCCAGAGCATACAGAAGAAAAACCCAGCGAAGGCTATGCCTCTGACGGATAGATAGGTATAGGGCTATTAGGAGGAGCATTCCGAAGAGCAGGTGGGATTTGAGCTTGAAGGTGGAGGGGGAGAAGTGCATTCCCATGCGAAACTCTAAGAAGACGATTTCCCAGAGGGATTTACTTTCTGGTGTGGGCCAGGCCAGGCGGCTCAGGAGAAGGGTTTGAAACCCTACGAGGGAAAGAGCTATGGCGTAAAGGGCCCTTTGAGTGCGGGTCAAAAGAAGGGCTAAAGGGGCTGAAAAAAGCGCTAATTGCCATCCCACGGAGGGATGAAGAGCAGCGGTCCCCAGTAATGCCCCTGTGGCCAGGCTGCTCCATCTGCGTAAAAGGCCCACCCACACCCATACACCCATGCTTTTGGCTAATAAAGAGGGATGGATATAAGGATAATACAGCTCATTACTACCCCAATGCTGATAATACAGTCCCGGCAGTAGAAGCCAAACTCCTACCCATGCCCAGTCATTAGGGCCCACCAGCTGGGTAGCAAGCTGATGAAGCCCAGCCAAGAGCAAAAGTCCAAATACGGCGTGCACAAAAGGAACGATCCCCCAATGGTCAATCAGAAGCCCATATAAGTAAGCTGCTACGGTTCTTTCTGAAAAGGGCGTTTGCGTAAAGGTCTGGGCTAAGAGGTCTTTCTCAAAGTAGTGGGGATATTTGAGGAAGGCGGCCCAGGGGGGAATAGCCGCATCCTCATAGATTCGTAGCCCGAAGGAAAGGAGAAGCAGGGCGTATGAGAAGAGAAGCAGGGCGGCGTATTTCAGGCAGGGTGGGGTGCTAAGGGCTTGCGCTTTCGGATGAGCCATGCGGGGGGGTTGAAGTAACCGTAGGTAAGGTAGGGGAAGGTTCGTTTAAGACTTCTCATAAGGCGGAGGATGCCATAGGGTTTTTGAAGAGAGGTAGGGGTGATATGCATGCGCTGGGCGTACCAGTCGGGGTCAATGTTGAAGTTTCGCCATTGGATCATGTGTAGGCGGGTGTGGTGGAGGAGGCGGTGGAGGGCCTGGATTTCGGTGGGCTGGTCGGTAAAGCCCGGGAGGGTGAAGTAGTTGATGGATACCCATTTTCCTAAGCTTACGGCCCGGCGGATGGATTCTACTACCATTTCGAAGGTGTAGTTGCGGGGGCGGTAGTAGTTGTGGTACCAGGTGGGCTGGGCGCTATTGAGGCTTATGCGGAAGCTATCTACGCCGGCTTCGGCTAAGGCGGTTATGGCGTCTGGCCAGGCGCCATTGGTATTGACATTGATGATGCCGCGTGGGGTGGCTTGGCGGATGAGACGCACGGCTTCGGCGATGGTTTTCCAGACCAAGAGGGGTTCGCCTTCACATCCTTGGCCGAAGCTTACGATGGGGTCTGGGGCGGTTTTGAGGTGGTAGATGGCTAATTCGGCAATTTCTTCGGCGGTGGGGCGGAAGGTGAGGCGCTCTTGGGTGCTGGGGATAGGGGATTCGTGGGGCTCTTGGAGGGAGATGCATCCGATGCAGGCGGCATTGCAGGCGGGGGATGTAGGGAGGGGGCATTCCCATCGACCCAGAGCTAAGTTTCGGGCGGCGGGACAGCAATACCGGTCTACGCAGTTTTGCATGAGATGGGCCACTAAGCGATTACCGGGAAAGCGCCGAAGGAGAGCTTCTTTGCCCCGTTCCATCCGCTCAAAGTCATAGGTTTGAATGTCCTGACGGGGAGAGGGGTCTATGCGGGTAGCGGCCACATAAAAACGCCCTTTATGCCAAGCCACTGCCGTATAAGCATGTAAGGGAAGGACAGGGGCGCCTGCCTCCACGATGTAAGACGCTAAGGCCAGCTGAGTATGGGCGGGCGCCACGAAGGCGGCCACTGCATAACCCTTCTCATATACTTGCAAACGTCCCTGAGGGTTGATCCCCCATGGGCGGCGCCCAGGTAAGTAAAAAAGCTTACTGCCTACGGGCAGGGGTATCCACTTTTCTGCGGCGGAGGCGGGCATAGGCTGAAAACCCGATCGGCCCGTGGCCCCCCACCTCGGCTCCTCGTAGATCGTGCCATCTTCTCGGGCGTACAATAGCCGCACTCCTCAAAAGTACAAACTCTCCCGCTCAGAAGCCGGAGGCCCTGCCCTTACTTAGAAGCCTCTAAATGGCATTAGCTTTGCACCTACTGAGCTTATGCGGATTCTTGGGGTTATTCCAGCTCGGTATCATTCTCAGCGATTACCTGGAAAGGTGCTTTTGCCTCTCAAAGGCAAGCCCATCATTCAACATGTGTATGAGCGGGTACAACAGTTTTTTGGAGAAAATCTGATCGTTGCTACGGACGATATGCGGGTGGTGGAGGTGGTGGAGGGCTTTGGGGGAAAGGCGATTATGACGCGCTCCACGCATAGTTCTGGCACCGAGCGGGTGAGCGAAGTGGCCGAAAAGCTGGTCTATGATGCCTATATTAATGTACAGGCTGATGAGCCTTTCTTAGAGGTAGAGCACCTTCGGCTGGTAGCACGGGGGTTAGAAAAGCATGAGATTGTAACGTTGGCTACCCGGATATACACCCTGGAGGAGGTTCTCTCTCCGTCGGTAGTGAAGGTGGTCTTAGATGCGAAAGGGCGAGCTCTTTACTTTTCGCGGTCGCTGGTGCCGCATGTTCGGGACATGCCCATAAACAATCCCGAGATGCTTAGGCGGTATCCTTTTTATCGGCATGTGGGGCTATATGGGTATCGGCGGGAAACCCTTATGGCTATAGTGTCGCTTTCGGCGGCCCCTATAGAGGAAGCGGAGCAGTTAGAGCAGCTGCGTTGGCTTTATCATGGCTATTCTATTCATGTTTTGGAGACGACTCACCCCACCTTTTCCATTGATACGGATGAGGAGTATGCCCAAGCTCAAAGGCTGGCCGAACGTCTTTTGTAAAACCCTCTTGATTGTTCTGAGCGGATGTAGGTCTTCCTCTTCGCCTGAGCCCATTTCAGAAGCTCCTTTACAAGGAGACGCTGTTGTCTCTTCTACCTATTGGCCGAGAGACTGTATTCAGGAGAGCGAGTCTCTGCGAAAAGCTTTCTTGCGTTATGTACGTCCTCGGGTAGGGTGGCTTCGGATTAAAGCCAACTACCAGTACCGGGAATCCTGTTTGGAAGGTACGGCCTGGTACTGGGAAGGGCATGGGGTGTGGGTGACTTGCGCGCACCTTTTTCCGCAAGGCTCTCCCAAAAACTTAGAGATAGAGCTGTGGGATGTAGAGGGAAGGTGTCGGGTTCTTTCTCCGCCTTGGCGAGAGGATAGCTTGGATGTGGCTTTTTTGCGGGATACGCAGAGGGTGGGATTGGTACTGGCCAAAGCCCCTCCAGAAGAGGGGGATTGGTGCTTCACGGTGGGAGCGCCTTTAGGGTTGAGTTTTTCCTTTCAGGAGGGATATGTAGTAGCGGAGCGCCGAATAGAGAGCCGACCTTATTATCAGCTATCCTTGTGGGCGGCGCCAGGCAGTTCGGGCAGCCCGGTCCTCACCCGAACAGGCCACCTGACCGCCATGATTACCGAAGTAGCCGGCTGGGGTAGCAGCGACCTTGGGATTGCGTTTGCTCTCCCCGCCTCCAGAATTTGGCAAGCTTATCAGCGGTACCTTACCTTTGCTGCGTATGACACGGCGCGAGCTCAGTGAAGAAATCGCTACGCGTACAGGCCTTTCTCGGGCGGATGCGGCCGCCGCTCTGGAAGCTGCCCTCCAAGCCATCCAAGAAGCCCTCCTCCAAGGCGAGGAAGTTACCCTGCGCGGCTTAGGCCGCTTCCACCTCAAGTACCGCAAAAGCCGAAAAGGCCAGAATATTCGCGCTAAAAAAACTATTATCATCCCCCCTCGTCTCACTATCAGCTTCCACCCCAGCCCAAACCTCCAAAAGAAAGTCCAGTCCAACCCCGAACTCCTCAAGCGCTTTGAGGAAAAGTAGCTCCCGCTGGTTTTGGCTTTTTTCGGGAATTGGGGTCTTGGGGGTGCTGCTTCTTTTGCCTCGGGGCCATTTGCGGAAGGTGGAAGGGCCCGGAGCCGCCGAACTTTTTTGGCGTGCGGAGAGTGGGGAGTCCTTTTCGGCCGAAGAGATCCAAAAGCTCCTGCAGCAAGTCTCGGATACGGACGCTACCAACTATCCGCCCTTAGTGGCGCTGCTACTCATTTACGGGAAGCTGCCAGAGGGGGCCCCGCCCATGGTCTATATTCAGCGCTTGCGTCAAATAGAGACTCCCTGTGCTAAGGCATATTTGGGCCGCTTAGCTTGGCACACGGGTCAGATAGACAAAGCCTGGACCTACTGGAAAGAGGCTAACGACTGCCCCGAATCCAGTCTCTTCTTAGCCTGGGCATACCTTCAGCAGGGTCAAAGCGACTCCGCCTGCATACTTCTAAATAAGTCTCTGGCTATTCCCTCTGCGGCTCGCTCGTATGGGGAGCGGCTGCGGGCCCAGGCTAAGTGCCCCTAAGGCCACCCTTGGGCTTTTCCTACCGAAAGACTTGAGGATGGCTTCTGGGGGTATGAGGTCCTCCTTCGCGCAGAAATAGCCCTAAAAATCACCAGCGTGAAGCACCGCCTAACCCAAAGAAGTCAGATGAGCCTCAGCCCTTCCTGGGGCCTTTATCTCGCCCGCTAATAATGGAGAGAGAGGTTTTGGCGGCGGGGCGCCCCCCCGGGGGGGGCCCGCCCCCCCAAAAAATACCACCGCCTCGCATTCAGAAACTCTTTGCATCAACTTGGTATAAGCCAATCCCCTTGCCTTTACCCGTAGCCCAGAAACCTTCCCCAAGAAAGAGGGTCAAATCCTACTTTTAGCCCATGTGGATGCAGGTACTGGTGGTGGGGGGGTTATTACCAGGGGGAGCCTTGGGAAAGGCAGTCCAGGAAGCCGATAGCCTGTGCCGAAGATATGGAATATCAGTAGTTATCGCCTTTGCCGAAAGGCCTGACCGGGCCCCCGAAAGCTTTCGGCTGCTACGGGTAGAGGCCCATACCTGGCACATAGAAAGTGCCGACACCGCTGGATGGCTCTTCGGTCTATGGACGCTCCTCCGAGAAGGCTATGGGCTTTACTTTCCCCATCCACGGGTGGTCGTCCGACGCCCCACCATGCCCTACTTTGACACCCTCATAGCTCAGCCGCGCTTCCAGTGGCGGGGCTTCCACCTCCATACCCAGCACCCCATAGAACTTACCGAAGCCCTCCACAACCCCCACTATCCCAACGGCCACGAGCTAATCCAAGAATACCTTCGCTGGCTCTCCCGAAATGGTCAAAACTACTTTGAGTTTTGCCTCTTGCGCACCGTGGACTTTCGAAGATGGGTGCCTTATTTCCGAGAGATGGTCTCGTATGCTCGGTCGCTGGGTATCAAAGTGGGGGTGGACCTGTCCCTCCGGATGCAGCAGCAGTATGCTTATCAACTTTTGCCGCGGTACGAGCTAAGGAAACGTCAGCGACGGCTAAGCTGGCGCCTGGATAGTTTAGCGAGCACGGGCGTGTATGTGCTTAATGTAGAGCTTACTAGCGCGGAGTTTGTGGGGCGTTCTTGGGGGAGTTTTTTGGATACGTTGGCAGCTGAGGCGACTAAGCGGGGCCTAAGGCTTTTGACTCGTCAGCATGTGGTACCTCCCGAAGCGTATGCGCATGGGACGTTTCAAGTGATGCAGCTGCCCTTAGCTTATACGTTGGCGGTGCATTCGGTCATGTGTTATGGGTTGCGGGATACGCTGGCCCCCGTGTATCGGTGCAAAGATTTTCAGCATTTGCAGCAAAGCTTAGTAGAGGAGAGCCGGCGGCGGCCGGTGTGGTATTACCCCGAGTCGGCGTACTGGGTCACTTTTGATAATAGCGTGCCCGTATGGTTGCTCTCGTACCTTCGGAGCCGATGGGAGGATATCCAGGAAACGGCGGGTCTTGCGGAGGGTCATTTGACTTTCTCGTCGGGGTGGGATGTGGGGTATTGGCTTTTTGATTGGCGAATAGCGGCTTGGAGCTGGAGGTATGAGACAGACCGGGGGCCTATTTTGGACTATCCAGCGGATGGATTGGTACGGCTCTTTGGGGGCGATAGTATGACCTATGCGAGGCTTATTCGGTTTCAGGATAGCGTGCTGGTGGGACGGAATCTCCTCTCTTATATGACGCCGACGACGCCCATGGATGAGCTGGGGTGGCGATGGCTTCCGGCTTTTCAGCCGCGGCTGCCGCATCCGCCTTGGAAGCTCTGGCGTCATCCTCGGCGTTATCGGTCTTTGTATGAGGAGGTTTTGACGGGCTGGCGAGAAGCGCTAAGCTGCTGGCCGTCCTTCCCTACCTGTACGGGATGCGATTCTACCCTGAAAGCCCTTCATGGGGAGCTGAGCACCGCCTGGGAAGTCACGCGGCTGCGAGCGGAATTTCGGTACTGGTATTTAGAGGCTCTCCTTGCGCCCACCCGAGCATCTCGTCGGAGGGCTATCCGAAACATGGAGCTTTCCTACGAAATGGTCTCTCGGCTGGTGGGTATGCTTCCTATTCGTTATCCGAAGACGGCCCAGCGCCGAATCTGTCGGGCGGGCCGGCGCTTTTGCAAGCATCCCCATCCCAGTTATCGCTTTGGGTACCTTTATCCTGCTGTAAGTCTGCACTTCTGGCGGCGGGAGCTTGGTCAAGCGGCGAAGGGCCGCTGGAGCCCCTTCTATCAAAATCTCTGGAATATCCCGCGCATTTTAGGTCTTTACTAAGGGGCATAGGGGCCTCGGGCCTTAAGAGCATGGCTTATACCATTTGCAATCAGAAACCTTCTAAATGAAGAGAGATGTTTTGGCGGGGGGGGGGGCCGGGGGGGGGGGCGCCCCCCCCCCAAAAAAAACACCAAAAAAGAAAAAAAAAAAAATTAAGAAAAAAAAATAATATTTT
>Ga0308408_1000945_pt1 | contig 14946 bp, 9 predicted proteins | sample HotsprSampleMSe3_FD_203466 | JGI IMG/M metagenome (GOLD analysis project Ga0308408, IMG submission 203466) | Hot spring phototrophic mat microbial communities from Mushroom Spring, Yellowstone National Park, Wyoming, United States - 20060912_MSe3 ... | reverse complement strand
GCAGCCGGGTTCTCGCGGTGCGCCTGGACGATGATCTTGTCCATAAACGGTAAGGGCAAGATAATCAACTGGTCGAAGCGCGGGGGCAGCAGGGGCAACATCCGCGCGGCGTTCTTCCCCTGCGACAGCGCCGTAGCCAGGGCCAACATCCAGGCCAGCTCGGGCAGCCAGAAATACGCGCGCAGCGCACCTAGGCCAACCGCCACGCCCAACGCCACGCCACCCGCCAGCGGCCATAGCCCTACGATTACATCGAATGCTTGTTCGTGGATGAGCTGCAGGATCGAAAGGGTCAACCCCGGGGCCAGCCGCGACAATCCGGCAAACAAAAGGCCCGCCACGAAGCAAAGCAGTAGAAAGCTTATAGCCCACAACCCAAGCCGCGACGTGGCACGCGCGATCAACAGACCAAGCGTCCAGCCTCCCAGAAGGAGCAACGAGTCCTGCCAGTCGAACTGCGGGATGCCCCCTTGCACAGGCAAGGCCTGCGGCAACAGCAGGGGCAAGAGCACTCCGGCTATCACGGCCACGACCCATGGCGCGGCCAGCGCGAACCACCATGCCTGATCGGCGTAACGGCGCAGCCGGGCGTTGTCTGGGTTCTGGCGCAACAACCTGAACGGATCCGAGTCAGGTTTCAGATCAGGGTGGATATCCCGCAGGTAGCTGCGCAGCGTGAACGGCTTGAAGAACGCCCAGTACAGCAGGCGCAGGCACTCGAGCAGGTAAGTCTTGAGTCCGCTCATTCGCACCGACCAAAGAGATAAAGGACAATGCCTTGCTCAGTTGAAAACATGACTGGATGGAGATGTAGTTAGCGATGCGCGTTGTAGATCACCCAGCTCTCGCGGTTCTGACAGACATGCTTGACTGAACGCAGAATTTGCGTTTAGTGAACAGTCTCGTCCTTCCAACGCTGACTTCCAACGCTGATCAACTAAACGAGCTTGCGATAACAACTCTGCTGCGCCAGATTACCACCTCGCCGAATCGGCGGGATGATGTCGCACGGGCCAATCTTGGCGCTGTCAGCCGGGCTGGCTGACAGCGCTCATCGAAGCAACTTGCACTAGCGTCGACAGAACTCGGACCAATGCCATACAAAATCATTTGACTGCTGTCTCCCACAGCATTCTCTCAATGGCTCACTACGTCGCGTTTGAACGTAGGCGCTGGCGTTCGTCGGGCGAAACCCAATCGCGTCCACCGCGATGACCTCTTCTTCAACCAGCCCAGCCTGCTTCAGCAGCGCCTCATTCATGATGGCTTGCTCGGAAGCGGTGATACATCCGATTGAGCGTGCTGTAGTCCGGCGCACGCGTCAGCTCCAGCGCGTCCCGCAGCTCCTTGCTCATCAGCAGCAGCTCCTCGAAGCCACGGTAGCTCATCTTAACACAGCAGCACACACGCCGCCAACTGCGGCAAGGTGAACTTCTTGAAGCTATTTTGGGAATACCGCCTGCGTCTGAGCGTAGATAATCCGTGCGACCTTGACGTGACGCAGTTTCACTGCCTTTGCCTTTCTACCTCTCATGATCCCTAATTATGCGATGTTTTCAACTGAGCATATTATATAATTTTTTAAGAACAGCGTTTCATGCGTGCTTCACTAGCGCGCCGACTTTGCCCATGAAAAGGATCCTGTGCGTTTTCACCATCGCTATCCTCACCGCCTGTGGCGCGACGGACAGTTCAACAACAGGCGACAGCCCCGACGCCACAGTGACGCCTTGGCCGACCGCAACCCCAAGCCGCCTAGATCAACTCTACGAACCGCTCTTCGCGCTGCCCACGCCGATCGGTCGCTTCGTCCCAACGCCAACCCCAAACGCCGAGATGCTCCGCCTCACCCAATACCGCGACCTCTTCTACGCATACGGCATCCCATTCCCTCCCGACCTCTCCATCCCAACCCAGCGCACGGAGTTCGGCGCCCAGATCAACGGCTGCGACGGCCCGACCGAGTCGCTCGTCAGGCTCGCCAAGGAGATCGGCTTTAAATGGGTCAAGCAGCAGGTGCGCTGGGGTGACCTGACGAACACGGCCGGACTCACCAACTGGGGGTGCGTCGACCGGACCGTCGACCTCGCCCGCCAGCACGGCCTGAAGGTCATGCTTTCGGTGACGACCGCCCCAGCTCACCTGCGCTTTATCCCCCGCGTCACCGGCCCTCCCAACCGTCTGAGGGACTGGCATGACTTCGTACAAGCGCTTGCCCAGCGCTACGCCTCCCGGATCGACGCCGTCGAGGTCTGGAATGAGCCAAACCTGTCCGCAGAGTGGGACGAAGGCCCGAACCCGAGGCGTTATGGAGAGATGCTCACCATAGCATACCTCGCGGTGAAACGCCATGCTCCGCACATCACCGTCATTCTGGGCGGCCTTGCCCCCCTGCCGGACTCCGCGCCGCCGCGCTACATCTCAGACCTTGAGTTCCTCGATCGGCTCGCCCAAGACAAGGTCGGCCTGCTCGGATATGACTGCTTGGGCGCGCACGCAAACGGGCCACCTGATTTCGGTTACGTCCCTGATGTGATTCGGCGCTATCGTGATTACTACGCGCAACGTCCTGACTACCCCCGCCGCCCCCTGTGCCTAACCGAGTTTTCCTACTCAATGCCTATCGGTGGACAAGCGCCTCCCGACTTCGGCTGGGCGATACAAAACAACGAAGCCGAGGGCGCAGCGTTGTTCAGGCTTTGGCTGAGCGAGATCGACCGCTCCAAGATGGTTGCCCTGGCCTTCGTCTTCAACCTCGGCTACCACGACGGGATCACGCCGAACAGCATCGCCGCCCTCGACCGCCCAGGATTGAGCGGCCAGATCCTCGCCGCAATTCAATCGTATCTTGCAAGTAGATAAAACAACGGGAGCATGTCAAGCATGCTCCCGTTAGAAGTGGAGGGTAGCCATGAGTGTGCCTTGGATCATACCACATCTTTGCTAATCGCCATACATTGCAAGATAACTGCTTCGGCTTACCAAGGCAAACAACAGCATCGCTAATCGGGTTGTGCTTTATTCAGGTCGCCGCTCAGGATGGTCACATAGTCCCCAGCTACCCAGCCGTCCTCCACGCGGTACCACTTCCGATCCTCGCTTATCCCGACAATTATGATGTCCTCCCCTTGCTTTAGCACCCGCACGCGCGCGTAGTTCGTCCCCGGCCCGGCGCGCACGTTCAGGATCTCGCTCCGGACGCGCCCAATGACCAGCTCAGGCGTCGGCGTCGGGATGATGCTCGTCGGCGTCGCTTCTGCTATCGCGTTGCCCAAAAGCTCGATCTCGACCCGCTCCGGGGTCGGCACAAGCGTCGGCGTCGGGGTTAGCGCACGAGGTGCTTCGATGACCTGCACATGCACAACAGACGACTCACCGACGACTTGCTCACCTGAATAAGCCACTACCTGCAATTTATGACGCCCAGGGAGGCGCGGTGACCACCCCAAAGCTACCGGCACCCCAAATGGCGCGTTATCATATCTGTTAATCAATAGAGATTGATGTGGCGCATCGTTTACTAGTAGCACCAATCGATCTACCTTTCCGTTTTCAATAATAACGTTTACACGATATTGAATCGTGTTTGTGATTTTCTCGTCCTCCTGAGGGCTGACGATCCGCAACTTCACGCCATCGCCACAAGCCGTCACCAGCAGCGCACTCAGCACGCAACTAAGCAGGAGTGTAGCTCGCATAGCCCGATCATACCACGCCGCGGAATCGGGATGCGTTCACCAATACTTCAAGCTATGCTGCCCAGTGAAGTGAGAGGGTGGACGACGACAGCGCCGTTGCCCACCCAAGGTTTCGCTGAATGCACTCCGGGCTCGTCTGAGCGAAGTGTTATAATAAAATAAGCATGAGGTGAAACATGTTACGGCTACTCGATCGAATCAACTCCTACATCGGCGAGCGCATCATCAAGAAAGTCGAAGAGATGCTCGCCACGGAAACTTGGTACAGCTTCCCACCCGTTCGTTCCGGAAAGATCCTGAGATTTGAGGTTAAGAATTTTGGTGATTTTGACGTCGCTGCATTAGCACCCCCTCTGGCAGAGCAAGGGAGTTGGATTGTCTGCGCGGATGCCTCGCGGGACCTGCTGTTAATCCACCTCGAAGCCCCTGACGTTGAGGTCGAGGATATACAAAACGTGCTCAAGGAGATGGGCGTCCAAGCCAATCTGCAAAAGGTCGAGGTCATCGGACAGTCACAAGCGAAAGAAGGAGGAATGTCACAATGAAAGTTAATCGCCGCGGGTTTCTCAAAGCATGCGCAATTGGCGCCTCTTCTATCGCCCTGCACCATCTCCCCACATGGGCCAATGGGCGCAGCCACGACATCTCACTCCCCTTCTCCACAGAATCCAAGTCACCGCCAGATTTTATCTTCTACCAAGACCTGAGCGAGAATGACCACGAGGATGACCACGACATGGGTGGACCACCGGATTACTTCCCACCGGCCTTACCTAACGTCTTTACAAATGAGGAGAAGCTGATCAGCGAAATAGATAAATATATCGAAAATCACCGTAGGCTGCCTAATATTGATATTTATTATCGTTTTTCGGGCGTAGCATCCTCTCCAGACCCGCAACATTGGTCGCGGATCGAGTCGATCTTCCTTGGCCTGCTCGCTGCAGACGCCAGCAGCGGCAAACAGCGCGTGCAGAACCCCAAGCCCATCATCGCACCGCTGTATCCTCAAGCTGCGCCTTACGGCGCGAGCGCACATGGCACGTCTCCACCCCCACCGCTCCCCATTGACCTCCCACCCGAGTTCGATGCACTGAAGGATCAAAACGGGAGAATCAAGGAGAGGCCCTTCTTCTCTGTGGAAAAATTTGGCATGAAGGTTCAAATGCGCGCCGGCCATCATCCGGTCAGTAATTGCGTCCCAGAAACCTATGTCTTTCACTTAAACTTCGAGTACGCGCGCGAGAAGAAAAAAAAGAAGGGACGATGGAACCACCTCCTAAACGCACACCTCGGCGTGTTTAGGGATACTCAGGTCCCAGCAAAACTGTGCTATATGCTCTACGTCACCAGGGATGGGCGTCAGCCAATTTGCCGTCGCACTTGCGAAGTTAACGACGATGACGGCGATCAAAAGCTGAAGGAATTGTTAACTCAAACCGTCCTGATCGCAATGTGGACGATTGGCATCGCAGCGAGCACCGCCGCGCTGCGCAAGTATGCACTCGGTGCATCCAGAGCCGGAAATATCGCGCACGCCGTGGCCCGCCGCGCCCTGGGACTGCCGCGTGCCTACCAAAACGCTACAACCTTTGGCTTGTCGCCATAAGCGCCCGTGTTCTAAAATCTTTACACATTTATCTCGCTGCACGGCCTTGGCCGGTGTTATAATCCCCCCGCCATGGCCGATCAGCCCAATATCGCACGCTTGCGCATCGCCCTCGCCTCGCCAGAACAGATCCTCGCTTGGTCGTATGGCGAGGTCACCAAGCCGGAGACGATCAACTACCGCCGCCTGCGCCCGGAACGCGACGGCCTCTTCGATGAGGCCATCTTCGGCCCGATCCATGATTATCAGTGCTATTGCGGCAAATACAAAGGCATTAAATACAAAGGCATCATCTGCGAAAAGTGCGGCGTCGAGGTCACTCACTCGAGGGTGCGACGCGAACGCATGGGGCACATCACCCTCGCCGCCCCGGTCGCCCACCCATGGTACAGCCGCCGCGCCCCTAGCGCCATCGGGCTCTTGCTGAACCTCAATCGCCGCCAGCTCGAACGCGTGCTGTACTTCGCGCAATACATCATCACCGCGCTCGACGAGGACGCACGCCAACGCGCGCTGGTAAAGCTCAATCAAGACCACGAACGACGCATCAGCGAAATTGAGCAGAAACTGCGCAAGATGTTCGGCAGCGCAGATGTTGCCCAGCAAATATCAAATATCCAAGCCAATATCGCGGCTATTGAAAAAGATTTTGAGAGACAATTAAACAATGACACAGAGATATTGATGGGGTTGGCCGCGCAAATCCAACACGAGATCGAATCCCACCTCAACCAGACCGCCCGCTCCCCCATCGTCCTCGATCTGCAATCGCTGCGCCTCTTGCCGCCAAGCCGTCACCTCATCGTGGAAGGGACAGAAGTGATCTCGCACGAGCACTTGGTCACCCTCAACACAATCGTCAAACAACAACTCGACGCGATCGAGGCAGCAGCCAGCACCGCGACCGAGCGCCGCGTCGCTCCCCTCAAAGCTGAACTCAGTCAGCTCAAAAGCAAGCTCGACAGCGCTTCTATCGAGATCGCAGAGCGACTTGAAGCAGAGGTGAAAGCCCTCACAGCGCAATACGAGCACGACCACGCGATCCTCTCCTCCCTCGCCGTCGGCAACATACTTGCCGAGTCGCAATGCCGCGATATCAAACTCAAGTTCGGCTCGATCTTCAGCGCCGGCACGGGCGCAGAAGCGCTCGGCGAGCTCCTGCGGAAGCTCGACCTCGACAAGACCGCACACCGACTATGGCGTGAGTTCCGTGCCACCAAAAGCAAGACGCGGAAGAAAGAGATCCTGCGAAGGCTACGCCTCATCGAGTCCCTTCGGCGCAGCAAGGTCCGTCCGGAATGGATGATCCTCACCGTCCTCCCAGTCCTGCCGCCCGATCTCCGCCCGATGGTGCAGCTCGATGGCGGGCGCTTCGCTTCCTCAGACCTGAACGACCTCTATCGGCGCGTGATCAACCGCAATAACCGCCTGAAGAAGCTCATCGAGATCCACGCGCCAGACGTGATCATCCGCAACGAGAAGCGCATGCTCCAAGAGGCGGTCGATGCGCTCTTCGACCAGCACGCCCGCCCGCCCAAAACCGCGAATCGCCAGCGACCGCTCAAATCGCTCAGCGACATGCTCAAGGGCAAAAAGGGGCGCTTCCGGCGCAACCTGCTGGGAAAGCGCGTCGACTACTCAGGGCGCTCCGTGATCGTCGTCGGTCCAACCCTCAAGCTCCATCAGTGCGGCTTGCCCCGCGTGATGGCGCTTGAGCTCTTTAAGCCATTCGTGATCAAGAAGTTGATCGAGCTCGGCATCGCCTACAACCTCAGAGGCGCACGGCGCATGATCGAGCAAGAGCACCCCTTGGTCTGGGGCGCGCTGGAAGAAGTGATCAAGTCCCGCCCCGTCCTGCTCAACCGCGCCCCGACCCTGCACCGGCTCGGCATCCAAGCCTTCGAACCCATACTCATCGACGGCAAGGCCATCCAAATCCACCCGCTGGTCTGCCAAGCCTTCAATGCCGACTTCGACGGCGACCAGATGGCCGTCCACGTCCCGCTTAGCGAACTCGCCGTCGCCGAGGCGCGGACGCTGATGCTCAGCACGCGCAACCTCCTCAAACCAAGCGACGGCGAATCCATCGTCAACCCGACCAAGGACATGGTCCTCGGGATCTACTACCTCACCTTCTCCGACCAATCGCCGCGCCGGGGCGACGGCAAGGCCTTCGCCGACATCGACGAGGTCGAGATCGCCTACGACCTCGGCCACGTCGACCTCCACGCGCGCATCAAGCTCCTTGTCGAAACCTATTACGACGACGGCGGCAATCTGACCAAGCAGGGACAGCGCAAGATCGTCGAGACCACGGTCGGGCGCGCGATCTTCAACCGCATCGTCCCTCCAGCCCTCCGCTTCGTCAATCGAACGCTGGACAAGGGCGCCCTCCAAAGCCTCGTCACGCGCGCCTTCCAGCTGATCGGCGCGACTGACCAGCTCCTCGCCTTCGTCGACGCGATCAAGGAAATCGGCTTCAAGTACGCCACCCGCTCAGGCATCAGCATCGCCCACAGCGACATCATCCCGCCAGAGGAGCGCGACAACATCCTCCGCGAGGCTGACCAGCGCGTGATGAACGTCGATCGACAATTCCGCCGTGGCCTGCTCACCGCAGAGGAGCGCGACGCGCAGGCCATCGCGATCTGGAGCGAGGCGCGTGACAAGGTCGCCGCTGCCGTGCGGGCCAACCTCCCGCCGTCCAGCGACCTCAGCATGATGGCAACCTCCGGCGCTACCAAGGGCGGCTTCTCGCCCATCGCGCAGCTCGCCGGCATGCGCGGGCTGATGGCCGACCCATCTGGCCGCATCATCCCCCTCCCCATCCGCTCCAACTTCAGCGATGGGCTCGACAACATCGAGTACTTCATCAGCACCCACGGCCAGCGCAAGGGGCTCGCCGACACCGCGATGCGCACCGCCGACGCCGGATATCTGACCCGCCGCCTGATCGACGTCGCACAAGATCTCATCATCGTGGCGGATGACTGCGGGACCACCGACGGGATCTGGATATGCCGCAAGCCCGACGGTCGCCCCATGCGCGAGCGCATCATCGGTCGCTTCGCCGCCTCCGACGTCGTGACGGCAGACGGGCGCGTGATTTGTCGCCGCAACGAGATGATCGACGAATCCGTCGCGGGTGAGATAGAAGCACACAAGGTCGAGCGCGTCCACGTCCGCTCGCCGCTGACATGCCAGCTCGTCCATGGCCTTTGCCAGAAGTGCTACGGACGCGACCTCGGGCGCGGTACGACGGTCGCCATGGGCGCAGCGGTCGGCATCATCGCCGCCCAGTCCATCGGCGAGCCCGGCACGCAACTCACCCTGCGCACCTTCCACACCGGGGGCGTCGCGGTCAGCGACATCACCCAAGGCCTGCCGCGCGTGGAGGAGCTCTTTGAGGGCCGCCGCGTCCGCGATGAGCAGCGCGCGATCATCGCCGAGATCACCGGATACGTCGAGGTCGATAAGGAGAAGAATGTCCTCAAAATCTATGAGGCGACGGTCAAGCGCGACTTATACGACATCCCAGAGGGATGGGCCATCGCCGTCAATAGCGGAGACGATATCCAAGAGGGCGAACTCATCGCCTCGCGCGGACGACAAAAGATCAGCGCCGAACACGGCGGGCGCGTCACGCGCAACGGAAATACCGTGACCGTGACCTACCAGGCGCGCACCGAGGTCAGCCACCCCCTGCCTCCCAACGCACGCTTGCTTGTAAAGGACGGCGACTTGGTCAGCGCCGGGACGCAGCTCGTCGACGGCAAACTCGACCCGCACGACGTGCTCAAGGTCCTCGGGCGCGAAGCGTGTCAAGAATATCTCGTCAACGAAATGCAACAGGTCTACCGTTCGCAGGGCGTCAGCATCCACGACAAGCACTTCGAGGTCATCATTCGCAAGATGCTCAACTACGTCCAGATCGTCTCCGCCGGCGATAGCGAATTCCTGCCCGGCGACGTCGTCAACCGACACGCCCTTGTCCAGGCCAATGAGCGGCTCCTGGCAGAGGACAAGCACCCAGCCGTAGGCATGCCGGTCCTGCTCGGCGTCACGAAGGCTGCTCTGATCAGCAGCTCCTTCCTCTCCGCGGCGTCGTTTCAGTTCACGCTGCGCGTGCTCGCCCAAGCAGCCCTCGAGGGGCGCGTGGACGACCTGCGCGGCCTGAAGGAAAACGTCATCATCGGCAAACTCATCCCAGCCGGGACCGGCTTCACACCGACCTATGAGGGAATTGCGCTACCCTCACCCAAGCCAGCAGAGCACGCGCTCGACCTGAGCACCTTGCTGGACGAGCAGTAAACAGTCGCCACTTGGTCTACTCCTCTCCCTCCCCAACGAGTTGTCTTTCAACCCACGTGACGAACGCGTCCGGGCTGACGATAAGTAGAACTCATCTCAGAAACAGTGTCTCAGCAAAATTCTGATGCGCAAAGCCGACATAGTTTTCAACCTTGCGCTCGTAGCGCACTGCAACCGCTCAGCAACCAGCTATTCATCTTCCATCGCCGCTTGTTAACAACCGACTATCCCGTGTTTTAGGAGCAGTGCAATTTGTGGCGCAATCATCTCGATGCCACGCTGAGCCAGTGCAGCATCCAGTCGGTCAGAGTTTGTCGCCAATATCTGAAATAAACAGCTTAGATATATCTTCTGATTTACATTTTATAATTTATGAAATAATCTTGCTAGGCTTACTCATAGCATTATTCTAAATAGCATCTTGGGGTCGATCTCTTTTGGGTCATAATTTGTCCATAATATTTCAGTTCGTTTATCTTTGACTGAGTGTATTGTTCTTGTCGGCGCTATGCTCTTATGCCACTTAGGAGGAGGATATAAATCGGCCATCAAGTCACAATCATAACCTGAAATAGCCACAAGTCCTTGAACCGAATTTAACACTGAGGCCAATTCCATATGTTCTTCATCATTCATTTCGTAAGCATAAGCATTTTTATCGCCTCGTGTCTTATGAATATAAGGCGGATCACAGTAAAAAAGCGTTTCAGGCGAATCGTACAAACGTATGATTTCAATCGCTGGTCTGTTCTCAATCTGAACACGTAGTAAGCGCAACGCTATATCTGGTAAATCTTCTATTGCACCAAGCCAGCGGGATACAGCGCCTGCCATACCTGCTCTACTTGTATGCTTACAATTGGCCCATCGTCCGAGCGTTGCGGATTGAGCTAAACCTGTGCGTACTTGACGAGCACGTATATAAAATCTCCTTGCACGTTCAACAGGATCTAAAGAGGTATCAATTTCACATGCTATTGCAAATTCCTCACGTGAAAAAGGTGTGAGTCCGATAGCTCTTATTAAGTCTTCTGAGTTATTTCGTAAAACCCTAAAGAAATTTACCACTTCACCATCAATGTCATTATATGTTTCTACATGCGCTGGCTCTCGGTTTAACAAAACGGCAGCCGAGCCACCAAATGGTTCACAATAATGGTGACATGGAGGTAGTAAGGGTAGAAGCCAATCAAGATGTGAGTACTTTCCACCGTACCATCCAAATGCTATAATTCGCTTCTTGCTTTGCTTATTTATAGGAGAAGATTTTATATTTCTTTTCATTAGCGCCTGTATCTATAAGAATTACATAATAAATATTGTTGTATGCTGTCGCAAAGGAACCCAATAGCCTGCACTTTACCTGCGCCGCGCAGCGGAGCGGCGTTGGCTAAAAGCCCAGATTGAGTGAGGCTGTACTGGTACCCTCTGCTAACACTCGCTACCGATTATCTACCTGCTTGTCCAACGGCTGTTCGCTGGCCTATCTCAGACCCCGCAAACACATGCTAGGTGATATCACCGCTAGCACAAGACGTTACTCACATTATAAGATCGGTTTTAGTATGCCGACGATGTGCGCAGTAGCCATCTGAACTGCTCGAACTGGCCGGGGTCGTTTCCGATCCCGCAACACAGGCTGAAGACGCCGCCGCCCAGCAAGAATTAGCGGACGTGCTTAGCACTAGAACTCATCCCAAAAAGTGGTAAAACGCCGTCACCTGACGAAGAGGTGACCCCCAGATGGACCTAAACAATGGCGTCTAATCGAACCGCTCATCTGCGTCGTGCTGACGGCAGAGGTTGGCTGCGTTGTCACCCGCACGAGGTGATGAACGGCATTTTGTGGGTCATGCGCACTGGTGCAGCTTGGGCTGGCATCTCGAGTCGATAATCATCCAGCCCGACCTGTCACCGATACTTCCAAGCCTGGGTTAGTGTTCGTCCAGATTCTGAACTATGCGCGTGGCCAGATCGACTTGGCAGTATTGACGGCGCACTTGTGCTGGCCAAAAAAGGGGGCGCTGCCATCGTGAGCGCGGTACAAGATCCAGGATCATGGCAATTCCTGGTCTTCCTGTCGCCATTTACGTGTCGAGTGCGACGCATCCAAATTTATTTAGTCCACGCTTATTTTGTGGCGAATGAACCCAATTGGCGATAAGGCGTATGACTTTGGATAGGCTAAGCGTGGCATCGAGATGATTGCTCCACAAATTGCACTGCTCCTAAAACACAGGATGGTCGGTTGTTAACAAGCGGCGATGGAAGATGAATAGCTGGTTGCTGGGCGATTGCGGTGTGCTATGAGTAATCGGCTTTGTTCATCTGGCATGCATTGCTCATACACCATTTATGAGATGAGTTATAGACAACGCGCGCAATTCAGCACATTCAGCGATATAATATGTCGCGCAGGTGGATCAATGCTACTACCGTATCGCTGATGCCCTGTTACTTAACCTCATCGAAGGTTCCCAGATCGGGAAACGTTTACCTCTTGATCTGCTTGGCGGGTGCATTTACGGCTAGGGGTAGAAATCTATGCGGGCGACGGCGATGCCGTCGCCCGCACTCTACAATTCGCCTGCGTTGGGCAGGATAGCCTGTGGATTTTTGCTCCCGTTGGTGAATGCACCCCATGGCGCATGCTCAGATTTATAATCCGCACTGTGATCCCTAAGCGAATTCAACTGCGTCGCTTCGGCCCGATCAACGCTGGAGACATCACGTTCGGCGCGTTGACCGTCTTCGTCGGCTCACAAGCAACAGGCAAAAGCCTGACCCTCCAACTCGTCAAGCTGCTTGCCGATACCGGCGCGATTCACGAAACGCTCAGGCGATACGGAGGCGACTGGGACGTAAACAAGCCCTCCACGTTCACGAGCGCGGTCTTCGGCGAAGGCATGGGCGGGATCTGGGAGGAGGGCACAAGCGTCAAGAGCGACGGCAAGCCTGTGCAGCTATGGGATCTGGCCCGGCGCGGCAATCGCGAGGGAACAGAACGTGTGATCTACATCCCTGCGCAGCGCGTCCTGGCCATCAACCCTCAGAGTGGCTGGTTTCGCGGCTTCTACGACTACCGGCCAGGCGACCCTTTCGTTGTGCGCGACTTCAGCGAGAAGCTGCGCCAACTGGCAGAAGAAGAATTGTCGCGGGGCAGCGAAGCAGTCTTCCCGCAAAAGGAGCGGCTGAAGAAAGCCATTCGCGACGCGCTGCTTGAGGCGATCTTCGACGGCTTTAGCCTACGCTTGGAAGCAAGGATGGGTCAGCGCCGGATCGTGCTACGGACGGATGAAGGTGCCTCGTTGCCGTTCACAGTCTGGTCAGCCGGCCAGCGCGAATTTGTGCCGCTGCTTTTGGGCGCTTATCACCTCCTCCCACTCGCCAAGGCCTCGCGCCGAGGATCGCTCGAACTGGCGATCATCGAGGAGATCGAGATGGGACTGCATCCACGCGCTATCTCGGCGGCGATGCTGATGGTGCTAGATCTCTTACAGCGGAACTATCGGGTCTGCCTCTCCACGCATTCGCCCCACGTGCTCGATGTCGTCTGGGCGCTGCAGCAATTTCGTAAAAGCCGGGCAGGCGAGCAATTCGTGCGCGCGCTCTTTGACTTACCATCTAATGCCGAAGCAAAAAAGCTCGCTGAAGCTGCGCTGGATTCAGCGAAGGAACTGAAGGTGTACTACTTTGAGAAAGAGACGGGCATTGTGCGGGACATCTCGAACCTAGACCCTGCTTCTGAGCATTCCTTTGAAGCAGGCTGGGGCGGCCTAACTGAGTCCACTGGGCATACAGGCAATCTCGTTGCACAAGCAGTGGCAAATTGCCAAACCCTCTCGTAAAAGCTCCACCCAGGGAGTAGCCTCTCGCTTTCAGCAGGCAGTGAGAGCTACGCCTGCCCTCGCTTATCCAGGGTTGAAGGCGATCGCGTCTGCCGACAAGAAACGGATCACCTGTTGCCACCCAGCGAAACTTACGGGGGGCGTTCATGTTGACAAAGCAAGCAACGCCGTCTGCGCCGCGCTGGGATGATGTCATCGGTTACAGCGATCAAACAAACCAGGAGCGGATTGTGTAAGTGGAATCTCATCCTGCCACAAGCGGGCGCAATCTCGATGAGATGGTCAGGAAACTCGATTGGCTGGTTGATTGGTTACAGCGCCGGCGATGAACTACGAGCCGCGTCGCATAGTATGGGTGGCCAGCAGCAGAGCCAGATTCTTGAAAGGCGATCCGAATCTGCGCGCACCCAACCGGCGCGGCCTCGAATTCGCTGGCAACCATCTGGCGATCTGAACATGCCATTAACACAAGCAACGCGCACGCGCATCTCCCCGCGCCTTGCGCTCCCCCTCATCCTGTTCGCCTATCTCATCGCCGGCGCGCTCTACGCGACCAGCGCGCCGTTCCTGGAAGTCTCGAACGAAGCGCGGCATTACGCCATGGTCGAGCACCTGGCGCAGGGCAACGAGCTGCCGATCCAAGATGCGCTGAAGTAGCGCATCCTGGACGAGGAGCGCTGACCTACTACGCCCAGAAGGGTAGCCAGCCACCGCTATATTACGCCCTAATGGCATTCGTCGCGCTGCCCTTAGCAACCATGCCGATCGAGTTTGGCCAAACCCACACGCCAAGCTGGGCCGTGCCGATGCGACAAATAACTGGAGACGCAAGTTGTGAATAATAATTACGATGGGGAAAAGCCGAAAGATGAACAAGCGCGTCGCGCCGATTGAGCTAGGCGCGCACGCCTTCCGCATCGAGATCCCCGACTTGCCCACGGCTGACGTGGTCATCATCGAGGAATTCGGAACGCGCGAGGAAACACGCGCCGTCCTCCGACAGAGGGCCTGGGAACAGATCGCGGACGTCGCGCGGGACGAGTTCAACGCTAGGTTTAAGCTGGGCAACTGGCGCGTCGGCACGAACCGGCTCGACTGGAGGCTCGGCGGCGAGCTATGCGTCCTCGCATGGGCAGCCGAGCAGGCTAGGGATGATGAACTATCGGTGATCTCAGCGCGATGGGCAGCGTTGCGCCCGGAAGAGCGCGTTTGGCTGTTCATGAAAACCGCTGCCGAGGCCGGGCGGGCCGAGGATCGTCAGCGCGGCTGGCGGCGAGCGCTGCACGCCGCCTTATCTTACGTGCCATATCCACACGAGCGGGTAGTACAACTCTCGCTCTTCGCCTGACCCGATGCGCGACAAGCCCCGCCGTTCAAGGATAGCGCGGACGGCGGAGCCGTCCTATAATGTTTCTGCCGCAAGCGGCCTACCGCCGGAAGTAGGAGAAACGAGTAGCGGTTGCGCAGAACCCACTGAGAT
>Ga0308408_1000944_pt1 | contig 14947 bp, 15 predicted proteins | sample HotsprSampleMSe3_FD_203466 | JGI IMG/M metagenome (GOLD analysis project Ga0308408, IMG submission 203466) | Hot spring phototrophic mat microbial communities from Mushroom Spring, Yellowstone National Park, Wyoming, United States - 20060912_MSe3 ... | reverse complement strand
CAACTTTGCTCGTACTGAGGACGAATCTGCTCCATATATTACTACATCTGATTTACAAGTTACTATTGTTAAAACCCCAGAAGGTAAAGAGATTGCGTCTGTTTCAGGTACCTCTGTATGGGGATAGATAAAGCTTAGCAACATACGCTAGACAAAGAGAGGGGGTTTATTAGCTCCCTCTCTTTTACTAACTCGTATATAGAGAAAGAGAAACTTTCTATGATTAACCAAACAAGAAGATATCTTCCTCTTGTATCTCAATATAAGTTCTACTCAGAAATTGGTACCGCAGTTAAAGCTCTAGAACAACTACACAAGAGTATTTTAGATAGAGAAGGTCTTTCTAACCAAACAATTGATAACTACACTGTACCGGATAATATTTTACTAGTAGGACCTTCAGAAAAGCAAGCAGTCTACTTATCAACAGCTAATAGTAGTAGTGGGAAAGAGAGTGTAATAGTCAGTTATAACGTGTATACTGTAGGTTTCCTAGGAAGCTACTTCACTTATAGTACAATTTCTAAACCGAGAAAGGGCTGTAAACAGAGCTTAATTACTATCAGATTATTTAAGGAGATTATTCTAAATAATACAGGTAATAAAGATCAGAAAGAAGACTATACTGTTCCAGTGTTCGATACGAGTCTGAAATTAAAACTTACTACCTACAAGTCAGCAAATGAACCATTTGGGAGTTGTATTCTCGATTTACAAGAATTAGAGGACATCATTAAAAATTCAGAAGTACTCTTTAACATCGGCTATAACAAAGACCCACAACTATCTTTTAATACTGAATATTGGGTAAACAATTTAACTGCAAACCTACTGCTAGGTGTGTACCAAAAGTTTCTAGAAGTATCAAATGCTTTAGTAAACTATACTAAAAACTTTACAAACCAGTTTACCGAAGGAGAATTAGAGTTAAACGAAGATACAATTAGTCGATTATCAATTTACAGTGATTATAGCCAAGATCTAACAATAGCCGCAGAAGTTCCATACAAAGTGCCTTTAGGAGCTGTTATTTTAACAGCCGATGCAGAGGTTTGTAATTCTAAACTAAAACTAATAGCTAGAAAACTAAACAATATTTGTAATAGAACGATTCAATTTCTAAGTCTTTTAAACTATGACTCCGATATATCTAAAGAAAACATATTTAACACATTAGAAGTATGTAGATCCAATCTAGAACATGTAGACCAAACTCTAGAAACTGTAAGTAAATCCGCTAATAAGAAACATATTGTCAAGATTGATAACAAGTTGGCAGAGGCATTAAAACCAAAGGTGCAAGACTTTTTGAATAAAGTCAGAAATGTAAAAAGTCAAATATTTTTCCTTAATACCTGGAACTATAATCCACCTAATAAAATTGTTTTTGGACCTAATACTGAGATGTACGATAAAGTCATGGAACATTGTAAAGATATACCTGGCTTTAGCATTACATATCTCAGACAGGTTGAATTGTTGTACATGTCTGACGGAGATATGGAGAATACACCACATGCTATCAATCATCCTGACTACTCCAATAAAGTCATTGAAATTTACGAAAATGAATATGGGATTAGGGATCACAGAGTTGTAGACAAAAATCAAAGCATATCTGCTGACTACATGCTAAACAGGCCAGTAATCTACCTAGGTGAAGCTTGGCTAATCAAGTTTTTAGCTTTCAATAGAGACTTACTAAAAGACTGTAGAGTTTACTTTGCAACTCCTGAACAGTTTTATAGGGCTTATGAGAATACAAGACCTGACCTACTAGAAGGTTTTGAGCCCTTTTCAGATCTAATGACAATTACAAGTGATTGGTGTAGTAGAAACGATCCTACATCCACTTATGGTGGAGGTATCGATTTATATTCACCTTGGAGTCAACGTCAGTCACTAAAGGCTTGGATTTTAGGTCCTGCTGTTGCAAAGAACATGACTGATTTTTCATTTAAAGTAAAACTAACAGACAAAGTGAAGAATTTCAACGGTTACTATGAACGAGATAGACTAAGAGTAATAGAGAAAAAATTAAACAGAATTTTAGTAAATTAAAAAGTCCCCCGCCCTAGGGCGGGGGATTTATATCCTCAATAAAATTATTCACAACTAACACAAGTAAAGGTACCTGGGTATGCAAGTTTTCATTCTTGGCTGTGGTGCAATTGGCTCTAATTTGGCCTTAGAATTGGCTAGAAAGTGTTTTTCTACATCGACCTACTTAGATATCGTCCTATTAGATTATGACATCGTAGAGAAGCGAAATTTGGCTGCGCAGGCGTTTCTACCGAAACACATAGGATTACCAAAGGTAGATGCTGTAGAGGATTTGATAAAGGGATTCAGTGATATTAGTGTATCTAAACTAAATCTAAAACTGACAGAAGAAAATCTTACTGAGGTTATAAACTTTGTTAACTTGAGTGACGAATCATCTATTCTAATAGACTGTTTTGATAACTTAGACGCTCGTAACCTAACCTGGAAGCTAGGTCAAGTACTAGGTATTCCAGTAATACACGCAGGAATGTCTGAAAAAGGTTCGGGCTACGTTTCTTGGTCAACAAACGACTACGATACGTTTCCACTATCACCTAAGAATACTAATCCAAAGAGGATTAAAGAAATTGCAGAAGCACAAAAAAATCTCAAGTCTTTACCACCTTGTGAACTAAATGGATTCAGGTCACTAGTACTCAATACAAGTCTTGCAGCAGCTAACACTCTTTTTATTTATTTAGGTATAGACAATAGTCAAGCTATTGGACCTGCGAATAGAGCCCCGGGTTTTAAATCAAATTGGGCAACTACGAATAACACAATTACGTTTCTTAAACAAATATCAATGTAACTCTACTGTATTTAGTGAGTTAACCTAAGGACACTTAATATGAGCCAATCTAAGGCTTTTTCACAAGTATGGGATACAACCTTTTGTGAACCAAAATGTATAAATACTCATAAACCTATTACCAAGAGAAATATATACTTTGAAGTAATTAACGACCAAAAGTACTCTTTAGATGAGTATTTATCAGAATACGTACTATCAGAACTAAAGAAAGTACTAGACTTTCAAGAAGATAGCGATTCTATCACATTTATTATCCCTAAAGAAAAAGCGCGGTACAAATATGCTATTCCTAAAGTACAAATGTGCGCCTATCGAGCAACTGAAGAATATCTCAAAAGTTTGCTTGGTGTTACACTGTCGTACGAAGATCAAGTATGGTTCGCATCCCACCCGTTAGTAGATGAAATGGGCCTTCCACAAAAATACACGGTTACAGTGTTAAATGATCTAGTTAAGCCATACGGTATTGGTGTCAGTAATATCTACGTTGCTAAAGGTAGTTCAATCAACGAGGAGCTAATTGCGTGGCAAGCTGTACTAGGTTGTAACCCTAAAGCAAAACAGAGCAGCCAGTACAGCAATACTGACTACATAAGAGAAATCAGCGGAGAAAACGAGGAGCTAATTAAAGCTTTTACTTACCAGTTTAAGGACAAATTTAATTTTGAGTATGTAGACACTCCAGTAATGCCTGCAGTTGTTTTTACAGCAACAGGAGGTGTAGACCTGTCATTTGCAGGCGGAGGAGGTCACAGCAGTTATTGTGCCCCTAGAGCTAAAATACATAATGCTAATTGGAAACTAGCCATTAAGTTTGACTGGTTAGATAAAATCCAGCATAAATACAAACAAGACCCACCAACGTATAAAGATGAAGTTAAGCTCAACTTAACTCTCGATATATATAATTGCCTAGACAAATTTAATAATAGACTAGCTACTAAGCTACTCAACCACAAATATGTCTTGTACGGAGATACTAATAGCAACATCTATAACGAAGTCAATGATTCAAAAGTAAATATTACAAAGGTAAATACTACTAATACAATAGCCAGCACTAAACTAACAAAGGAAAATCACAGAAAAAGTAAAAGAAAAGAAATGAATATTTCCAAAAGTGAAATCGAAGCTATACAAAACATATTAAGTCTTTACGAAGTACATAAGGACTACCCAATCGAGTATAGCGATGAGAAATCAATTATAAATTTAATAAATATGAACTTGGAGCCAAACGTAAAAGACACTAACTATTTCGAAGATAAGGCTAAAGAACTAATTACGAAAATTGTTAATCAAATTAGTAAAGAAAACATATACTTCTCTGATTACAAATCGGTTGATTCACTAGATAAAGTAATAACAAACTACATTTATGACATTGTTGAAAATGTTGTTGCGGAATTTAGACCTATAAATCTTCTGCACATACTAACCGTCTCCAATTTCTTCAAGAATGCAAAACTCGAACAGAACCATACACTATCTCAATTTATACTTAGCCTAGAAACCCTAATCATTTCTGCATTAATTGTTGAGTGGTTAGATGGTTTAGTAGGGTCTGGATCGTACTATTAAGTTAGATACATACACATACAAAAGTAAAATCTAATAAAGTTTTGTTTTATCTGAGGTAAACTATATGGAAGAACTCGAAAGTTTTGAAAATCTCGATGAATTCGAAGAAGTTGATGCTTTAGAAGAGATGCAAGAAGAGCTCAAGAACTTCACGCTAGAGCAGCAATTTAGAATCATTAGTTTTAATAAACAGGTTGATCAAATGAATCTGGAGCAGGCTAGGCAAATGCTTAAGATTGTGCACCAAACTTACGTGGCAACAGAAGCTTTATGTAAAAGTCTGCTTAAGCCCGAATAATTTTGATATCTAAAATATAATTCTGTTTATGTGCGTTACTATTGAGAGTAACGCACATAAACATATTTTATGAAACCATTAAATATAGGTACTAAAATGAGAGACGCAGAAACCAAACAAAATGTAATTGTAAAAGCAGACAGTATTAACGCTGAAACCGGTGATAGAGCAACAACTTTACTGCTAACAAGGTTTCCATATACTCTTATTCAAGAGGCTGCTACTCATCGATTAATATCACAGGGAACCTGTAATTTTTATGTCTTAGACTCCACTAATCCATTTACAGAGCTAACATCCCGCTCCTCTGCTTCTACTCGTGCTATTCCGGTAGAACGTCTAATTGAGAGTGTTATTAAAGACCCCTTTGTACCTAACTGGTCTAAACATCAAAAGGGAATGTCCGGTATTGAGGACGACGATATTGAATTTAAAGATAAAATGTCTGCTATTCATAGAAGACACATGTGGGCATCGATAGTAGAAGCTAGAGAGATGGCTAGATTGGGTGCTCATAAGCAGCACATTAACGATATTCTTAAACCATTCCTTAGAATACCTATCCTAATGACAGCCACCCAAAACGGTTGGAATAACTTTATTAAACTAAGAACTGATAAATCATGCAGAGTTGAATTTAGAGAATATGCTTTAGACATTAAGAGAGCATTAGAGGAGTCTAAACCTGAGGTACTGCAAGTTGGACAAGTACATATGCCGTTCAAAGAAGTTATGCACCCTAATCTAACCTTAAGAGAGCAAAAACAGGTAGCAAGTGCTAGGTGTGCTAGGTTAAGCTACAGTTCGCATGATGGTGTATTTTCACTAGAACGTGATTTAGAACTGTTCAATACCTTACTTAGAGAACGACACATGGGTCCATTTGAACATATTCTGACAGCAGTTAGTAAAGACAGTAATCTAAATCTAAGAACATTCGTTGGCTTCTACAGCTTCAGAGCAGAGATAGAAGACAATAACTTTCTTGCCTAGTAAGTATGAATAAATTAAATATTATCTGGTTTAACGGTCCCCCTAAGTCGGGTAAAGACACATGTGCTAACTACATAAGAGATAAACTAGGTACAAATTGCTGCTTACACATTAAATTAGCTGATCCAATTAATAGAGCCCTGAGAGGATTATTTAGTCATATTGATGAAGAAACTTGGACTGAACTAAGAGAATCTAAAAAAGACATAAAAGTCGATGTGCTAATGCACAAATCATTAAGAGACAGTTTTATAAGTTTTAGTGAAGACTGGGCCAAAAAGTTCTATACTCCTGAAATTTTTGGGCTAATTGCTGCAGAAACAATTAAATTAGCCATTAAGAAAAATAACAATATACACACAGTAGTTTTTTCCGACTCAGGTTTTCAAGAAGAGTTATTAGCCGTTAAAAGAAGCATTAAGAGTGCTAAGCATTTTCTAATAAGAATCCATAGAGAAGGATGTAATTATACAAATGACTCTCGAAGCTACTTAAACAATGTATGCGAAACTGAACTAGATATCCAAAATACTTCTTTTTTAGAGTTATTTAGAGAATTAGACAGTATATTACAGCTAGTCTCACAGTAAGTAACATATGGATGTTTTCAGATCAATAAAACAAGATAGTAGTAAAGAAAACAACAATAACAAGTCTGGGAAAATACGGGACTATATCTACATTCTTATATCAGATATTCATTTAGGATCACCTTTGTCAAAGGTAGATTTACTTATTGATTTCCTAAACCAACTACTCAAAACGAAGTCTCTAAAAAAGATCATAATAAATGGAGACTTTATTGATAACTCTAACTTCTGTTGGCCAGATACGCATTGGCAAGTCATTTACTTGTTAGACCAATTGCAACAAGGAGGAGTAGACATTAGGTATGTAATAGGGAATCATGATAGGTTAGTTGCAAACAATAAAAACCTATCTGAATCGATTCTTAGTAGATTATTTAACTACTTAACTTGTAACAACTATACTTGGATCTATAAAAATCAACTATTCTTTGCTACACATGGTGACAGTTGGGATCCTAATTATTACCTAAGAGACACTTATTCTAAACCTATATTTAAAACTGCAAAACGCACATATGATTGGTTATGTAGGTTAAGTCCTAAACTAGGTAGGCTAATACCTTATAAGATTAAACCTATAAACGATAATATTGAGAAAATAGTAAATGCAGTTTATGAAAAGTCTCTTGAATATGCTGTAACAGCCAACTCACATGTCTTCACTGGTCATACACATCAACCTATGTTAACTAAATGTAATGGCTACATTATTGGTAATGACGGCAGTTGGACAAGTGAAACACCAACATTTATAGGTATTATTGATAATCATGTAATATTAAACACATATACATTAACTGGAGAACGAACCCAAAAATTATGCCTACTTAATAAAGTCCAAGAAAGTTAGGCTTAAGGTGCAGTATAAATACACTTTATGCCAATGGATAAACTGATTAACTCCCTGACAAAACCTTTATTTGATAAGCTAATGCAGTTTTTTAATAAGAGATTTAAAAATAATGGATTTAGAAAAGACCTTCTTATCTCGAATCCTAAAATAAACTACAACATAAACTCTCTACTATCTCGATATGGAAAAAGAATAAGAACGGTTGAGTTAGATAGAGAAGAAGTATACAAGTATGAACGAAAGGGTGGTAAGAAGTTTACTGTAATAAAGCTTATTGATAAAACAGATAACCACTCAATTCTAGCAGTAGTTTTTAATAATGAGTTAGTTTATCTCACAGGAGATTATATTCACCAAGTCTATAAACCTGGTATCTGGGAGCAAAAGTTAGAAATACTGGCAAATGGATGATATACCAACCTGAAATATAAGAAGATTCTAGGTTAAAGAAATGTTTAATACCAAGAGAGGTACACAGTGAATATAGCCGTAGTTGGTTGTGGTCGCTTAGGTCTAACTACAGCCGTAACTTTAGCTTTGATGAACCATAAAGTTATTGGCGTTGATATAGATCAGACAAAAGTAGATGAGTTAAATAATAAAAAAACTATCCTCTGTGAGAGAGGATTGTCAGAAGCGCTAAAACAAACTGTAGAATCAGGAAATCTAAAGTTTACTACTGAATTAAGTCAGGCCATCAAGACTTGTGATTACCTATTTGTAACCGTACCTACACCAATTAAACCAAACGGAGAGTACAATTTAGATCATGTAGCAGAAGTAGTAAAAAGTATAGATCAGCTATCTCCTGCTAAACAGAAAATCATTATTATTAGAAGTACAGTGCCTATTGGTACTTGTGAAGAGTTAAGAACAATACTAGATAATAAACAGCACGTTATTGTACACAATCCAGAGTTTTTTAGAGAAGGTAATGTACTGGAAGACTCTCTAAACCCTGATCGAGTAATTTTTGGTTTACCTAACTTTATACCTAAACCAATTGGAAATGATTTAAAGTATGTACTCCAGAATGAGATATATAAGTTTGACAAAGACATACCTGTAGTATTAACAGATACGAATACTTCAGAAACTATTAAGTATAAAGAAACAGAAGGCAGTAAAATTTAGCTATAAAGCTAATTTACGAAAGCTTAGGAAGAAAACACGCGGGAAGAAAATAGCTGTCTTAGAATTGGCAGCTAAGCCAAGTACAGATGACATTAGAAAGCCTACTGTAGTTGAATTAATAAATAGAATAGCTAGTTTAGGTATAAAGATGCACGCCTATAACCTAGGTATTGATATACAACAAAACAAAGTAAATACACCTAATGTAAAAGTATTTACCCCTGTTTATTCTACTGTTGTAGACATTGACTACATAATTCTTCTAACAGATTGACCTAAATTTAAGCAACTTAATCAGTACTTAATAAGAGAGCTAGTAAGTCCTGATTACACAGTAGTTATAGACACAAGGAATTGTCTAAATCAGGTAGTTATTAAGCCAATTAGATTTACATACGAATATTTATAAATTTACAATTATTGTAATCTTTGTATGAGTGTAGCAGTAACACTCATACAAACGTGTATATTCGCATCGATTTTTACAATCGTATAAATACCTCCGGGATGTAGACCACCCATTTGAGTACCTGGTCTACCATTAATAGTTACGTTTCCAGCACCTGCAGCAAACGCAAATGTAGTAGTCCCAGTAGTTTTAATCACAACTGTCCGATTAGCAGAGAAAGTAGAGATGGGATATGTCATTTGCCCCGAAGGAGGAGGCGGGGGTGGTGGGTTATTTGGAGGAGGTGGTGGAGGATCTTGAGTTCTACACTGAGTTTGTGCTAGTAACTGTTCATGTATGTTATTTCCGTGTATTAGCTTGTAAGTATAACTAGTACCTGGAGCTAATCCATTTACAGTGTGGTTGCCATTCCCTGATCCACTTGCATTAATATTAATAATATGAACCACTGCCTGATTGTAATAAATTCTTATATCTGTTGTTGCATTTGTATAACTAAAATTTAGAGTAATACTATTAACTGTGGAGCCCCCACACGTTAACTGCCCAGCAGGATTAGGCTGATAGTTCTTATAGTATATACTTGGCATGTTTAGTAAGCTAAACAAAAACTAAAGGCAAAATCATATCATTAGAATCATAAGCTTCTATAAACTCAATAATCTGGTCAATAACCTCTTTTAACTTATCTAACATAGAAGTGAATTTAGGGTCTAAATAACTAGACCTAGAATCATCTTTACCAGACACATCTATAGCAAAGCCCTCTTGCTTTAGTTTTTCTTCTCTGTAGATAAATTCTTGAATGTGAGGTAAATAAGGAAGAAACTTATCAATATTAGCTCTAACTTCTCTAACAATGTCTAACAATTGATCAGGTATATTGTAATGACTTTCTGAAGTTAAATAGAGCATATTAGAAGCAATTAGTTTTATTTTTTCTTTTTGATCTATATTTATATTTAACACTTTAGGATCCATTAGCAATCTTAAGCAATCCTCAAGTAAAACTGCTTTAGATTCACTAGAATATAGAAATCCATCTTCTAAGTTAACTAATCCAATAAGATGCATTATACAGTGCAGTAAATCATGAAGCGGTGTAATACTAACACAAGTTGTATTAATATGCACTAACTCACTGTTTACATAAAACACTTGTGCATCTTTAGACCAATTAAGAGTAACTACACTATCCAACTACTTCACCTCTAACAGTAATAGTAAAATTGTTGTAGTGAATTGAACCGCTATTTGCCTCTATAACAGCGATTAGTATATCGCCATCATTAAATACAGTGGGATTAAAAGAGTGGTTTACACCAACATTAGGATCAGTAGAGTTATCTATAGAAATAGTTGCAACTAAATTAGGACCAGCAATTTGATTTTTATAAAGCCTAATACTCCTAGCCAGCGTATTAGGATTAGGACCTACATAAGTCCACCGCGCTCTAAATGAACTAAATCTAACTGGTCTTACAATAATCGTGTTGATAATAGGAGCATTATATTGAACAGCCCCTCTTTGAAAACCAGATACATCAAAAGCATTAATAGAGGCTGCATTCCAATTAGTTCCGGTCCAGACTAAAGCATCTCCGGGATTCGGTGTTAGTGGATTGGCTATAGGAGTTGTGCGTAAACCAACAACAATAGGATTGGGATAAGTACCTGATAAGTCACCTCCAGCTGCACCTAAACCTACATCAGATGGTGTTAAGGTAGTAGGTTCCCATTGATTGCTAGGCCCAACCCAAAGAAGTACTTGACGATTAGTAGGCTGTACACCTGATACAGTTCTATTTCTAATTCTGGCAACTGTATTATTATTATACGGACCTTGAGTATCTCCGTTTAATTCAGGTAAGATTTCCAATAAAGTTCTGGGCACCCATTCATTGCCTTGGAATGCATAAACCTGATTTGCAATGCTAGGTAGTGTTGTACTTATATTGATTGTTCTTAATCCCTTAACAATAGGATTAGGATAAGTCCCCGTTAAATCTCCACCTGCAGCATCATTATGTTTAACAACATTAGGAGCATTCTCAACAATGTTAGAAATACGCCCGTTTGAAACAGTTAAGCTGGGAATAAGATAAAATCCATTAGGCAGATTAATGTTAGATAGACTTGTTATTCTACCTTTTACGTCTACAACAAGATTAATAGGGTTTGCATAGTTACCTGGTACTACACCAGTTGGGCTTAATGTAAGACTAACCAACTGACAATTAGGTCCAGTTACATTGCCTGGAACAACACTATTATTCGAGTCTAAACGTAGTTGTAAATCTGGTCCAACACCTAGTCGGGTCAGTATCTGAGGTAGATTGTTATTAATCTTTATCATCCCTTCTCGCAGCTGATCACCTGTTCCATCGTTTGGTGATGAGCCTACATTAAGGGTTGTTAGTAGATTAGGTAGTAGCGCCATATTAGTAACTTCACTACGTATAACAAATTAAGTATAGTTAGATAATAACTTCTGGGCACAAATCAAAAGAGCAAACTAAACTACTGGTTTTAATAGCTCCGTTCCAAAACCATTTATCTATTGTCTTAGGTTTACTATTTAAAAACAAGTTGTAGCCAACTTGAGGATATAACTCACACTCAATTTTATCAACCTTATATAGATTATACAAACTATTAGTTCTGTTATTTGGTATAGAACTAAAGTCAATACAACTCATATCAAGCATTGCACAAAGCGATTCTGATAAGGAACTGTGAATATCTAAGGTTAATCTATACACACTGCCAAAATGGTTTTGTAGATGAAAAACAATTCCTACACACTCAGCAACCTGTTGGATGCTATTTAATAGAGATAAATTTGTAGAAAGTAAAGAAAGTCCGGTTGATTCAATAATAGCTGCATTACCATCTAGTAAACCTGATAGAAACCCAAAGATAGTAGACTTAGAACCAGACCTAATTATAAATGGTACACGTTTAAATATTTGATTCTTATAGTTGAACAGTCCGTTTATTCTCAAACACATAAGGCCGTAATAACTAATTGAGAAGTTTGACTTAGAACCTAGCCTACTAACAACCGAATTTTTACTTGGAAATAGAGTTTGTATAGAATTCTGTAGAAAGTCAACGTTGTCGATCCTGTATACAGGTCTTATGTGGTTTACATTCTCGAAGTCGTATTTACATAAAGAACGACCATTTTGGTTAATTAGAAAGCCAGTTACATAACCTAAAGTAGGAGAGGTTGTAGCTGGTGTATACCCTAGTTCAGCTGTATTACTAATCTTACCGGTAGATCTATCCTTAACAAGAGTAGGTATCAAATTTAACTCTTCAGTCTTAGTATAGTTATTTAACTGAATATCCAGAGGTAAACCTATTGTTAGATCTTGTATGTACTTACGTTTATTACTACAGTAAAAGGCTTGGTTAGCTGTTGCTCTAATAAGTCTACCGTTAAGTAAAGTTACGCGATAAAATTTAACATTCTCACAAGCAATAAATAGATCAACTGATTCTGCATCTCTTACTAGAACAGGGGAAAAGAGCTTGTAAACCGCTGTTTCGTTTTTAGCTATTTCATCTATGTAAAACAAACCTATTTTTGATACAACCAGAGAGTCAGAGCTAATGTAATTTAAATTACTAAATTGATCTTTAGTCATTTTAGTTTAAGGAGAATAAGAAGAGAGAAATAGATATTATATAATTTTATTTTTGTAATTACCGTACGTGTGCAAATTCTGCACACGTTTTGTTTTAGTAAGTGGTATATTATGATAACCCCTCTTTAGCCTAAGATCTATGTCAAACAATAGCTTTAATTCACCACTAGGAAATCCAGTTTTTTACAGAACATACTCAAGAAGGTTAGAGAATAAGTCTAGAAGAGAGTCGTGGTTAGAAGCAGTCGATAGAGCTCAAGCTGGTCTTGCCAAGCTAGCAAAGCTAAGCAAAGAAGAAGCGAAGTTATTAAAAGACTTACACATCAATAAAAAATGTCTACCATCTGGTAGATGGATGTGGGTTGGTGGCACCAGTTGGTTAGAAGAACCAAATAACTTCTACGGCGCATATAACTGTTTTTCTACATTTATTGTAGACTGGGAAGACTTTGCAATTACTATGGACCTGCTAATGCAGGGTGTAGGTGCAGGTGCTGTAGTCGAACTAAAGAATATAGAACTTCTACCAACTATTGAAAGAAGAGTAAATGTAACTATCACAAAACTACCTGGTGCCTATAACCCCAGAAAAACTGAAAACTCACTAGTCCAACTTGAGGACAACAAATTCAAACTTGAAATTGGAGATACAAGAGGATGCTGGGCAGATGGAGTAAGACAGCTATTAGAGTTAACGTCAACTCCATATCTACCTGATGAAATTGACTTAGAAATAGACCTAGGTAATGTTAGACCTGCTGGAAGTCCGATAAAGGGATTCGGTGGTGTTACTAATCCAGATAAACTACCTTACCTGTACCAGAGAATAGCAGAAATAACAAATAGACGTGTTGGTACAAAACTAACCAGCATAGACTGCTGTAAAATTCTTGGTGCAGAAGGTATTACTGTTGTAAGTGGAAATGTAAGAAGATCTGCAGAGATACATCAGGGGTCAGAGACAGATGTAGAGTTTACTAATGCAAAACAAAACTTATGGGTACAAGATCCTAAAACCGGTAAATGGAAGATTGATCCTGAACGAGACGAGCTCAGGATGGCTAATCACACAAGAGTATTCCACTATAAACCTAGTTACGAGGTTATTAAAGATGCTGTAACTAAACAATATTACTCAGGTGAAGGGGCTATTCAATATGCTCCAGAAGCGGTTGCAAGAGCTAATGCAGACTTACTAAACACTACAGAACTAAAACAACAATTTTTAGAACTGTACAACAATGTACATACTCCTGGTAGTAAACTAGGTTATGAGGAGTTACATAAATTCCTAATTGGTTTAGATCCTACTTTGAGTTCAAGAGAAATAGAACACAGATTAACTCGATACGGTCTAAACCCCTGTGCGGAGATCGTAATGCGAGATAACTTATGTAATCTATCTGAAATTCACCTAAACTTACTCGATCCCTTTGATTTAGAGGAACAGCGATTAGCATTTACAGCAGGTACTCTCACAGTCTGTGGACTCTTATTCCACAAGTTTACTTATCCCAAAATTCAATATTCTAGGGAGAAAGATCCAATTATTGGTGTTAGCTTCACTGGACTGTTTGACTTCTTTGTCAATCTATTTGGTATAGAATGGCTTAAATGGTGGATGCAAGACAGAGCTAATAGCTATGTCTTACCTACAGATTACACTATTGAATTAATGAATAAACTGCCAAAAGAAATCTTTGATAACGTCGAAGAACTTTTGACAGTAAACAATAACAAACATCTTTTTAAGCTTATAGAGCAAGCTTACTTATCTTATTGGAGAGATATAGTAAAAGAAGAAACAATTAAATACTGTAAAAAACATAATCTAAAACAACCAAACAGGTTTACTACTGTACAACCAGCAGGAACTAAAAGTTTGCTAACAAATGCATCGCCAGGTTGGCATCCTCCTAAAGCTCTATGGTTCATTCGAAGAATCACCTTCGCTGCACATGATCCAGTAGCTCTAGCCTGCAGAGACTTTGGATACAACATAGTACCTGCCCAGTCGTGTAGAGATGAGAATGGTAATTTATTAGACGATATAAATGATCCTAGGGTACACGAATGGCTAGTTGAAATACCGGTAGAAACACCTTGGGCAAATAAATTGGCTAAAGAGCTAAAAGAAAATCAAATTGATCCAAATAAGTTTTCTGCGATAGCTCAATTTGACTTCTACATGCAAGTGCAGAAGTACTACACAACACATAATACCTCAGCAACTATAGAGTTCAGAGAACACGAAATAGAACCTTTAGCGAAAGCTATACACAACGCAATCGATAACGATGAAGGTTATATAAGTACAGCATTATTGGCCCGTTTTGACGCCAATGAGACTTTCCCTAGACTACCTTTTGAACCTATATCCCAGGAAGTTTATATACAACTACTGAAGGAGGTTTATTCTCGTAGAAAAAGCGAAGATTTCTTGGAACTGTTACAGCAGTATGATACTGGTTGGAAATCTGAAGAGGGACCTTCTGGATGTGATTCGGATAAGTGTCTCTATGAAATAGAGAAAAGTAATTAATTCTAGATTGACTCTATAAAATAACGCACGGGTA
>Ga0308408_1000930_pt1 | contig 15144 bp, 13 predicted proteins | sample HotsprSampleMSe3_FD_203466 | JGI IMG/M metagenome (GOLD analysis project Ga0308408, IMG submission 203466) | Hot spring phototrophic mat microbial communities from Mushroom Spring, Yellowstone National Park, Wyoming, United States - 20060912_MSe3 ... | reverse complement strand
TATAACCCTACGTTGATTGATCCATCTTCTAGCTAGTAAATATATTTCAGCTTGCTTTTTACGGGAAAAGAAGACGCTCTCAGCTCTTATTCCCTCTTGCATGAGGTTTTGAACCAAACCCTCCGCTTGAAAATGGTCAAACGTTATATGTACCACTCTACGTTTCTTACATATGGTAGTAATGACTTCTTCTACATTTGTAAATGATACTTTTAATTTTTTACCGTTAACCTTCTCCGGTGCCCAACGAAGTAATGCATCAATATAGATAAGTTTTGCATCTTCATCCAGGTGTCCAACCGCAAAAGCATAAGCATCTCCAGATATACCCGGATCAGCATGTGCATAGCTATTTATAAAAAGTTGAGATACTGGAGCAATACTAATTAAGTCAATAGCAACATATAAAGAAGATCCATCTTTACCATCCACATACATTTTCTGCCAGTCTACAACTTGGTGTCCGCCAATAGAGATAGCGTAGTTAATTTCAGCTTCATCAAAAAATGCCTTAGTTGACTTTGGTCTTATACATTCATAGTCTCTAGCAGCACCTACAGGGTCTCTTAGGTATTCAAGCTTTATGTCTTCATCATCCTTAGTTACATCAGGTCTAAAATCAAATGTAGGGACTCTAAAACAAAGTACTCCGCTCTCTACTCTGTCCCAACCTTCATTAACAAGTTTCTCCATGTAATCACCAGACTCCCAAGCAGAGCTAATTGCTATACGCTTAGACTCGGGTGCAAAAGTTGCTAAAGATTTGGATAGGGAACTCACCAACCCATCTACTTTTTCATAGCTACCTGTTACATCTATAAACCTAGCTACCTCATCCATACAAACTAATAGGGAGCCTTTACCTACAAGTGCACCCCCATTAGAATGTCCGGCGTATATAACTACATTCTTTGCTTCCGAATATATTCTTTCTTGAGTTACAACTAGTTCTTCTCTTTTAATCCAAGTCTGAAACCAAGGAGAGTTTAGAATAAAGTTTTTTATATAGCCGTATATAGTATCCTTCGATTGAGTTTCAGTAGTAGCAATAGTTGTGATGAATATAGTTGTCCCTTTTGCAGCTCTTGGAAAGCCTTCTAATGGATTATCTTTGATTAGTAGCTTATACAGCGTATAACAACAAAGCCAAGCAGCAATTACTGTTTTGGAAGAGCGCATTCCTAATTCTATATTTATCTCTAACCACTTATGACCAGGCTCCCAATTAGTCTTACCTTCTCTTTTCCACTTTCGAAGTAATTCCTCTTCATCAACACTTAAAGGCTCATCACAAATGCACTTTAATACCGCCCTCTGTGATAGAAATAACTCTTTATCAAAACCTAAAATATTGTATATAAAGTCAACTATGCCTAGTACTTTGGAGTTACTGATTCTCTGTACAAGTTTATTTGATATACTACTAAGCGAACTTATCTCAGTATCTTTTTGTCTAGGCATAGTTCATACATATAAAACAAGTAAATGCTTATTCGGATTACTTAGCAAGCTTAAGTAACGATTAGGATCTATTTCGTAGTGAATGTAGAAAAGCGAGCCTGGTTTTAATGTACTTAGGTACAAATCGTCTAATAAATGTCTTCCGTAAAAGCCAAAATGGTTATTTATTTGATACTGTAAATATCCATCTAAATCATATATAGAATAGTAGTCGCGTTTAGAATAAGCTAGCTGTATAATGTGATCTGCACGAGTTACTAGAAAAACTTCGTCTGGGTGTGCTGCTAATAAATTTAATTTTTCTACTCCTAATAGGTTAATAGCATTTGTTATACCACCTAGTGGATCTATAACTGAGGACCTAAGTTTTTCTATAACTCTGTTAGATACGGTAATAGTCATATTTACTAATTATCCGTAAGTTAATGGAGTTAAAAGTAACTGCTCACATAAATTAGAATAAAGCTCTATTAAGTTGTCTCTTTCCTGCATTAGAATACCAAATACAGTATTTGTACTATCGGGATTATTATTAACAATAAAATTGTCAATCTCCACTGTGTAATTAGGATTTATATCCCTAAGTATCTCATTTATCTGAGTTTGTGTATTTAAGAATAAGTTCGTATTATCAGACCATAAATAAACAAAGTAGCTGCCGTTTAGCTCACCTTTAGTTACAGTAACTTCTGGAATCGTAGAGAACAACGTTTTCAATCTAAGAAAAACGGTTTCCCGATCAACAGCGTTAAGGACTTTGACTGAAAATCTATTCTGCAAAACACCTTTTATAGACACATATTTTCTGTATTGATTAAAATCACTAGTTTCTTTTAGTCTCTGAATTAACCAATCTAAGCTTGTTATTTTAGATTGAACTTTCTCTAATTTTCCTAGTAACAAGTGATAGTCTAGATTATCTGTATCTAGAATAAAGGTTTCATTGATTGGAACGGCTAATGGCCTGTTACTAAGAATTGGCATACATTTAATCTATATCAAGTAGATTCTGCAATATAGATTTTAATCTATTCAATTTATTTGGATTAGATACTATACTTGGCTTAGATATCTTCTGTTGTAGTTTGTAGATTACTTCTTCTACTAGAAACTGCGCCGCTATTAGTTTTGGTGATACATCAGCGTATTTTCTAAGTTGCTGAATGTAATCGGCAATAGCAACGTTTAATTGGCTAACAAGGTGATCAAAATCGATACTATCCAATTCTGATTTGTCTAATAGCTCTAATATTATGTTTCGTGTAAACTCAAGTGAGTTTACAATTTCTAACTCCCCAGCAGTAAAGTTGGGTAATACAAAGTCTATGTTGTTAGGTACAATTGTAAAGTTAGCCATTTTAGATAGTTATCATTGGTTTTATAAACCTATTTTTGTTATTGTTTTTGGTAGTTGACTTTTTAATAGACTAATTAGGTTAGAAGATATATCTAATTGATTGTTAAAAGTGGTAGCTCTATTCAAAACACCTGCTACTTGTTTAATAGGTTTATCTTCTACTTGTGGGACTAGTTTAGTCTCAGAACTCAACTCTACTAGCAGTTTTACCTGATTTAGATACCTTGCTGTAGCTAAACCTAGATTCGGTAACTCAAACTGTTCGGACGAAGTATCTGTATTAGTAGAGACTAATAAAGATACAAATGGTTCTCTAAAATTAGTGATGGAATTAAAACGATTAGTCAAGGTCTACAACCTCCTTTATCGAGAAGGTATAGGAGTCCTCTGTTCGGGAGACGCAGGCAACTCAAAAAATTGAACTGTATTAGTAGGACTTGTTAATGTGTTACTACTAGTTGATGAAAAGACATTTTTTACATAACTTTTAGGTATTCTGGGATGTACCTCGTTATAATAATCTGTTATTAACAAAGTAAACTTATAGTAAACCCTATCATTCCTAGCTAACATAGGTACGAATTGAGTTATTATACCAACTTCCTGGATAGCTAAGTAGTTTTGAGTAAATATAGAAACCTTCACTTCCCTTTGCTCAGCCACAACATCTCTTGAAAAAATGTAAGATGCATGCCAAGACTCGTCTCCTTTGTTTAAAATACCTCTACCCGGATAACGGTTACCAATCTTTCCAGTAGGATCATCATAAAAAGTTCTCTCTCCAGCGGTTTTGTGTAAAACGCAATCAAAGTCATCTCTTCCCTCTAACCTCCAGTAAGCATCTGAGCCTTGTGTAGACCTGGGTAACCCAATAAATGCTCCTACAAATTGCATTGTCATCATATTTACACCCAAGCTCTGCACTACTGGAGCACCACCGGGTATAGGTATGTTGGCTGTGTTTTGCAGCTGAGTAAAGGTAACACCTGGAGGAGCACCTGGCACTGACTGACCAGACAAACCATGTGGATGTGATAGATTCTGCCTAATAGCAGGCAGCATATCCATCTCAAAATACCTATCTTTAGAAACATATATCCTAAAATGTTTTTCTGCTTTAATGTTGAAATCCTGCTCTCTTCTTATAGGTTCTGCTGTAGGTGTTGGATTAGCTGGAAGTCTCTGAACTAAACCAGTGTCTAAAGTTACTCCTGCGGAGGAATCTGAACCTGGATTGACTATAGTTGCCTCTTTATCACCTGAAGAACCGGGTACAACAGGACTAGTCTCTACCCCTGCTTCTTGTACACTAAAAGACGTATCTGCATTTAATCGGGGAATCAGATAATGGGGAATTGAATAACTAGTTAATGGTGGAGGAGTGCCAAAATAAGCCATTTTATATAAACTGACCGTATGTATCTGTATCTACTGTACCGGTAATAGAACCAAATGGTACACTACCTGTAATAATACTATTTGTAGCTACATTAAAGGTCTTACCAGTAATAGTATAAATATCCGCATCAAAGTTTGTATTCCTTAAGTCTGCTAGAGAGAAGAACTCGCAATTTAATACGGTATTCACGGTAAAGTTGGCTAACGCAGTAACATTTCCTTCAATCTTTAATTGAGAGTACTTCTGTAGGTTAAGTAGTACTCCTGTATTTGGTGCACCAGCTACAAAAAGATTCTCAACCGAAATCTTCGAACTATTAGCTAATATAGAATTTGACCCTAAACAGTTACCTAAAACAATATTCTTCAAACTAATAGAAGAATCATCTAATCTAATTAAATCTCCACTAACTAAAGAAGTAATTCTCAGTGATTCTAATTTATAGTTTTCTGTACCAACTGCTGTTATAACAGACGTAACATTAGAAGCCTGGATGACAACAGAAGATGGATTAGATAAGTTTCCACGAAGTACAACGTTTCCATTTACCTTCTTTAACTCTATTGGTCCTGTATATATCCCGTCTGCTATTTGGATAGTTACTGTATACGGATAAATATCTAGTTGTAAAGCTTTATCGATTGCTGCTTGGATTGTTAGCAAAGGAGAACCAGCAGATAACCCGTTATTAGAGTCACTTCCCGTGGTAGAAACATAAATAGTTGTAGAACTATTTAGTTTTCTTCTAGTCGTAAATAAACCAGATCTCAACCAACGTCCAGTACCTTGATTAGGACTGATTACATTAATATCATCAGCAACTTGTGAGTTACCAGATAGATAGCAAAACCAATCAGCTTCGGACCTAACTAATAAAGGAAACCCATCTTGTCTTAATTGACTTGGTATTGCCTTTAGTTCTGCAATTGTATCTACTGAACCTGCCCAAGGCATATACTTACCTAAAGATTTAATGAACTAACTAGTATTTACCTATAATTCAATATCTAAAAATTGATTATAGGTTGTGTATTGATACTCACTATAAGTTAGATTTAACCAACTTATTCTGGGAGTTGTTTTCGTATAGCTAAAATAGAGATATTCAGAGTAAGTTAAGTTAAACCAATCTAAAAAAGTTTGGTTAAGTAAGCTTATAACCCTATAATTTTTATACTTAGGTAAATCAGATAAGCAGGTTAAAGTGTTTAATTCTTGCTGCTGTGAAAGAATCTGAGCTGCACGTATTGTATTTTCAATGGTGTATAACTGATGTGTTCTTAAGTCTTTAAATTCTATAAGTCTAGGTTTAGAAGGATCTGGAAACTGATCTACGTATTTATATATAACTGTCGTATCCAAATTCAGTTGTCGATAAATTGAGCGTACGATACAGGGATTTTTGATTTCGATAATAAGCTCTTGATCTTGGAGTCTAATAATTTTAATTTCTTCTTTGGGTGGTTCTTCTGGATTTGTCTGTTCGTCATTCGTATAACTATAAATTAACTCAACCGAATCAGCAAATGGATAGTGAGTATAATTAGGTAGTCTGGCTACTCTATTTAAATCCCTATTATTTTCTGAACTAACAAAAAAAGGTAATCTATTGTGAAACTGTATTTGTCCTCGTAAAGTTACATTAGTTTCGCTAATAACTACAAAAGAATTGAGTCTATTTATCCCAACATCAATAATCTGCTTAATCATAATAGACTCAATACTTTAGAATAATAACTTCTACATTATTTGCTCCGGGTGTAGGAGGATTTACAAAGTTAATTTGATTTCCTGAGATACTATAGTTATTTGCATTAACATAATTATTATCAACAAACACTAAAACTTGATTATCTGGATTAGGAGTTTCACTTAATAAAAAAGACCTAGTTATGTTATCCCCACTAAATCTATTCCGAACAATTGGTCTATTTAAATTATTTAGAATCAACTGTAGTTGGTCAATTAAATTATTGTACTTAATAACAAATGCAGATCCATTAGTTCCTAAAAGACTATTTTCATTGGGATTATTTGGATTCTCTCTAGGCGTTATTTTAAAACCAGCTAAGTTAATACTCATAATCTATGCTCCTGCCTGTAGATAGTTATCGTCTAGATAATTATCATCATCTAAATAATCAACAGGTAACCCAACTTCTGACCGTAATAAGCGGTTCTTAGAATGCACTACAGGAGCTAATAAATCTGTACTAACTACATAGCTTCCTGGTGGAGTTATACGGTATCTATAGTTAGTAGTAAGAGCGTGATTCAATTCAATATAATTTATCAACTTCTCTGTCAATGTCTGCATAACTAATTATTCAGTCCCTGAATAATCGCCTGTACTACACCAGTAGTAGTACCTGGTGTAGCTAATGCAGCAAATCCCAATTTCATATATCTCATCGATCTAGGTAGTAAAATTAATCCACCTGATAAAGGTCCAACTACATTTAAGCTACCTAAATTAAAAGTTCTTAAAGTAGATACATCATTAGCATCTAATTTAGATAAAAAGTTGAAGGTTACATTGTCTCCGCTAAACTGAACACGCATAGCCAAGTTAACAGCGTTTGTACTGGCAGTCACAACTTGAACTTGTATTCCAACAGAGTTAAACTCTACTAAATCTACGCTAGCTCCGAAGTTATAAACATTAGCAGTACTAGATATAACAATGTTCTGAGTAATTGCAGAGCCAACTTTTGTTATTCTATTAATACGTTCGGATACTTGGAGTAAAGTACTCTGTGTAGCAAAGTCTTTGTTACGTATATCGTTTAGATACTGATGTGTAGTTATTTGATTACTTGCAGTTGCAAAATTTTCCTGTAATATAGCTTGCTCAGGAATAAACGGATCCTGTGGATCATTTCCTGTATTTCTTCCAGCTATATATTTAATTGCACCATCCGCATCTCTATACTTGATATAACTCATAACAAACCAATTAGGTCACTGTTACTACTATCAGGATCAAGTGTTATGTATTGTGTAAACTGCTTAATATCCTCACTAAGTAAGTTGTAATCAAAAGGAAACTCCCATTGATTGACTTTTATACTTATACTTTTATTAATTTTTATAACAAACGGATTAACTATAGGCTGATTTCGAACTTTAGTAACCAATGCTATTACAGGTAACCTACCTTCTTCATTTATAGTTACAGGATATTTTCCGGGTTTCAGTTTGTTTACAAAGCTTCTTAGAGAATTAGATTGCTGTGCTAGATAAAATAAACCTGGATAATCACTCGATCCTTTTATTTCTAACAGGGTAAACCGATTCAAATAAACTTGATTATTTTGCTCAATAAGACTTCTCAATCTGTCTACATCTAATGATCTAGAGTAAATTACTAATCTAGAACTACTTGTATCATTACTACTGAGAAAAGGAAAATGAACATTTACAAGTGTATCTTTAGTAAAAAATCTTTTTACTAGCTGAGACTGAGTCAGCCGAATTGAAACTTGTCTTCTTGGTTGCTCTGGAAAAGCAAGAGAGTCTGTATATTCAACAGAATTACCTGCGAATAGGTTAAATAGCTCAATTGCTAAATCTCGGTCTAGCACTGACTAACTGGCCTCATATAGCTTATTTAGTTGTTTTACTAATTTACTTGTCTTGGTAACAAAATCTAGTATATTTTTTGCCTTCTGTATATCTTCGTCATTACCGCGTATAAGAATAGAGATCTTTTTAATAGACGCTTCAGATAAATCATAATTACGTTTTAATTCATATATAAACTCTTTTGGTAGAGATTTCACTGGAACTGGATAAACATAATTTACCTTATGAGCGTTAAATTGAATTATTAATCGCTCTAGTACAGGTTTTTGAGAGATGCACCAAATGTACTCTTCCATCTTTAAACCTACATCGCGTTAATTATAAATTAACTGAAAAACAAATACAGAAAATGAGATAAAAATAAACAAACTTAATTATAAGAAATTCTTTGTCAGCCTGACATACCAAATTCCATCTGGATCGCAGTCAGTAGAACAAGCCTCATAAATACCCTCTAAAATATCTATAGCCCCAGGCTCTTGCGATAATGTAGGCACAACTCCACCTGCCCACTTAAAACATGATGGCCAAGATATAGTAACAGCTCCAGTAGGACAGTTTTGTGAGATTATCAAGACCATCTGTTGACCAGAACCTATTGGATTAATTGGCGGTCGTAGCGAGCCAGACTGCGTAACAACTCTTTTATGTATTGTAGATTTAGATAAATCGATTACCCAACTATCTACACTACCTATTCCATCATCCTGAATAATGTTTGCATAGTTACCATGTATTGTAAGCTTAGGTCTTATTTCATCTGTACCTATCGTTACATTTCCAGTGAAAAGAACATCTTCAGTTAATCCTAAATCAGTCAATTTTATCTCTATATAGCTAGGTGAAGTACCTAGTGGGGACCCTACAGGAACAATATCTATACCTCTACCGGCTACTAATTTATCTCTTAAGAAGCCAGAGCTTATATCTGCAGCATCAACTTTCACACGTCCTTCGTTTTGGGCTAGCATTCGGTTAGAGGTTACATCATCATATGCTACGATTCGAAGGTTTCTTAAGGTCGGACTGATTGCAGTATCTATTGTAGTTATTGATATTCTAATCCTATAACGTCTTGCATAACCACTAAGCTGAGTAAATACGCCGCCTACTCTACGTCTTAGCCTATTATCATATATAAAATCACTGGCTAGTTCCCATGTACAAACACGATGCTTAAAGTCATATCTTAATGAACTAGACAAAGGCTTAACACCTTCATCAATTCGTGTTGTAGTGATTTCTCCATGAGGCCCTAATTCGTTATTAGCAGCTATCCAAGTAACTCCTCCGTCTACACTTAAGGAATAAGTTACATTGCACTCTGGAGGCAAATATTCGTCAATTGAGAGGCGTACATTGTTAAAAGGTAAGTCTTCATTAAGTACAAACTCTCTTGTAATGTAGTTAGCTGGATGATTATACTTTCCAGTAACTACCATAGGAGAATCTTTAACTAATACTGGAGAAATTCCATCTCTTCCATAAAATAAATGTCGTATTGCAAATGTGTTGTAGGTTTTCTTAAATATATTAAGCCTGTTATAGTGAATGTTTATCCATTCTGAGTTGCAGCTAGAAATCGAACTTGTGTACTGACAAGTTAAGTTCGTTTTATTAAATGTGTGATATTTAGCTGGCACAAATACTTGAGAGTTAGGTACATTAGGTCTCCCTCTCAAGACTAGACAACCTTCAAATCCTTCTGGATCTGATGAGGATACAACTGAACTCAAATTTAAACAATCATCGCCAGAAAATCTTTCTATAGTACCTACTTTTAATCCGTAAAAATTACAACCAATTAGTTCAAAACACAATCTTCTGTTGAAAAATAGAGACCATATTGTACCGTTATTTGATACAAAGAACTTATCAGGATCATTTTTATCTACAAGTACCGCTAAATTGCTCGGGGCACTATTGGTTCTGTTAAATATATCTGTATTGTTAGAGTCTGCTACAGCTACTTCAAATCCAGTATCTGTTGCTATAACTACAATGCAATAAACCTCAAATGGATTTAGATAAATTGGTTCTTTTGTAAATACAAACTCAGTAAGCTCTGGTTGACCAGCTTCACCTGTCAGAGGTTCAATACATTCGATATCTCCAGCTCTTAATTCTGCAGAGCCTAGTATTGTATCTCCTGGATAACCTACTAAAGTATTGCGTATTTCAACTCTAATTATTTTATTTTTATCTTCTGGTACTTTAGTTATTGCCAACTTTACAGATCTAACCGGTGTTCTACGGTCTAAAGCGAAGGTATATGCGATTGGGTTAGGTATAGATACATTCGAATAATACTCATATAGACTTTCTGGTAAGAAAGCCACACTTTTTGCTGTAGCTAATTGCTGTTCTTTGGGTTTGACGTTTGGAGCATATCCAGGTATAAATACAAAATTAAAGACATACTCAGCTGAGTTAAAGCTATCCTCCAATGTAATCTGCAAATCGTATGTAGTTGTAGATTGTGGTTTCAAAGTACTAAAACTAGCAGCACTTGTAAAATTAGTTCTTATGCTTCCAAACAAAACTAATTTAAGTGAACTAGCATCTGTAAGATCAGATGTTTCTGTTATTTTTATTTGTAATGAATTTAGATTATCTACTAGCTCGGGTGAACCTAAAACAGATTTTACTTTGTATTGTCTATTATCAGTAGCTCTCGTATTTAAATAAACCTCATGATACCCGTTTACAAATACGAATTCATTGGAATTAGGTGCTTTTTGTAAGATCGGTAGTTGATAGCTATTTGATACAGATATTGGGTGTGCCTCAGTAGGTGTAAAAGGTACAGATGGAGGATTATCTAAAATACAAGCCTCTTCTGTTTCATACCTGCCTAATACACTCTGAACAGGCTTACACCTTCCATCAATATATTCCCAAGTTAGAGGAGCATACTTAGAATTAGTATCAACCGGGGTAAACTTATCTACAACTTCTTGGAATATAGAAGCTTTTGTGTCAGCTCTGTAGGTCTTGTTTACTCTATTCTTATGGTTAAAAGCAAAGAACTCACTACGTGAATAACTTCTCTGGTTACCTATAAACTCTACAACTTTATCTCCAGTTGGAATTAACAGTAGAGGTATGTGGAAGAATCCTCTAGCATTACCATTAGCATCTGCTTTTACAGTACCAGATGTATTTTCTATTAAGTCAAAGTTATCTAGTAGACCATCTGTTACTTCTTGTACTAGTCGATTATTCTCAGGTAAACCAAAAACTTGTTGTATTGTTCGCTTTAAGTAATGAGTAAGTATTTTATTATTAGGTTTTTGGTGTTCTAATAAACAGCTATTAGCATTTGTACCCTGCCAGTTAAACTCATAGTTTGAGTAGGCTCTACTTGCTCTTTTCCTTAAAGCGCTGTAATCAAAATTATTGCCTTGTGGTTTTACACTTAAAAGAATAGCGTCTAGATGGAACCCCTTATCTGGAGCAAGCCCCTGTTGAGTTAACCCTAATGGAAAACATGGTAAATCAAAACCAGCAAATCTAACCCTAATGCTTTCATTGGGTAAAAATCCCTTTAACTCAAACTCTATGCGTCTTGGACGCATTAGACTATAGTCTTGAGAAATAACATCTATCAGATTGTAGTTACTTCTTCTAGTATTGTCTGTCTCTCTCTTTGTAATACCTAAATAATCAACGTAATCCTGATTTGAAGCATGTGGAAAGTCCAATGATCTATCTACCCAAGGAAAATACGTTTCGTCTGTATCTTCTCCTTGATACCAACGAATCAAATTAATTAGTTGTGCTCGACGAGTAAATAATTCGCTAGAGTGTATCCAACCAGTCGATATTTGTTCTATCAACTGTTCATCTGTAACTCTATCCAACCACTCATCTACGCTAGGACTAATTGTACTGCTGGGTATATTATTTGGTAATGTAATATTCTGAACAGCAGTACTAGTTGTAACTGATAGCTGGCTTTTAGCTACATAAGTATTAAACGGCAGTGTATAAACATGCGACCAAGAAGTAGAGTCTATAAAGCTTCTCTCTAAATCTACAATTAAATCAGGACTCTTGTCATGAACTAATAACTCACTAGGTAACTCTAAAGCAGATAATGAAGCTATGGGAATTAAAACAGAATCTGGGTTATCTCTAATTAAATTGTTTTGCGTATCCAGGTTACCTAAGCTAGTAAAGTTATCTGAGTTTGCGTCTACTAATGAAGCAGAGAAGGGAATTTCTTCTGTAACCTTCTGACGTAATGCTAGTTCAAGGAGCTGAGATTCAATTTCTTTTACTCTGGTAACAAGCTGACGTAATTCTGGTTGAGAAACAGATTTATTACCAAAGTGTCTTATAATAACATCTTTAGCAGTTGAATCGGCTGGGAGTTGGATATTAGCAATAGGCAGTACTCCATAAGGGACTGGTGGGGTAATGTAGTTTTGATACTCAGACTTACCTCTCAGTACTCTTACATTTCCATCACTATCTAAGTAAACTAAGTCTTCCCTATTTAGATAATAGTAATAACTAACAAAAACAGGTTGCTCTAATTGATAGAATGCAGAGTCTAGTAGTTGAATACCGTTTCTTATATCTAAAGATCTGGTGTAAAAGTTATCTACTTTAACAAGATCTGGATCAAAATTATTAAAAGCTCTTTTTACTAAGACTCTTGAATTAAAGTCGTATTTGTCAATAGAAATATATTCTCCTTGTTCATATACATGTTCATATTCAAACTCAATATCAAATGTACTACCATTAGCTGGACCTCTCCCATCTATAAATACAATTCCAGTTCTATCTAGATTGACATAGTAATCTACACCTAATCTATATAGTGTATTTCCAGATACAACTCTAATGACACCTAAAATGTTTCTTCTGGCTGGAGATACTAATTGCTCTCTCAAGGAAGTATTTCGAGTTAATGTCTCTGTTGCCACTAAATGCCTCGCCTTCCCTGGTCTAAGAAGCTTAGTAGTCGAATAGATTATAGTGTACTCTTGACCAGGTGTAGGGGCATTTAAGGCCGATGCCCAGCTTAATCTTCCATCCGTTGTAACGTTAAAGTCTAAACCAGGTCTATAGTTAGTATTATTATCGAATACGAGTATAACGCCCGCTATATTTGTAATTCTCTCATCTACTCCTGGATCATCAATAGCAGTTAGAGGATCTCGAACCAGTACTTTTCTAACCCGATTGCCTATTTCAACCGATTTAACCTGGCTTACAGGCCTAAAGTTAACAGGTACAATTGGTCTTAGTAATCCACCTTCGAAGTTATCTATTGGCGGATCAAAGTTACTTAGTGTAAATGTAATATTTTCGTTGTTATCGGTTGTAAAAGTTAGCGTCTGTGCTCTACCTAACTCACCAAATCTACGCGAATAAAATCTGATAGCAGGTATCGGTCTATCTAGTACATCAACTCCTGTTAGGTTTACACTTAGTATGAGAAAGTTTTGTAGAATAGCTTCCTTTACGTCGTTCTCAGTAAAGTCTACGTTTAAAATTAAATTATTATTTAACTGGTCTCTTGCAGAGTAGGTTACGTTAGGTAGGCTTCTATTAGGTAATAAAGTCAGTGCCTCATAAAGTAGGTCTCTAAGTACTACCTTTGCTTGATTATTATCTGCAGGGAGTTCAAATGCCTCTGTATGGATCGTAATTGTAATAGATGCGTTAGGATATACTGGTCGATTTTGGCTGTCTAAAACAAAGTCAACAGGACCTAATGTAAAACTAAAGTTTATAGCTCGTCTGTGAACATCACAATCTGTATCTAGAGTGGGAGCAAGACTATCTAATGTTGGTATTGTAGAATCCAAAGTTAAACCTAAACAAACAAATGCAGGTTTACTGGGAAAGGCATCCTTTTCCAGTAAATCAATTCTATCCCTGTCTATATAACGCTCATCTAAAGCACGAGGTATTTTAAATAATTGCTTAGAGTCTAGTTTTACCCGCTTACCTTTAACATATGCAAGACCTTCAGACAGTATAAATTCTAGGTAATCTATATCTTGATACCTAAACTTATCACCTCCACCAGTTGTAGTTAACTTTCCTGCATTATCGCTACCGGTAATTTCTAAACCAGATACTATAAATGAGTCATGTATTTCATTTATTACGGTACTTAGATAACTACGGAAGTCGTAGTAACTATTAGTTACTCCGCTATCTGTTATTGGCCAAGAGTACACTGGAAAGAAATACTTATCTGGATTTGTATCTAAATCTTGTATTTCTAAAGGTTGGGTGAATCCAGGTAATATTGGACCATTAATTTTAAATGTCCATTGTACATCCCAAAATTCGCGATCTGCACCCTCCGTTCCAAATCCCTGAACTACTTCTTCCTCCTGATACAGAATTGGATTCTGTATAGCAGTTAAATACTGTCGAGTCAACAAAACACCGATTGTATAGTTACCAGTAGATTCCGCTGAACCCTGTAGGACTAAGTTACGAGCAGGAACTCTAAACAGGGTAGAGAAATACTTTACAACCGCCTCTCTAATGTTTACAGTAGATAAACCTGTACTTTCATCGACAAATTCAGTTATTTCACCACCAGCCAACAAAGCCCCATCGGGTATTAGTCTATTAATAACTGATCCCAAACGATTAACTATAACTGATTGAATCTCATTAAGCTCTGCACCTTGAAGATACACACCCTCTTTAAAAAGCACCTGTGTCCAGTCCTGGTTATCTTGCACAGGTGTAAATCTATCTCTATAAACTTTCTTCGTATTTGGATTTACTTTGTTCATAAGTGCTTATAGACTTCTTCTAGAAAGATTTAGCTACTTTCAATAGTTTATATGTATTCTCATTTATAATCTGAGGTTCATGATTACTTATAAATACTGTTTCGTATTTTTCTATTTCTGAGGATAAAAAGACAGACTTATTTGTATTTACACCACTTTTAAACACAACATTATTAAGCAATACTGTTTGTCTATAAGTGGTATTCGGCAATTGTCCTGGCAGTATTTCAGCATACCAACCGATATGCGAGATATTGAAAGCTCTTCTGTTCAATTCCGTTTTGTTTACACCGACGTACTTATCTGACCCATATTCAAAAATTGCAAAGTTATCTAACTCAAACTCAATTTTGTACTTATACACCCTATTTTCAGTTAAAACATAAAGCTCCTCATTCAAGATACATATTGAAAGTAGACGCGAACTATCATCTGCAGGTATACTTAAACTGATTTTACTTAGTAGAGTATAAGTATACTTATCAAGTACATATAAGTTATTAAGAGAACTCAGTACAATTAGATAGCTCTGTCCAAAGTAACAGTGCTTAACAAGTCTCTCGTTT
>Ga0308408_1000917_pt1 | contig 15258 bp, 9 predicted proteins | sample HotsprSampleMSe3_FD_203466 | JGI IMG/M metagenome (GOLD analysis project Ga0308408, IMG submission 203466) | Hot spring phototrophic mat microbial communities from Mushroom Spring, Yellowstone National Park, Wyoming, United States - 20060912_MSe3 ... | reverse complement strand
AGAAGCAGTTAAGAGCAAAGTCCACCCACGCCCGACGTTCAAATCCCGCTACGACAATTTCATCGGCGGTAAATGGACACCGCCTGTCAAAGGTCAATACTTTGAGAACTTCTCTCCGATTGATGGCTCGTTTATTTCGGAAGTGGCACGCTCAACCAAAGAAGACATTGACCTTGCACTCGATGCGGCACACAAAGCCTTCCCGAAATGGTCAAGAACTTCGGCAACTGAACGCAGCAACCTGCTCCTGAAAATTGCCGACATCACCGAGAAAAATCTCGTTTATCTTGCCGAAGTTGAAACAGTGGACAACGGCAAGCCAATTCGTGAAACACTCAACGCTGATTTACCGCTCGTTGTCGATCATTTCCGCTACTTCGCAGGTGTCATTCGTGCTGAAGAAGGCACTGCGTCAGAACTTGATGCCAACACGCTTTCGCTCAACATCAAAGAGCCGATTGGGGTTGTCGGACAAATCATTCCTTGGAACTTCCCGCTCCTGATGGCGGCATGGAAAATTGCGCCTGCACTTGCTGCGGGCTGTTGCACGGTTGTCAAGCCTGCTGAACAAACGCCCACAAGCATCATGGTTTGGCTCGAGCTGATTCAAGACCTGATTCCCGAAGGCGTGCTGAACGTTGTGAATGGCTTCGGACCAGAAGCAGGCAAGCCGCTGGCATCATCGCCGCGCGTAGCAAAGGTTGCCTTCACAGGCGAAACCACAACCGGGCGCTTGATTCTGCAATACACGGCTGATAATCTTGTGCCAGCCACGATGGAACTCGGCGGCAAATCGCCTAACATCTACTTCAAGAGCGTGATGGATGCCGATGATGAATTCCTTGACAAGTGCTTGGAAGGTGCCACGATGTTTGCGCTCAATCAAGGTGAAGTTTGCACCTGCCCGTCGCGCGTTTTGGTGCAAGAAAGCATTGCCGAAAAGTTTATTGAACGCTTCATCACGCGCACCAAAGCCATCAAGCAAGGCAACCCGCTTGATGAAGAGACGATGATTGGCGCACAAGCCTCCAACGACCAGATGGAGAAGATTCTCTCATACTTTGATATTGCGCAGAAAGAAGGTGCGCAAGTTCTCTTGGGCGGAAAGCGTGCCAGTATCAACAGCGGATTGGAAAAGGGCTACTACATTGAGCCGACCATTCTGCGCGGCAATAACAAAATGCGTGTCTTCCAAGAAGAAATCTTTGGTCCTGTAACTGCCGTAACCACATTCACAACGGTTGAGGAAGCGATTGAAATAGCCAACGATACAATCTACGGCTTAGGTGCAGGCGTTTGGACGCGCGATATGCACGAAGCCTACACTGTGCCACGTGCTATCCAAGCAGGCAGAGTGTGGGTAAATTGCTATCATGCTTATCCAGCACATGCACCGTTTGGCGGCTATAAGAAATCAGGGTTCGGACGCGAAACACACGCCATGATGCTCAATCACTATCGCCAAAACAAGAACATCTTGATTTCTTACAGCAAGAACAAACTTGGCTTCTTCTAATCTGTTGTGAATTGTCTTCGGGGCGACGACGCGATGTTGCGGCGTCGCCCTTAAATTTTCTTGTTGGAGAAAACGATATGGTTAAACGTGTCTTAATCACACCTGAAGCAGAGGAAGTGGTGCAACGCCTAAAAGCCGAGCATGGCGACTTGCTTTTTCATCAGAGCGGCGGCTGTTGCGATGGCTCTGCGCCAATGTGTTTTTCCGTTAGCGATTATCGCGTTGGGGATAACGATGTGAAGTTAGGCGAAATCGCAGGTTGCGCGTTTTACATGTCGCGTGAGCAATTTGAGTATTGGAAACACACGCAACTTATCATTGATATTACCAAAGGGCGTGGCGCAAGTTTCTCGATTGAAATTCCACTTGGCGTGCGGTTCTTAACACGGTCAAGACTTTTCACCGATGAAGAACTCTCGCAATTAGAGCCTGTTCAAATTGGTGCGGAAGCCGAGTAAACTTCCTTCTTGCGATGCATTTTCCGATTAAATATGGCTTGAATACGTCCTTTCACATATCGCCATAAAAGCCCTTGTGGAAAGAGTTTGTGGTAGATGTACCGCGTTTTTGAAGGAAGCGCAATCCAAAAATACTTGGAAAAATGCGTAGCGAAACTCGGCTCAAAGTAACAATTCACCGTGCAACCTTCGCAAAATGCATGTCGCCCTTCCAATTTGATTTCTTCTTTAATCAAAGATGATTTCCGCATTTCAGATAAACGATTGTCTATCGGCAATTTTTTGTAGCCTGCGTGATAGCACGGCAGAATCATCTCGTTTGACGGCGAAATGACAACCACTTCCGAGACGGCTTTACAGACAGGTTTTTTAATATGATTCCCACCATCACGACGGAGTGCAATAAACGCCGCATTCATATATACCAACCGCTTCTTCGAAAAATTCAGCACATACTCAAACATTGCTTCCGTTTGCTTGGCAGTGAAGAACGCACCGTATTGAAAAATCGGATTGAGAATAAGCATCAGATTGTTTGGGCGTGAAATGGTTTCATACACAACGGGGAGTTCTTCATAGTTGCTGGCTTGAACAGTGAAAATGATGTCAGGGTGTTCGCCAAGCGATTTTGCAACCTCAATGCTTTCTAAAATTTTGTCGTAACAGGCAACGCCACGCGACTGGTCGTGTCGCTCTTTGTAGGCAGAATCCAACGAGAAATGTAACAAGTCAATTTTGCCTGCGAGGGCTTTGGCGTATTTGGGATAAAGAAGCGTGTTTGTTGTAACGGTAGTTACGAAGCCCATGTGTTTGGCGATAGCGAGAATTTCGGGCAAGTCGCGATGCAAGAGCGGTTCTCCGCCTGTAAAATCAACGAACTTCACGCCAAGCCGTTTGAGGTCGCGAAGGTTTCTTTCAACTTCACTGACTTTGGCATACGGACTGGGTTTCTGCCAAATGTCGCAAAAGCCACATTCGGCGTTGCAGCGGTAGGTCAGATAATAATTGCAGAGAATTGGCATTGATGTTGGAAAGCCGTTTTTCAAACGTAACGATTCTTTTCACATCACGCAATTTCTTTGAGAGGCTTTGATGAGTTCAAAAAGTGCGATGCCGACAGAGACAGCAACATTAAGCGAGTGTTTGACCCCATACTGCGGAATTTCAAGCGCAAGGTCGCAGGCGGCTAAAACTTCATCATCAATGCCTGAGACTTCATTGCCGACAATTAGGCAAAGCGGAAAATGTTGTTGTGAAAGCGAATCATAACGGACGGAGTTCGTGGTAATTTCAAGTGCGGCGATAGTTACGCCATTTGATTTGAGACGCGTAATTGCATCAAGCGGATTTTGCACATACTCCCATGCAACCCATTCTGTTGCGCCAAGTGCAGTTTTATCGATTTCCTTGCGCGGTGGCGTGGCGGTGTAGCCTGTGATAATGACCTTTTCAACTCTTGCTGCATCGCACGAGCGGAAAATCGCACCGACATTCCACATCGAGCGAATGTTTTGGAGCATCACATAAATCGGAAATTTTTGAGCAGAGCGGAACGTGTCGGGGGAGAGGCGATTCATTTCTTCGCTGCGCAATTTCTGAAAGGTCATTGAACGCGCTGAACATCTTCGAGAGAAAGTTGCAACGCCTCTGCAATCTGTTCATTCGTTAAACCAAATCGGCGAAGGGCAGGAATTTCTGCTAACTGTTTTGCGCGAGCCATTTCTTGTGCGATGTCTTTCGCCATATCCTTTGCGATGTCTTTCGCAAGGTCTTTCGCCATATCCTTTGCGATGTCTTTTGCCATGTCTTTCGCAAGGTCTTTCGCCATATCCTTTGCGATGTCTTTTGCCATGTCTTTCGCAAGGTCTTTCGCCATATCCTTTGCGATGTCTTTCGCAAGGTCTTTCGCCATATCCTTTGCGATGTCTTTTGCAAGGTCTTTCGCAAGGTCTTTTGCAAGGTCTTTCGCCATATCCTCTGCCATTTCTTTTGCAATCGCAGGAGCGATTTTGTGGCGTGCAATGTCATGCACCAAACGATTGTTTGAAAAGTCAAAAATTTCTTCCATCTCAATCATTGCTTCTAACTCCTGATAGGTTAAAGGTTCGTGTTTTTCCAAAAATACGTTAATCAGCAGGTTTAGGAAAAAGCGTTTTCGAGTGTAAGGTATTTCGGGCTGTTCTAAAATTTGTTTGAACGATTTGGCGACTTCGAGGTCAGCGGCAAGACTTGATTTTTTGACTGTTAGTTGAATTAACATTTGTCCAAGATTGCGCGTTTCTTCGTTTAATGCTTCATTTAAGTAAATCGGACGAATCGCGCCTGATGTAACAAGCGGCGAGAACATACCTGCCCCTTTATCAAGATTGCGCGAGGCAAACATCACAACCATTTGCGTTTGTGGAAACTGCCGATTCTTCGCTCTGAAAATCAGCGTCTCTGAAAGAATACGCTCATAGATAAATTCATCAGTCTGAAATTGTACTTCCAAAATGATAACGGGTAAATCGGTTGAATCGGGCAACAACACGCCATCAATCCGATATGATATTTCCTTGACTTCAATTGATTGAAACGCATAGTGCTGAAAGAGTGCCTCATCGTAACCGAGCAATGCAAGTGCAGTTTCGGGCGACTCTTGAAAGATGCTGTATATCAGTTTATCGGTCTTCATCAAAAAAGTGTTTTGACTGAAAGGCGAAGGTTCGGAAAAATTTGAATAGTTTGATTTCCTTGTCGCTCAATTTGATACCAACCGCTTGCCGAAATTTCAACAGTTTGAGACGGACGATAGGACATACTCGCAGTCGGACCAATATACAGCAAGTTTGGGAGCGGCAACTCAATGAGTTCAATCTCATCAACTTTAGGGCGAGTTTGAAAGTTGGATTGGCTTCGGGCAAAAATTCTAATTCCAAACGAGCTCAAAAGTGATGAATACCGTGCTTCTATTTCAAGTAAAAGTGAGCGGTCGTTGAATCGGCTGAGCGGTCGCTCTGAAAAGTCGTTCCAATAAAGTTCAGCGCGCTCATAAAGACGTTGCTCATAGAGCAATTTTAGTGTGATTGCATCACTCAAAAAAAACTGTGTAGAATCTAAAAATGAAAATTGTCGGAACGAAAAACTGCGGGTTTGCGAGCCAATTTCAAAATCATAAACCGTGTAGTTTGCCAAAACCCCAAATTCATTGACGCTCTCAATTTTTTTTGGAACGCGCCAAACTGTCGTCGGCGCAAATCGCAAAATATAATTCTTTGTATTGTTCGCACTGCGCTCGCGGGAGATGAAAACATTGTTTGTTGTTGCAAACGAGGCAGCAAGGCGAAGACCAAAATAAGCGTTGAGCCGAAGACTATCGGAAAGCGTGAGCGCGTAGCTTACTTCATCGCGGTCGTCGGTGTTCATTGTATCAGGCGTATCATAACGAAACCCGCGCATTTGTGCGGAAACGAAAACTGTATGCACAGTGTCGCTCACCGCATTAAACTGCCGCCAAATTGTTGAAAAATAAAGCGTTGCAACTTGAAACGTGTTATTGCGAAATTGTTCGCGTGCTATTGCGACAGGGTTCTCGGAGAGGGCATTTATTGGGCGATAGGTTTCGGACTGTTGCTGAAATAAAATTCCGGCAAATCCTTGAAGCGATGATGACTCGAGTGTAAAACCTGCGTCAGTAACAAGACGAAGTTGTTCAATTTCGTTATCATAAACGGCATTGTTTAAGTCCGAAAACTGCTGACTATTTTCCCGAATAATGACTCGGCGGCGAAGTTCTACTTTTGCTCGTGTTGTAAGATTAGAGAAGGTTTTGTATGAGATGCTATCAATAGTAAAAAAGTTTTGTTCTATTCGACGTTCAATAACGGTTGTCAGAGCTTGTCGTGCAAGCACATTTGAAAAATAATCTCTCCGCTCTTCGCTCAATCCGCTTGAAAGTAATAACTGCGCACGGCTATATCGTTGATTAAGGGAAATAAAAATGCCTTTCTCTTCATTTCGGCGAGGTTCTAAAAACTCTTGCGAGAGCGTAGCACGCGAAGAAAGTTCAAAATTAGAAAATTGATAGTCCAAAAAGTCGCCACGAAGCGTGTATAGAAATCCTGAATTAAACTGGTCTAATTGTCTTTCTCCCTTAAATCCGCCGATTGCCTCAAAATTTGACCAAGACGAGGGTTGTATAGAAAGTCCAACTGCCGCACGATTAGAAACGGCACGATTGCGAAATAAATTACGGTTATCAGAAAGAAAATAATTTGAACCTTCGAAACGAAGTTTTGAGTATGAGTTAAGTGGACGGCGCAGGGTGAAACTAAACTCGTTTTCATCGCGCAAAGCACGCTCACTGAGATTGATGAGAGTAGACTGAAAATTATTATTCGCTGTAACTGTCCAAACGCCGAGTTGATGGGAAGTATAGAAATCAGCCTTCCAAAAATAGGTGTTTAAGAAGCACTCGAACGACGTGTTAGAAAGCGTTTGTGCTTTACAAAAAACAGGCAGAGATAATACAAACAAAGCAAGCCGAAGACCCATCAAGCATTCTATAAGGTCGATTTAGCACAAAGAAAATCGCCACTGAAAAGATAGAGAAAATAGGCAAGTAATAAAATCATCAAGTTTTTTCGGCTTCTAACTCTCGCTTCAAGGCTTCGCGCTCAATTTCAAGGCGGCGAATTTCACGATTGATTTTATCTAACGCTTCGGGAACGCTGTCGATTTCTAAACGCAGTTTTGCAGAAGCTTCGTCAATTAAATCAATGGCTTTATCGGGCAAAAATCGGTCGGAAATATAACGGTTAGAGAGTTCTGCCGCCGCAACGATTGCGCTATCGGTAATTCTAACGCCGTGATGAATTTCATATTTTTCTTTTAAGCCGCGCAAGATAGAAACAGTGTCTTCAACGCTGGGTTCAGCAACGAATACAGTTTGAAAACGGCGTTCCAAAGCGGCATCTTTTTCAATATACTTTCTATACTCATCGAGCGTTGTTGCGCCGATACAGCGAAGTTCGCCGCGTGCAAGTGCAGGCTTCAAGATATTTGCGGCATCAACGGCACCTTCTGCGCCACCTGCGCCAACAAGCGTATGAATTTCATCAATAAATAATACGATTTCGCCATTTGAGTCTTGCACTTCACGCACAACGGCTTTTAGGCGTTCTTCGAATTCGCCTCTAAATTTTGTGCCTGCAATTAACTGCGCAATATCAAGCGCGTGAATTTGCTTTGATTTCAAATTTTCAGGCACATCGCCGCTAATAATACGCTGTGCAATGCCTTCGGCGATAGCCGTTTTACCTACGCCAGGCTCGCCAATCAATACAGGATTATTTTTGGTGCGCCGCGAAAGAATTTGCAAGACACGGCGGATTTCTTCGTCTCGTCCAATCACAGGGTCAAGTTTGCCTTTGCGAGCAAGGTCGTTCAAATCACGGGCGTATTTTTTTAGTGCGTTGTATCGGTCTTCGGCAGTTGGGTCTGTAACACGTTGAGAGCCGCGTATAGAAGCCAATGCTTTAAGCACTCCATCGGTTGTAGCACCCGCATCTTTCAAAATTTTAGAGACGGTCTGTCCTGATTCTAACATTGCAATAAATAAATGCTCCGAACTAATATACTCATCTTTTAACCTTTCGGCTTGTGTGGCGGCAAGGTCAAAAATTTTAGCAAGATTTGGCGAGAGATATTGCCCTGAAACCGATGCGCCTGAAACTTTGGGAAAACGGTCAATCTGACGCTCTAAAATCGTAATTACTCGTTCGGTTTGAAGTCCCAACTTTTCTGAAAGTTGATACGCAATATTATCCTTGTCAGAAAGCATGGCAAGAAGCAAATGTTCAGGTTCAATTTGTTGATGTTGAAGTTTTGCTGCGCGTTCTGCGGCATTTTGAACTGCCTCTTGCGCACGAAGCGTGAATTTATTGGGATTATAGTTCATAACGCTCTCTCTAAAATGGTTCTGTTTGAAATTCTAACTCATTGAGAAACGCATGTGTTTGTGAAGTTAGTTTCCAAAAAGAATCTGGTATCGCACCGACGCAATAATATCGGTTGAACTTGGAATTCTTACGCCGTTTGCTTCTTGTTCGCCCACGATAAAGAAGTTGATGTCTGCCGTTAAGTTTTGTGTTGGCGTGATGTCGTAAATCGTGCTTAAACCGATAAGGGTTCGGCTGAAATCGCCGAAGGTGAGCGAGGTGCGAAGTGTCGGACGAAGCGTGTTGTTCAAGAAGCCGTAGCCGACCCCGGCATCTATCGAGTTAAAGGTTTGTGTTACTAATCGTTCACGTCGGGTTACTTTTCCAAGAGCACGGTTTGTGTCAAGCACAACGCCTGTAACAAATTCACTGCTTTGGTTGGAAATGCCGCCGTTGATGCGCAACGAGCTGGCAAAAGTGAGTGTGCCGTTCAGTGAAATCGTGCGGCTGGAAAACTGTTGAGATGTAACTGACTGCAAATCAAAGGGTGAGACATAGACATTGCCTAACAAAATAGCGTTGTCGCGCGTGGTGTCGAAAGGTGTTTTGAGTATGCTTAAATCGCGATTTTCACTCCGATTTGAAAAAACGGTGCTAAAACCAAGTTGAAGCGTTCTTGATTTTTTGAGATCGAAAGTCTGCTGAACATCAAAGTTGAAAGTATTGGTCACGTTGTTGATTTGCGCGCCCAAAGCACTGCGAGTGCCAGCAAATACAGGCGTTTGAGCATTGAGGCGAATGGTATCGCGATAAGAGGCAGGAACCTGATTGATGTTGCTTTGGCGGCGATATTCTAAACGAATTGAAGGAAGATTAAGACCTGGAAAAATAGATGTGCCGAGTGAGAGTAATTCACGAGATGTAGTTCCATCAAAGGTCTCACCTACCTGTGTTTTAATGTTGCGCTGTTCGTTGAGGTTGTCGTTCAAGCTTTCATATCCGAATGAGAGAAGTAAGCGGCTTTCAAGTAAACGCAGTCGGTCGCTGATGCGAATGCCTGCAATATCGGGCTGATAGAATGCAAGTCCGAAAGAGCGGAAGTTCGCGCCTTGACGCACATATTCAACCTTGAAGAAATTGCCCCAAGAGCCAAAGTTGTTGTTCAAGGTTGCGCCTGCACGCCATGCGGTTGCGCTTCCTAATGGCGTTGGGAAGGCGAGGTTAGGGTTGACGGTAATTAAATTCCGCAATCGCTCATAGCCGCCGGGAAATCGGTCTAAATCCTTTACAAAATTCACGCTGTCTTGCCCCTTTTTGCCTAAAAGTTGCGCCACTTGTCCTGCGCTCAACGAACCACCTGTAATATCGCTGTTAAAGGCTCCAACAGCAATATCGCCATAAAGGTCAACCACATTTGGAACTGGAGCGATTCTTAAACTGCCACCGAATCCGACACTTTCTTCGGGGCGCACGCCGCGTGCATCAAGACGGGTTTCATTCGTTTGGTCTTTGACTTTGAGGTATTGCAGTTCCATGCGAAAGACTTTGCTAAAAAAGCCCCCAACGGCAGTGAAATAATTGCGTCGGAACGCACCTGGACTGGAAATTTTCTTGAAGGTTTTTGTGTCTCTCGTTGAATCAACTAAAACAAACCCTGCAACTTCAGCATCAGCAATAAGTGTATCTGAACCAGGTTGATTGACAAAGATGACGCGTGTTTCGCCAAACTCCGGGGTGATTTCGCGAGCCGCTTCGCCTTGTGTGGTGGCAAAGCGCATACCCGCAAGTTTCACGCTGAACTCATAGCCGCGCACACGCACGCCGTTGGAGAGGTAGAAGTTGTAATCAGGAAAAATATCGCCGACTTGAACATCAAAGTAGTCGGTGTTGACTTTGAAGAGGAAGCGATTAGAGGGCTGACGGCGCGAGTTTTCTTCATTGGTTACATAAATGTTTGTCCCAACACGGAGCCACTCGTTATAGACCATTTCCGCGTTTATATTTCCCCGTGCATAGAAGATGCTGGTATCGCCAACATTTTCTTGTCGCAATTCCACCCAACTTTGCGTGCTGTAAGCCAATTGCGTTTCGCGCTTAGTTTCATCAAGCGTCGTTTTGGGAGCGGCACTGACTCTGAAAAATGTGCTTGTTCTGCCAAGCTCAACGCCACGAGCATCACGAGCGATAAACTCGGCACGAAGCGGACCCGGCTTCGGCGGCTCATCGGGAATGTAGGTCACAAGGTTCTCGCTGAAAATCGCTTTCTTCGTAACATCTTTTCCATCAACGAACAACTGCGATTTTTCTTTGCTGACTTTGTCGCTAATCGTGTAATACGAAAATGCAATGACGACGTCTTCGGGACGTAGGGTTTCTTCTTTTGAAGGCGAAATCACCACAAGGTTCGGGTCTTCGGGAAGCGGACGCACAGTAATGCTGGCAGGTGTTTGAATTGGCGTTAAAAACGGAAAGGTAATTTGTGTGTTATCACGCAACACAGCAACCACATAAAAATCAATCGAAGGTGCAATCACATATTTGGCGGGAATCGTGCCGACGAAATCATTGCCTTGCGGTTGGGCTTCAATGAAGCGATACTCGGAAATCCCGAAGTTTCGGTAGCGAATCACAGCGCGGTCAATCTGCGCCCCCATCGGCGAAGAAATGCGAATTTCCAATGCTCTGCCTTCAACGGCCTCGCCGTATTTTACTTGCAGTTGTCTATCCGCAGGCACTTGTGCCGAAGCCGAAAGTGAAGCCAATAGCAATAGGACCAAAAGTCCGATTGTAAGGCGTGTGATGCGTTTGGATAACGGTGCCATAGAGAACCTCCTCATGTGGTGTTATGGAACAAGTTTTTTGCGATTCAATTTTATTGTGTTTAATCATCGTCATCTCCGCCAGTAAGCATAAACAAGGCTTCGCGCAGTTCTTTGTTAGCGTGCGCTTCGCCGCGCTGTGCGGTTAAGGCAATTCCCGATCGATAGACTTTTTCCGCCTCTTCTATTCTTCCCAATCGTTCATAGACTTTTCCCAAGTGGTAATAAGTCGCAGTGTAATCGGGTGCGTGTTCAAGAAGGTATTCAAATTCTTGAACGGCATCGTCAAGGCGATTTAATTTGACGTAATCCAACGCTAAGGCGTAGCGTGAGAATGCGTCATTTGGGTCTTTCTGCAAGAAACTTTTGAGAATCGTGATGCGTCGCTCTTCGGGTGAAGTGCTCATAACTTATGTTGTTGGAAATGGAGGCCACCCCATCGGTTTGCCGCCAATCAAATGCGCGTGAATGTGAAAGACGGTTTGTCCGCCATCTCGCTTGCAATTAAGATTGATGCGATAGCCTGAACTCGCAATACCAACCATGCGAGCGATGTCTTTTGCCGCAACAATCAATTTGCCAACAAGCAGCGCATCATCAGCTGTTAAATCGTCAAGCGTTTCAATGTGTCGTCTTGGTATAATGAGGATATGAACGGGCGCGACGGGCGCAATGTCATGAAAAGCGAAAATTTGCTCGTCGCTATACACTTTTTTTGACGGAATTTTTTCCGCCGCAATTTTACAGAAAATACAATTCTCGTTGTAAAAATCGCTCATTCCCTTTTGTTTTGGTTAGCACATCGCTTAAATGCGCGTCTAAAAACAAAGATACAGGTTTATTTGCAAAGAAAAAGACCAACGAAAAGTTTGGCGAAGGCAATGTGAACATGTAAATTTACAGCCCATTTAGGGCTTTTAGCTCAGTTGGTTAGAGCGACTGGTTTACACCCAGTAGGTCGGGGGTTCGACTCCCTCAGAGCCCACAAGTCCAGCCAACAATAGTGAGCCGTCTCTCGCGGGACGGCTTTTTTGTTGCTAAAAAATATCGCGATAGTTTGACTGAAAGCAAATTTTTTTGATTATTACGGCAACTTTCCTTTAAGCACATTTCCAATTAACGCCTGCACAGCGAGAAGCCTCTTGAACAACAAAGGAGTTTAATCTCGTTTTGGAGGAATCACCAATGCAATTTCACGATGAAAAATCCGCGTGTGGCGTAGGCTTTCTTGCAAGTCGCAAAAATCTTGCCACAAATGCGCATTTGAAACAAGCCTTGTATGCGCTTCGGTGCGTTGAACATCGCGGCGCATGTGGTGCAGACCGAGTCTCATCAGACGGAGCAGGTATCATGACCGATATTCCCTTCGAGCTTTTCGGCTACGAAAGAGGCACCGTTGCGATTGCCACGCTCTTTATTCCGTTTGATTCCGAAGGGCAACGCATCGCACTCAAACTGCTCACAGAAACCTTCGAATTTTTTGATTTGCGCATCGAAGCCTATCGCGACGTGCCGATGAATTTGAGCGTGCTTGGCACAGAGGCAAGAAAATCTATGCCCGCGATTAAGCACGTCGTTATTCGCCGTCCCGACCACTGCCGCACGGATTCATCGTTCAACCGCATTTTGTATATCGCCAAACAATACACACGCGCACGCGCCGCCGAAAGAGGCATGAGCGAATTTTATTTCCCGTCGCTTTCCACCAACACGATTATCTACAAAGCCCTCACCACTGCCGATAAACTCGACGCGTTTTATCTTGATTTGCAAAATCCAAACTATAAGACACGCTTTGCGCTCTTTCATCGCCGATTCAGCACCAACACGCGCACGTCTTGGGACAAAGCCCAACCGTTTCGCATCATCGCACATAACGGCGAAATCAACACGATTGCAGGCAACCGCACGTGGGCGTTTTCGCGCGAAAAATCGCTTGGCTTGAAAGAAGGCGAACTGCTCACACACCACAACATCAGCGACACAGGCTCACTCAACGAAATGGCAGAAGCCTTGCTCTATCGCAGTTCCATTCCGTTCATTGATGATGTGATGTCAATTCTCATTCCCCCTGCCAATAGCGATAAGCCCTTCTACAAGTTTTGGGGCAGAGCCATGGAGCCGTGGGACGGTCCTGCATTCGTAACCTTTTCCGATGGACAAACCATTGGCGCACGCCTTGATAGAAACGGTTTCCGCCCGTGCCGATGGGCAATGACCGATGAGCATTTTTATCTCTCTTCCGAAGCAGGCTCGTTTAATCTTGATGAAAGCCTTATTCGTGCCAAAGGCACATTGCAAGCAGGCTCCGGCGTGCGCGTGGATTTGGAGACAGGCGAAATTGATTTCCGCGATTCAAGCGAATCGGCAGAATACTTCGACGCAAAGTTTGACCCGCATCTCTTGCCTGTGCTTTCACTTCAAGTAAGCACATACCCAAAAACCCTTGATAAGACAAGCGTTTTCGGCTACACCGAAGAAGACCTCAACAAAATCTTATTGCCAATGATTGAGACAGGCAAAGAGCCTATCGGCTCAATGGGCGATACGGCACGACCTGCGATTTTTTCCGATGAGCCGCGTCCCTTCTTTGATTACTTCTATCAAAATTTCGCACAAGTCACGAACCCGCCTGTCGATTACATTCGCGAAATCACAGTAACCGATTTAAGCATTGAACTTGGCAAGAAGCCGAACATCTTTTCTACCAAAGAACTCATACCGCCACAAGTCGCGATTGAACTTAAAAGTCCTGTGCTATCGCTGGGGCAGATGGCGTTTGTCGAATCGTTCAAGCGTGGCAATCCTGATTCGCCTGATTCACGCATCATCGCCGAAGAATTTGATACAACCTTCAAGCGCGTGGAGGGCGTGGTTGGATTTCGTGCGAAGTTGAACCGACTCCGAAAAGATGTGCTCAACGCAGTCAAGCGCGGCGCAAGCATTATCATTCTTTCCGATAGACATGCCGATTTTGAAAACTTGCCAATTCCAAGCCTGCTTGCGCTTCGTGCAGTGGTCAATACACTGAACGACAATGGCGTGCGACTCGAAGCATCAATTCTTGTGCATACAGGCGAAGTGCGTTCTACACATCACCTTTCTGCTTTGATTGGATTTGGCGCAACGGCAGTCTGCCCCTATCTCGCACTTGAAGTGGCGCGTTACGGCAAACTCCAACAATTAGACTCACTTTCTCCCGACAAACGCGAATCAAATCTTATCAAAGCCTTTGAGCAAGGATTGCTGAAAGTGATGAGCAAGATGGGCATTTCGGTTGTGAAGTCGTATCAAAGTGCGCGGCTCTTTTCTGCGCTGGGCATTGGGAAGAAATTGGCAGAAGAATTTTTCCGCGACCTTTATTCGCCCATTGGCGGAATTGAACTCGAACATTTGGTTGAGAATTTGCTCCGTCAAGCCGATGTGTTTGAGCGTGCGCAAAAGCCAATTCACACCTACCAATACAAAGAGCATAACAGCGGCTTGCACGGCGAAAAACATTCCATGACAAACTCGCGCTCTAAACTCATTCACAAACTTGTGCGCGAAACGCACACGCCACTTTCATCAATCAATCTCTACGATGAATACTTGCGATTGGGCGAAGAAGCTGAGCCAATCAGCATTCGGCATCTCTTTGAGTTCAAAGCGGCTCCGAATCCCTTGCCCATAGAGGCTGTGCAACCGAAGTCAGAAATTTTGAAGACCTTTGGTTCAGGTGCGATGAGTTTCGGCGCAATTAGTGCAGAGGCGCAACGCGATATTTTCTTGGCGATGAAAGAAATTGGCGGTCGCTCCAATTCAGGCGAGGGCGGTGAGAATCCGTATTACTTCACCGATGGCATTACCGCATACGCAAAGCAAGTGGCATCGGCGCGTTTTGGCGTTACCGCAGAGTATCTCATCACAGGCAAAGAAATTCAAATCAAAATTTCACAAGGCGCAAAGCCGGGCGAGGGCGGACAGTTGATGGCAGTCAAAGTCAATGAAGACATTGCACGCGCACGTCACTCGCTCACAGGCATCGACCTGATTTCGCCACCACCAATGCACGACATTTACAGCATTGAAGATTTGAAGGAACTCATCTACGAACTGCGCCAAACGAATCCTGATGCGAAAATCAATGTGAAGTTAGTTTCAGGGGCGGGGGTTGGCACGATTGCCGTTGGCGTTGCCAAAGCCGGCGCAGACATCATTCACATTTCAGGCGGCGATGGCGGCACTGGCGCGGCGGCTCTTTCTTCAATGAAACACGCAGGTTTGCAGTGGGAAGTCGGTCTGCTCGAAGCACACATCGCCTTGCTTCAAAACAACTTGCGACAATGCGTGACGCTCCGCGTCGATGGCGGACTTTCAACAGGCAAAGACATCGTCATGGCGGCAATACTTGGCGCAGAAGAATTCGAGTTCGGGAAACTCTTGCTTATTGCCGAAGGGTGCGTAATGGCAAGAATTTGTGAGAAGAACACTTGTCCAACAGGCATTGCAACGCACGACCCGAAATTCAAAGCCAAATACAAAGGACATAAAGACCACATTGTCGC
>Ga0308408_1000907_pt1 | contig 15349 bp, 17 predicted proteins | sample HotsprSampleMSe3_FD_203466 | JGI IMG/M metagenome (GOLD analysis project Ga0308408, IMG submission 203466) | Hot spring phototrophic mat microbial communities from Mushroom Spring, Yellowstone National Park, Wyoming, United States - 20060912_MSe3 ... | reverse complement strand
CCGGGCGTGCCAGGCGTGCCTGAGCCGGTCGAGGGCGGCGCGTTGCTCGGGCTCGAGCCGCTCGCGCAGGAAGGAAAGCGCGGGGCTCGGCGGGGTCTCGCTCGTGGCGTAGAGGGCGGCCCGCGCCTCGACGCGTTCGGCGAGGGTGCGGGCGAGCTCGTGGGCGGGGTCGGCGGTGGGGGCGGCGGGCATGGCGGCTCCGCGGCAGGTGGACCTCGCCCGCGACCATAATCCTAGGACCATCATCCGTCAACCGCCGACCCGGCTCCGGACAGGGCGGCCCTCCCGGCTTGGCGAGGGCACGGCGACCCGCTAGCCGGGCGCGGAGGGAGGCGGACGGTGCGGTTCTCCTGGTCGAACCTGGTCCGGCAGGGGCTTTCGGGTCACGGGGGGTGGCCCGAGCAGTGGCGCAAGGCGGAGCCCGCCCGCAGCTACGACGCGGTCGTCGTGCGCGGCGGCGGGCACGGGCTCGCGACCGCCTACTACCTCGCCCGCCGGCACGAGATCCGGCGCGTGGCGGTGCTCGAGAAGGGGCGGATCGGGCTCGGCAACACCGGCCGCAACACGACGATCTGCCGATCCAACTATCTGCGGCCCGAGAGTATCGCGCTCTACGACCACGCGCTCCGGCTCTGGGAAACGCTCTCGGCCGAGCTCGACTACAACGTGATGTTCAGCCCGCGCGGCGTGCTCATGCTCGCCCACACCCGGCACGAGGCCGAGGTGCTCGAGCGGCACGTCCACGCCGACCGCCTCGCCGGAGTGGACAACGAATGGCTCTCGCCGCGGGAGGCCAAGGCCTTTTGCCCGCCACTCGAGATCCGCTCGCTGCGCTTTCCGGTGCTGGGCGCGGCCTTGCAGCGGCGCGGCGGGACGGCCCGCCACGATGCGGTCGCCTGGGCCTACGCGCGGGCCGCCTCGGCGCTCGGCGTCGACATCTGCGAGGGTTGCGAGGTGACCGGGATCCGGGTCGCGGCCGGCCGACTCGTAGGCCTCGAGACGAGCAAGGGGTCGATCGCCACCGAGACCGCGGCACTCGTGGCCGCCGGGCACAGCTCGGTGCTCGCGGCGATGGCCGGGATCGCCTTGCCGATCGTGAGCTACCCCTTGCAGGCGCTCGTCTCCGAACCCTTGAAGCCGTGCTTTCCCTGTGTCGCCATGTCCGGCACGATCCACGCCTATGTGAGCCAGTCGGACAAGGGCGAGCTCGTGATCGGCGCCGGGACCGACCGCTACCCCTCCTACGGCCAGAAGGGCTCGCCCCCGGTGATCCGAGACGCGCTCGAGGCGATCTGCGAGCTCTTCCCGATCTTCCGCCGGGTGCGGCTGCTCCGCCAATGGGCCGGGATCGTCGACGTCACCCCGGACCGCTCGCCGATCCTGGGCGAGAGCCCGATCCGCGGCCTCTGGCTCAATTGCGGCTGGGGCACGGGCGGTTTCAAGGCGACCCCGGGCTCGGGCCATCTCATGGCCTGGTCGCTCGCGCACGGGAAGCCGCACCCGATCCTCGCTCCCTTCGGGCTCGAGCGCTTCGCGACCGGTCGGCTGGTCGACGAGGCGGCAGCCGCGGCGGTCGAGCATTGAGGCCGGGCGCCTTCGGGCTCCTCCTGCTCGCCCGGGCGGCCGACCCGGCGGGCGAGCTCGAGGCGCTGCTCGCCCGCGGGCTCGTGCCGGTCGAGCGGCGCGAGGTGGTCAACCTCTATGCCGGGATCCGCCGCGAGGAGCTGCTGCTCGAGGGCGGGGGCGAGCGCTGGCGCTGCCTGCGCTGGGGCGACGGCACGAGCCGTTGTGCCCGCGCGGCCGGGCCCGGGAGCTGAGCGATGCTCGTGATCCCCTGCCCCTTTTGCGGGCCGCGCGAGGAGGTCGAGTTCGCCTGCGGCGGCGAAGCCGGGTCGCCCCGGCCGGCCGACCCCGGAGCCCTCGACGATGCCGCCTGGACCGCCTGGCTCTGGGGTCGGGTGAACCGCAAGGGGCCGCAGGTCGAGACTTGGTGGCACCAGGCGGGCTGCGGCCGCTGGTTCCTCGTGGCGCGCGACAGCCGCGACGATCGGGTGCTGGCCACCTGGCCGATCGGCGCCCCCGCACCGGCGGGCCTCGGGCTCGAGGAGCCGGACCCGTGAGGCAGCCCTTCCGGCTCGCGACGGGCGGGCGGATCGACCGCAGCCGGCCGATCGAAGTTCGCCTCGACGGCGAGCGGCTTTCGGGCTTTCCCGGCGACACGCTGGCTTCGGCGATCCTCGCGCGCGGCATCCGGCTCGTCGGGCGGAGCTTCAAGCGGCACCGGCCGCGCGGGATCCTCACGGCCGGGCCCGAGGAGCCGAACGCCCTCCTCCGGGTCGAGCGCGGGCCCGGGCGGGTCGACCCCAACTCTCGGGCGACGCTCGTCGAGCTCGTCCCGGGCCTTTCCGCCGCGACCCAGAACGCTTGGCCGTCGCTGCGCCACGATCTCGCGGGCCTTTTCGACCGCGCCGCTTCGTTCCTGCCGGCCGGGTTCTATTACAAGACCTTCTTCCGGCCGGCGGGGGCCTGGGAGCGGCTCTTCGAACCCGCGATCCGCCGCCTCGCCGGGCTCGGCCGGGCCCCCGAGACGGCCGACCCGGACCGCTATCTCCACCGCCACGTCCATTGCGACCTCTTGGTCGTGGGCGGCGGGCCGGCGGGTCTGCGGGCGGCAGGCCTCGCGGCCCGCGCCGGGGCGCGGGTGATCCTCGCCGACGAGCGGCCGGCGCCGGGCGGCGGGCTGCTCGACACGGGCACCGCGGGGCCGCGGATCGAGGGCCTTCTCGCCGCAGCTTGGCTCGAGCGCCTCCCGGGCGAGCTCGAGGGCGCGGGCGAGCTCGTGCAGCTGTCGCGGACCGCGGTCGAGGCGCTCCACCCGAGCGGCCACGCGCTCCTCCTCGAGCGGGTCACGGACCACCTCCAGGAGCCCGACCCGCGGCTGCCGCGCGAGCGGCTCTGGCAGGTCCGGCCGCGGGCGGTGCTGCTCGCCACGGGGCGGATCGAGCGGCCGCTCCTCTTCCCCGACAACGACCGCCCGGGGATCCTCCTGGCCGGGGCGGCGCGCGCCTTCCTCGCGGGCCAGGCGGTGCTCGTGGGTCGCGATGTGGTCGTGGCGGCGTTCGACGATTCCGGCTACGCCGCGGCGCTCGAACTCGCCGCAGCCGGTGCGCGGGTGCACGCGATCGTCGATCCGCGCGGCGCGCCGGGCCCGCTCGCCTCGGCCGCCGAGGCGGCAGGCCTTCGGCTCCTCGCCGGCTGGGCGCCGGTCGGCAGCGAGGGCGGGCCGGGGCTGCGCGCGGTGCGGCTCGCCCCGCTCGATCGCACGGGCCGGCCGGACGGTCGGGGCGAGCGGACGGTGCCCTGCGACGCGCTGCTCGTGGCCGGCGGCTGGACCCCCGCCGTCCAGCTCTGGGCGCAGGCCGGTGGTGGCCTCGCTTGGGACGCCGCGGCGGCCGCCTTCCTGCCGACCCGCGGGCCGAGCTGGCTGCGGATCGCCGGGGCCGCGGCCGGCGCGCGCACCCTCGCCGAAGCACTCGCCCAGGCCGATCGGGCGACGGCCGAGCTCTTGGCCGGGCTCGGGCTCGCACCGCCACCCGCCGAGCCCTTGCCGGCGATCGAGGAGCCCGTTCCGGCCCCCTCCACACCACCCTGGGCGCTGCCCGAGACCTGGCGGCGCGATCCGAAGGCGACCTTCGTCGACTCCAGAACGACGTCACCGTGGCCGACCTCGAGCTCGCGGTGCGCGAGGGGTTCGCCGCGGCCGAGCACGCCAAGCGCTGGACCACGGCCGGGATGGCGACCGACCAGGGCAAGACCTCGGCACCCTCCACCCTCGCGCTCCTCGCGGAGGCGGCCGGCCGGCCGATCGACGCGCTGGCACCCACGACCATGCGGCCGCCTTGGACGCCCGTGAGCTTCGGCGCCCTCGCCGGGGTGCACCGCGGCGATCTCTTCCGGCCGATCCGCACGACCCCGCTGCACGCCTGGGCGGCGGCGCGAGGTGCGGTCTTCGAGGATGTCGGCAATTGGAAGCGGCCGACCGCCTTCCCCCGGCCGGGCGAACGCCTCGAGGCGGCGGCGGCGCGCGAGGCCCGGGCGGTGCGGACGAGCGTGGGCCTGGCCGATGCCAGCACGCTCGGCGCCTTCGACGTGCAGGGGCCGGATGCCGCCACCTTCCTCGACCGGATCTGGACGATCGACGTGGCGGGCCTGCCGGTCGGCCGCTGCCGCTACGGGCTCGTTCTGAAGGACGACGGTACGGTGCTCGACGACGGCGTGGTCTGCCGGCTCGCGCCGAACCGGTTCCTGCTCTCGACCACGACCGGCGGGGCGGCCCGGCTCCACGCCTGGCTCGAGCGCTGGGCGCAGACCGAGTGGCCGAACTTGCGGGTCTGGATCACGCCCCTGGCCGAGGGCCGGGCGGTGATCGCGGTGCAGGGCCCGAGGTCGCGGCTGCTGCTGCGCCGGGCCGCGAGCGGCGTCGACCTCTCCCCCGAGGCCTTCCCGCACATGGCCTGGCGGGACGGGGAGATCGCCGGTGTGGCGGCGCGGATCTTGCGCGTGAGCTTCACGGGCGAGACCGGCTTCGAGCTGCAGGTGCCCGCGAGCCGGGCGGAAGAGGTGATCGACACGCTCCTGCGGCTCGGGCCCGACCTCGAGCCCACGCCCTACGGCCTCGAGGCGATGCATCTCCTGCGCCTCGAGAAGGGCTACATCCTCGTGGGCCACGAGACCGACGGCACGGTCACCCCGCGCGATCTCGGGCTCGAGCGGCTCCTCGCTCCGGGGAAGGACTTCCTCGGCAAGCGCTCGCTCGATCTCGCCGAGCACCGGCGGCCCGACCGGCCGCGCCTCGTGGGCCTCCTCCCCCTCGATCCGACGGCCCTACCGGCCGTGGGCGGCCAGCTCGTCGAGCGCGCCGAGCCGGGTGCGCCGTCGCTTGGCCGGGTGAGCTCGGCCGGCCGTTCGCCGACCCTCGGCCGGACGATCGCGCTCGGTCTCGTGCGCGGCGACCGGGCACGACCCGGGGAGCGGCTCACCGTCTTCGCGGCCGACCGGCCGCCGGTCGAGGTCGAGCTCCGTGCCCCCTGCTTCCTCGACCCCGAGGGAGCGCGGCTGCGTGGCTAGGATCACCGCCCTCGCCCGGCTCGACCCGGCGGCCCTCGCCTCGGCCGGCCCCGACCCGCTCGTCCTCCGCGAGGTGCCGTTCACGGCCCGCCTCCTGCTGCGCGGCGACGCGGCGCTGCTCGCGCTCGCGCTCGAAACGGTGGGGCTCGGCCCGGCCGAGCGGGTCGGCGCGGTCGCGCGGGTGGGCGAGCGCCGGGCGCTCCGGCTCGGCCCCGACCGGCTCGTCCTGCTCGACCGCCCGGGCGAGGAGGTGGGGCTCGAAGCCCGCCTCGCCCCCTTGGTCGGCGAGCGCGGCGGGGCGGTCGCGGACCTCACCGAAGCGATGACCACGCTCGCCCTCGACGGCCCCGAGCCCGCGGTCCGCGCCACCATGGCCGAGGGCTGCCCGCTCGACCTGCACGCGCGCGCCTTCCCGCCCGGTCGCTGCGCCGCCTCGCTCTACGGCAAAGTCCCGGTCTGGCTCAAGGCGGTCGAGGCGCGGGCCGGGCGGCTTCGGGTCGAGCTGCAGGTCGACCGCTCGCTCGCGGTGCACCTGGCCCGGCACCTGGCGCTCGCCGGCCGGGAATTCGGGTTCCGCTTCGAAAGCTGAGCGCGGGCCGTCGGTCGGCGCGGCAAAGTTGCACGGTTGCATCAGCTCGGGCGTCGTTTCACCTTAACGTTGCGCCCGGTTTCGGCTTATCGTCTCGAGCGTGAGGATCGCCAGCCGAGGGGGCGAACATGGGCGAGCCGAGAGCCGATCCGCAGCGCGCGTTCAGGGCCGGGCTCGGCGCACCCGAGGTGGCAGGCTGCGCGGCGGGCCCGGGCCTCGCCGAGGGGACGGCACCGTGGGGCCTCGGGCCGAACGAGGCCTTGGTGCTCGCGATGCAGCGCCTGCCGGGGCTCGTCGAGCCCAAGGCGGCGTTCGAGACCGGGCGGGCCCTTCGGATCATCGCGCGCCTCTTGGACGCGGCCGGCGCGCCGGTGCGCGTCGGCGAGCAGTTCCGCGACAATCTCGTGGCCGCGGTGATCGCGCACGCGGCCCGCCGCGGGGCGCGGCCGTGGAACGCCGAGGACACGGTCGCGATGTTCGTCGAGCTCTACCGGCGCGGGCTCGAGGTGGAGGCGGGCGACCCCGCGCGGATCGAGGCTACCTTGCTGCGCTGGGCGCGCCAGGAGCTGCGGCCCCTGCCCGGCTCGCGCGAGGTGCGCCAGCCCGAGCCGCTGCGGCTGCTCGAGCTCGCGGCCTGACCGGCCCGGAGCGGCCGTCCGCGAGCGGGCGCGCGACGCTCCGCCCCCTGGGATGCCCTCAGAAGCGGGCGAGGGCCTCGCGCAGGGCGGTGCTGCCGGTGTTGGTGACGCTGCGCTCCTTCAAAATCGCCGCCGCCGTCACTTTTTGCCCGTAATAGCGCTCGTTCCAGTCGCTCTTGATCAGGATCGCGGTGCCCTCGACCGAAAGACCGCCGTAGAGTCCCTTGCCGCGGCTGAAGACGTAGAGGTCCTCGCCGAACTGGACGGTCGTGGCCGCCCCGACCCCGGCGCCGACCGGCCCCGCGGCGACGCTCGCATCGGTTCCGATCTTGAAATTCGAGCTCAAGATCTTGTCGAGCGCGCCCTGGTTCATGACGGTGATCACGACATCCGAGGCCTTGCCGCCGAACTGCAGGCCGATCGAGCCGCCGTAGAGGTCGAGGAAGACCGGATCGCTCCACGCGCCGGTTCGGATGTCGCGGGCCAAGAGAACGCCCTGGCCGTATTCGGCGCCCAAGAAAAAGCCGCCCTTCAACAGATCGGGCACGACGATCACGGCGTAAGCGTTCTGCACGTAGACCCGCATCCGTTGGAAGTTCGGGTCGGCCAGGAACTCTTCGACCACGATCCGCGCCCGGTCGACGAGCCGCTGCTGCTCGCCCTCGGCACGGGACGGTGCCGCGGCCAGCACGCCGAGTGCCGCGGCCAGGAGCAGGCGACGTCGGGAGGGCGCGGGCACGGCGGGGGTCCTTCCTCTCGTCCGACGCGGCGGGCAGAACCGCGCCGGCAGCACGCTCGGTCGAACGGCGAGCCTAGGCGATCGCCCGGGGCGGTCAAGCCGAGCCGCGCCGCGGATCGGTCTCGCGCGGGTCGGCGAAGCGGCGCGGCCTGAGCCCGTTGTGGAACCAGGCGACGAAGCTCACCATGTCGAACACCGGGAGGCCCGTCCGCTCGGCGATCGCCCGGGCATAGGGGCACATGTTGGTGCATTCGAGGAGGATCGCCCCGACCTCGGGGTGGAGCGCGAGGAGCCGCTCGGCGGCTTCGATCAGATCGGCCTCGGCCGCCACCGGGTCGAGTTCGGGCAGATCGCCCAGGATCACGCGGGTGAACTCGCGCCCGCCCTCGGTCCCCATGACCGGGGTGCCGTCGGGCACCGCGGCCGCGCGCAGATGCTCGGGCGTGAGGCTCTCGGCCGAGACGGTGAGGATCCCGACCTTGCGGCCGGGCGGGAGGAGCGCCTGGATCGCCCCGGCCTGCAGGAGCGAGGAGGTTGCGACCGGTACGCCGACCGCGGCTGCGAGCTCGCGCTGGAAGAGGGAAAGAAAGCCGCAATTCGTCGTGATCCCGTCGCAGCCCATCGCGACCAGCTCGCGGGCGGCCTCGACGAAGGCCGGCAAGAGCCCCTCGGCGCGCCGACGGACCACCCGGTCGGGCGAGGCACCGCGCACGACCCGGTAATGGACCGGGAAGGGCCAGGTGAGAGCGTTTCCCATGTCGCCCGGAATGCGCGGGAAGCGCGCCTCGAGCATGAGGATGCCGACCGCCGCGCCGTAAACCGCGCGGCCACCGCCGACCTTGGCCGAGCTCGACCCCATCGTTTCCTCGCCGTTACCGATCCGGTTCCGATTCGCGACCTGGGACTTCGCCTCGCCGGTCCCCAACTGCTCGGCGCAGCGATCGAAGGAGAGCAGCATGGCGACCAAGGTCTTGGTCCTCTATTACAGCAGCTACGGCCACGTCGAGACCATGGCATACGCGGTGGCGGAAGGTGCCGCCGCGGTCGAGGGCGTAGAGGTCACGGTCAAGCGGGTGCCGGAGACGGTGCCCGAAGAGATCGCCCGCCAGTTCCACTTCAAGCTCGACCAGAAGGCGCCGGTCGCGAGCCCGCAAGAGCTCGCCGAGTACGACGCGATCCTGGTCGGCTGCCCGACCCGCTACGGCGGCATGGCTTCGCAGATGCGGGCTTTTTGGGACCAGACCGGGAGCCTCTGGGCCAAGGGGGCCCTGATCGGCAAGGTCGCCTCGATGTTCACCTCGAGCGCCACCCAGCACGGCGGCAACGAGACGACGATCGTCACCGCCCTGCCGCTCTTCCTCCACCACGGAATGGTCTACGTGGGTCTGCCCTACTCTTGCGCCGAGCAGATGACGCTCGACGAGATCGCGGGCGGCAGCCCCTACGGTGCGACGACCATCGCGGGCGGCCAGGGCCAGCGCCAGCCCTCCGAGAAGGAGCTCGCGATGGCCCGCTTCCAGGGCCGCCACGTGGCCGAGATCGCCAAGAAACTGAAAGCTTGACGTACCCGGGAGCCGGTGGCCGAACCGGCTCCCCTCGCCTCCCCGCCCAGGCTATGGCAAACTGCCGCACGCGGCGGTCACGGGCCCGCCGCGCGGGCGGGAACGCATGGTCGGGGCAGAGCTGGAGCCGACGCGGATCGGGATCGCCGGCACGGGTTTCGTCGCCCGCCATCTGGCCCTCGAGCTCGCCCATCGGCCCGACTGGCGCCTTTCCGCGGTGCTCACCCGCAGGCCGCGCGGCACGGTCGTGGGCTTTCCCGACGAGGTTGTGGTCGACTCGATCGATGCGTTGATCGAGCGCGCCGAGATCCTGGTCGAGTGTACGGGCAACGTGCTGCGCGGCACCGAGCTCGTCGAACGGGCGCTCGCCGCGGGCCGCCCGGTCGTCACCTACGCGGCCGAGCTGCACGTGACGACCGGCTCGGCCTTCGCGGGCTGTGGGCTTTTGACCGAGGCCGAGGGTGATCAGCCGGGCTCGCTCGCGGCCTTGGCGGAAGAGGCCCGGTCGATGGGCTTCGAGCCGCTCGTCTACGGCAACCTCAAGGGCTTCCTCGACCGCGACCCGAGCCCCGGTTCGATGCAGTACTGGGCCGAGCGGCAAGGTCTCTCCTTGCCGATGGTCACGGCCTTCACCGACGGCACCAAACTGCAGGTCGAGCAATGCCTCGTGGGCAACGGGCTCGGTGCCGACATCGCCTGCGAGGAGCTCTCGGGCCCGGCCGAAGACGACCTCGCCCGTGGCGCCCGCATCCTCGCCGAGACGGCCGAACGATTGGGGCGGCCGATCACCGATTATCTCTTGGGCCGAGGATTCCCGCACGGAGTGTTCCTGGTCGCCCGGCACCGCGAGGAGCAGCGGGCGGCGCTCCGCTATCTCAAGATGGGCGACGGGCCCTTCTACACGCTCGTGAAGCCGCAGGTCCTGGTCCATCTCGAAGCCTTCAAGACGCTCGAGCGGATCAGGAGCGGCAAGGGTCCACTCCTCGACAACTCGCCCCGCCCGAGGCTTTCGGTCGCGGCCGTAGCGAAGCGCCGACTCGAGCCCGGAACGCGGATCGCCAACGGGATCGGCAGCTTCGATCTGCGCGGGATCTGCGTGCGGATCGCCGAGCGGCCGGACCATCTGCCGATCGGCCTCTGCCGCGATCTGGTGATCCGCCGTCGCGTCGAGCGGGGCGAGGTGCTGCGCTTCGAGGACGTCGAGCTGCCGCCCTCCCGCGCGCTCGAGCTTTGGGGCGAAATTCGGGCGGGGGCGCTCGCCGCAGCAGGTCGGGAGGGGGTGCCGTGCAGGTGATCCCGACCGCGATCCCCGAGGTGAAGCTCGTCCGGCCCCGAAGCTTCGGCGACGCGCGCGGCTCGTTCTCGGAGATCTGGAACCGCGAGCGGTTCGCCCGGGCCGGGCTCGCCCTCGACTTCGTCCAGGACAATCTCGCCCACTCCGCCGCGGCGGGCACCTTGCGCGGGCTCCATTTCCAGCGCCCGCCCGCGGCCCAGAGCAAGCTCGTGCGGGTCCTGCGCGGGAAAATCTTCGACGTGGCGGTCGATCTGCGGCCGGGCTCGGCGAGCTACCGGCAGCACGTGGCGGTCGAGCTTTCGGCCGAGGACGGGGCCTGGCTTCTGGTCCCGAAAGGCTTCGCCCACGGCTATTTGACGCTCGAGCCCGAGACCCTCGTGCTCTACAAGGTCGACGCATTCTACGAGCCGCGCCTCGATGCCGGGATCGCCTTCGACGACCCCGACCTCGCGATCCCCTGGCCCTTGCCGCCCGAGGGGCCGATCCTCTCGGCAAAGGACCGGGCCCTGCCGCGCCTCGCGGCCCTCGCCCCGCAACCCTTCGCCGGCTGGGGGGAGGTGTCGTGAGGCTCTTGGTCACCGGCGGCTGCGGCTTCATCGGCTCGGCCGTGGTCCGCCGAGTGCTGCGCACGACCGACTGGTCGGTCGTCGTCCTCGACAAGCTCACTTATGCGGCCGAACCCAGGGCCCTCGAGGAGACCGCCGCCGATCCGCGCTACCGGCTCGTGGTGGGCGACGTGACCGATGCCGAACTCTTGGCGCGCCTCTTCGCCGAGTACCGGCCGGATGCGGTCCTCCACTTGGCCGCCGAAAGCCACGTCGACCGGTCGATCGACGGGCCCGAGGCGTTCCTTTCGACCAACGTGGTCGGCACCTTCCGCCTGCTCGAGGCGGCCCTCGCCCATTGGCGGATGCTGAGCGAGCCCGAACGGTCGCGCTTCCGCTTCCATCACGTCTCGACCGACGAGGTGTTCGGCGCGCTCGCACCCGAGGATGCCCCGTTCCGCGAGACGAGCCCTTACGATCCGCGCTCGCCCTATGCCGCGAGCAAGGCCGCGGCCGACCATCTCGTGCGTGCCTGGTGGCACACCTACGGATTGCCCGTGCTGATCTCCAACGCCTCGAACAATTACGGACCGTGGCAGTTCCCGGAGAAGCTGATCCCGCTCGCCCTCACGAAGGCGCTCGCGGGCGAGCCGATCCCGGTCTACGGGCGGGGCGAGCAGGTCCGCGATTGGCTCCACGTCGACGACCACGCGGCAGCCCTTCTCGCGATCCTCGGCCGCGGCCGGGTCGGCCGGACCTACCTCGTGGGCGCGCGGGCCGAGCGGACCAACCTCGACCTCGTGCGCACGCTCTGCGCGATCCTCGACGAGCTCGTGCCCAATTCGCCGCACCGGCCGCATGCGCGGTTGATCCGCTTCGTGGCCGACCGGCCGGGCCACGATCGCCGCTACGCGATCGATCCCGCGAGGCTCGAAGTCGAGCTCGGCTGGCGGCCGGCCCGCAGTCTCGAGGAGGGCCTGCGCGCCACCGTCGCCTGGTACCTCGCGCACCGCGATTGGCTCGCCGAGATGCGCGCGCGCTACGACGGGCGCCGGCTCGGCCTCGGCGGGGCGCCGACCGCCGGAGCCGAGGCCGCAGCGGCCGGGACCGGGAGAACCGAGCCCGAGGGGACCGAGCGATGAGCCTGCGCTGGAAGGGGATCCTGTTGGCCGGTGGCAGCGGCACGCGGCTCTATCCGGTGACCAGGGCCGTGTGCAAGCAGCTCCTGCCGGTCTACGACAAGCCGCTCGTCTATTATCCCTCGAGCACGCTCATGCTCGCCGGGATCCGCGAGATCTTGGTGATCACCACGCCCGAAGACCGCGGGCAGTTCGAGCGGCTCTTGGGCGACGGCTCGCAATGGGGGCTCACCCTCTCTTACGCCGTCCAGCCGAAGCCCGAGGGGCTCGCGCAAGCGCTCCTCATCGGCGAGCGGTTCCTCGACGGTGCCCACTGTTGCCTGATCCTCGGCGACAATATTTTTTTCGGGCATTATTTGCGCGTCGTCCTCGCGCTGGCGGTCAAGCGCACGGTGGGTGCGACCGTCTTCGGCTACCGGGTGGCCGATCCGGAGCGCTACGGGGTCGTCGTCCTCGATGCCGAGGGCCGGCCGCTCGCGATCGAGGAGAAGCCGGCCCGGCCACGCTCCAACTACGCCGTGACCGGGCTCTACTTCTACGACCCGCGAGCACCCGCGATCGCCCGGACGCTACGGCCCTCGCAAAGAGGCGAGCTCGAGATCACCGACCTCAACCGGGCCTATCTCGAGGCCGGGACCTTGACGGTCGAACGGCTCGGCCGCGGCTACGCCTGGTTCGACGCCGGCACCCACGACAGCCTCTTGCAGGCGAGCGAGTTCGTCCGCACCCTCCAAGAGCGGCAGGGGTTCCAGATCGCCTGCCCGGAGGAGATCGCCTTCCTCCAGGGCTGGATCGACGCCGCGCAAGTCGAAAAGCTGGCGGCACCGCTCGCCAAGACCGCCTACGGCCGCTACCTCTTGGCGCTGATCACCGACCGGGAACCCTGGCGGGCCGGCGACATCTCGCCCTACCTCGAGGTCGATCGGCGCGCCGGCGGCTGAGCGGGGCGACTCAGGCGCCCGCGCGACCCTCGAGCCAGCGACGGTAGGCCTCGAAGGCGAGGCCGCCCGTGAGCAGCGCGGCGGTCCGCTCGCCCAAGAGCGCGCCGAACTTGAAGCCGTGCCCGGAACAGGCGCTCACCACCACCGCCCGGCCGACCCGTTCGGCCGCGAAGCGCTCGTCCTCGGTCACCGTGTAGAAGCAGGTGCGCGCTTCGAGGACCGCGTAGCGCTCGATTCCGGCGAGGGTGTGGCGGGCGAGCGAGAGGATCGCTTCGATCTCCTCCTGCCGCGGCGTACGGTCGGCGTCGGGATCGCCGCCCTTGCTGAACTTGTGGTCGCCGAGCTTGGCCGCCACCCCCGCCACCGCCGGGAGCGCATAGAACAAGAGGCCGGTGCGGGAATCCTTGTGGGTGAGGACGGGCCCGTCGCGCCAGGCCGCTTCGAACTCCGCCGGAGGAGCAACGTAGACGACCGTTTGCCGCGAGGGCTGGAGGCGATCCGCGAGACCGGGGAAGAGCCGGGTCGTCCAGGCGCCGGCCGCGATCAGGAGCGCGTCGCCCTCGACGATCCGACCGTCGGAAAGGCGCACGGCGGGCCGATCGGGCAAGAGCTCGGCGACCGGCGTGTGGTCGTGGAGTTCGACGTTCCGGGCGCGCAGCCACCGCGCGAGGTCGGTGCAGATCCGATCGGCCAAGAGCGCGCCGGCCTTCGGCACGAACCAGGCGGCGTGCTCGGCCGGGATACGGACGTGCGGGAAGCGCCGGGCGAGCGCCGGGAGGTCGAGCGGCTCGTAGGCGAGGCCCAGCCGGTCGAGCGAGGCGAGCGAGTCCCGGATCCAAGGCTCGTCGGGCGGGCCCAGGGCGAGCTGCCCGGTCTCGACCAGATGGCGACCGCCGAGATCGGCCCAGAGCCGCTCCCAGGCCGCGAAAGCCTCGAGGGCCATGGCCGCGTAACCGTGTTCGGCGCCGTAGGTGACGCGGATCGCCCGGTGACGATCGAAAGAGGAGGCGCGCGGCTCGGGGATCGGTCCCCGGTCGAACAGGACCGGCTCGTGGCCGGCCCGCACGAGCGCCCAAGCCGTGGCAAGGCCCAGGATCCCGGCCCCGACGACGAGGACGCGCGAGGTCACGCTCGAGCCGCCCGTGCCGCACCGCGGGACACTCAGGCGGCCCTCGCGAGGACGCGCGCGCCGTTCTCGGCGTGCCGCGGCTCGACGCGAGCCGCAGCTTCGGTATCGAGCCGCTCCCGCTCCCGCGCTTCGAGGGCAGCCAGCCGTCGCCGGGCGAGCCGACCCTCGCGGCGGGCGCGCCAGCCGCCGATCCACACCGCGATCCCGCCCAAAAGCGCGCCGCCCAAGAGGCCCGCGAGGAACAGGCCGTAAGCCGGCACGCTCGTCTTCTGCGGCAAGAACAGAAGATCGACCTCGATCGGCCCGCGGTTGGCGAGCGCGAACATGGTCACGAGCACGACGCCCAGAATTCCGAGGAGCGTGCGGACGAGCTTCAACATCGGCTCCGGATCTCCGCTTCGGGGTCGACCCCGCGCCGGCCGGAACGCCGCCCGCTCAGGCGCCGTTCAGCCGCTCGCGCAATTCCTTGCCGGTCTTGAAGTAGGGGGTGAGCTTGGCCGGCACCGCGACCTCGCGACCGGTGCGCGGGTTGCGGCCGACGCGGGCCTCGCGGGTGCGCACCGAAAAGGCGCCGAAGCCCCTGAGCTCGACGCGGTCCCGTCGCTCGAGGGCCGCCGCGATCTGTTCGAAGACCGTCGAGACGATCCGCTCGACGTCGCGCTGGAGGAGGTGCGGGTTGGCGGCGGCCAAGCGCTTGACGAGCTCGGATTTGGTCATCGCGCGTTCCCCTGCCACCGCCGGCGCGGGGACCTTCGAGGCGGCAGTCGGTGACAATCTTTCCATGAAACGGTGCCAGAGCCGGTTCGCCGGCGTCAAGACGCGCAGCGGCGCGACCGGCGGGCGAGCCCGCCGCCCGCGCCCCTGCTGCGCCTCACTCCTTGCGACCCTGCTCCTCGGCCTGCTTCTGGCGGAAGGCGGCCCCCAAAATGTCGCCCAGGGAGGCGCCGCTGTCGGTCGACCCGTACTCGGCCATGGCCTGCTTCTCGTCTTCGATCTCGAGCGCTTTGATCGAGAGCGTGAGGCGCCGGTTGAGGGCGTCGACGTTCATGACCTTGGCGTCGAGCTTCTCGCCCACGGCGAACCGGTCGGGTCGCTGCTCCTCGCGGTCGCGGGACAGGTCCGCCTTCTTGATGAAGCCGCGCGCCCCGGTCGTCGTCTCGACCTCGATGCCGAGCGGAGTCACCTCGCGGACCGTGCAGGTCACCCGATCGCCCTTCTTGAGACCGGCGATCGCCTCCTTGAAGGGGTCGGCCGTGAGTTGCTTGATGCCGAGGCTGATCCGCTCCTTCTCAACGTCGACGTCGAGGACCACGGCTTTGACGATGTCGCCCTTCTTGTAGGCCTTGATCGCCTCCTCGCCCGGCTGGTCCCATGAGAGGTCGGAGAGGTGGACCATGCCGTCGATGTCGTTCTCGAGGCCGATGAACAAGCCGAATTCGGTGATGTTCTTGATCTCGCCCTCGACCACCGAGCCCAGCGGATGGTCTTCCAGGAACTTCTCCCACGGATTGGGCTGGCACTGCTTGAGGCCGAGAGAGATCCGCCGCTTCTCGGGGTCCACCTCGAGGACCATGACCTCGACCTCTTGCGAGGTCGAGACGATCTTGCCGGGATGGACGTTCTTCTTGGTCCAGCTCATCTCCGAG
>Ga0308408_1000899_pt1 | contig 15463 bp, 15 predicted proteins | sample HotsprSampleMSe3_FD_203466 | JGI IMG/M metagenome (GOLD analysis project Ga0308408, IMG submission 203466) | Hot spring phototrophic mat microbial communities from Mushroom Spring, Yellowstone National Park, Wyoming, United States - 20060912_MSe3 ... | reverse complement strand
CGAGCCTTTGTACGGCACCACGGTCAGCCACTTCTTTTCCTCGGCGGTGAGGTCGAAGATCTCGCCGACCACGTCGGCCTGCTCATCAGTCAGCGTCATCTGGCCGAGGCAAGCGGCGGTCACCCACTCCTTGCTCAGGCCAACGCGCTCGGCGACCTCCGACCACTTAATACCCTTCGCCACCTTGGTGGCGATGATCTTCTCGGTAACGTCGTTGCGGTTCATAGTGCTTCCCTCCGACTGTCAATGGATGGATGGTGCGGCGGCAGCTGCGGCCGCGCGCTGAAATGAGATGGCGGGCGCGCTGCGGCCGGACTCCGGCTCGCTGTCGACGCCGGGCGTGACCTCCGGTGGGTGCTCGGGCGCACGACCGTGCGCGAGCGTCGCGGCGCGGCCGACCAGGAAATCGACCAGGTAGTTGCGCACGGGATAAAAAAGTGGCTCGTGGTGCAGGGTCGCGCGCTGGCGGCTGCGCGGCAGCGGGTTGCGGACGATCTCGGCGATGCGCGCCCGCGGCCCGTTGCTCATCAGCAAAATGGTGTCGGCGAGCAGGATCGCTTCGTCGACGTCGTGCGTGATCATGAACACCGTCTGCTGGGTGGCGGCGCAGATCTTCAGAAGCTCATCTTGTATCGTGCCGCGGGTGAGCGCGTCAAGCGCCCCGAAGGGTTCGTCGAGCAGCAGCATCTTGGGCTGGATGGCGAAGGCGCGGGCGATGCCGACCCGCTGCTTCATGCCGCCGGAAAGCTGTGCCGGCTTCTTGTCGATGGCGGCGGTGAGCCCCACCATCTCGACGTGGCGCTGCACATGGGCGTCGACCTGCGCGCGCGACCAGTTGGGCCACTTGCTGCGCACGGCGAAGGCGATGTTCTGTCGCACCGACAGCCATGGCATCAGCGCGTGGCCCTGGAAGACCACGCCGCGCTCCAGACTAGGGCCGGCGACCTCGCGACCGTCCATGATCACCGTGCCCTCGCTGGCCTGGTCCAGGCCGGCGAGCACGTTCAGGATGGTCGTCTTGCCGCAGCCGGAGTGGCCGATGATGCAGACGAACTCGCCGCGGCGGATGCTGAAGTTGACGGCTTCGAAGACCGGCTCAGCTGCACCGTCAAATCGCTTCGTCAGATTCTGCACCTGCAGAAAGGGGCGCGCGCGTTCACTCGACATAGGTCACCGCCCTTTGCAGCCGCCGGAAAATCGCATCGAGCACCATGCCGACCACGCCGATGACGAGAATGGCGAAAATCACGTTGGTCAGCGACAGGTTGTTCCACTCGTTCCAGACGAAGTAGCCGATGCCGGTGCCGCCGACGAGCATCTCGGCGGCGACGATCACCAGCCAGGCGATGCCCATGCTGATGCGCATGCCGGTAAGGATCGTCGGCGCCGCCGCCGGCAGGATCACTTCGAACGCCAGCCGCAGCGGCCGCAACTCCAGCGTGCGTGCCACCGCCAGCCACTCGCGCCGGACGCTGGCCACGCCGAAGGCGGTGTTGATCAGCATCGGCCAAAGCGAGCAGATGAAGATCACGAACACGCTAGAGATCGACGAGTCCTTGATCGTGTACAGCGCTAGCGGCATCCAGGCCAGCGGCGAGACGGGCTTGAACACCTGGATGAACGGGTCGAGCGCGCGGTACAGAAGCGGCGACATGCCGATGACGAAACCGAGCGGGATCGCCACCAGCGCCGCGATCGAAAAGCCCGCCGCCACCCGCGCCAGCGAGTACGCCAGCTGGATGCCGATGCCCTTGTCGTTTGGCCCGTTGTCGTAGAACGGCCGCGACAGGTTGCGCTGCACCGTCTCGGCCATTTGCGCCAGGGTCGGGAAGCCGTCGCTCTTGCGCGCGTCGGCGCCCGGGTCCTTGCCGAGCAGCTTCGCGTACTCGATCTGCTCCGGCGTCAGCTCGCCGCCGCCGGCGCCAGGCTTCGGCAGCGTGGCGGCATGCCAGATGCCGAGCAGCAGCGCGAGCAGCAGCAGCGACAAAGCAGCGGCCTTCAGCCGCTGTGGGTCCAGCCTGGCCATCGCCCGCACCTCCTCAGTCCGCCGCCCGGCTGATCGGGAAGCTCTTCGCGTACTCGGCCGCCTTGGCCGGGTCAAATTCGCGCCCCATGATCCTGAACTTCGGATAGACGGCGTTGGCCGCCGGCGGCTCCTGGCCCAGTTCGGCCATGTGCTTGCGTGCATCCGTGATCAGGAACACCTGCTCGGCGATCTGGCGGTAATTCACGTCACCCTTGATGTAACCCCAGCGCTGTAGCTGCGTGAGCATCCAAACCGCCATGCTCGGCCAAGGCACCGGATCGAAGTCGATGCGGTCGGGCACCGTCCTGACGCCGCCGAGGCCGTCGGCGAAGCGGCCGGTGAGCACCTGCGCCACCACCGTCTCCGGCTGGTTCAGGTAGGCCGCCGGGCTGATCGCCTTGGCGATCAGTTCGCGGTTGCCCGGGTCGCGCGCCATCGCCGCTGCTTCGAGCACGGCGCGGAACAGTGCCGCAAACGTGTTCGGGTTGGCGCGGATGAAGTCCTCGCTCACGCCGAAGGCGCAGCAGGGGTGGCCATCCCACAGCTCCTTCGACAGGATGTGGATGAAGCCGACTTCGTCGTAAACCGCACGCTGGTTGAACGGATCGGGGCCGAGGAAGCCGTCGATGTTGCCGGCGCGCAGATTAGCCACCATCTCCGGCGGCGGCATGACGCGGATCTGCACGTCGGTGTCGGGGTTCAGGCCGTGCTCGGCGAGGTAGTAGCGCAGCAGGAAGTTGTGGATTGAGTACTCGAACGGCACCGCGAAGCGGAAGCCCTTCCACTGCTTGGGGTCGCGCTTATCCTTGTGCTTGACCGAAAGGGTGATCGCCTGGCCATTGGTGTTCTGGATCGTCGCCACCCGCATCGGCACCTTGGTGGAGCCTAGGCCGAGTGAGATCGCCAGCGGCATCGGGCTGAGGAAGTGGGAGGCGTCGTACTCCTTGTTGAGCATCTTGTCGCGGATCAGCGCCCAGCCGGCCGTCTTGTTCAGCTCCACCCGCAGGCCCTGCCGTTTATAGAAACCAAGCGGGTCGGCCATGATCAGCGGTGTGGCGCAGGTGATGGCGATGAAGCCGATCTTCAGGTCGTTTTTCTCCAGCGGCCTTTTCTCCTGCGCCATCGCCTGCAGCGCCGACACCGGCAGCACGCTGGCGATCGCTGCCATCGCCGTGCGCCGCCCGACGGCCTTCAGAAACGCGCGCCGCACCGGCTCGTGCGGAAACAGCGCCTTGACCAGGCTCGCTTCGACAAAGTCGCGGCCGAGCTGCTCGGCATCGACGCGCTGGGGAGTCGCCGCACCGGCGGCGCGCTCGTGGTCCTGCGGCGCGTGATCGCCGCCGCAGGCGCAGCGCGCTAGCAGCGGGCGGCCGGCGTCATAGGGGTCGTAGATGCGGTCGAAATCACTCATGTGACAACTCCTGGGTCGGAAAGTAGGTCATCGGCATCCGGTTCGCTCGCCGCCTGACGCCGCGATTGCACCGAAAAGGTGCGCAAACACGGCTTCCGTGACCTCCTACTCAATCTCAAGCAAACACCGTGCCAAGCGAAGCGGGCCAACGGCATCGGTGGATGCTCGGGCGACCCAGGCTGAGGCCGACGGTTCTCGACAGCGCCAACGGCAAGCGACGCGGGCGGGCCCGGGCCGCCCGAGACCGGCGCGTCCACCCAACGCCAGCCGGCTCCGGCCATGCCCGCGGCGATCCGCCGGGTGTCGTCCGGGTTCACGGTCGAGAAGTCGACGACGAGGCGCCCCCGCCCCGGCACATGGGCCACGCCCTCGGGGCCGAAGCAGCAATTCTCGACCGCCGCGGCGTGCAGCACACAGAGACAGAGGATGTCGCAGACCTCGGCCACAGCCTTCGGCGAAGCGGCGGCGACCGCGCCCGCGCCGGTCACGAGCGGGACCCGTTCGGGCTCGAGGTTCCACACCGTGAGCGGGAAGCCCCGCTCGCGCAGACGCAGGACCATCTCCTTGCCCATGATGCCGAGGCCGAGAAAGCCGATCCGCAGCGGCGTACTCATGCTCCCTCTCCCCGCTCCTCGCCCGCGACCCGGCCACGGAGCCGCTCGAAGACCCGGATCACGGCATGATGGCCGAGCTCGGCTTCGCCGGCCGCGGCCTGGGCGAGCATCAGGGCCGAGGCCAGGGCGGTTGCCGGCAAGGGCACACCCCGGGCGAAGGCCGCTTCCTGGGCGAGGCGCAAATCCTTGAGCATGAGCGCCATGCGGAAGGCCGGGGCGGGCTCGTCGCGGGCCATCCGAGTGCCGAAGGTCTCCATGAGCCAGGAGCGGGCCGCACCACCCGAAAGCACCTCGAGGACCGCCTCGGCGTCGAGCCCCAGGCCGCGGGCCAGGGTGATCGCCTCGGCCAACGCCACGAGATGCTGGGCCACGACGATCTGGTTGCAGAGCTTGGTCGCCTGGCCGGCACCCGGCGGACCCATCCGGCGCGGCCGGCCCATCGCCTCGAGGATCGGCCGGGCGCGCTCGAACGCTTCGGGCACACCGCCCACCATGATGCCGAGCGTGCCGGCCTCGGCCCCGCCCGGCCCGCCCGTGACCGGCGCGTCGAGGAAGGCGAGGCCACGCTCGGCGAGCCGTTCGGCGAGCCGCACGGCAGCCGCGGGGGCGATCGAGCTCGTGTCGATCACGATGCCGCCGAGTGCGAGCCGCTCCGCGATCCCGCCGGGGTCGAGCAGCGCCGCCTCGACGTCCGGGGTGTCGGGCAGCATCGTGACGACGAGTTCGGCATCCGCCAACGCCGCGGCGAGGTCGTCCACGACCGGCACGCCGCGTGCCGCGGCCACCGCCCGGGCCGGCTCGGCACGGTCGAAGCCGCGCACCGCGTGGCCCGCCTTCACGAGGTTGGCGGCCATGGGTGCGCCCATCGTGCCCAGCCCGACGAAGCCGATCCGCGCCTCCGCCCCTCCCCGTCCCCGTGGTCCGGTGCCGAGCCTATCGGTGGCCCCGGAGCCCGACCAGCCGGGGCGCGCGAAAGCCCGGCCTGCGCCGCCGCGAGAGGCCCGCTCAGTTCTCGCCCGGCTGCGGCCCGTCCCAGCCCTCGACGATCGCGAGGTCCATCGTCGACTTGCCCTGCCGCAGCGCCATGGCCGCCCGGTATTCGGGCGAACGGTAGCAAGCGAGCGCCGCCTCGTAGGTCGGGAACTCGATCACCACGATGCGCGAGCGGGGCTTACCCTCGGGTGCCTCGAACCGGCCCCCGCGGACGAGAAAACGCGCCCCGTATTTGGCGAAGGCGGCAGCATTGGCCTTGCGGTAGGCCTCGTAGCCCTCGGGATCGTGGATGTCGGCGAACGCGACCCAATAGCCCTTGGCCAAATCGGTCCTCCCCTCTCGCTGCGCGGCGAGCCTAGCGTCGCGCGGCCAGGGCCGCCACAATCGGCCGCGCTCACCCTTGCCTTCCCCGCTCGCCGCTGCCCGGGGCGAGGAAGACGAGGAGGCGGCGCTCACCCTCGGCCACGAAGGTCGAGAGCGTCACCTTGGCCTCGGGCAGCCAGAGCGCGACCGCCCGCCGGAACGCCTCGAGGTCGGGCATCGGCTGGACCTGGAAGCAGACCGCGGCGACCGGCCCTTCCTCAGGATGCCAGCCGAGGTCGATCCGGTCCGGCCGGCAGGTACACAAGGCACAGGCGCGGGCGAGCTCGGCCACCACCTCGCCGTAGGTCCGGCCCATGGCGTAGGGCTCGAGCCGCTCGAGCTCGTCGAGCGGGATCGGCCGGCGCGAGCGGCCGATCCGGGTCGAGCGAGTGACCCGGGTGCGCGGCCCCGGCTGGTCCGCGCCGGTCAGCATGGCCTCGAGCCGGTCGAGCGCAGCGCGCCGCTCGGCGGGCGGCGTGCCGGGATGGCAGATGAGCTCCCTGAGCTTGTCGAGCCGGCCCTCGCGCGCGCTCGCTTGTTGCACCCTCGTGCCCCGTTCGCGTCCCTGCGACGGGCCGGAACCTACCGGCCGCGGGTTGCCGGTCCGTTAACGGGCTTCCCCCGCGCCCCGGCCGTACCAGGCGCCCAGGAGTGCCGAGCCGGCACAGAGCGTCATGGCGAAGGTCACGGGCACGGGCGAGCCCGTCGCGAGCGAGCCCACGAGCTGGGCGGCGAGCGCGGCCGTGGCCATCTGCAGGAAGCCCGCGAGGCCGGCGGCCGAGCCGGCGAGCCCGGGGTGGACGCTCACGATCGCTGCTTGGGCGTTGGGCATGGCGAGCCCCTGGGCGAAACCGCCCGCGGCGGTCGGCAGGAAGAGGGCGAGCGGCATCCACACCCCGCCGAGCGCGAGCGCGAGTGCGGTGGCCGAGGCGGCGAGCGAGCCGGCCGAGCCCAACAGGATCATCCGCTCGCTGCCGAGCCGCGCGGACAGCCGCGCGGCGGCGAAGTTGCCGGCCATGAAGGCGCCCGAGACCATGACGAACAGGAGGCCGTACTCGACCGCCGGCCGGCGGTAGGTCTCGACCACGAGGAACGGGGCGGCCGCGAGGAAGCCGAAGAACACCGCCATCGAGCAGGCCGCCTGCAGGGCGTAGCCCTGGAAACCCCGGTGACGCAGGAGGATCGCGAAGGCGCCGAGCAGCGTCGCGGAGCCCCCGCCCGTCGCACCCGGCCGAGCGGTCTCGACGAGGGCCGCGCGGCAGGCGAGCAGCACGGCGGCACCGGCCAGAAAGCCGAGCAGGAAGATCGACCGCCAGCCCCAGAGGTCGACCAGGAGGCCGCCGAGCGCCGGGGCGGCCATCGGTGCCACGACCATGGCCATGGTGATCCAGGCGAGCGCCTCGGCCGCCCGCTCGCGCGGGAAGAGGTCGCGGACGATCGCGCGGGAAAGCACCATCCCGGCGCAACCGCCGGCCGCTTGGACGATCCGGCCGAGGATCACGAGCTCGAGGCTGGGCGCGAGCGCGCAGAGCGCGGTGCCGAGGAGGTAGACGAAAAGGCCGCCCAGGAGCGCAGGCCGACGGCCGATCCGGTCGGAAAGCGGCCCGTAGACCAGCGTGGCGAACGCGATCGCAAGCGTGGAGAGCGAGAAGGCGAGCTGGGCGGCGGCCGGGCTCGCGGCGAAGCCGGCTTGGATCGCCGGCAGCGCCGGCAGGAAGACCTGCATGGCGAACGGGCCGAGGGCGGTCGCGAGGACCAGCACCGCGAGCAGCCGCCGCCCGGCCGCGAGGTCGGTCGCCGCGGCCGCCGGTCGCGCGAGAGGGGAGCTCGGTGCACGCGCCATGCCCGCCCAGATAGCCTCGCGCGAGGCTGTGGGCACCGTGAACGGCGCATCGCCACCCTGCCCGCCTCGCCTCGGCGGCGGCACCGTGCTATCCGGGCCACGCGGCGCGCCGGCGATCGGCTGCGCCCTGGAGCCTCGGGAAACATCGCGTGGCCGCCCTCGACCGTCCGCCGCTCACCATCCTCTTGGCCGGCCCGCGCGGCTTCTGCGCCGGGGTCGACCGGGCGATCCGGATCGTCGAGCGAGCCCTCGAAGAGCACGGGCCGCCCGTCTACGTGCGCCACGAGATCGTCCACAACCGCCACGTGGTCGAGGAGCTCGAGCGGAAGGGTGCGGTCTTCGTCGACGAGCTCGACCAGGTGCCGGACGACGGGCTCGTCGTTTTCTCCGCCCACGGTGTGCCCAAGCGGGTGCCGGCGGAAGCCCGCCGTCGCCGGCTGTTGCACGTCGATGCGACCTGTCCACTCGTCTCCAAGGTCCATCGCGAAGTCGAGCGGCACCATGCGGCGGGCCGCACGGTCCTGCTCGTGGGCCATGCCGGCCATCCCGAGGTCGAGGGGACGATGGGCCAGGTGCCGGCAGGCTCGGTGATCCTGATCGAGACGGTCGAGGACGCCGAGCGGGTCGCCCCGCCCGATCCGAGCCGCCTCGCCTGGTCGACCCAGACGACGCTTTCCGTGACCGACACGGCCGCGATCGTGGCCGTGCTGCAGCGTCGCTTCCCGGGCATCGAGGGGCCGCGCGGCGAGGACATCTGCTACGCCACCACGAACCGCCAGCGGGCGGTGGCGGCGATCGCCCCCGAGGTCGAGCTCTTCTTCGTCGTGGGTGCCGCCAATTCCTCGAACTCGCGCCGACTGGTCGAGCGGGCGCTCGAGGCGGGTTGCCCGAAGGCGCGGCTGATCGCCGACGCCGCGGCGATCGACTGGGCCGAGCTGCGGGGCGTGCGGCGGATCGGTCTCACGGCCGGGGCGTCGGCGCCCGAGATCCTGGTCGAGGGTGTGATCGAAGCCTGCCGCGAGCGGTTTTCGGTGACCGTCGAGGAGCGCCGGCTCGTCGAGGAGCGGGTCAGCTTCAAGCCGCCGCCGATCCCGCGCCGTCCCGAGCCCGCGATCTCCGGAACCGACGGCTGAGCCGATGGCCGTTTACACCACGGTCGGCGAGGCCGAGCTCGCCCGGTTCCTCGCCGCCTACGACCTGGGCGAGGTTTTGGCGCTGGTCGGCATCCGGGAGGGTGTGGAGAACACCAATTACCGGCTCGAGACCAGCCTCGGCCGGTTCATCTTGACGATCTACGAGAAGCGGGTCGACCCGGCCGACTTGCCCTTCTTCTTGGGCCTCATGACGCATGTGGCGGAGCGCGGCCTTCCCTGCCCCTTGCCGGTCCGCAACCGCGAGGGTGCGGTGCTCGGCCGGCTCGCGGGCAAGCCCGCGGCGATCGTGAGCTACCTCGAGGGCAAGAGCGTGCGGCGGATCGAGCCCGTCCATTGTGCGGCGGTCGGCGGGGCGCTCGCCGCGCTCCACTTGGCCGGCCGCGGCTTTCCGCTCCACAGGCCCAACGCGCTCGGCCCTTCCGGCTGGCGCCAGCTCGTAGCGGCGAGCCGCGAGCGCGCTTCGGAAGTGGCCGAGGGGCTCGCGGGCGAGCTCGAGGCCGAGCTCGAGGCGCTCGCCCGCGCCTGGCCGCGCGGCCTGCCGGAAGGCGTGATCCACGCCGATCTCTTCCCCGACAACGTGTTCTTCGAGGCCGAGCGGGTCAGCGGGCTGATCGACTTCTACTTCGCCTGCGACGATCTCTTGGCCTACGATCTCGCGATCTGCCTCAACGCCTGGTGCTTCGAAAGCGACGGCGCCTTCAACGTCACCAAGGCCCGGGCGCTGTTGACCGGCTACCGGGCCCGCCGGCCGCTCGCCCCGGGCGAGGTCGAGGCCCTGCCGGTCCTGGCCCGCGGCGCCGCCCTGCGCTTCCTCGCGACCCGGCTCTACGATTGGCTCCACCGGGTCCCGGGCGCGCTCGTCAAGCCCAAGGACCCTCTCGAATATTTGAAGAAGCTCCGGTTCCACCGGAGCGTCGAGGGGCCCGCCGCCTATGGCCTCGAGTGAGCCGGCCGAGGACGATCTCGTCGAGGTCCACACCGACGGGGCCTGCAGCGGCAATCCCGGCCCGGGCGGCTGGGCCGCGCTGCTGCGCTGGCGCGGTCACGAGAAGGAGCTCTCGGGCGGCGAGCCGCTCACCACCAACAACCGCATGGAGCTCACCGCGGCGATCGCCGCGCTCGAGGCTTTGAAGCGACCGATGCGGGTGCGGCTCGTGACCGACAGCGACTATCTGCGGCAGGGGATCACGCGCTGGCTGCCGGCCTGGAAGGCGCGCGGTTGGCGGACCGCCGCCAACGAGCCGGTCAAGAACCTCGACCTCTGGCAGCGGCTCGAGGCCGCGGCCGCTCGGCACCGGGTGGAATGGGCCTGGACCCGAGGCCACGCGGGCGATCCCGACAACGAGCGGGTCGACCGGCTCGCCCGCGAGGCGATCCGCCGCGCCGCCAAGAGCGAACCGCTCGCAGCCGAGGCGGTCTCGCCGCCCGCCCCGGCGGCTGCGAGCGGCCCCGAGCGAGCGCTCAGATCTGGGCGAGCAGGGTCTCGGCGCTCGAACGGTCCATGACGCCCGGCGCGTCCTCGACGTTCAAGGCCTTCACCACCCCGTCCTCGACGTACATGGCGTAGCGCTTCGAGCGGGTGCCGAGGCCCACGCCCGAGCCGTCGAAGTCGAGGCCGATCGCCTTGGTGAAGGTCGCGTTGCCGTCGGCCAGGAAGAGGATCTTGCCCTCCGCCCCGGTCGCCTTGGCCCAGGCGTCCATGACGAAGGCGTCGTTGACCGCGACACAGGCCACCGTGTCGACGCCTTTGGCCTTGAAGGCGTCGAGGTTGGCGAGGAAGGAGGGCACGTGCTTGGCGTGGCAGGTCGGCGTGAAGGCGCCGGGTACGGCGAACAGCACCACCTTCTTGCCGGCGGTGAGCTCCTTCACGGTCACGTCCGCGAGCCCGTCCGGGGTGCGGATCTTGAAGGTCGCATCGGGCAACCGGTCGCCGACGGCGATGGGCATGAGGCGGTTCTCCTGGTCTCGGTTCGGCCGGCCCGAGCCGGCGGAGCGAACATGGCCCCACGACCGGCCGGCGGCAACCGTTCGCCCGCTCGGCCCGTTAACCTCCGCGTAACCGCGCCGTGGCAGAAGAGCGGGGCCGGCGCTTGCGCCGGCATCCGGTTGGAGGAGGCGGCTTGGCCATCGACCTTCGCCCGCTCACCGCGGGCGCGCTCGCGGCCTTCCTGATGGTGCTCGGCGGCCCGGGCGGCGGACCGGCCCGCGCCGCCCGGCAGGTCGCCGAAGCCTTCACGGACGCGCTCCTCTGCCGCGAGCGGATCGCCAGGGTCGAGCGCGCCGAAGGTTTGCCCGCGGGCCTCCTGCAGGCGATCGCGCTCGCCGAGTCGGGTCGCTACGACCCGGACCGGCGCACCCTCCTGCCCTGGCCCTGGACGGTCAACGCCGGCGGCGAAGGCGCCTATTTCCCGAGCAAGGCCGAGGCGATCCGCCACGTCGAGCGGCTGCGGGCGCAGGGCCGCACGAACATCGACGTGGGCTGCCTGCAGATCAACCTGGGCTGGCACCCGGCCGCCTTCGCCGACCTCGAGGCGGCCTTCGACCCCGAGACCAACGCGGCCTACGCCGCGGCCTTCCTGCAAACGCTGCGCGAGGAGGCGGGTTCCTGGGAGCTGGCGGTCGAGCGCTACCACTCGCGCGATCCGGAACGGGGTCCGAGCTACCGCGAGCGGGTTTGGCGTCACTGGGCATCGCTGGAGGGCGAAGCGCCCACCCTCGCGGGCCCGCCCGCTCGGTCCGGCCCACGGTCCGCGGCGACCGCTGCGCGCTTGGCCCGGCCGACGCCGGCGGCGACGGCGCCGCTCCCGGTCACGCCGGTTCGCGACGCGGCGATCGAGCGGGCCGCGTTGCAGGCCGTCAACCGCGTGGCGGCGCGGCAGACCTGGCGCTGGTTGCAGCTCCGGGCCTCGCTGCCCGGAGAACTGCGGGCGAGCCCGCCCGCGGCCGTGCTCGCGGCGCTCGATCCGGCGCTCGCCGAGCCTGCGGCCGGTGCCGTGGTACCGACCGTCCTCCTGCCGCGACCGCGGGTGCTCGCCGGACCGCCGCGTCCCTCGGCCCTCGGCGCGCCCGGACGGATCCCGGGTCTGATCCCGGTCCGGCGGACGACGCCCGAGCCGATCCCTGCGCCCGTGAACGGCCGGCCGACGTCGCGGCCGCGGACCGGCCGGTGCTCCCCCGAGCAGGCGCGGCGGCGCGATCGAGAACCGCGGGTCCGGGCGGCGCCGAGCGCGGCCTCGACCGGTCGACGAGAAGGTCGAGCCTGGCGCGCGAGGTCGCGGGTCGAACGCCTCCTATCGGATCGGGAGGGATCGATGCGCGAACCCGACGCTCGGGGCCCAACCGCCGGAGTGGAAGACGGAGGGCGTCCGACGTCGCCGGTGCCGCTCCGACCGGGACGAGCGGGGCACGGCCCGAGGGCCGCGTCTTCAAGGCGGCGTCTTGAGTGGGGAGCGGTGCGGGCCTATGTCGATGTCATGGCCAAGATCGCCAACGAGCAGGGGCATCTGACCGGCATGTTGCTGATCGCCATGCCGGGCATGCCCGATCCGCGTTTCGCGAAGACGGTCATCTATCTCTGCGCACACTCACCCCAGGGGGCCATGGGCCTCGTGGTCAACCAGGTGGCACCCGGCGTGTCGCTGCCGAAGGTCGTCGAGCAGCTCGGTATCCATCCGGCGATCGACCTTTCGGGCGAGAAAGTCCACGTGGGTGGGCCGGTCGAGACCGGGCGCGGCTTCGTCCTGCACTCGTGCGACTATGTGCAGGAAAACACGCTCGTCATCGACGATCGCTTCGCGCTCACGGCGACGGTCGACGTGCTCAAGGCGATCGCCGAGGGTGGTGGGCCGCGCCGCAAGGTGTTCGCTCTCGGCTATTCGGGCTGGGCGCCGGGCCAGCTCGATGCCGAGATCCAGGCGAACGGCTGGCTCGTGGCGCCGGCCGACGAGGAGCTCGTCTTCGGCGGCGACGACGAGAGCAAATGGCAGCGGGCGCTGGCCCGGCTCGGCGTCGACCCGGTCGCCCTCTCCACGGCCGCGGGCCGCGCCTGAGCCGCCACCGTCCCTACCCGGAGCGCCCCTACCCCGCCCGCTCCGAGCCCGTCACGGCAGGGCCGGCAACCCGTGGGTGAGCCTCGCGGGAACGCCGCGGGCCCGACCTCGCTACTCGAGCGCGACGCTCGGCTGCCCGGAAGCCGCGGACCGGGGGCTACGATCGCTGTCGGTCCGCGACCGGCCGGCGACCGGCACGGTTCCCCTGCCCGGCTCGTGACCCGCCGAAGCGGCGACCGCGCGGTTCGACCGCGCCCGCCCACGCTTTCCCGGGGCAGCGACACCCTGACCCAGGCGCAGCGGCCGAGCCGAGCCCCCGCCGAGAACTCGGGGGAGCGAGAACTCGCCCGCCGAATCCGCTCGGCCCGCCTCTTACGGTCGAAGGACGAGCTTTCACGAAGCCGGGCCGGCCGGCTTCCGAGGCGCGAGCGCGACGGGTGACGGGTGACGATCGCCCGGGACAGGGGCCCCAGCCGAAGCTCGCGGAACCGGACGCGACCGCCCACCACCCGATCGTCTCCGCCCGCTCGGCCGCTCGGCGCCGTGACAGCGCCGACCGGCGACCCTCGGATCGAACTGCGTGGCACCTCGCCCGAGGGGTTGTTTCCCCTCGCCACGACGGCATGGCGATGGGGCCGCGAGCGGGCAGAACCGAACGGCGAGCGAATTTCCGGAACAGCGCCCAGCCGTTGCGACGCGACGACACGCCCGGGAACGTCGGCACCTCCCGTGACCCCGCCGGCGCGGCGCTACCCGCATCCCCGCAGCCGGCCCGACCGACGCCGCGAGCACGGCCGAGATCGCCCGCCTCCGCCTGCGCTCCCGAGCGGCTCGATCGCGGCCGGCCGGATCGAGCAGGCCCGCTGGCAGTCGCACCGCGGCGCGGCACGCCGGCACTCGTTCCGCCTGAGGCGGAAAGGGGCCGGATGGCGGACGTCGGCGGCTTCCCGGCGGAGCCCGCTCGCTCGGGCTCCCGAGCCGGCGAACGCTCGAACCTCGCGCGCTCCCGTCCGGCCGCCGGGGTCACCGCCGATGCCCGAAGCTACGGCTCGACGCTGCGACCGGCCGCGCCCGGGTGTCGTTCGTCGCGCCACAGGCGGCGCGGGCCTGCGGCGGTGTCGGCAACGGTCGGACCGATCGTGGTCGACGGGCCGGTCCTCGGGCTTCGTGGGCCGATCGAACCCGGACGGCGCAAGGGCGCCGCACGGACGAGGCCGGATCGCCCGGCTTCCGGTGTTCGGCGGAACGTCGGCGAACGCCCGTTCGGACCGACGAGCCGGGCGGAACACGCGGCACGGCTCGGCCCCTGCGGCCCGGCCACTCGCCCGTATCGCCCGCGAGCGAGCGCGCCCGACCGACGGGGTTCCTCGCCGGGGATCGGCCCGTCCGGCGCGGCTCAGTCGGTGGGTGGCGGCGGCGGCAGGCTCGGCAAAGGCCGGGCCGCGGCCTGTCGGGCGAGTTCGGCCTCGGCCGCTCGGATCGCCTTCTGCAACTTCTCGAAGGCACGCACCTCGATCTGCCGCACCCGCTCGCGCGAGATGCCGTACCGGGCCGACAGCTCCTCGAGGGTGGTCGGCTCCTCCTTGAGCCGCCGCTCGGTCAAGATGTGCCGCTCGCGCTCGTTCAAGACCTTCATCGCCTCGGCGAGAAGGGCCTTGCGGTGCTCGAGCTCGTCGGCTTCGGCGAGCTCGGTTTCCTGGCCCGCGCGCTCGTCGACGAGCCAGTCTTGCCACTCGCTCTCGCTGTCGACGCGAAGTGCCGCGTTGAGCGAATGGTCCGGCCCCTCGAGCCGGCGGTTCATTTCGATGACCTCTTGCTCGGTGACCTCGAGCGTGTCGGCGATTTGCTTCACCATCTCGGGGGACAGATCGCCCCCTTCGATCGCCTGCATCTGGCTCTTGAGCCGGCGAAGGTTGAAGAAGAGCTTCTTCTGCGCAGCGGTGGTCCCGAGCTTCACGAGCGACCAGGAATGCAGGATGTATTCCTGGATCGCCGCGCGGATCCACCACATGGCGTAGGTGGCGAGGCGGAAGCCCTTGTCCGGGTCGAACCGCTTGACCGCCTGCATGAGCCCCACATTGCCCTCCGAGATGATCTCGTTCATGGGCAGACCGTAGCCGCGGTAGCCCATCGCGATCTTGGCGACCAAGCGGAGGTGGCTCGTCACGAGTTTGTGCGCCGCCTCGACGTCGCCGTGCTCGCGCCAGCGCTTGGCCAACATGTACTCTTCCTCCGCGTCCAGCATCGGGAAGCGGCGGATCTCGTCGAGATAGCGCGCGAGCCCGCTACCTTCGGCGGGCACGATCGGAAGGCTGGCCATCGACACGAAGCTCCGTGAACCGACCGGGCCACCCGCAAATCGGGCCCGGTCGCCGGGCGGCCGCGAAGGCCGCGGTCCGACCCGGTTACCAACTTAGCCTAGGTGCGCAAGAGCGCAAGCAACTCACCGAACAGTTCCGGCACGGGTGCGGTGAAGCGCAGGCGTGCGCCGGTCACGGGATGGGTGAAGGCGAGCTCGCGGGCGTGCAGTGCGAGCCGGTCGAGGGCGGCGATCCGGCTACGGGCGGCCGCCGAGAGCCCGGCCGGCAGGCGCGGCCCGTAGACCCGGTCGCCCAAAATCGGATGGCCGAGACTCGCGAGATGGACCCGGATCTGGTGCGTCCGGCCGGTTTCGAGGACGAGCTCGAGCCGGCTCGCTCGGGTCCCGGCGGCTTCGAGGAGACGCCAGCGGGTGACCGCGCGTTTGCCGCCCTCGACCACCGCCATCTTGAGCCGGTCGCGCGGGTCGCGGCCGATCGGCCGGTCGATCCGTCCTTCCGCCGGCGAGGGCACGCCCCACACGATCGCCTCGTAGATCCGCTCGATGCTGTGCACGGTGAACTGCGCGGCGAGCCCGCGATGCGCGCGATCGTGCTTGGCCACCACGAGCACGCCCGAGACGTCGCGGTCGAGGCGGTGGACGATGCCCGGCCGGCGGACGCCGCCGATGCCCGAGAGGCTTTCGCCGCAA
>Ga0308408_1000871_pt1 | contig 15904 bp, 16 predicted proteins | sample HotsprSampleMSe3_FD_203466 | JGI IMG/M metagenome (GOLD analysis project Ga0308408, IMG submission 203466) | Hot spring phototrophic mat microbial communities from Mushroom Spring, Yellowstone National Park, Wyoming, United States - 20060912_MSe3 ... | reverse complement strand
ACGGCATCGCCACCGGTGTCAACCTCCCGTCAACCGCAACGCGCCAAGATCGCCGCCGATCGGCCGCGGGACGGGGTCGGTTCGGTGGGCAGCTTCGTCGGCCTGGTTCGTTCGTGCATCCGACGCCTCGGCGGGTGGCTGTGCCGCCTCGCGGGCGCGTTCTCGGCCCGCCGGCTCGGCCGGCCGCCGGCGCCGACGGCCGCAGCCCCGGCGGCAGCGCCGAGCGGGCGGCTCGTCGCCCGCGCCCTGGCCCCGAACCGACCGGGGCCGGGGCGCGCCGGGTGCGGGGGCGAGGGGGGGCAGGGCGGCCGATCGGGGAGGCGGGACCATCCGGGCCGCGCCGGGCGAGGTCGGGAGGGGCGCGGAACGGCCCGCGTGGCTGGCAGGCCCGGGGCGGGACCGCGCCGGTCGGTCAGGCGGCGCGGCGGTCCGCAGCCGGCGGCGGGGCGGTGGCGCTGTGCGAGCCTCGCTCGCCCGGCGGCGGGCCGAACCGTGCCGGATCGGCCGCGGCCAGGCGGGCCATCTCGGCGCGCACGCGGATCCGCGCGTCGAGTGCGGCTCGGTGGGCTTCGCGGACTGCGGCACGGCACGGACTCGGAACGGCGACGGCGGCCCGCTCCGAAGCGGCGAGACCAGCGGGTCGTGGCGGCGAGCCGACCCGGTGGAGGGGCCGGCTGCGGGCGGGCAGGACGGGGCTCGCCTCGTCCGGTGGCGGCGTGGTCGCCTCCTGCGCGATCGGCTCGGGAGCTTCGGCTATTGCGACACGCAGCCGGCGGTGCTCGCGCAGGAGGGTGAGCGCGCGACGATGCTCGGCCTGGGCCGCGCTCCGGTACCGAACGATCGTCGCGAGGCTCGCCCGCGCGTTCGAGGTCGAGAGATCCGAGCCGAAGCCACGCTCGGGTTCGGGAGGCGGCAGGTCGCTCATCGCCTCGGCCTCGAGCCGGTCGGCGCGGAGCTCGCGCCAGATCGCGACCGCGATCGCGTCGACATAGAGGAGCTCCACCGAGTCCGCGGGGGCGTGGACGCGGCGGAGCTCCTCGACGAGTGCCGCGAACTCCTCGGCATCTTCGTGCGGCAGGAGGAAGAAGCGACCGGCCCTGAGGCCGTGGCGCAGCGCGTTCAGGGCGCTGCGGGCTTTGCCCTCGGCGGTCCGCGGCCCGCCGCGGCGGGCACGCTCCTCCTCGGCCGAGGATCGCGGGGCGGGCAGGGGGTCGGTCACGGCCGGGGTCCTCCGGGTCGGCGACGGCCTTGTGACACGGCAAAAGGAATTTTGTCAAGATCCGCGGATCGCCGGCTGCGCGACCGGCGGTCGCGCGCGCCAATCGGTCACAGGTGCAAGCGGTGCGCGATCGCCGATCTTCCGGAGGTGGCAGGCCACGGACTTGCGCTGGATCAAGGCATGGGCAGCATCCGTCTCGTAGAGGGCGCACCGCGCACGGACACCGCGCGGAAAGGCGAGGGCATGATCGAGGTCGCCGAGGTGCGAGATGCCTTGTCACGGGCCGAGCAGAAGGCGTCGCCACTCTACGCCGGGCGGATCAAGGTCTATCCGAAATCGGTCTCCGGCACCTTCCGGACGATCAAGTGGGCGGTGCTCGTCGTCCTGCTCGGCCTTTATTACGTGGCCCCTTGGATCCGCTGGGACCGCGGACCGAATGCTCCGAGCCAGGCGATCCTTGCCGATTTCGAGACCAGGCGGATCTATTTCTTCTGGATCGAGATCTGGCCGCAGGAGGTCTACTACCTCACCGGCATCTTGATGCTCGCGGCCTTCGGCCTGTTCCTCGCGACCGCGCTCTTCGGCCGGCTGTGGTGCGGCTTCGCCTGTCCGCAGACGGTTTGGACCGACCTGTTCATGTGGGTCGAACGGCTGATCGAGGGCGACCGGGCGCAGCGGATGCGGCTCGACGAACAGCCCTGGACCGCCGACAAGATCCGCAAGAAGGCGACCAAGCATCTCGCCTGGATCCTCATCGCCGCGGCGACGGGGGGTGCTTGGATCATGTATTTCAACGACGCACCGACCGTCCTGCGTGAGATCCTGACCGGCCGGGCGAGTGTGACGGTCTATTTCTTCTTCGGATTGTTCACCTTCACGACCTACCTCCTCGCCGGCCATGCGCGCGAGCAGGTCTGCACCTACATGTGCCCGTGGCCGCGGATCCAAGGTGCGCTGGTCGACCAGGACACGATGGCGGTCTCCTACGAGGCCTGGCGGGGCGAGCCACGCGGCAAGTACAAGAAAGGCCAGAGCTTCGCGGGGCGCGGCGACTGCATCGACTGCCGGCAATGCGTCGCCGTGTGCCCCATGGGCATCGACATCCGCGACGGCTTCCAGCTCGAATGCATCGGCTGCGGGCTGTGCATCGACGCCTGCGACGACGTCATGAAGAAGATCGGCCGGCCGCCGAAATTGATCGCCTACGACAGCGCGCGCAACCTCGAGCTCAAAGCCGCCGGCCGCCCGCCGGTCTACCGGCTCGTTCGGCCGCGCACCATCCTCTACGCCGGCGTGGTGGCGGTGGTGGCGAGCGTCATGCTCGGCGTGCTGGCGCTGCGGCCGACCACCGACGTCAACATCCTGCCGGAGCGCAACCCGCTGTTCGTCACGCTGTCCGACGGCTCCATCCGCAACGGCTACACCTTCAAGATCCTCAACAAGGAGCGGCAGCCGCGCCGCTACGAGCTCGCCGTCGAGGGCCTGCCCGGTGCGCGGCTCGTGCTCGCGGGCGAGCAGGCGGAGCGTGGGACGCTCTTGCTCGACGCGCCGCCGGACGGCGTGGGCGCCCACCGGATCTACCTCACCGCGCCGCGCGCCTCGCTGACCGGTGAGGTGATGGACATCGCCTTCATCCTGACCGATACCGCGACCGGTGAGACGAAGCGCTTCACGACGACGTTCCGAGGGCCCAAGCGATGATCGCGCAGCGCGCCCGCGCCCGCCCGCCGGGCTGGTGGATCCCCTGGACCTTCGTAGCCGGCTTCCTGGTCGTGGTGGCCGTCAACGGCGTGCTGATTTGGTTCGCGGCCACGAGCTGGACCGGGCTCGTCACCGACCGCGCCTACGATCGCGGTCTCGAGTACAACCGCAACCTCGAGGCGGCGGCGGCGATGGCCGCCCTCGGCTGGCAGGCGAAGCTCGTCGCCGCCACGCGCGCCGACGGCGCGCGCGAGCTCACCCTCGAGGCGCGCGACAGGAGCGGGGAGCCACTCGCCGGCCTCGTGATCGAGGGGAAGCTCGAGCGGCCGGTCCACGAGGGCGCCGACCGGACCCTCGCGTTCGCGCCGATCGGTCGGGGCCTCTACCGCGCGCGGCTCGACGACCTGCCGGCCGGCCAGTGGCACGCTCATCTGCGGCTGACCCGAGGAAGCGACCGGTTCGTCGTGAGCGAGCGGCTGGTGTTCCGCTGAGGGAGACCGGTCGGTGCACACCGCTCTCCCCACCTGCCCGATGCCTCGGGGCGCCGACGTCCCGGGCGAGCCACGGGTCGAGGCGGCGCCCTTCGTCCGGGTCGATCCGGTGAGCGGGCTCCTCCGGCTCGACCTGGTCGTCGAGGGCGTGCACTGCGCCGCCTGCATCCGGCGGATCGAGCGGGCGCTCGGCAAGCTCCCCGGGGTGAAGGAGGCGCGGGTCAACCTCACCACCCGCCGCCTCGCGGTCGCCTTCGAGGGCGATCCGGCCCGCGCCGGGGAGATCGTCGCGGCGGTCGAGGGGCTCGGCTATCGGGCGGTGCCGTTCGATCCGGGCCGGCTCGAGGGTGGCGACGCCGCGGCCGAGAAGGAGCTCCTCCTCTGCCTCGCGGTCGCGGGTTTCGCTGCCGGCAACATCATGCTCCTCGCGGTCTCGGTGTGGTCCGGTCACTTCGTCGGCATGGGCGAGGCGACCCGGACCTTCCTCCATTGGTTCCAGGCGCTGATCGCGCTCCCGACGATCGCCTTCGCCGGCCGGCCCTTCTTCCGCTCGGCGCTCGCCGCGCTCCGGCACGGTCGGACCAACATGGACGTGCCGATCTCCTTGGCGGTGGTCCTCGCCCCGACCGTGAGCCTGGTCGAGACGATCCGGGCCGGCGACCATGCTTACTTCGACAGCGCCGTGACGCTCCTCTTCTTCCTCCTGATCGGCCGTTACCTCGACCGGCGGGCGCGCGGCGCGGCCCGGGCCGCGGCGACCCGGCTGCTCGCCCTGCGCGCCCAGGCGGTGAGCCGGATCGAGCCGGACGGCACCATCCGGCCGGTGCGGCCCGAAAGCCTCGAGGTCGGCCAGGAGATCCTGGTCGCCACGGGCGAGCGGATCGGCGTCGACGGCGAGGTCCTGAGCGGGAGGAGCGAGCTCGACACGAGCCTCGTCACCGGCGAGACGCTCCCGCAAGCGGTGGGCCCGGGCGATCGGGTATTCGCCGGCACCGTGAACCTCGGCCCGCCGCTCGAAGTCCGGGTCGTGGCGGTGGGTGAGGGGACGCTCCTCGCCGAAATCGTGCGGCTCATGGAGGTGGCCGAGCAGCGCCGCTCGCGCTTCGTGGCGCTCGCCGACCGGGTCTCCCGGCTCTACGCGCCCTTCGTGCACACGTTGGCGGCGCTCACCTTCGCGGGCTGGCTTTTCGCCGGCGCGGGCTGGCACGTCGCGATCATGAACGCGATGACCGTGCTCATCATCACTTGCCCCTGTGCGCTCGGCCTCGCCGTGCCGGCGGTCCAGGTGATCGCCGCCGGACGGCTCATGAAAGGCGGCACGCTCGTCAAATCGGCGACCGCCCTCGAGCGCTTCGCCCGGGTCGACACCGTGGTCTTCGACAAGACCGGCACGCTCACGACCGGCCGGATGGCGCTCGAGGCGATCGAGGGCGGGACGGCCGAGGATCTCGAAGCCGCGGCCACCCTCGCCCGGAGCTCGCGCCACCCGCTCGCCCGCGCGCTCGCCGCGGCGGCCGGCGCCGGCCCGTCGGCCACGGGCGTCGAGGAGGTGGCGGGCCGCGGGCTGCGCTGGCAGGGGCCGGAGGGTGAGTGGCGGCTCGGCCGGCGCGGCTTCGCGGGCCCGGTGGAGGACGACGGGGTCCCGGCGACCGAGCTCTGGTTCGAACGACCGGGGCGGTCGCCCGTCCGGTTCCGCTTCGCCGACCCGCTGCGGCCGGATGCGGCCGAGGTCGTGGCCGACCTGCGGGCGCGCGGGCTCGAGGTCGAGCTCCTTTCGGGCGATCGGACCGCGACGGTGGCCGAGGTCGCACGTCGGCTCGGGATCGACCGCTGGCGGGCCGAGCTCGCCCCGGCCGAGAAGGTGGCTCGGCTCGAGGAGCTCGCCCGGGCCGGCCGCCGGGTCCTCATGGTCGGCGACGGGCTCAACGATGCGCCGGCGCTCGCCGCCGCGCGGGTCTCGCTCTCGCCGGCTTCCGCCGTCGACGTCGCGCAAACCGCGGCCGACGCCGTCTTCCAAGGCCAGAAGCTCGCGCCGGTGCTCGAGGTGCTCGAGGTTGCCCGCCGTGCCGAACGCCTCGTGCGCCAGAACATTGCGCTCTCGATCGCCTACAATCTGTGCGCCGTGCCGCTCGCGGTTCTGGGGTACGTCACACCGCTCGTCGCGGCGATCGCGATGAGCACCTCCTCGCTCCTCGTCGTCGGCAATTCGCTCCGCCTGCAGATCGGTGGGGGAGGGGCGCCAGGAGCCGCGACCGCGGTCTCGGCCCGGCCCGTCGGAGCCGCGGCGTGAGCGGGCTCCTCTACCTCATCCCGATCGCCCTCTTTTTGGGCCTGTTGGGGCTCGCGGCCTTCGTCTGGGCGCTCAAAAGCGGCCAGTTCGACGACCTCGACGGTGCCGCCCAGCGCGTCCTCCTCGACGACGAGGAGGAGGACGAGGATCGGCCGAAGGCCGGCTGAGCGGGCCCGGCCGCTTCGGCGGGGCGGCAACCCTCGCCCGCGCATCGCGCTTCTTTTCGATCCACCTTCGCCGGCCGCTTCGATCCACCTTCGCCGACCGCTCCGGCCCCGGCTCGGCCTCTTGCAGGTTTTGACGTTACGTTATAACGTCTCCCTGCACGGAGGTGGCATGACGGAAAAACTCCCGGCCACGGTGCTCACGGGCTTCCTGGGTGCCGGCAAGACGACGCTCTTGAACCACCTGCTCGCCAACCGCGAGGGGCGGCGCCTCGCGGTGATCGTCAACGACATGAGCGAGGTGAACGTGGATGCCGAGCTCGTCCGCGCGGGCGGGGCGCTCCGCCGCGGTGAGGAGCGGCTCGTCGAGATTACCAACGGCTGCATCTGCTGCACCTTGCGCGAAGACCTCCTGCGCGAGGTGGCGGCGCTCGCCCGCGAGGGCCGGTTCGACGGGCTCGTCGTCGAATCGACCGGCATCGCCGAGCCGATGCCGATCGCCACGACCTTCGCGTTCCGCGACGAGGCCGGCTTCTCGCTTTCCGACCTGGCCCGGCTCGACAGCATCGTCACCGTGGTCGACGCGGCCAACCTCACGCGGGACTTCGCGAGCGCCGACTTCTTGCGCGATCGCGGCCAGGTCGCGGGACCCGAGGACGAGCGGACGCTCGTCGACCTCTTGGTCGAACAGATCGAATTCGCCGACACGATCGTTTTGAACAAGGTCGACGCGGCGAGCCCGAAAGCGCTCGCGGACGCCCGCGCCATCGTCAAGAGCTTGAACCCCGTGGCCCGCCTCGTCGAGGCGAGCTTCGGCATGGTGCCGCTCCACGAGATCGTCGGCACCGGGCGGTTCGACCTCGAGCGGGCTCAGCGTTTCCCGGGCTGGGCGCGCGAGCTCTACGGCTGGAAGGACCACGTCCCGGAGACCGAAGAATACGGCATCCGCTCGCTCACGTTCCGGGCCCGCACCCCCTTCCACCCGAAGCGGTTCGCGGCCTTCCTCGCCGAGGATTGGCCGAACGTGGTGCGCGCCAAGGGCTTCTTCTGGCTTGCTTCGCGGCCCGACTTCGTGGGCGCGCTCGAGATGGCCGGGGCGATGCGCCGCACCCGGGCCCTCGGCCGCTGGTTCGCGGCCGTTCCGCGCGAGGCCTGGACGCGCGATCCCGAGACCCTCGAGCGCGTGCGCCGGCTCTGGCACCCGCGCTTCGGCGACCGGCGCCAGGAGCTCGTCTTCATCGGCCCGAGGCTCGAGGTGGAGGCGCTGCGGGCTCGGCTCGAGGCCTGCCTGTTGCGCGAGGACGAGCTGGTTCGCGGCGAGCGGGCCTGGCGGGCGCTGCCCGACCCGTTCCCGCGGTGGAGCTGAGCCCGTGATGCTGCGCCGCGACGCCCGCTCGCTGCGCGCGCGACAGGTCCCGGGCGCTCCCGAGGCGCTCATCGTCGACGAGCCCGAGGGGCTTTCGGCGATCGGCTGGCCCGCTACGGCGCTCGTTCTCTGGCGCCGGCAGGTACGCCCCGAGCTCGCGAGCCTCGTCGACGGCCTCGCCTTCGCCGAGCTGCCGCATCTGCGGTTCGAGGCGATCGCCGCCGATCGGGTGGGTGAGGTTCTCGCTGCCGCGCTCGGTCCCCGCGCCGGAAAGCTCGCGCCGCTCCTGGCCGACGTGGCCGATCTCGCGCGGCTCTTCGCGCGGGTGACCGGCAGCGCGACGATCCGGCTCCGGCTCGAGGCGATCCGCGACGACGCCTGCCGGCGCTTCCACGCCGACCAGGTCCACGCGCGCCTTCTCTGCACCTACCGGGGGCCCGCGACCGAGTGGCTCGCCGCGCGCGACGTCCGGCTCGCCGCCGACGGGTTCGTGGCCGACCCCGAGCCAGGGGCGATCCGAAGGCTCGAGCGTTTCGAGGTCGGCCTGTTCGCCGGCGCACGCGCGCCGCGGCCCTGCATCCACCGCTCGCCGCCGCTTTCCGGGACCGGCCGCGATCGCCTGCTCTTGGTGGTCGACGAAGGTGGTGAGGCGGCGGGTTGCACCTGTTGAGACCGTACGGGAGGAACGTCCGTGCTGCAGTTCACAGCACTCTTCGGATCGGCGGCCGTGCTCGCGCTCGTCGCGGGAACGGCGATCGCCCACGAGGTGCCGAAGGGGCGTCTCTTCTTCACCGACAACGACGCGCCCGTCCTGCGCGTGCTCGATCTCGACGAGGGCAGGGTCACCCACGAGTTCGCGATGCCGAAAGCCTCGGCACGGCTCGTCGCACTCTCCGGCGGCGAGTATTTGGCGGTGAGCGTGGGCGACGAGGCCGGAACGGTGCTCTTCTTCGACACGGGGCTCGCCTTCGAGGAGCACGGTGATCATCGCGATGTCGCGAAGAGCGAGCCGAGGCTGCTCGAGCTGCGGCTTTCCGGGGTGAAGCCGGGCCACATCGTCGAGGGACACGGGCGGGTCGCGGTGTTCTACGACGGCGGGCGCGAGCCCCGGGTCGATGCCGTCGTCCACCTCGTCGATCTGGTCGGTCTCGAGGAGGCGAAGGCGCCGGTGGGCCGCTGGGACAGCCCCGGCCCGCAGCACGGCATCGCCGTGCCGTTGCGCGACGGGCGACTGCTCGTCTCGACCCCGAACCCGGCCTACGTGGCCGGCGAGAAGGACGCGAGCTCGCTGCCGATCGGCTTCCGGGTGCGCGACGCGCAGGGTGCTCTGCTCGCCGAGCTCGATCGCGCCGACGACCCCGATCGGCGCTGCCGTGGCTATCACGGCCACGCGGCCAAGGGCGAGCTGCACCTGTTCGGCTGCTTCATGAACGAGCCGGGCCACCCGCTCGCCGACGGCGGCATCCTGCTCGTGCGCGACGGGGAAACGGGGATCGAGTCGCGCAAGATCCCCTACCCCGACGGCCGCCGGGTCAGCACTTTAGCCTACGGCGGTGGCCGCTGGTTCGTCGGCAATTACGGTAAGCCCGGCGATTATCGCGCGTTCCTGCGAGTCGATCCCGCAGGACCGGCGCCGAGCCCGGCCGACCTGCTCGCGGTGCCGGGCGGCCAGCTCGTTTGCCAGTTCGCGTTGGCGGGCGATCGGCTCGTCAACTTGACACCCGACGGAACGCTCCGCCTCTGGGACGTCGAGGGCTGGAAAGAGCTGGCAGCTCGGCCGGTCGTGGCGGCCTTCGATTGCAGCTGGAACGCGGCGATGCGGCCCGAACTCGCGCTCGCCGGCGATCGCGTCTATGTGAGCGATCCCGGGCGGGGTGCGATCCACGAATTCTCCGCGAACGATCTTTCGCCGCTGCGGCGGCTCGAGGTCGGCGGCCGGCCCACCCGCATGGCGGGTGTGGACACGCACTGACCCACGGCGAAAGGGGGCGACGGCCCGGTCGGAACGAGAACAGCGCGAACATCAAGGGTTCGTTAACCTTTCCTCGGTACACGAGGAGGCGGAAACCGACCGCGGAGCCTCTTCGTTTGGAGCTCGTGCTGCTCGCCACGCTCGTCCTTCTGGGCGCGATGCTCGCGGCGCCAAGCCTGGTCGTCGCGGCTCGGCCCGGCGGCCCGGCCGCGGGTTGCCTCGGTCTCGGAAGGTGGGCGCCGCTGCCGAGCCCGAGCCTAGCACGGGCCGGCGCGCCGCCGCGGAGAGCGCGGGCGCTGCCGGAGCCGCGGTCGCGCGCCGGGCCGCCCGGCCGGGGTCGCTCGGGGCGGTCGCCCGCGGAGCTCGCGGTGCGACAGGGCTTCTGTTGCGGCGCAGCGAAGGACGGCTTAGAGCCTCGCGCCGGGCCCAACCGGGACGAAGCGATGCACGAGCCGCGCGTGAAGCCTCTCAACCCTTGTTTCGGGTCCGGGCCGACCGCCAAGCGGCCGGGCTGGTGCACCTCCGTGCTCGAGGGTGCGCTGCTCGGCCGTTCGCACCGCTCGGCCGAGGCCAAGGCCCGGCTCGTCGAAGTGTGCGAACGCTCGCGCCGGCTGCTCGGCATCCCGGCCGAGTACCGCATCGGGATCCTGCCGGGCTCCGACACGGGGGCCTTCGAGGCGGCGATGTGGTCGCTGCTCGGCCCGCGCGGCGTGGATTGCCTCGCCTTCGAGAGCTTCGGCGAGGGCTGGCTCGTCGACATCGAAAAGCAGCTGAAGCTCGCCGACGTGCGTGCCCTGCGAGCGCCCTATGGCGAGCTCCCGGATCTCGCTGCGGTCGATTTCGACCGCGACGTCGTCTTCTGCTGGAACGGCACGACCTCGGGGGTGCGGGTGCCGAACGGCGACTGGATCGCGGAGGATCGCCGCGGCCTCGTGCTCTGCGATGCGACCTCGGCGGCCTTCGCCATGGAGCTGCCCTGGGCGAAGCTCGACGTCGTCACCTGGTCCTGGCAGAAGGTCTTGGGCGGCGAAGCCCAGCACGGCATGCTCGTGCTGGGCCCGCGGGCGGTCGAGCGGCTCTCGAGCTGGAGCCCGCCCTGGCCGGTCCCCAAGCTCTTCCGGCTCACGAGCAAGGGGAAACTCGCGGAGGCGATCTTCGCGGGCGAGACGATCAACACCCCTTCCATGCTCGCGGTCGAGGACGCGCTCGACGGGCTGCGCTGGGCCGAGGCGATCGGCGGCCTGCCGGCGCTGATCGAGCGCTGCCGGGCCAATCTCGCGGTGCTCGAGCGCCTCGTCGCGGCGGGGAAGGGCTTCGGGTTCCTCGCCCGGCGACCGGAGATCCGCTCGCCGACCTCGGTGTGCTTGACGATCGAGCACCCCGCGGTCCTCCGCCTCGACGAGCCCGGCCGGCAAGCGGTCGTGAAGGCGATGTGCGCGCTTTTGGCGGAAGCGAAGGTCGCCTACGACATCGCGTCTTATCGGGACGCGCCGGCGGGCTTGCGGATCTGGTGCGGGGCCACGGTCGAGACCGCGGACCTCGAGGCGCTCGTGCCCTGGCTCGTCTTCGCTCTCGAGACCGTGACCCGCCGACTGCCCGCCGCCTGATCGATCGGGGAGACCCTCCGTGCCGCGTGTCCTCATCGCCGACGAACTGAGCCCGGCCGCCCTCGAAGTGTTCGCGAGCCGCGGCGTGGTCGCCGACGTCCGCACGGGGCTCTCCAAAGACGCCCTTCTCGCGATCATCGGCGACTATGACGGGCTCGCGGTGCGCTCGGCGACCAAGGTGACGGCCGAGGTGCTCGAGGCGGGAAAGCGCCTGCAGGTCGTCGGCCGGGCCGGGATCGGCGTCGACAACATCGACCTCGAAGCCGCGACCGCGCGCGGCGTCATCGTCATGAACACGCCCTTCGGTAACGCCGTGACCACGGCCGAGCACACGATCTCCCTGATTCTCGCCATGTGCCGGCAGATCCCCGCGGCCGACCGTTCGACGCGGGCCGGGAAGTGGGAAAAATCGCGCTTCTTGGGCGTCGAGCTCATGGGCAAGACGCTCGGGCTCATCGGCTGCGGCAACATCGGCTCGATCGTCGCCGACCGCGCCCAGGGCTTGAAGATGCGGGTGATCGCCTACGACCCGTACCTCGGGCCCGAGCGGGCGGCCGAACTGGGCGTCGAGAAGGTCGAGCTCGACGAGCTCTTGGCGCGTGCCGACATCGTCTCGCTGCACACGCCCTTGACCGAGCAGACCCGCAACATCCTCTCCCGCGAGCGGCTCTTGCGTACCAAGCCGGGGGTGCGGATCGTCAATTGCGCGCGCGGTGGGCTCGTCGACGAGGAGGCCTTGGCGGATCTGATCCGCTCGGGCCACGTCGCGGGGGCGGCACTCGACGTGTTCGCGGTCGAGCCGGCGCGCGAATCGCCGCTCTTCGCTCTCGACCAGGTGGTGGTGACGCCGCATCTCGGCGCCTCGACCCGCGAGGCGCAGGAGAACGTGGCGGTCCAGATCGCCGAGCAGATCGCCGATTATTTGACCACCGGGGCGATCGTGAACGCCCTCAACATGCCGTCGGTGACGGCCGAGGAGGCAGCGCGGCTCAAGCCTTACATGAAGCTGTGCGAGCAGCTCGGCTCCTTCGCGGGCCAACTCACCGAAACGGGTCTTCGGGCCGTCACCATCACCTACGCCGGCCGCGCCGCGACGCTCAACACCAAGCCGCTCACCCAGGTATGCCTCGCGGCACTGCTCCGGCCGCTGCTCGACAGCGTCAACATGGTCAACGCGCCGACCGTTGCCCGCCAGCGCGACATCGATGTCGTCACCGCGCAGCGCGAGCAGATCGAGGGCTATCAGACGCTCGTGACCCTCGAGGTCGTGACCGAGCGCGGGCCGCGCGCCGTCGCCGGCACGCTCTTCCAGGACGCCGAGCCGCGGCTCGTCTCGATCCGCGGCATTCCGATGGAAGCCCGCCTCGGGCCGCACATGCTTTACGTCCGCAACGCCGACAAACCCGGCTTCATCGGTGCGCTCGGCAAAACCCTGGGCGACGCGCAGATCAACATCGCGACCTTCCATCTGGGCCGCGACCGGCCGGGGGGCGACGCGATCGCGTTGGTCGAGGTCGACGGCCCCATCCCGGAGGCCGTGCTCGAGCAGGTCCGCCGCCTGCCCAACGTCTTGCAGGTCAAGGCCCTGCGCTTCTAGGTGCCGGAGGTCGTGAACGCGCGGCTCGCGCCGTCGCCGTAGCGCAGCACCCTGACCTTCTCGAGGGTCACGAGGCCGCTGCTCATGAGCCGATCGAGCACCGGCAGGAAGGCTTCGATCCGTTCGGGTGCGTCGACGATCTCGACGACGATCGGCAGATCCTCGGAAAGCCGGAGGATCTTCGCGGTGTGCAGGCGCGAGGAGCGGCCGAAGCCGAGCGGGCCGCGCAGGACCGTGGCGCCCGCGAGGCCCTGTTCACGGGCGGCGAGCACGATGGCTTCGTAGAGCGGGCGCCCCTCCGCCTCGTCGTCCTCACCGATGAAGATTCGCAACAAGAGAGCGTCTTCGGGTAGCTTCACGAACGCCTCCCGGCGGTGCGTCGCCTCCTGGGCGGGCGACCGAGCCGCTCGCCGACCGCCCAGCCAGCCCCCACCGCGAGCATCCACCCGAGAAGGGACACGGTGACGTAGAAGCTGGCTGCCGCGAGCCGGCCCTCGCGCAGCAACGAGACGGTCTCGAGCCCGAACATCGAAAAGGTCGTATAGCCACCACAGAGGCCGGTAGCGACGAATTGGCGTCGGCGCGCCCCGACGAGTAGGCGGCCGTCGGGGCCGGTGAGGGCGGCCCAGAGACCGATCAGCCACGAGCCCGTGACGTTGGCGAACCAAGTCCCGACCTCGCTCGGCAGACCGAGCCCGGGTCCGGCGGCGAGGCCGACGAGCCAACGGGCGAGGGCGCCCACGGCACTGCCGAGACCGACCCAGATCGGCAGCGGCATGCGGCGCAAGTGGCCCGCGAGGTTCATCCGAGTCGCCCGCCCAAGAAGAGCCCGGCGGCGCAGGCGGCGAGGCCGCCCAGGAGCGTCAGGACGAGGTTGAGGGCGGCCCGACCCTGTTCGCCGTTACGCGCGAGGGCGAGGCTCTGCAGGCTCAACGAGGAGACCGTCGTGTAGCAGCCGAGGAAGCCCGTGATCAGCGCGAGGTGGGCCGGGCCCCGCTCGTCGCCGAGGTGCGCCGCGACCAGGCCGATGGCGAAGGCGCCCGTGAGGTTCACGACGAGCGTGCCCCAGGGAAAGGTCTCACCGATCCGCCGCGCCACCGCGCCCGAGACCGCCCAGCGCGCCACACCGCCGAGGAAGCCCCCCGCGAGCAGCGCCAGGAGGTCGAAAGGCGTCGACATCGCGCGGGCGGCGGCCGGGCTCAAGCAGCGGGGGAGGGGGTGGCCGGGTGCCGGGTGGACGCGACCGCTCCGCTCGGCGTCCCGGGCCGGACGACGCGGCCGGCGCCCGAGCCCCGCGCGCTCGCGAAGCACCGCGCCGGCGCGCGGGTACGAGGATCGCGGTCGGGGTTCTGCAGCGCGGTCATCGGCTCCGGTTCCAAGGGCTCCACCGGCATCGCACCTCGCGGGGCCGCACAGGGCAAGAGCGCGGCTCAGCCGGGAAGAGGGGCGCGCACCAGGTTGATGAAGGGCGCGCCGGTCGCGAGCGCGTCGAGATTGTGGGCGATCTGGCCGCCGCGCCGGCGGAACAGCCCCTCGGTCCAGCCCGAGGCGTGCGGGGTCATGACGACGTTGTCGAGCTCGTGGAACGGGAAGGCCGAAGGCCGCGGCGCCGGATCCTTCGCACTCGGGTAGCGCCACCAGACGTCGAGCACGGCACCGCCGATCCGCTTCGTACGCAGCGCTTCGAAGAGGTCGGCCTCGACGCAGATCGGGCCGCGGGCGACGTTGATCAGCACCGCATCCCGCCGCAGGAGCGCGAGCCTGCGGGCATCGATCAGCCCGCGGGTCGTCTCGTCGAGCGCGCAGGTGAGGACGAGGAAATCGACCCGGGGCAGCATCTCGTCGAGCCGGCTCCAGGGGAGGAGCTCGTCGACCGGCGGGTCGGGGACGAGCGAGCGGTTGCAGGCGACAACCCGCAGCCCGAGCGCTCGCGCCCGGCGGGCGATCGCCCGACCGATCCGACCGAGACCCACGATGCCGAGGACCGCACCCGCCGCCTCACCGTGCGGCGGATCGCCGATGTGGCCGGAAAAGCGCCAAGAGCCGGCCACGAAGCTCCGCGTCATCTCGAGGAAGCGGTGGCGCCAGGCGAGGATCGCCAGGATCACGTACTCGGCCATGCCGTCCTCGTGGCCGTAGGCGTTGCAGACCGCGATCCGCGGCGGGATCGCCTCGAGGTCGACCGCGTCGAGCCCGGCACCGCCCACCTGGACCAGGCGGACCCTCGGGCCGAGCGGCATCGAGCGGTCGAGCCGGGTGAGGACCACCGCATCGGCCCGGCCGAAGGCGGCGGCCACCGCGGCGGAACCGGACCCCTCGGGCAGTACGGTGAGCCGCCAAGGGGTCCGCAACCGCTCGCGCACCGCGCCCTCGTAGGCCGCGGCGATCCCGTGCAACACCGCCTCGAGCATCTCGGGCCTCCCACGCCGTGCACGGGCGATGCCACCTTCGGCGCGGCGCGAGAAGTGGTGCGAGCGTGATGCTCGGGCACGCGGTTCGGCCCTTCGCGACCCGCGGCCGCGCCGCTACAAGCGCGGGCGAGGCCAGCCGGGACCGCGCCGATGATCGATCTCTACACCTGGTCGACGCCCAACGGGCGCAAGATCTCGATCATGCTCGAGGAATGCGGGTTGCCCTACACAGTGCACGCCGTCGACATCAACAAGGGCCAGCAGTTCGAGCCCGCCTTCCTGAAGATCAGCCCGAACAACAAGATCCCGGCGATCGTCGACCGCTCGAACGGCCAGAGCGTGTTCGAATCGGGCGCTATCTTGATCTATTTGGCCGAAAAGACCGCCAAGTTCCTGCCGATGGACCGGCCGAGGCGGATCGCCACGCTCGAATGGCTCTTTTTCCAGATGGCCTCGGTCGGGCCGATGTTCGGCCAGCTGCACCATTTCCTGCGCTTCGCCCCGGGCAAGGCTCCTTATGCCGAGGAGCGCTACCACACGGAGGTGAAGCGGCTCTACGGGGTCATGAACCGGCGGCTCGGCGAGGTGCCGTATCTCGCCGGCCGCGACTACACGATCGCCGACGTGGCGACCTTTCCCTGGGTGGCGCGCTGGGAATGGCACCGGATCGACTGGGCCGACTATCCGAACGTCGCGCGTTGGTACCGGGCGATCGCCGAACGGCCGGCCGTGCAGCGCGGCTACGACGTGCCGCAGACCGGGGCGAAGATCGCGCTGCCGCCGCTTTGAGCGCGCCCGCCGACCCGACGATCCTCGGCCGTCCGGCGGTCGAGCGGGTGCGCCGGGCGCTCGAGGCGGCCGGCTCGCCGGCCCGACCCGTGGCCCTCGCCGCGACCGCGCGGACCGCCGAGGACGCCGCCCGGGCCCTCGGCGTCGAGGTCGGCCAGATCGTCAAGTCGCTCCTCTTCCTCGTGGGTGGGCGGCCGGTCCTGGCGCTCGTCGCGGGCGACCGCCGCTGTCGACCGGCGGCCTTGCCGGGCCTGCTCGGGCTCTCGGGCGAGGTCGCCCGGGCCGACGCCGAGACGG
>Ga0308408_1000851_pt1 | contig 16104 bp, 17 predicted proteins | sample HotsprSampleMSe3_FD_203466 | JGI IMG/M metagenome (GOLD analysis project Ga0308408, IMG submission 203466) | Hot spring phototrophic mat microbial communities from Mushroom Spring, Yellowstone National Park, Wyoming, United States - 20060912_MSe3 ... | reverse complement strand
CTAACTTTCCTAATTCTAATACGCTTGTGGATAAATTGATTTTGAGCCAAAGGTAAAGTTAAAGTAACTGGACTAGTGTTGTTTACATAAATCATTACATCTTCATTGCTTTGAATAGTATAATTACCAGTAGTCACAACTTCTTTATAGTTCACTACCTGATACATTCTATTAACCAATGGTTGTATAGGTCGATTGGTTACAGTGGCATTTACTGGTTCGCCATCAGTAATTAAGGCACCGGGTGTAAAGGGTGGTAAACTAGCCATAGATTGTATAAGTTAGATTATAACACATAAGTTGGTAGAACATAAATTTCCACTCCAATATCAAAAGAATTAGTTTTTTTCAATCTTAATTTTTCAGCTTTTTTGGCAAAAATTGTGTTTTGTTTGCCAAGTGCTGAGAAATACAAAAAATCAGGCTTAGTTTGATTTATTCTATAATTCCCTAAAGGGATTTCTGTGGCAGGAAGAAAAGTAAAATCATACAATTTTTGAGTATAGGATAAAAACATTAAACGGCGTGATGAGGCTGTATTAGCTAACCATTCTATAATCAAGTTTGATTGATTGTCAACATTTTCAATTAAAATACTTTGGTTTGGAGAAGTAAATACTGGATTTGATGGGTTGTCGGTGGAAAGCAATATACAATAAATTCGGTTTTCTGCTGTTGTGTTTTTTAATGAAGAATCAGCAGTGACAAAAACATCGTTATTATTAGTTAACATTTTGTATAACACCTTATGTGGCGGGGTAATGATTTTTTCTGTTGGTTTGAAAAAAGGTTCTAACCAAACTAAAACTGGTCCTTGCTCTCGCTCTAAAAACAATTGTTTTCTTTGTTTATTGGATAAAAAATAATAATCACTAGTAACTAAAGTGATATTAGTTGTTTGTCCATAATAGGCATTTGCCATACCGTAAACCAAACCAGGTTTACCGTAGTATAAACCTTCAGTACCACCAGTAAGGCTATAATTAAAATAATCATAATATCGCAGCCAATACTGATCACCACTACATTTGAAAACAAATGGTAACAATAGTTGCAATCTTACTTTGAGCCACTCAAAATCACTACCTAAATCAGTATTTGGTAGCTGCTCTTGATTAATAATTTCTATTGCCTCAGCAAAAGGGCTGTAGTAAAATTCTACATCATCTTCATCAGCATTGTAGGTATAAAAGAAAATTGGTTTTGGCTCGCTAAAAAAGACTTTTTTTACTTTATGTAAATCAAAATAGTTAGTTTTTGACCAAGCAAAACTAACATCTAGGGTTACCGCCCCTAAGCGATTTCTTTGGCCTAAGTTTAGCCTAATCTTACCATCGATAAAATTATTTTCCACTTCGGCTAATTTCACGGTATGACTTACTCGACAAGTTAAGTTACTTTTAGGGAAGACAATAAAATCATCCAAACCATTACCTAGTTGGTATAAATAAAATTTCGAGGGAAAGGTTGTGTCAATAAACATAGCATTACTGCAAATACAAAGGCAAAAACTGTTTGGCTTGGGTAGTGTAAATAATAGTCTTGTTGATATATTGTCGGTTGTCAATGTTTTGCTCACTTGGTGTTTGGATGATTACTTTTTCGCCCTTAGTAGCCCAAAAAGCCACTAGATTTTTATCTATACCGGAAACACCGTCAACTATAAACGATCCACCCTTAGCAAAACCCGGAAACTTAGGTTTAAATTTAGGCAAGCTATTATTAATTTTTGATAGTACATTGTTGGATATGTTGGTTAATTCATTAAATACTTCTCTAATTTTTGACCTTATGCTTTCAATTGCGCTAATAACCACTGAATACAAACCATTAGCTAAACTGTTGCCTATAGTATAACCCAAATCAAGCCAAAATTTACCAGTAGCGAAATTTATAAACCTATTTCTTACATCTTGCAAAAGCAGGTTAAAAACATTAGCAAAATTTTGTTTTATAGTAGCCAAATTTAAACCAAAGGCAGACAATAGCCAATTCAGTGTGTCTTGAATTGAATTTTTAGTTATTTCTAAATAAGTTCCCCAGATTTGGGGTATAGCTATAGCAGTTTTAACAATAAAACTTTTTACTTCTTCGAAAACTTGTTTGATTTTTATACCAAAACTCAAAAAGTCACCAGCCGCTAAACTAGCAAAAGCCGCTTTTAGCCCATTAATGATGGCTTTTAATTGATTTATTCGCTCACTAATGGTAATAATTAATTGACTAAAATTTTGGTTAAAATTTTTAGTAAAAGAAGTAGCAAGCTTAATACTAACCGTAAATTGATTAAAGACTAAAACTAATTTGGTAAATATGACTAAAGCTCTAGCCAAAAAAGCAAATACACTTACTAAGCTCTTTAAAATTATTACTAAATCCTTGGTAGTTAAGCCAAAATCTTTAAATGGTTGAGTTAACTCTTTGGCTGCCCAATAAAAAAAGTCTTTAATTTCATCGGCATTGTCACGGATAAAATTTAATAATTTTAGTAGTGCTTTTGACACTAAGTCAAATAAAGAGCCTTCTCGGACCTTACCGGTAATCGTATCAATACCAATCAGCTCTTGTCCTAATAGTTCAAAAGTTTCTCTTAAGTTCTCTATTCTACCTCCCAATGTATCAGCCTGTTCAGCCATTAAATTGAAAAACTTGCTTTTGTATAAATCATTAAACACTTTTTTAAATTCCTCAAAAGTAATGGTTATCTTACCAGTATCCATCCCTCTAACTAATTCGGCTACTGTAATCCCCCTATTTTTAGCTAATAATTCTCTTAAAGCTACACCCTGCTCGGCAAACTGGTTGAGCTCTTCAGCATAAACTTTACCTAGAGTTTTAACTTGTCCATAAGCCTTAGCTAAAAGTTTTAAATCACCACCAGTGCCGGCAGTGACATCACCTAACATTTTAGTAACTTCAACTACTTCCTCCAGTGATATTCCATAACCTAAAAGTCTTTTGGTAATTTCTCTTAATTCAGAAACGTTAAATGGACTTTTTACAGCTAGCTCATTTATTTGTTTAAACAAATTTTTAGATTTTTCAGGGTCACCTAGTAAAACTCTAAAAGCAATTCCTTGTTTTTCTGTTTCAATACCACTAATAAAGGCATTTTGCAGAAAATCTTTGGCTACACCAACAGCTTTTTCCAAAATTCCTAAAACCGCAGAAGAGGTTAAAATCGAAGTTATACCAGCTAAAACAGCATTACCAAAAGTGAGACCTACTGTTGATCCACCAGTCCCTGCTTTGGCTATGGCACTAGTAAATGAGCTTTGTAAAACATTGTTTAACTTACCTTCTAAGTTACTGTTGTTTAAACCAGTAAAAATTTGACCAACCTGTTGTCGTAGACTAGTCTCTAAACCTTTTAACCTCCTGATGGCATTTTTAGTATTGATGGTTAAATCTAAGTATAAAGAAAAAGTGCCAACATTTTGAGCCATAGCTTTTCAAAAAACTAAATCTAAGTTTTAGTCAAAAGCCAAAAACGGATAGTCGTGTCTAATTTGTATCTGTTCTTTACCGTTAACATAGGTTTTCACTTCGTATTCAAAACCTATATCATTCAAATGGCAAGCTAAAAGCAACTCTAATTCCAGAGGTGTTTTAGTTTTTAGATATTCGTAAGAATGGACTTTGTCTAATCTTCGAAAAGTGTCTGTAAAATAACCTAATCTAAAATAATTTTTTGCTGCTTTATTTTGTTTTTGTATTTCTTTTAGTTTTGGATGAACGTAAAAAAAGGTTTTTTAGCGTTTAACAGTTCATCATTTTCAATGATAGCTGTTAGTAAGTCCAAAAATTCTTTATTGGTTAAAGACAAGGGATGCATTCCTTTGGCTATTTTGTCGGCTTCTTCGAAGGAATAACCTTTAAGTAGTAAAAAGTTTAGTTCGATTTCTCGTCGAATTTTGAGCATTTTTTGTCTTTGCTCATCATTCAATTCGATAGGCTTATTCAGTGACTTAATTAATTGCAATAAAAACTTGGAATTTTTCATTAAAAAGTCAGGGTTAGTTAAAAGTTCTTTCTGCCAATAAGCCTTGCGATAGTCTGCTAAGGCTTGCTCGGCTTCCTGTAAAGCCACAGTTAGTTGTTTTTGACTTGCTTCATCAGTAGTATTATTAATTTCAGCTTTTAATTTAGCTACTTTGTCCTCTAAGTCTAGATACTCTTGTGGTTTTTCAAAAGGAATTTGATTATTTTCAACTACCCCGTTAACCAACGCATCTAGTGTTGGTTGGTCTAATTCAAGTAAACTTTGGATTACCTCTAAGGGTAAACCTTGCAACTCGGTTTCTAATTTAAATTTACTACTATTTACCAACTTGGCATAATCTAAAATCAAATCCATCACTGCCGCACCATACTCACCCCGCAAGATAAAGTCGTTGATTCTTAGTTTGTCTAGTAGGTAGTTATAAAACATAACTATAGATCATTAGCAATTTCAACATATCGACCATTGTGTGGTAAGATAGTATATTTGAAATTAACTTGGTCAAAATCTTCATTGAAGGCTTCGTTGTCTAAACTGACTTGAGCTTTGGGAGCCGTAATGTATTCAAACTTGCCATTTTCCATTCTGCGTGGGATTTGCATAAACCCTAAAAAGCCTAAATCTAGATTGCTAATGGTTCTAGTTGGTTTGTTTTCCTTAGACCAGATATAAATTCTGGGTATTTTGCCGTTATAAATACTATTAACCGTCAAGGTGCTACCGGAATAATGGTAAGCCCCTTCTGGTATGCCAGTATTTTGATGATATTCTTTTAGTACCCCAACACCATCAATTTCTACTAGAGCAATGTTTAAGTTGTTAGGCAAAGTAATAGAGCCGTTGGTGATTACTCTTTGCCCAACATTGTCATCGTTAATTAATTCTAAAAAGTAACCAGTTTTTAACCTAATAATATCCCCTAAAGCAATCGCTTGAGCTTCTATATCTTTTCTTTTAGCCCCAATAGTGATTTCAATCTTTCGGCTAGTGCCAGTTCGCTGGCTAACCTGTTGGTTGCACAATAAATCAGCAAAATCTAGGGTATTGTCAAAAGCAAATTCGCTTATACAAGAGTGCTTATACACAATTTTATTGCCAATAATTTGCGAATAATTATTGACTGCATATAGCATAGCTACATCTACGCTAGTGTTAGCCGCATCTAAACTGATTTCTAACTCAGTTATATTACTAAAGTTAGGCGTACCTGTAAAACTAACACCTGGTGCTCCATTAGTTTTGAAATTAAAGATAAATCTAGCCCAAGTATTAGCTGTAGTAGGCGTAGTGAACGAACATTCGGCTTGATTGCCGCTGGAAGACCTAATAATTAGTTTACCAGCAACGCTAGCAGCAGTAGATTTGGCTATTAAGACAAACCAGTTTTGCAAACTTAAGTCCCACTGTACGGCTATTTTTGCCCCACCAGCTGCTGAGCTTCTGGCAATTCGCACGTAATCTTTTTTAACTCCGACCAAAGGCAAAATTGGGTTAGTAATACTTGGATTGTATAAAGTAGTAAACAAATCACCGTTGGGTGGAAAATCAGTATTAATCACTTGCACTGTGGCACCAGCCCCTTGTGGGACAACTGGATTAGCTGAACTATTGTTAGTGTAGATTTTGTAATCAATCAAGCTATCTTTTACCTGATAACCAGTAAACACAATTGGCAGTTCACCAAATTGTTTGGTACCTGCAGAAGTAACTGGTTGGGTAGTTAAAACTAAAGACATATTATAAAGGCAATTTAAATATATTAAACACAATACTAGTGACTGTTGACAAGTAATTAATTTCTTTATTTTTGTCAATTATAGATTGAGGATAATCATTTGGTCTGTTTTTTGTCAAGTTAGTGGCTATTTTGCAACCATTATAAGTAATAAAATACGGTTGTCCAGAATTGTAATTAAAACACAAGCCGTCAATAACCTCTTGAAACATTAGCAAATGGTCCGGATAACTAACTATATCTAATCTAGTCAATAGACCAATGGTCACATTTAACAGCAAATTGTTCCCTTCGTCATTGTATCTAGCACCTAGATTTACATTTTGGTCAGTTTCTTCTCGAAAGAAAGTTAAAAACCCTTTGACACTAGGACTTAAGTCACCTAAATTAAACTCATTAGCGTAATTTACCCTAGTGTTTTTCAAATTGGGATTACTGCTAGTTTCACAAATATCTTTTAGTAAAGATAACAGCAAAGTTTCAATTTCAATCAAACTAATTCTCAAAGGTTTAGCTAATTGAAAAGTATAGTTGCCAATAGGCATAAGTAACTATTTATCTGAATCTTTTTTGGATGTTTTCCATAAAGGCATTAGCTGTTCTTTTAGCTGACACACCTAACCATTTTCTGGGTCCATATTTTCTAGAAGTGCCTAAACCAAAAAAGGGAAATTGAGCATAGTTTTTAGTATTCATTGTCACAAATCTATATTTCACATTCAATGAAGGTAAATTGTGGAATAAAGAAAACCTTCGGCGAGTAACATAAACTATGGTTTCTCGCATTGTCCTACCAGTCAAAATTGGGTTTTTGCCGTGTGTAGCCGCAAAAGAATAAAAAGCATTTTGGGCTTCAAAATCAGCAGTTTCAGTAGTTTTATCAAAAACCGGACTAATAAGTTTATCAAAAGGTATAAACAAACTAGCACGGCGTAGAGTAAACATACTACGTAAGGCTAAAATAACTAATCATTGTCTGATTGGATATAAACCTCAGCTTTGGTATTAAGTATCACCCTTGCATAAATGTAAATAAATTTAACTTTTCCAGTCAAGTTTTTACCTTGCATTTGCCAACTAACATCTGCCTCTAATTCAGGGAAAGGGTCGTTATTTTCTAAATACAAACAATAGATTGCCTTAGCATTTTTTTGCTCACCACCATAGAGTTCAAATACTTTTTTTAGAGGTATTCTTTCGATGCGTCTAAGTTGGTTATTTAAAATCACCGTAGTATTTTTGGTATCAAACGGTGCCGTTGGGTTATAATTCGTAACTCGGTTGGTGATTGTGACTGGGAATTTCATAGAACTGAAATTTGGCTATCGTCAAAAAAGTATTTTTTCTTTAAAGCTAAAAATTCATTTGAGTTAAAGTAATTTTGCAAAAACACTTGCACCGTGTCTTTATACCTAACTTCTGTTGTGATACTCTCCTCCATTATAACCCGGTCTTTTTCATCGGCTAAAGCAAAATTAGCTTGAGCAATTTTTAATATCAGTTGACAAAGAGACAATTTTACATCTATTGGATAAGAATTAGCCCAACCATAGCTACCCCACACTCGCAAACATTCATTTTTACTTAAGCCAAAGTTTAATTTTAAGTGAGTTACTGGTAAAGTAAAACCAGGTGTCGGATAACCATCACGACCAAACCATAAATAGTAATCTTTACCCAAAGTAAGTAAAGTGCCAGTAGGTGTGGGGTTGTCGGCGTCTAAAACAGAAATTTTTTTCACCTGCAAGCCAGCTTTTTGCCAAGCGATAATATAGATAAAATTAGAGTTAATACTTTGTCTATTAAAAAAATTAAAGCAATCAGCTTCAGTAACATTAGTAAAAGTAGGTGCGAAAATGTTTTTTGTCTGTAAATCGAATTCAGTAGTAACTAGAGTAATTAAAGTTTCAATATAGGGAGTAGTGAATTTATTAGTGTCCAAATTGGGGAAAAAGCCAAAAAACTGACTTGCAGGGAAAAAAGGCATAGTAGCTAAACTAAAATTTAGGCTTTAGTTTTGGTTTTAGGATTAGTTTTCTCTTCTTTTTTAGCCCACCCAACCAGCACGGCAAACTCTAAAATTGGGACTGGTTGGGGGAGCTCTAAAACTAAACCAGGTTTAGCTACTAACTGTTTGTTATCTTCGTCTAGAGAATAAACAAATTCGCAAAGACAAGTGTAAATAACCATACTCCAATCAAGGTTATAGTTGTATAGAAGTTTTTACAAAACTGTCGTTGAAAGCTGGTTTGCCACCCATAATACCCATCACTCTTACAGTTTGCAACCCAGTCTTTATGTTCGCAAAGGCATCGGTTTCAACTTTTGGTTTGCCACTTTCAACCATACAGTAGTGGCCCTGAAAACCAACTAATAATGGAGCAAACTCATTACCGTTGGAAGTAGTAACAGGTATTGCTGGATCAACTAAAACTGGCACTCCTAAGATGTTGCCTGCAACAGCTTTACCGTCTAGTTGAACATTGCTGTTGTAAGCCTCTCCTATAAGCTTTCTGGTAGCCAAATAAGTAGCTCCAGCTAAGTTAGTTGCTATAAAGTAACCTCTAGTGCCGGATTTCACTTTTTTACCTAATTCGATAAATACTTTGGTTAAAGTAGCTTCAATAGTAGAAGCAGCTGCAACGTTAGTAGCGTTAGTAAACATTCCTAACGATTGGGGTGCGGTACCATTACCAAAATAAATATCGTTTAGTAAACCAGCTGTATAGCCAGCTATCATTTGGTCAATTAATTGAGAAACAATTGTGGGTCTTAATTTAAACAAACCTTCAGCGTCAATATCAAAAGTAAAACCTAGTTTATAAGGTTGAATGGTTACATGAGACAAATAAGTGGAAGTTAAACCACCAGTTGTGTCGTCGGTAAAATCGTCTAGAGGTTGATTTTTCAATTTTTTGGTAGCTGCCAAATATCCTCTATAAACTGGTACTTTTACTTCTTGATAACCTTCTCCCGGAAAGTAACGGATAAAATCAAAAATAGCACTTTCCATTCTGGATTGCAAAATAACCGTATCAGACAGTAAAGTATCATTAACGTTAACATTGTCACCAGCCAATGGATTAGCGGCACGGATTTTTACATCGGCATCTGTTCTGCCTTCGTAAAACCTTTTGTAAGCCTTCTCCAAATAACCATTGTCTTTGCGACTACGCAACCACGACAACTCTTCAGCAAATTCTCTATCTAAATGGAAATAAATAGAAATAGCTTTAGTTAAATCAACTACGTTGTTATTGTTTTTGGCGATTTCATCGCAAATTAATTTGAAAAAGTGACCCCTCTTGTTTTCAATCTCAGCTTGAGATAGCTCGTCAAACTGAGCTTTAATGTAGTTTTTTAAGTTGTCACTTAATTGTACGTTGGCGTAAGACATAGGAAATGATTTTTTAAAAAGAAAAAAGAAAAACAGAAACTTGTCAAGTTAAGCGGCTAACATAGCTAGCCACACTTAATAAATAGTTATTTTTTTTGATTAAGTCAAGATTAACTAATTGACTAAAAGATGGTTGGCTGTCTCGGTTGTGATACACACTTTGTATTTTAGCCACACCTTCATTAGTTAAACTATCCAGCACAGAAGTTTTATTAGTCTCTAAATCTCTTACTGGCGAGTATTCTTTACTAGCATCAATAAATAACACTTGTTTGTCAAGTCGATTTTTTTTCAAAACTAAAACTTGTGGGTTAAGTTGGGTGTGAAATACAACATTGCTAGGTAAACAAATAACCGTATCTACCAAATTTTCTTCAATCAGTAGCTTTCGCAAATCACAATAAGCCCCATCTTTATGTAACAAACCAGGATAAACTAAAATAGCCGCAATACCACCAGAAGCTAAGGCTTGCATAGTGAACAGAACTGTAAAAGCATCTAATCTTTTACCAAAATCAGCTACCTTCAACCCCATAAACCTTTCTTGGTTAGCAAAAATTAAATCAGTTTCGTTTAGATTAGTATAAATCGTTGGATCAGCCACAATAATATCATACGGACCATAAAAAAATTTATCACAAGTGATTAGGTCATCAGTGAGAATGGCAAACTCCCAGCTTGCCAAACCGTGAATAATGCAATTCATTTTAGCAAGTCTACAGATTTGACTATTGTTATCTTGACCATAAACTATTGACTTAGGGTATTTTTCTTTTACTGCTAACAGTAAAGTCCCACCTCCACAAGCTGGATCACAAATCACTGGGTTTTGTTTGGTTTTATCAACCACTAAACCAGCTAGTAAATTAGCAATTTTTTTAGGAGTAATGTATTGACCAAGTAAATCTTTACTTTTAGGACGGAAAAATTTTAGTAAAACGTTAAAAGTCTCACTCAATGACTTTTGGAGGTTGTAACTCCCTATAGGTGCTGGATTGGCTTCTGCAATAAACTGTAAACAAGCTTTAATTTTTTTTAACCTTTGGTCTTTGGTAATTAAATCCGCACTTAAGTCTAAGTTGCTTAATAAACCATTAAAATGTTTTAACCAACCAGTAGTAGCTGTACTTTTTTCGATATTTTTAAAAATTGTTTGCAAACGAACATCTAAATCTTCGTCTGCACTTTTAGAGACTTGACTAAATAATTCGCTTGGTAAAAGAAAATAGCCCTTGTTAGCTAAAATAAAATCTTTATACTTCTCTTCAGCTTCTTGGTCACTTAGATTTTGGTAGACAACACCTTTGTCTGTTAAAATTAAGTCCTCGATACTACTACTTAAAAAGAAGTAAAACAAAAAGGTTAACAACCAATCCCTAGGCTCTATTGGATTGTCAAACAATTCCGAGACAGTCAAAAATTTTTGGTACAAAAAAGCACGGTAAGAGTAATTCATATTAATTGTCTTGGTCAATATAGATATTCATTCGCTTGCGATAGTTATTTAGAGCACTAGCTCTAAGCAAACTTTCCATATTTTCAGTATCGTCTAAAAACCAATGAAAAGTCCTTTGCAGGTTATTACTCTCTCTTTGCTCGTTTGCAGGGTTAGTAAAACTATTTAGTATTTGAGGGTCTATTTCTAGATTTTCGTTGTTCTGTTGGGCTTGCATTTCTGATTGAACCAACTCTTCGACAAATTCTTGAATAGAAGGTTTTAATAAGTCAAATAGCCATTTTTGGTTGTCTTGAGTCTCCAAAAAAGACCTTATTTGGTCTGTTAAATTAACAGCGGTTGAATTTTCGGTTTCAGCTGGTGGGTTTAGCAAACTAGCTAACTCTTCTGGTTTAATTGAACCCTCAGCTAAGGCTTGTTTTACATCCTCTAAAGTTAGGTTAGGCATAAACGAACGGATTATTTTAATTCCGGAAAAAGGTTGACCGGGTGTGATATCTAGTAAAGATACTCTTAACAAATCCCACTCCTCGTAGTAAGTAATACCTGTAGGTATGTGAGTGAGTTGTTTGCCTATGTAAGGTCTAAATTCTACTGATACAGAGCGGATAAAACCTTTTTCAATAGCCTCATACAAATTACCAGCACTAACTTTTTCTCCTTTTTCATTGCGATAAAACATTTCGGCAGTTTTAGGAACGTGGATTTCAGCAACTAAGGCTTCCGGTAAAACTGTCCCGTCAGCCAAAGCATAATTCTCTTCTACCCGTAAATTAGTCAAATAGGCACCAGTATTAAATCCATTGTGGTTGTAATCCACCGTGACGGTAGATAGATCAGTGCGGACACCTCTAGGATTAATAACTGTGTCATACCTATCTGGACCATTGTAAACCAAAACAACTTCTAAGACTTTTTCTTCTGGTTGACTGGTAGCTAGACTGTTGTTAGTTATTTGTCTTAAAAACTGGGTGTCAATTAAAAAACTTACATTTGGCATATTGACAAATATACAAAAAATAGTTTTAAAAAATTAGTTTTTTCTGTCAAGTCAATATGTTAAGTGAAGAGTTTGACTTTTGGTTGCAAAAACAAATTGACCTAGCTTTTGAAAAAGCTGGCAATGGAGAATATCACCAAGCTATCTTAATTGAACTGGAGACTATCAGAACTATTTTACTTTACTATGTTAAACCCAAAAAAAACTTGGTTGGACAACTCTTTGACAGGCTCAAAAAGGCGTTACATTACTTCAAATAACTGGCAAGACTACTATAGCCCAGAACAACTAGAGCTGATTAAACAAGAGTTTCTATACACCAATCACCACTACGATAGTTTTGGTAAATTTTTACATCAAAGATACAATTTTCACCCTAGACAAATTGAAAAAGGTGAATTTAAAGCTATATTCGGCAGTTTTGCTGATTTAGCAGCAAAAAGAAGAGAATTTTTGAAAACTCAACAGAACGAGGCTATAGCTAGTGGGTTGGTAGGTAACCCACCGACAATAGGGAAAGAGATGGAAAAAGAATTGGAGAAGGTTTTAGACAAAAAAATCATTAAACAGCAAATTGAGCTAGTAAGCCAAATTAAAGACCACACAATTAAAGCTAGAGAAGCTAAAGAGGCTTTAATGAATACCTTGTATCTAATCAGTAAAAAACTGGAAATAGTAGTAAAAGAAGAAAAAGGTTTTGGCGAAGTAGATAGTTTTATCGTGCAGAACATTAAAAACTTAAAGGAAATAATTGACCTACTAAATAGTATTGAACGGCAAGGAGATGTAAGCGAAAAATTAGTCCAAGACAATGTAAAGAAGGTGGTTTTAAACAAAACTGAAATTAATAATGTCAATCAAATAAACTTTCAAACGGTTCAACCAGAAGAGTTGACGGTTCAACCAGAAGAGTTGGTTCAGTTTAGTGGTAGGACCAGCGCAGTGAACAGTTAAGCAGACAATATTATCAATATGCTCACACTAGGTATTGACCCAGGATTTGCTATATTAGGCTACGCAGTAGTTCAAGGAACCAAAGAGAAGCCAGTTTGTTTAGACTTTGGCGTGGTAAAAACTGATTTACCTAATTTACCAGAAAGACTGGTGCAAATTACTCAAGATTTAGAGCTTTTAATTGAAAAATATCAACCCCAGCAAGCGGTAGTGGAACAGTTGTTTTTCTTTAAAAACCAGAAAACAGCTATGGACGTAGCTCAAAGTAGAGGTGTGGTTTTGTATCTTTTGGCAAAACACAAGATAGACATAATTCAAGTCACACCGATGCAAGTTAAACAGACTGTTTGTGGGTACGGAAAGGCGAGCAAGCAGCAAGTGCAGAAGATGATGCAGAAGATTTTTAATTTGGAAAGTTTACCAAAACCAGACGATGCGGCTGATAGTTTAGCCATTGCTTGGTGTGGGTTGTAAAAAACTTGACAAAAGTTAAAAAATTTTTTTAGATTTTTTTGGTTGTAGTTGTGGTAGACGAAAAACAACCAGCAAGAGGCTCCCAAAAGGAGCCTTTTGTTTTTTGAGTTGTAAGCTTTAGCGAGATAGAGAAAAGAGGTAACGTGGGCTTTGGCGAGATAAAAAAGGTGGTAACAAGTTCAAAAAGGAAAAATTAGGTCGTGAGCTTTAGCGAAAAAGAATGAAAAAAGACAACACAAGCTTTAGCGAAGTAAAAACTTGTCGTGAGCTTTAGCGGAAAAACAAAAAAGGTAACACAAGCTTTAGCGAAAAGAATTAAAAAAAGTAACACAAGCGAGCAAAAACAAAAGGTGAAAGGTAGCAAGTGATATTTTGAATTATCCACAAGCTATCCACAACTAGTAAAAAGTAAAAAGAAAAAAGTAAAGAAAAACACAAGTTAAAAGTGTCACACTTTAAAAAGTAAAAAATAACTTGACAAGTTAAAAAATTTTTTTTATAATTTAACTTGACAAGTTCAAAAACTTGTTTTATAATTTTTTAACCTTAACAGTTTAGCTTATGTCTACCACAACTATAACTGCAAGTGTTAACAAGCAAAAAACCGTAGAAATTGCCGCAAATCTTTGGCAAATAACCAACAACCTTAAAGGCAAGGTTGATGCTAAAACTTTTAGCAAATACGTTTTAGCTTTGTTTTTTTTCCGTTTTCTTAGTGAAAACCTTGAGAATTACCTTAACCAACAAGAAACAGGCGAAGACGAGGGCGTTAAAGGGTTAAAAGTAATTTTTAAAAAAGGCTTTTATATCTGTCCTAGCAAATTCTTTTCAAGAATTTTAATAAAAGCAAAAGAAGAACCATTTTTATTGCTAAGCTATCGCTTTAATTTAGTTAATCTTGTTAGGGCAATTTTTAACAGTCCGCAAGACCCCAACCACTCTTTTGGATTTTACATTTTTCGGGAAAAAGAGGCAGAATTCCCCGAGCTATTCCGTGAAATACACAAGGGCAAGAATTTAAAATTCGAAGAGTTAGGAGAAACACCACAGGAAAGAAGCAAAAAAATTTTTGAAACAATGGAAGCAATAAACCAAATCCCAATCCTTGACCTAGTTAAAAAGACCTACGAAAGTAATATTGACGAAATCATTGAAATCCAGAAAGAAATTGAAGAGGTTTACAAAAAAGGGCTATAAAAAAACAAGTAAAAGAGGAGACGGATGCGAAAAGCATCCGTCTTTTTTTGGCTTTTAATTGGTTAAACAATCTTTAATCTTGACAAAAGAAAAAAATTTTTTAAACAGTTTAACACTTGACAAGTCAAAAAGCTTTTTTAATGGTTTTTTTGTCTTATTAATTTTTTTTCTTCAAAAAACCATAGGAGGAAAGTCCTCTGGAGAGGCCTTTAGCTAAATTTGGCAAGCACGGGGGTTGTTTTTTAATTAAAACTAAAATTTCACTTAACAAACAAAAAAGAGGCTCCTTTCGGAGCCCTTTTTGGTTGTTCCTCCAGTCTGTAACCACTGACAACCAAAAGAAATCAAAAAAATTTTTTAGTTTTTGTCAAATTATCTTTAAACAAATCTTGTTGTAAGTCAAAGTTAAAATAAACAAACTCTTTTGCTCTCAATTTCTTTTTGTTTGCCGTTAATTTTGTTGTTGCAGTAGAATATTTAACCGCATCAAATGTAATTAGATTAAAATCTTTCAATTCTGTTGAATATAATTCGTTTTCATAAGTAGTCAAGATAAATTTGCCTTTAATGTTTTTAACTAACTGAAGTAGTCTTAAATGATCTTCGTATTCAAAAAACAAATCACTTGTAGAATAGTAAAACTCCGTGCCGAAATAAGGTGGATCTAAAAAGAATAACGTATCTTTAGTGTCATATTTTTTTATTACCTCCTCAAAATCTAGTGCCTCGATTAAAACATCTTTTAACCTTTTGCTTATACTCTCTAATTTTTTTATTTTTCTATTATATATCACAGCTCTTGATTTAGCTAATCCATAAGCAAAAGAAGTACCCGTTCCCGAAAAACTAGTATTATGTAAATAAAACACTTTCACAGCCCTATCTACATCCGGTATAGATTGAATTTTAGTGTTTTCAATTTCCTTTTTAATTACATTGAAAATTTCCCTTGAATAAATAAGAAATTTTACTTTTTTGTAAAATTCGTCGTAATGAAAAGATAAAACGTAAAATAGATTGGTCAAATCTTTGTTTAAGTCGTTATAAACTTCTACTTTTGATGGTGGTTTGTTAAGTAAAACATTGGCTGCCCCACCAAATACTTCAACAAAAATAGTGTGATTTGGCAAAATACTATAAATCTTCTCTTTTAAGTAAAACTTACCACCTACATAACCTATAAAATTAACGTTCATTTTTGAAAATTTTTTGGCTTTGTTACAAGCAAACTAAAAAAGTAAAAACAAGTCAAGTAAAATTACAAAATTAAAAAGTCAAAAAACGAACAACAAAAAAGCGGGTCATAGACAAAAGGCCTACACCCACTTTTTGCTTCCAGACCTTTTGCGGGGGGCGAGAACTAAGTCTGGACAGACTACTTTTAAAAAATTTTTTTCAATTTGTCAAGTCAACTACCAAACCAGCTACCTGTGGATAACTTGTGGATAACTGAAAATCTATTTTTTAAGATTGTCACCGGAAAAATGAACCAGCCGCCTAAAAAATTTTAGTCTTTTTTTGTCTTTACAGCCCTTTTTTCAACCTCCTTTGATTCTTAATCATCTTTAACTCTAAAATCGTCTTAAAACGCTTCTAAACACTTTTTAACACCTTTTATTTTTAACACCTTTTTTAAATCTTACCCCTAAACTCTTAAAACAAAAACTTGTGTTTTTCCTCTAACACCTTTTAGATTTTTCCTTTAAGCCCGATGGATCATCTGTCTTGTCTCGTTTATTCCTCTTTTTATTTTCTTTTTCTTTTAACCCTTAACCCAATGGATCATCTGTCTTGAATAGGTTTGTGTATCTTAGTTTGTTAGTCTCAACTAACTAGCTAAGATAAAAAAAAAAAAAAAAAAAAAAAAAAAAATAAATATTTTTAAGTG
>Ga0308408_1000833_pt1 | contig 16238 bp, 12 predicted proteins | sample HotsprSampleMSe3_FD_203466 | JGI IMG/M metagenome (GOLD analysis project Ga0308408, IMG submission 203466) | Hot spring phototrophic mat microbial communities from Mushroom Spring, Yellowstone National Park, Wyoming, United States - 20060912_MSe3 ... | reverse complement strand
TAAAAGGTCCAAAACCATCCCGATATTGCGGTTCAGTCGAAAAACTAATTATCGTTGTGGTTCTGCCGTGGAAATTATTTTCGCAGGCAATGATTTCTGCTTTGTTTTCGGGAATTCCTTTAACCTTGTAGCCCCATTTCCTTGCTGCTTTGATTGCAGTTTCGACTGCCTCGGCGCCGGAATTCATTGGCAAAGCCATATCGTAGCCAGTCAAGTCGTGCAATAATTTGTAGAGCAAGGGAAGTTGGTCGTTTCGAAATGCTCGGCTTGTAAGCGTAACTTTTGTGGCTTGCTCGACAAAAGCTTTCAAAATCCTTGGATGACAATGCCCTTGGTTCACTGCTGAATAAGCAGCAAGACAATCCAGATAGCGTTTGCCTTCGACATCGTAAACCCAGCAGCCTTCGGCTCGTGTTATTACAACATCGAGAGGATGGTAATTGTGGGCTCCGTATTGATTTTCCAATTCAATATAATCCTGTGTTCTCATTTTAACTCCTTTATTGAATTTTAATCATTATCGAGAAGAAGTGTAATCAAAGCCATACGAACGAACAACCCATTTTCAGCCTGACGGAAATAAGCTGCGCGTGGGTCGGAATCGACATCACGGCTGATTTCAACCGACCGCGGCAACGGGTGCATAATTATTGAATTCTCCTTCATTTTTCTCAAAACATTTGGGGTAATATTGTAAATGCTCAAATCGATATTTTTGTTCTGCAACCTTTCGATGTCGATTCGAGTTTGATAAACAACATCAACTTCGGAAATCACTTTATCGACAGAATCCAAAAGCTCATAGGCAACTTTCTTTTCTTCGAGATGTTCAAGAATATCGGGCTTGATTTGAAGCTCAGGCGGAGCGATAAAATACAATTTCGTCCTTTCGAATTTGCTGAGCAAATAGGCAAGGGAGCGTGCTGTTCTGCCTTTGTCCAAAGCACCGATGAGAGCAACTTTTAAGCCATCGAGAGTTCCAAGTTCGTTATAAATTGTGTATAAATCCAATAATGCTTGGGTTGGATGTTGACCGCCGGAACCATCACCAGCGTTGATTATAGGCACTTTCGAGACTTGGGCTGCACGGGCGGCTCCGCCCTCTTCGTGGTGGCGAAGTACAATCAGATCGCAGTAGTTGCCAATAATGCGAATTGTGTCCTCGAGCCTTTCCCCCTTGATTTCGGAAGAGAACTCGCGGGCTTGTTCAGTCGAAAGTACCTTTCCCCCCAGTCGAAGCATTGCCGATTCGAAGGAAAACCGTGTTCTTGTCGATGGAGCATAAAAAAGCGAAGCCATAATGTATCGTTCATAATCCCGAGTACCACCACGCCGAACAATTTTTTCCATCTGGCGAGTTCGTTTAAAAAGTTCCCAAATTAAAGGCACCGTAAACTGTTGCGATTGAATAATGTGTTCAATTTTCATAATTTAACCTCGATTTATGGCAAAATCTGTGTTCCTGCTTTTCCTTCGAGTGCTTCCTCGATGAATTCATACGATGTAATGATAACCTTCTTTCCGCCATTCCTTAAGTATTTGATTGCAGATTGAATTTTGGGTCCCATACTTCCAGCGGGGAAATGCCCTTCGTTGTAATATTTTTCAGCCTCATCGGACGAAATGACTGTCAATGGTTTTTGATTAGGCTTTTTGTAATTTAAATACACATAGTCTGTTGCTGTACTAATCAAAAACAAATCAACATTAAGTTTATTGGCTAAAAGAGCCGAGGAGCGGTCCTTGTCGATTACAGCTTCGACCCCAAAAATTTGAGAATCTTGGAAATAAACGGGAATACCGCCTCCACCCAAAGCGATAGTAATAATTCCACAACCAAGGAGATGGCGGATAACTTCGATTTCGACGATATCGAGAGGCTCGGGCGATGGTACCACTCTTCGCCATCCACGATTTGCATCTTCGACTATATTCCAACCTAATTTTTTCTTTCGCTCTTCGGCAGTCTTCCTGTCGTAAAATGGTCCAATCGGTTTAGTTGGATTTTGAAACGCGGGGTCCGCGGGGTCGACTACAACCATCGTCGGTACAACCGTCACGGGATTATCGAGATTTTGTTTCTTTAGCTCTTGATAAAAAGCTTTCTGCAAGAGATAACCAATCTCGCTTTGCGTTGTAGCAACACACATATCCAAAGTATGGGTGTAAACTTCGCTCGAGGCACGCTCGGAACGAATCAAAGCAGCACCCACTTGTGGACCGTTCCCGTGAGTTATAACAACCTTCCATCCATTCTTAACCATTTTAACAATGTTTTTTGCCGTCTCGACAGAATTTTGGAACTGCTCGTCCAATGTTCCGCGTTCGCCGGTCTTGATTAAAGAATTTCCGCCAATAGCAACTAACGCAGTTTTGTTCTCGTTCATCATTTTATTTATTTTTCATAAGTTCATACATAATAGCCTTTTGCACGTGCAAGCGATTCTCTGCTTCTTGGAACACAACCGAATTTGGGGAATCAATCACATCGTCGGTAACTTCTTCGCCGCGATGAGCAGGCAAGCAATGCATAAAAATAGCATCGGGCTTTGCATAAGCAAACAATTTTGCATTCACTTGATAAGGTGCAAAAATCTTCTTCCGTTTCTCGGCTTCTGCTTCTTGTCCCATCGAAGCCCAAACATCGGTATAAACAACATCTGCGTCGCGAACTGCTTCGACGGGGTCGTTCGTTACCTCAATTTTGGCTCCGGTGGCTTTCCCCGCCTCGGTTGCGTTGAAATATGCTTTCAAATTTGGCTCAAATCCCGGTGGGGTGGCAACAACAATGTGGGCACCTAATCTCCCAGCTGCGGACATCAATGAATGGGCTACATTGTTTCCATCGCCGACATAAACGATTTTTAATCCTTTTATCGTTCCTTTAACTTCAAGGATTGTAAAGTAATCGGCCATTGCTTGGCAGGGATGGGCAAAATCGGTCAAGCCATTGATAACTGGGATCCTTGCGTAGCGAGCCATATTTTCGACAATATCGTGCCCGAATGTTCTCACCATAATTCCGTCGACCATTCGCTCTAAATTTTTGGCAACATCGAAGACCGACTCACGCTTCCCAAGATTGATTTCCGCAGGCGAAAGGTAAATGGAGAACCCGCCCAACTGCTGAATCCCAACGTCGAAAGTGGTTCGAGTTCGCAACGAAGGCTTTTCGAAAATCAAAGCCAGCGTTTTGTAGCGAAGCGCCTCGTAGTAATCCGATGGCTTTTCTTTCATTTTCTTCGCTAAATCGAAAATGCCAAGAATTTCTTCGGTCGTAAAATCCGTTACTTCGAAAAAATCTTTTTTCATAATTAACCTAATTAGTTAAACAAAATAAAATAAATAGAGGGAAAAAACAAAAGGGGTTAAATCGGGGCGTCGGTGGTATAATGCTTAAATAGAATTATCTTTAATGCACGTGTTTTGGGAAGGCGATACCAACGAAGCAGGTTTGCCTTCTTTTGAAGGAAATGCTCTTTCCCGTGCAAAAGTTTTTTCATATTTGTCAAGAATAAAAAAACAAAATTACTAATTCTTTTGAAAATAAAGAAATTATTCGAACAAAGAGTTTCGTTTGTTGTAAATAAAAAAGCGGGGATACATTTCTTTCCAATGTATCCCCGCCGTTGAATAATTCAGTTTTAATCGGGAAGTTCTGCCGCGGTGACTTTTCTCTTTTTGAAGATTCTTTGGAATGCTTCGCGCCATTTATCGAATCTTTGATATACAACAGGAACAACGACCAATGTTAAGAACAAAGAACTCAGCAGACCACCGATGATTACAACAGCCAGACCCGATTTCGACTCGGAACCAGCAGAAGTCGAAACAGCAATGGGCAAAAGTCCAAACACCATCGAAAAGGTTGTCATCAATATTGGGCGGAGACGAATTTGACCTGCTTCGAGCAAAGCCTCGCGTGTTGAAAGCCCTTTCTCGAACTTCATATAATTGGTTCTATCGACGAGCAAAATACCGTTTTTGGCAACCAAACCAACAAGGGTGATTAACCCAAGAATTGAGTATAGGCTTATTGTTTTCATCGTGAATGCCAAGCCAAAAAGTGCCCCAATAAGAGCCAATGGAATAGAAAACATAATTACAAGCGGATAAAGATATGAATTATACAGAGCAACTAATATCAAGTAGACAAAAGCATTCCCGATTAACAAAGCAACCAAAAGGCTACGGAATGAATCCATCATTGCTTTTTGCTCACCAACAAATTCGAATGTTACCCCGGGGGGCAATTTAACATTTTCCAGCTTCTTACGAATTTCGCTTGCGACGTCACCGCTTGCTCGACCAAAAACAGAAGAGTTGACATAAATCGCTGGGGCACGATTCTCGCGCTCCAATTTCGTTGGACCTACCGATTGATAAACATTAGCAAATTGCTTCAAAAGAATTACTTTCCCTTCGCGATTAACAAACGGGAGATTTTGCACTTCTTCGACTTTTGAGCGGTCGAACTTGTCCAATTGTATACGAATTGGATAGTCCACAATGCCTTCGGTATATTTCGAATCGTCATTCCCGGTCAGTGCGGTTCGCAAAGTAGCACCAACTTCCGCAATAGTTAAACCAAAGGCTGCAATTTTATCCCTATCGATTTCCACACGAATTTCGGGCTTGCCTTCTTCGCTCGAAAGCTGAACATCGGTTGTACCTTTTACTGTCCGAACTACGCTATCGACAATGTTTGCCGCCTTGTATACGCTCTCGTAATTAGGCCCGTTAACGAGGATTTGAATTGGCTTTCGGCTGCTGGTTCCCAACAAAGTAACAGGCTGTGCAGTAACTCTTACCCCCGGAATTGTATTTATTTTTTCTTTCATCAATTGGCCAAATTCATCGGTGGAAACATTTCGCTGATTTTTATCAACGAGAATTGCTGTTATTTGTGCTGTATTGTTCTGGAATTGTCCAAGGAAACCCTCACTCGAAAATCCAACGTTTGCAAAAACTTTAACAACCTCTGGTTGCTTTCTCAATAGTTCTTCGACTTTTTGTGTAATCTCGTTGGTTTTCTCAATTGTCGAACCTGGCGAGGTTTCAATAGTAAAAATGATTTCCCCACGGTCTACTTGTGGTAAAAATTCAGTTCCAACAAACCCCATCCCGGGCAGCATCAAAGATACAATCAGAAGCCCACCAGCGAGAACCATCACCTTTCCACCATTATTCAAAGCCCAACCAAGGATTGAAACATAATAGTTTTCGAGCTTTCTGTATAATTTCTCGGTTAACTCACTGAATCGTCTTATAAAACCTTTCGACTCTTTTGTTTCCACTTTCGAAAGCCTCGAGGCTAACCAAGGTGTAACAGTAAAGGAAACAAATAGGCTCATCAAAGTGGAAAATACTACAACCAAGGCGTATTCCCGCAAGAAATTCCCAATCATACCTGTTATCAATGCAAGGGGGAAGAAGACCACAACATCGACCAAAGTGATAGAAACTGCAGCCAAGCCAATTTCGTTTCGTCCTCGTATTGCCGCTGTAATTCTGTCCTCGCCCATCTCCAAATGGCGAGTCATGTTCTCTATAACCACAATTGAGTCATCGACCAGAATACCAATAACCAACGACATTGCCAGCAAGGTAATAGTATTCAGGGTAAATCCAAAAATATACATAAGAAAGAATGTAGAAATTAGCGAGGTTGGAATTGCAACCATTACGATTAGAGAGTTGCGAATGCTGTGAAGGAAGATAAACATAACGAAAGCAACGATTAACACAGCAAGTAGCAAGTCCTTTTTAACCGCATTCGACGCATCCATAATAAAAGTCGAGTTGTCTTGGGCAATGTCGAATTTTAATCCTATGTTGCTGTATGCTTTTTCCAAACGAGCAAGTTCTTTGCGAACGAGTTTGCTTACTTCGACCGTGTTTGCGTCGCTTTGCTTTTGAATCAAGATTCCCAACGAAGGAATGTTGTTTAGACGATTGATATTGGTAATCTCCTTGATACCATCGCGAACATTTGCAATGTCTTTAAGCCGGATTTCCCCGCCCGAGCGTGTTCGGGCAACCACGTGGTTTTCGAGCTCTTCCAAAGAATTGAATTTGCCTGCCACTCTCAACACATACTGATTTTCTGGCTCTTTGATGCTTCCCGTTGGGAAATCAATATTCGAAGCAACGATAGATTGAACTATTGTATTCAAGGCCAGACCCACAGCTTTGACTTTTTGCATATCAATGTTGACTTGGATTTCTCGTTCTTCGCCGCCTAGTAATTGCACCAAACCGACGCCCTCGAGTTTTGAAATGAGTGGCTGAATGTTGTCCTTGACAAACTGATATAACGCTTTGGATTGCAACTTGCTGTAAACATTGGCTCGAAGAACAGGAACTTCATCGAAAGCCAATTTTGACACTACCGGCTTCCTTGCCTCTTTTGGTAAGAAATCGGATACTTGATTAATTCTCCGCTGAACATCTTGCAGAGACTTATCGACATCGACATTCATTTCGAGCTCGACGAAGATGAACGAAACACCTTCGCGAGAAGTTGAACGAATGTTCGATATTCCCTCCATCCCAGTAATAGCATCTTCCAATGGCTTGGTCACATTGTTCATTACCTCGTAGGGCGAGGCTCCCGGATAGATGGTTTGCACAGTTACAACTGGGGCTGTAAGTTTTGGAAGAAGCTCATAATTTAATTGGGCAAAGCCATAAATTCCTAATATTCCAAGTACCGAAAAAAACACAACTACAAGTGTTGGTCTTTTTATCGCTAATTCTGTTACAGTCATTTTTAGCCTCCTAATTATTGAACAATTTGAACAGGTGTTCCATCTTTAAGATTTATCAAACCTTCGACAACGACAAGCTCACCTTCGCGAAGCCCTTGCAGAATCTCCAATTTTTTGCCTATTTCGCTTCCAATCACTATCGGGCGAAGTTTGGCAACATTGTTCTCGACCACATAAACTTTCGGTTCCTGATAACTGCCAACGAGTGCTTCGCGAGGCATTAGCAAAGTTCGTCCCCGAATTGCCGACGGAATCTTCACTCGAACAAACATTCCAGCTTTCAACAAATTGTTCTTGTTTCGGACAAATATCTCCACAGGATAGGTTTTCCCCTCGTCCGCTTTATATCCTATGCTTTGAATAGTGCCAAACATTTTCTCGCCCGGAAGTATGTCCGATGTGATTTCGACCATATCGCCTTTCTTAATCTTCATTATGTCCTTTTCGGGGACTTGGATTCTTACTTTCACAGTAGAAATATCGACAAGATTCATTAGCGGCGTGCCGGACGAAACGACTGCCCCAACTTCTACGGATTTAGAAGTTACAAAACCCGAAAATGGGGCTCGAATTTTTGTATCCTCGACTTGCTTCTTTGCGATTTTATATTGTGCTTCTGCTGTTTCATATAAAAATTTAAATTGGTCAAGTTGCGACTCTGGGGCAGATTTCTCGGCATAAAGCTTCTCGTATCGCTCCAAATCGCGCTTGGCTTTCTGGTAGTTCGCCTCAGCAGTTTGTAGATTTGCAAGCTTCATCTCGTCATCAAGTTTAATTAAAACTGCCCCCTTCGAAACAAAATCCCCAAGATTTGCATTGACCGCAACGACTTTCCCGCTGGCTTCCGAAGCTATACTAACTTCGGCATTGGGCAATACATTGCCTGTATATTCCAGCGTTAAGTTTATCTCTTCGAACGCTACGCGAGCGACATTGACTGGAAATGTTGTCAATATCACGTTTTTCTTTGCCTTTGCTTGGAATTTGCTCCTATTGTTGAGCAAAAGCCCAACCGAAGCAATGATAATCAGAAAAGCAATAATAAGTGTTGTGATTTTCTTTCTACTTTTCATTTTTTACCCTTTCTTTTTATTTACCGAAATTATTAATTGATTTTTCCAATTTGATTTTTGCTATTTCATATTCAAGAATTGAGTTGTTGTATGCAACTTTAGCATTGAGCAAAGCAACTTCGGCATCCAAAAGTTCGGAGCTCGAAACCACGCCATTTTTGAACTTCTCGTTTGTGACGCGATAGTTCTCTTCGGCTTGTTGAACAGATTGCTTTGCCACATTTATTTTTTCTTTTGCTTTGATAAAAGCGAAGTAATTCTGCGAAACCTCCATATTGATTGCATCTTTCAACTGCTGGTAGGAAATTTCAGCTTGCCGATAGCTTTCCTCCGCCTGTTGAGTTTGATATTTTGTAGTCATCCAATTCCAGATATCATACGAAATCGTGAATCCAATATCCCAAGTCCCATAGAATTTATCCTGGGCGGGCATCAGCCTTTGGTTAGGCCTATTGTATTGGTAGTTTGCCGAGAAAGATATTTGAGGCAACCAACCGCTTTTAGCCATAGAAATTACCTTTTGCGAAGCCTCTTTCCGAAAAGTTAACGCAAGAAGTTCAGGCCTTTGCTTGTATGCGGTTTCCAGTAGTTTGTTTAAATCGGAAAATTCTTTTTCCTGAAATTCAGGCTGTGATATTAGAACCAATTCCGTTTGAGTTGGCAATCCAAGAAGAATGCATAAGTTAATTTTCCCAATCCGAATTGCGTTTTCTAAATCTATTTTTGTTAATTCCAAATTCGAAAGTTGAACTTTAACTTTCAGAACTTCGTTTTCTGTTGTCAATCCGTTTTTGTAGAAATTTTCAATATCTTGAAGATGTGCTTGAACTTGGCGAATGTTTTCCTGCAAGCTTTGCAAAGAAAGTTCCAAATTCTTAATCGACCAATAAGCATTTTTGACATCAAAAATCGTTTTAGCCCGTTCAGTTTCGTAATCCTCTTGGCTTGCTTTTGTATTAAGTTCCATCATCTTGGCATTGTTTTCGAGTCGGAACCCTGTAAAGATAGGATATTGCAGACCTAAACGAATCTGGTAGTTATTCAAAATGGTTGGCGAAACCTCGAATTCTCTGCCCTGAAAATTAATTTTGAAAGGCTCAACTTCGCTTAAACGAGCGTAGCCCGATACAAGACGCAAAGTGGGATAGAGTTGTGCATTTGCTTCGTTTGTTCGCGCTTGGGCAGCAGTGATTTTCGATTCAGCGAGCTTCAGGCTTTTTGCATTCTTCAAAGCCATATCGACCGCATTGTCGATTGTCAATTGATAACTGCTCTGTGCAAATAGTATCGCAGGAAGCGAAAAAAGAGCAATCAAAAGCAAAATCCTCTTCATTTTTGTTCTCCTTGATTATTTTGTTCAATCAATTTTTTTATTCCCATAATTCCTTCCAACATTAATGTTGAAATTGTTTTGGCATAAAGGTCGTAATATTCATCGTCGGTTTCGACCGACCAGACTTTTTTAATCAGCGGCCCGAAGAGAAAATGTGAAAAAATCAAAGAAATCATCGCTGGCGTAATAATCGAACCATATTTCGGGTCATCTACAAAAAGTTCAATCAACTTCAATCCCTGTTTGATGTAATCGATGTGCAAGCGAACGACTTCGGCTTTGAAATCGCTAAATTCGGGAAGGTTGAATGGCATCTCGGTTATAGCAACTTTACAGAAGATGGTTTTGTTTTTAATTAAATTTACAAGCTCGCTGACAATTGTTCTTAAAGCATCCTCGGGGGGAAGATTTTTTGCCCAAGTCTGCTCGTAGATTTGCCGAACTTCCTGAAAATAGCGAAGGATGATTTCTTTCAATATGCCAAATTTCCCATTAAAGTAATAGGAAATCATCGAAACATTGACCTGAGCAAGGTCAGCAATTTCGCGAACGCCAACAGCAGCATAGCCCTTCGAAGCAAAAAGGCTTGCAGCAGCGTTCAAAATCCTTTCCTTTGGCTCTTTTCCCTCAATTATTTGATTTTCCATTCCACCTCAAAAAAGTCAAACAATCGTTTGTTTAAAAAAAAACAAATTAATCAAACGTTCGTTTAAATTTTTTATTTTAGTTCTAAAAAAAATTTTTCAAAACTTTTCAATTATCTGTTCAAAAACTAATTAAATCGTATTGAATGCAAAAGGCAAAGAGAATCTTAAGAATGTAAACCAAAAGCAAGGGGAACAGCCCAATCACCTTTGGCAAGGGGCTATCGCACATAACCAGACATCGGATGTTTCAAAAACATCCGATGTCTTTGCAGAGTGGAAGACAACACTCGCTTTTTAAGCTTATTGTGAATAAATAACTTACTAAATTTTAATGCTCGGGCAATTTTACTTGTTTACAATCAGCTTGAGAATTTGGTTCTGGTTGCCAGCGAATACGTTTACCAAGTAAATTCCATTAGGAAAATCCGAGAGATTTATGCTTATTTGATTTTCACCTTCGCCAAGCGAAAATGTTTGGCTCATAAGTTTCATTCCAAGCAGATTAGTTACGGAAAGAGTAGCAATTTGTGGTTTAGGCGAAGATATTTTAACGGTTGAATAATTGGTTGCAGGGTTTGGGAAAATATTGTCATTTACCAAAGAATCTTTCTCTTCGACTACAATCACTTTCGGTAGGTTGAGTTTATAAAGAACAAGGGTAGAGTCGTAATATGCAAGAAGATATTTATCATCAGGACTGATGTCGAAGCCCCAAGGTTTTAGAGTGTCCTTGGGACTAATCAATTCGAAAGTATTAAGATTAATGACCTCCAGCGGGTCGTTTATCACAAGATAATTTTCATCATAAGTAAAAATAAAGAAATTTGGATATGGCCGTTTCCTACTTAAATTTTCCCAAGAAAAAGTTTGTTTCGAGCTGTACACTTCAAAGCCATATATATCTTCATAATACCAATTATGAGTAGTTTTCTTGATAACCACAACGTAAAGAGTAACATAAAGCAAACTTAGAACCAGTGTTGGAGTAGGTATAGATGAATGAGTAACATTCAATTGTGGAAGCACGGCGAGAAATAAACCAACCTTTGTTTAGTTGATTAGAAATTAGGTTGTAGGTGAATTTGCCAAACTCGCGCTCACTCTTAGGAAAATAACCATAACCATAAGAAGCCGAATAAGAATAATGTATGTAAATAATAGAATCATTAAACATAAAAATTGGTCCTAAAGAGTTCCAGGCAGTACCACCACCACCATCCTGATATTCTTGGGTCATTACGGTTTTTAATATTGTTTTACTTTGTAGATCCCAGATTCGAAAGCCCCAAAGTCCTTTATAATAATCCCAAGTTGTGTCTTTAACAAATGTTGCCAAAAGATATTTTTTATTCCTCGATGTGTTAAGAGCTGCATAACGAATGTTTCCAGTTTCAACTGAATCAATTACTTGCAAAGTTTTAGTGTCGAAAATCTTGAACGAACGGAAAAATGAATCGTCGTTCTCAGGGAAAAATATTTCTCCAGACCCTAGAGTTAACTTTCCAATAAGTTCATCGCTTTCAAAATTGTAGAATAAAATTTCTCCATTCGGTTGGTAAATATAATAATACTTTCCAGTAGGGGAAAACCTTGCCCAACTACCTTTGTTAACTTTTTCACCCAAACCGTGTCGATTTCCAAATTCTGGGCAAAAATATTTTTCGAAAATAGGATGGCAAAAAGAACAATAGTTATCAACACTCTTTTCATTTTTACCTCCCAAAAATTTCTAAAAACTTATAAAAATTTATGAATATTTTCCAATTAAACAAAATGTATTCTTACCAAAATCTAAAGGTTTACTAAAAGATGCTCGAAGGAAATAAAAGAATGTTTGAAAAATCGGAAGTCCGTATGAATAATGCACTATTTCTTTTTCCTCTCTCAAATTTTTGATTATTCCGAAATAATGTTTCCGATGAGTTTTTTAATTTTGAATGGTGTGGGATTGATTTTTGAGTAGCAAAGTGGATAATAAAGACAAAAACGAAGGTGAAAAAAGGATTTATCTCATCGATGGGATGTCTGTGGTGTTCCGAGCATATCATGCAATGAGCCGTTCGACGCTGAAGTCGTCGATAACTCAGGAGCCGACCTTTGCAGTGTTTGCGTTTGCAAACATTTTGGCGAGTCTGCTCGAAAGCGAAAAGCCCGAATACATCGCAGTTGCGTTCGATACTCGTGAGCCTACTTTTCGCCACGAGATATTCAAAGAATATAAAGCGAATCGGGAAGCATTCCCCGAAGACCTTGTCCCCCAACTCGAACGCATCAAACAACTTTTGGATGCACTAAAAATAAAGAGGATTGAAATTCCCGGTTTGGAGGCGGACGATGTAATTGGCACTCTCGCTCGAAAGCTTGCCAGCCAAGGTTGGAAAGTGATTTGCATCACAAACGACAAGGACTACTTCCAATTGGTAGACGAAAACATCATACTTTACAAAACAGCGAAAAACATTTCCGAAGGCTTCGAAGTGATAACGAAAGATAAGGTCGCCGAAAAATTTGGAGTTCCACCCGAAAGCGTTGTCGATGTCCTTGCTATTGTTGGAGATTCGGTGGACAATGTTCCCGGAGTGTTGGGAATTGGCGAAAAGACTGCTATCCCGCTCATTCAACAATTCCACACTCTCGAAAATCTTTACGAAAATCTCGACAAGATTGAAAAAGAAAGTCTTCGCAAAAAACTGTTCGAGAACAAAGAAAATGCATTCCTTTCGAAAAAACTGGTTACAATCGAAACCAATGCAAATATAGACTTTGATGTCTCTGAGTTTAAATTCACAGAACCCGATTTCAAAAAGTTGGAAGAACTTTTCACCCTGCTCGATTTTAAAACTCTGAAAGAAAGATATTTGACAAAAATTTTTGGCTCAAATCAAACTGCTGTGTCCGAAACATTCACTTCTGAGTTAACTTCCACCATAAAAAATGAAACAAAACATTACAATTTGATTGATACCAAAGACAAGTTGCTAACGCTTTGCGAGAAATTGAAAAATGTCCCAGCCTTTGCTATTGATACCGAAACGAGTTCGCTCGACAAACAAACTTGCGAATTGGTTGGAATTTCTGTTTCGTTTTGCAACAACGAAGCTTATTATATTCCTGTTTTTGGCAAAGCAGAGGATGTTTCCGCTTTTGCCGAGAAGACTGAAAACACTGAAAATTTTGGTCTTTTTTCGCAACAGACAGATGAGAACAAAGAAGCAAAAGGCTTGTTCTTCGAAAATTACGAGCCACAACGTGGCTTCCCAGTTCATTTTGTTCTTTCCAACTTGAAGCCGGTTCTGGAAAATCCAGAAATTCAAAAGTTTGGGCAAAACGTAAAGTTCGATGCATACATTTTAAGGCGCTATGGGGTTGATTTGCATCCGATTTCGTTCGACACGATGGTCGCCAGCTATGTCCTGAACCCCGACGAACAGCATAATTTGGATGCACTTGCAAAGCGTTGGCTGAATTACACGCCAATTTCTATAACGAGTGTAATCGGCGAGCGGAGGGCAAATCAAATTTCGATGCGAGAACTCCCGCCCGAAGCAATCTCGGATTACGCTTGCGAAGATGCTGACCTTGCTTGGCAACTTACACACATTTTGAAAGAGCAGTTGGTGAAAGAAAATTTACTCAAACTTGCCGAAGAGATTGAATTTCCTCTCATCAAAGTACTTCGCGATATGGAATTCAACGGTGTTTTCGTTAGCACCGAGATTCTAAACTCGATTTCGAAATTACTCAACGAGGAGGTTCAGGCATTACGGGAAAAAATCTTTGCCGAGGCGGGACCTCGCTTCAACTTGGATTCGCCAAAGCAGCTTGGGCAAGTTCTCTTCGAAAAACTTCAACTTCCTGTCATTGCTAAAACAAAAACAGGATACAGCACCGATGTCAATGTTCTTTCGCAACTGGCTGCGAGTTATCCAATTGCAAAATATATACTCGATTATCGGCAAATGACAAAGTTGCTTTCGACTTATGTCGATTCCCTGCCGCAATGGATAAACCCTGCCACGGGTCGAATTCATTCAACATTTAATCAAACGATTACGAGCACGGGGAGATTATCATCGACCGACCCAAATTTGCAAAACATTCCCGTCCGCGGGGAATTTGGGAAAGAAATACGTAAAGCATTTGTGCCTCAAAAAAGCGGTTGGGTGATTCTTTCTGCCGATTATTCCCAGATTGAACTTCGCATAATTGCTTATATTTCGGGCGACGAAAACCTGATTCGAGCATTCAAGCAAGGGCTGGACATCCACTCGGCAACTGCTTCTTTGCTTTTCGACAAGCCTATCGATGCTATCGATTCCGATATGCGACGTGTTGCAAAAACTGTGAACTTCGGTATTCTTTATGGACTTGGAGCTTATGGTCTTTCCCAACGATTGGGTATTGGTCGAACCGAGGCACAGAAAATCATCGACAACTACTTGGCGAAGTATCCCGGGATTAAGAAATATGTCGAAGAGACCATTTCGAAAACGCAAAAAAAGGGCTATGCAGAAACTTTGTGCGGGCGCAGGCGATATTTCCCGAACATTAATAGTATGAACAAGAATCTGCGTTCAGCCGACGAGCGTGCAGCAATAAATTTGCCTATTCAAGGGACTGCTTCGGATATGATGAAAATCGCAATGATTAACATAGGCAGGGATTTCGAAAAGTTTCGACTCCGCTCGATGATGATTTTACAGATACACGACGAACTGCTCTTCGAAGTCACCCAATACGAGATTGAAACGGTTAAGGAAATTGTCAAGGAACGTATGCAGAATGCTTTGAGTTTGGGCGAGGTTCCCGTTGTTGTTGATATTGGAATAGGCGAAAGTTGGTTCGATGCCCATTGAAAATATAATAAACCGAGTGGTCTTCCGTCAGTTATTTTTACCTTATCGATGGAATATTTTTTTATAATCACTGGAAAATTATGGCAGATACAGTTTATCTAACAGAGGAAAGATTTTTAGAATTGCAAAATGAGTTAATTGAATTAAAGACGAAGGGGCGCAAGGAAGTCGCCCAAAAGATAGCCGAGGCACGCTCGCACGGCGATTTGTCCGAAAATGCTGAATACGACGCTGCAAAACACCAGCAGGAACTGCTCGAGATGCGAATAGCCAAGCTCGAGGAGACTTTGATGAAAGCCCAGGTGATTAGACCCGAAGAGCTCCCCAATGATAAAGTGTATATCCTATCCCGTGTTAAAGTAAAAAATTTGAAGACCAACAAGATTTTTGAATACATATTGGTAAGCCCCGAGGAGGCAGATTTCGAACGAGGGAAGATTTCTGTCACCTCTCCAATCGGCAAGTCGTTGATGGGCAAGAAAGTTGGTGATGTTGTTGAATTTACTGCTCCTGCGGGAAAAACCCAACTGGAAATTCTTGAAATAAATCGATAGATTTTGATGAATATTGCCGACTCCGGGTATTTTAATCCTGCCGAGGATTACGAAATAGTCCAGCAAATACTCGGAGGCAATAAAGATTTGTTCGAAAAGCTCGAGCGAAAATACAAAAAGCCTCTTTCCCACTTGATTAGCAAGATGGTTCGAAATACTGACGATGTCGAGGATATCGTGCAGGAAACATTTATCCGTGCATACAATAATCTTCGATACTATAAAAAAGAATTTGCGTTTCACTCTTGGCTTTTCAAAATTGCATCGAACCTTTGCATAGATTTTTTGCGAAAAAGACGTGTGCAAACAATTTCTATCGAACAGCCCTTTCCCCGCTCCGAAAGCGAGCACCAAATGGACTTTCCCGCCCTTGGCGACGAAGCAGACAAAATGATTCTGGACGAGGAGCAACGGCAGTCGCTGAACGCTGCACTTTCCCTTTTGCCCGAAAAGTACCGAATTGTGATTGAACTTAGGCATTTCGAAGAGCTTGAATATAACGAAATTGCCGAACGACTTGGCATACCTGTTGGAACTGTCAAAGCACATCTTTTCCGTGCCCGAAAAGCATTGCTGGACATTCTCCGCAAGCGGAGATTGGTATAGTTTGCTGTGCAAAACCTAAAAGAGAGGAACATAAACAAAAAAGACATCGGATGTTTTTGAAACATCCGATTTCCGGAAATCTGCAAAGAGTTACAAACCTGTGTTCAATCTGGAAAGACATTGGATGTGTTTTAAAACATCCAATGTCTGACGCCCACTAATTTGATGGAACTCTATTTTAACAATGGATGACTGAATATTCCAGCAAGCAATTAGGTTGAAGCCCCTGACCAAAAAAGACATCGGATGTTTTCGAAACATCCGATATCTGGAAATCATCAAAGGGCTGTAACCCATATACTTAAACCCGAAATATGCAATTAAAAGATTTAATTTTTTGTAATTTTAACAAAAATAATAGGTTGCAGGGATGAAAGAATTAACTAAAAAAGTTGAGCA
>Ga0308408_1000824_pt1 | contig 16331 bp, 19 predicted proteins | sample HotsprSampleMSe3_FD_203466 | JGI IMG/M metagenome (GOLD analysis project Ga0308408, IMG submission 203466) | Hot spring phototrophic mat microbial communities from Mushroom Spring, Yellowstone National Park, Wyoming, United States - 20060912_MSe3 ... | reverse complement strand
GGTTGCGAAACGCGCGCGTTCATGCTAGTATACGGGTGTCATGGCGACGCACCAGGAAGGCTCAGGAATGACGAAGCGTGATCATCGCGGTCGGAAATATGGATGGACGCAGGTGCGAGGGTCGGTTGAGGAATTTTCGGCTCGCTGAAGAGCACTGAAACGCCGATTTTGCGATTTGACATACCGGCGCGCGTGTGGTGAGGAATTTTCGGCTCGCTGAAGAGCACTGAAACGCGCCGCGATCTGGTGTACGAAAAGTCTGGGTTTTTGAGGAATTTTCGGCTCGCTGAAGAGCACTGAAACTTCATCAAGCGCGATTAGTGAACCAAGAAAGGAACGATGAGGAATTTTCGGCTCGCTGAAGAGCACTGAAACCAATGACCGAACGCGCGGCGCGCCAAGAGTTGGACTGAGGAATTTTCGGCTCGCTGAAGAGCACTGAAACACGATCCGGTTCTAGCAGCGCGGTGGGCGTATGTGAGTTGAGGAATTTTCGGCTCGCTGAAGAGCACTGAAACTTCTCATCTTTCGCAGCGTCTTCCTCAAGCGCTCCGTTGAGGAATTTTCGGCTCGCTGAAGAGCACTGAAACCCGCAATCACCGCGCCGCACCCGTTCCGCTGCCAGTGAGGAATTTTCGGCTCGCTGAAGAGCACTGAAACTTATAAATGGCACGATACAGAAGAACGGCGTTTCCGAGAGGAATTTTCGGCTCGCTGAAGAGCACTGAAACGCTAAGTGAGGTTGAGGCTAAAGCAATCGCTCAGAGTTGAGGAATTTTCGGCTCGCTGAAGAGCACTGAAACATCACCGCTGCTTCGTTGCTGCGCTCGATTGTTCCGTTGAGGAATTTTCGGCTCGCTGAAGAGCACTGAAACCCGAATGCGAGACTCCGGCTCGAAGCGCATCGAAAATGAGGAATTTTCGGCTCGCTGAAGAGCACTGAAACCGCGAAGCCAGACATCCGCGCCGTCGGTGTCGTAGTGAGGAATTTTCGGCTCGCTGAAGAGCACTGAAACTTCTAGGAAATCAGAGCCGCGTTGGAAGCGAAAGGAGTGAGGAATTTTCGGCTCGCTGAAGAGCACTGAAACCGATCGCTGTTCGGCGAGTTTATCAACCGCCACTGGAACGGAGGAATTTTCGGCTCGCTGAAGAGCACTGAAACCGAACCGCGCGTCGCGGGTCTGTTCCGCAACGGCGCGTTGAGGAATTTTCGGCTCGCTGAAGAGCACTGAAACTACACCAACGGCACGCGCTCGAAGATCGGAATGAAAACGTGAGGAATTTTCGGCTCGCTGAAGAGCACTGAAACTACTGCGTCGGGATCGACATACGTTTCCCCGACCGCCGCTGAGGAATTTTCGGCTCGCTGAAGAGCACTGAAACTACTCGAGGTCGTTGACGATCTCGTATTTGGTCGGCGGCGTTGAGGAATTTTCGGCTCGCTGAAGAGCACTGAAACTACCTGGGTGTTGACCAGACCGGCGCGTTTCGTTGGTTGTGAGGAATTTTCGGCTCGCTGAAGAGCACTGAAACTACCCCGGCATTCACGTCGCCGACGGCGTGATACTGTGAGGAATTTTCGGCTCGCTGAAGAGCACTGAAACTCCCGGCGGTGATGCGAGTATCCAACTCGACGATCCGTGAGGAATTTTCGGCTCGCTGAAGAGCACTGAAACTCTTCATTGTTGACCTCCTTATAGTGTGATTGCGAATGTTGAGGAATTTTCGGCTCGCTGAAGAGCACTGAAACGCCTCGGAAAGCGCGGCGACGTACTCGAAGACGCGACGTGAGGAATTTTCGGCTCGCTGAAGAGCACTGAAACGCGCCTGGTGGTGATCTCCCAAGGAAGGGAAGCCATGAGGAATTTTCGGCTCGCTGAAGAGCACTGAAACGCATCAAGAACTTGAGGACTGGGAGCGCGCACTCTTGAGGAATTTTCGGCTCGCTGAAGAGCACTGAAACCCCGTTGCGCGTCAGCCAGCCGCCGGGCTTGGTAATGAGGAATTTTCGGCTCGCTGAAGAGCACTGAAACGGGATGATTACGAGCCGCTACATCGCGGTGTTCAAATGAGGAATTTTCGGCTCGCTGAAGAGCACTGAAACCGCGGCGCGTCGTTGCGTCTGGCATCGCGGACGCTGCTGAGGAATTTTCGGCTCGCTGAAGAGCACTGAAACCTTGCGGCAAGTGCTGCCGCGCTACGCGCCGTCTGCGTTGAGGAATTTTCGGCTCGCTGAAGAGCACTGAAACTCCAGTAGCCGCGATACTGCCCGTAGACGCGGTTTGTTGAGGAATTTTCGGCTCGCTGAAGAGCACTGAAACGGCGGCAGCGTGACGCGCCCGCGCTCGTCGCCGTCGTTGAGGAATTTTCGGCTCGCTGAAGAGCACTGAAACATCTCGAAACCGCAGCAGAGCAGTATTGGTTTGTGCTTGAGGAATTTTCGGCTCGCTGAAGAGCACTGAAACACTCCCGATCCACCCGCGCGCCGTTTTCGGTTCGGATTGAGGAATTTTCGGCTCGCTGAAGAGCACTGAAACCCCGTTGCGCGTCAGCCAGCCGCCGGGCTTGGTAATTGAGGAATTTTCGGCTCGCTGAAGAGCACTGAAACCGTGGCGCAGCACCTCGCGGCGCTGCGCGCGGAACGGATTGAGGAATTTTCGGCTCGCTGAAGAGCACTGAAACCGCGGCGGTCTGTCTGCGGTGGGGATACGTTCACGAATTGAGGAATTTTCGGCTCGCTGAAGAGCACTGAAACGGCGCGCTGAAGTTCCTCAATATTCGGCGCGCCGATAATTGAGGAATTTTCGGCTCGCTGAAGAGCACTGAAACGCGGTACACCAGCGCCTTCGGGTCGCGCACTCCCAGCGCATTGAGGAATTTTCGGCTCGCTGAAGAGCACTGAAACGTCGACGCCGATCACTGCCGCCTCATTGCTGCGGAATTGAGGAATTTTCGGCTCGCTGAAGAGCACTGAAACTCCCCGCACTCGGAAACCCATCACCCCGCACACCACATTGAGGAATTTTCGGCTCGCTGAAGAGCACTGAAACGAACACCGCCACCGCTCCGTTCACTCCGTCCAGCGACGTTGAGGAATTTTCGGCTCGCTGAAGAGCACTGAAACCGGTGCGGTAGAACACACAGCGCTCTACCCAGTCCTATTGAGGAATTTTCGGCTCGCTGAAGAGCACTGAAACGCGCCCTCGCGGTCGCGGGAGGGATCATCCCCTCGTTGAGGAATTTTCGGCTCGCTGAAGAGCACTGAAACCGCGCTTTCTGATGCCGTATTCGACCGTCCCCACCGTTGAGGAATTTTCGGCTCGCTGAAGAGCACTGAAACTTGTTGATTGTGTTGGCGACGGATATTATCGACGTTGATTGAGGAATTTTCGGCTCGCTGAAGAGCACTGAAACTTCTGCGTCAATCCTCACCCTTCAGCCGCGCCGCCCGTTGAGGAATTTTCGGCTCGCTGAAGAGCACTGAAACGTAGTCCGGCGTTTGTCGAAACCGACGCGCTGTTGAATTGAGGAATTTTCGGCTCGCTGAAGAGCACTGAAACATGCGCCGGTTGGCGGTCGTCTTCCCGCGCGTCTTCAATTGAGGAATTTTCGGCTCGCTGAAGAGCACTGAAACGTCGTATTCACCCGCATCTGAAGATTGCGGGCGCGGACAAATTGAGGAATTTTCGGCTCGCTGAAGAGCACTGAAACAGAAAACAAACGAATAGGACGCGGCACAGACGCTTGTGAATTGAGGAATTTTCGGCTCGCTGAAGAGCACTGAAACGCGACCGGGGCAGGAGGCGGCGCGTAGGAACCCTGATTGAGGAATTTTCGGCTCGCTGAAGAGCACTGAAACGTCGAAGTACGCATTACCCCATTGCTTGATCACTATCCATTGAGGAATTTTCGGCTCGCTGAAGAGCACTGAAACACCTGCGGACGAACAGACAGTACTCGACCGGCATCGATTGAGGAATTTTCGGCTCGCTGAAGAGCACTGAAACCGTGGAGCGCTACCGATTCGCGCTGCGTCTGGATGCATTGAGGAATTTTCGGCTCGCTGAAGAGCACTGAAACTTCCCGCCAGATCGGGATAGCGCTGCACCAGAGACCATTGAGGAATTTTCGGCTCGCTGAAGAGCACTGAAACGGGGTCTGCGTCGGGCTCGCTCTACATCTGGGTGAGCATTGAGGAATTTTCGGCTCGCTGAAGAGCACTGAAACACGCGCGCCGAGCCCATCGGCGACCCAACACCAGCCGATTGAGGAATTTTCGGCTCGCTGAAGAGCACTGAAACTAGAGCGTGTCGTAGATGCCGTACCACGCATCCAGACGATTGAGGAATTTTCGGCTCGCTGAAGAGCACTGAAACGTACAGGCGTGTCAGGGTTCCTGCGCGCCGGTGCAATTGAGGAATTTTCGGCTCGCTGAAGAGCACTGAAACTCAATACCATCAATACCGTCAGTATAGCGCGATGGATTGAGGAATTTTCGGCTCGCTGAAGAGCACTGAAACGGTACGCGGCGACCATGCCACGCAGGACCAAACCGATTGAGGAATTTTCGGCTCGCTGAAGAGCACTGAAACTCAAGGTTTTGCCCGACCGGAGCGCACCGAACACACATTGAGGAATTTTCGGCTCGCTGAAGAGCACTGAAACCGTAGCAACGTATGATCTTGCTACTGTTGAGGCACAATTGAGGAATTTTCGGCTCGCTGAAGAGCACTGAAACCGGACGCACCGGGTCGTTGGTGTAGTCGCCAGACCGATTGAGGAATTTTCGGCTCGCTGAAGAGCACTGAAACTTCTCGTAGGGTGATTATTGATTACGTCTCTACTATAATTGAGGAATTTTCGGCTCGCTGAAGAGCACTGAAACTCCAGCAGCAGATAATCCAGCGGCGCGTAGGCGTCCAGATTGAGGAATTTTCGGCTCGCTGAAGAGCACTGAAACGCGCGGGGTGTGGTAGGATATGAGCGTAATCGATTTCATTGAGGAATTTTCGGCTCGCTGAAGAGCACTGAAACTCAGTGTGTGTCGATTACGCTCATATACTACCACAATTGAGGAATTTTCGGCTCGCTGAAGAGCACTGAAACTCGAGGGGAAGACGTGAATGTAAGCGTGCGTCGCTTAATTGAGGAATTTTCGGCTCGCTGAAGAGCACTGAAACCTTTCTGCTGTTTTATTATAGATTCTCAATCGGCAATTGAGGAATTTTCGGCTCGCTGAAGAGCACTGAAACTTTACATGCCAGCGTCCAATTCCTGCATGATAGCGATTGAGGAATTTTCGGCTCGCTGAAGAGCACTGAAACGGTTCTCCTACTGCACTCCACCTTACTGCCTTATAGGATTGAGGAATTTTCGGCTCGCTGAAGAGCACTGAAACTGAACACTTCCCAATACTCCGGTTCTTCCGCAAGAACCATTGAGGAATTTTCGGCTCGCTGAAGAGCACTGAAACGCACGTGGAAAGCCGTTATGATGCGATGCGAGAAGATTGAGGAATTTTCGGCTCGCTGAAGAGCACTGAAACATGTCCAACAGATGCCAGAATCATACCAGTGTTCGGAATTGAGGAATTTTCGGCTCGCTGAAGAGCACTGAAACAGACGTTGAGATCGTAATCCCATGTCCAACAGATGCCAGATTGAGGAATTTTCGGCTCGCTGAAGAGCACTGAAACTCTTCATTTACAACGATTCCGGTTTCTCTTTATGGACATTGAGGAATTTTCGGCTCGCTGAAGAGCACTGAAACGGCTCAGTCGGGTTGCCACACCCCGCGACATCAGGATTGAGGAATTTTCGGCTCGCTGAAGAGCACTGAAACGCCCCGCGCGGGCTTATATTGGATGGAGGTGGCGTATTGAGGAATTTTCGGCTCGCTGAAGAGCACTGAAACGCGAGTACGGCTGTTGAACAGCGGTAGGTACGGTTTAAATTGAGGAATTTTCGGCTCGCTGAAGAGCACTGAAACATTGTGGGCGGGAACCACGCCGTAATCGTGGGAATATTGAGGAATTTTCGGCTCGCTGAAGAGCACTGAAACAGCACGCGCAGGAGATCAATCCACTGCCCACCGCCGCGATTGAGGAATTTTCGGCTCGCTGAAGAGCACTGAAACGGCGGCGCGCATCTGCGATCTGCCGGTTCCTGTGTTGATTGAGGAATTTTCGGCTCGCTGAAGAGCACTGAAACTTTGTGATCGAACCGACGCCGCAACAGATCGAATACATTGAGGAATTTTCGGCTCGCTGAAGAGCACTGAAACATGCCAATCGGGTTCGGGCAAATGAGACCCGATCAATTGAGGAATTTTCGGCTCGCTGAAGAGCACTGAAACCGCGTCTCGCCGTTCGCTGGTCGCCGCGCGGGGTGAGATTGAGGAATTTTCGGCTCGCTGAAGAGCACTGAAACGGATAGAAGAGGAGAAAGGAGCGTATGTCAATCACAATTGAGGAATTTTCGGCTCGCTGAAGAGCACTGAAACTTTGTGATCGAACCGACGCCGCAACAGATCGAATACGATTGAGGAATTTTCGGCTCGCTGAAGAGCACTGAAACGCGCAGCAGTCGCGTCTCGTCTATCTCTGCGCCGCGAATTGAGGAATTTTCGGCTCGCTGAAGAGCACTGAAACAGCACAGAACTTGCACACTTCTTGAACGTCGCCCTCATTGAGGAATTTTCGGCTCGCTGAAGAGCACTGAAACCGACGACGGCGGCGCGGTGTTCCGCAACGTCCGCGCATTGAGGAATTTTCGGCTCGCTGAAGAGCACTGAAACAGGGTTATCACGCGATCCGCTACAACCACATCCCACATTGAGGAATTTTCGGCTCGCTGAAGAGCACTGAAACACCAGCGGCACGCGCTCGAAGATCGGGATGAAGATGATTGAGGAATTTTCGGCTCGCTGAAGAGCACTGAAACTCAGAGGTGCAGGCGGCGCTGGCGGTGATCTTCGGGATTGAGGAATTTTCGGCTCGCTGAAGAGCACTGAAACGTCGCGGCGCTGGAAGTCAAACGCAGGTCGGTGCGCATTGAGGAATTTTCGGCTCGCTGAAGAGCACTGAAACACGAACCACGCCGCGTCGTAATCTCCCACGGCAGCATTGAGGAATTTTCGGCTCGCTGAAGAGCACTGAAACACGCCAAACGCAGCGCGGCGCTGGACGGCGCGGCGCTATTGAGGAATTTTCGGCTCGCTGAAGAGCACTGAAACATGAACAACCGCACCGCGTCCAGCACGCCCAGCGCTTCCATTGAGGAATTTTCGGCTCGCTGAAGAGCACTGAAACTCCCACACGCGATAGGTCTGCATTTCGGGTTCCTCCTGATTGAGGAATTTTCGGCTCGCTGAAGAGCACTGAAACGGGTTGGCAGCATATCGTTGAGAACCCCCGACTGAAATTGAGGAATTTTCGGCTCGCTGAAGAGCACTGAAACGTTGACTTCGTTGCCGAGCATCAGCGTCTGCAACGATTGAGGAATTTTCGGCTCGCTGAAGAGCACTGAAACCTTAGGTTCTTGCGGTGCGGGTCGATGTGCTGCTGCATTGAGGAATTTTCGGCTCGCTGAAGAGCACTGAAACCTACAACCACATCCCACTCGATCTTCGGGAAAACGCATTGAGGAATTTTCGGCTCGCTGAAGAGCACTGAAACTGATCAGTGCACGATTGATAGATAGATAACAACCAATTGAGGAATTTTCGGCTCGCTGAAGAGCACTGAAACACGGATCACGAGTTCCACGGTTACATCCCTGAGCTCGATTGAGGAATTTTCGGCTCGCTGAAGAGCACTGAAACGGGCTGGGAGCATGTGGTTGTGTCTCGTTACTTCAATTGAGGAATTTTCGGCTCGCTGAAGAGCACTGAAACTTATACCACACACGCGCCGGGTTGTCAAGTCGCAAAATCATTGAGGAATTTTCGGCTCGCTGAAGAGCACTGAAACTTGTTGCTTCGCCGTACGCTCAGACGGGAGTTCTTCCATTGAGGAATTTTCGGCTCGCTGAAGAGCACTGAAACCGGCAAGCGCCTCCAGCACCCGCGCGGCTTTCGGCGAGATTGAGGAATTTTCGGCTCGCTGAAGAGCACTGAAACTGACAACCTTCAGCGACGGCGCTTCGCACACCAGCGCCATTGAGGAATTTTCGGCTCGCTGAAGAGCACTGAAACTGTCTACCGACCTGCCAACCAGCGCTCAATTTCCACATTGAGGAATTTTCGGCTCGCTGAAGAGCACTGAAACCGCGCCGTCGGTGTAGGAGGTGGGAGATGTCACATTATTGAGGAATTTTCGGCTCGCTGAAGAGCACTGAAACCTTTACCTTTGCCATTCATTGCATCCCCCCTTCTACATTGAGGAATTTTCGGCTCGCTGAAGAGCACTGAAACACGTTACGCTCAGTGCACTCGATCCGAGCGACCCAATTGAGGAATTTTCGGCTCGCTGAAGAGCACTGAAACGTTCCAATTCAACTAAACCTAAGACCTGCGCTAAATCATTGAGGAATTTTCGGCTCGCTGAAGAGCACTGAAACGCAGCACCAGCAGCAGCACCAGCAGCAGCAGCATCATTGAGGAATTTTCGGCTCGCTGAAGAGCACTGAAACGTCGGCCGTGCCGCGCTACACGCTCGCGCCCGTCACGATTGAGGAATTTTCGGCTCGCTGAAGAGCACTGAAACTGACCAGCGTCCCCGCCACCCGCACCCGCGCGATAACACATTGAGGAATTTTCGGCTCGCTGAAGAGCACTGAAACGCTTCTCAATCTTCACGTGTGTTTGCGCCGGTAACATCATTGAGGAATTTTCGGCTCGCTGAAGAGCACTGAAACGCATTGTAGTTCAAATCTAACATATTCACCACCACAATTGAGGAATTTTCGGCTCGCTGAAGAGCACTGAAACACATCGTAATTTGAAGGTCAATTCTTGCTACCGAAATTGAGGAATTTTCGGCTCGCTGAAGAGCACTGAAACGAATGCGACTCGTTCCCGTCGCGCTCTCCCGCTCCATTGAGGAATTTTCGGCTCGCTGAAGAGCACTGAAACGACGCGACGGGATAGTACCGCGAGATTCCGACCATCAATTGAGGAATTTTCGGCTCGCTGAAGAGCACTGAAACCTTGTTTCGACCTCGCGCCGGTTCGGACGCGAGCAATTGAGGAATTTTCGGCTCGCTGAAGAGCACTGAAACCGCGCGAAATCGTCATTGAAGAAGGCAGCGACTACCGCATTGAGGAATTTTCGGCTCGCTGAAGAGCACTGAAACCGATTTCAACAAACGGGCTGACGGTGTTGTTGTTCATTGAGGAATTTTCGGCTCGCTGAAGAGCACTGAAACCTTACGCGAGATTGGTCGGATTATTGCCGAGTGTGTATATTGAGGAATTTTCGGCTCGCTGAAGAGCACTGAAACCGTTCTGCACCGCGTCGATGCGCGCTTCGTTGCAGATTGAGGAATTTTCGGCTCGCTGAAGAGCACTGAAACGCGACTGTCCGTTGACCGTATACAACAGCGTTTCCGAATTGAGGAATTTTCGGCTCGCTGAAGAGCACTGAAACTCGGTAAGGAGCGAAGTCGAACCCGGCGTCGGTCTGATTGAGGAATTTTCGGCTCGCTGAAGAGCACTGAAACGCAGCGTCGGGTACTGTTTGATCAGTTCCGCTTGAATTGAGGAATTTTCGGCTCGCTGAAGAGCACTGAAACCGTACAGATCGCGCTGTAGTATTGTGATGCTGCGAATTGAGGAATTTTCGGCTCGCTGAAGAGCACTGAAACACTGCCGCAACCACTGCTCAAACCGCGAGCGTTCGGCGATTGAGGAATTTTCGGCTCGCTGAAGAGCACTGAAACTCGTATTTGACAGAGCGAACGATGCAAATTTACAAACTTATTGAGGAATTTTCGGCTCGCTGAAGAGCACTGAAACCTGAAAACCACGAAAAGCCATTCTCCGACCATCTTCAATTGAGGAATTTTCGGCTCGCTGAAGAGCACTGAAACTCTCAAGCAACCGCGCACCTTCTTTACGCATATACATTGAGGAATTTTCGGCTCGCTGAAGAGCACTGAAACCGCGTCGGGGCGAGCGCCCGCTGGACGCCGAGCGCGGAATTGAGGAATTTTCGGCTCGCTGAAGAGCACTGAAACCCAGTTGCCAACGTCTGACGAGCGCCACAACGAAATATTGAGGAATTTTCGGCTCGCTGAAGAGCACTGAAACAATCCGCAGCGCGCTTGAGGTTGTCGCTCAGATCGAATTGAGGAATTTTCGGCTCGCTGAAGAGCACTGAAACCCGCGCACGTTGTGGGCGACGCGCTCCAGCACGCATTGAGGAATTTTCGGCTCGCTGAAGAGCACTGAAACTTGACAGACGGGAACTTGTGTGCTAGGGTAAGGATCGATTGAGGAATTTTCGGCTCGCTGAAGAGCACTGAAACGGAGTACGCGCTTGGGGACAAAGCGCCGGAAGGGGCATTGAGGAATTTTCGGCTCGCTGAAGAGCACTGAAACTCATCGATTGCGCCAAACTGAAGGTCGTTGATTTCCATTGAGGAATTTTCGGCTCGCTGAAGAGCACTGAAACTTGCTCGAACTTCGGCTCGCTTTCCGCAACGTCTGCATTGAGGAATTTTCGGCTCGCTGAAGAGCACTGAAACGCGGCGGGTACGGGTTGCTGTTGCGGATCGCGTCGGATTGAGGAATTTTCGGCTCGCTGAAGAGCACTGAAACTCACCGCGCACAGAATTGCGAGGAACTCAAACGCGAATTGAGGAATTTTCGGCTCGCTGAAGAGCACTGAAACAACGTTCTCGCAAGCGCGGTCGGGGTTCATAATGCATTGAGGAATTTTCGGCTCGCTGAAGAGCACTGAAACTCGAGCTGATCGTTCGTGGGCGCGCTATCGGGTCTATTGAGGAATTTTCGGCTCGCTGAAGAGCACTGAAACACAGCATCATTCCCACCTCGGCGTATAGCCCGCGTGGTGCATTGAGGAATTTTCGGCTCGCTGAAGAGCACTGAAACTCATACAACATTTTTATGAAGTTGTCAACATATTCTTTAATTGAGGAATTTTCGGCTCGCTGAAGAGCACTGAAACTACGCGCGAAGTTGGCGCGCCAACGTAAAGCGTTGTAAATTGAGGAATTTTCGGCTCGCTGAAGAGCACTGAAACCCCTGCGGGCGCGGCCGGTCGTCACCAGGCAGCGGAATATTGAGGAATTTTCGGCTCGCTGAAGAGCACTGAAACGCTGTAGTACTTCAGCATCCTGATCACATCCCGAACATCATTGAGGAATTTTCGGCTCGCTGAAGAGCACTGAAACACTCAGGCGGGAACAGCGTGTCGCTTTCCGCGTCGCCATTGAGGAATTTTCGGCTCGCTGAAGAGCACTGAAACACGGGCGGGCGGGGCTTGCAAGGCAATCCGAGCAACATTGAGGAATTTTCGGCTCGCTGAAGAGCACTGAAACTTAACACGATACGCTCACAAATGGCTAATCAGGGCTATTGAGGAATTTTCGGCTCGCTGAAGAGCACTGAAACTCACCATCGGGTTGCTGATCGCTCATTGCCGTTGCATTGAGGAATTTTCGGCTCGCTGAAGAGCACTGAAACTCTTCTATTGAGTTTTGGGAACTTGACGCGCGCGATGATTGAGGAATTTTCGGCTCGCTGAAGAGCACTGAAACGCACAGAGTGCAGGACATCGTAAGCTTGCACCAGAATTGAGGAATTTTCGGCTCGCTGAAGAGCACTGAAACAAACTTGGAAACCCATTACCATTCTTACGTTTGTATTGAGGAATTTTCGGCTCGCTGAAGAGCACTGAAACAATCGGGAGAGCATCCCGAAGCAGGCGGGGAGTGGCTATTGAGGAATTTTCGGCTCGCTGAAGAGCACTGAAACATGGGAAGCATCGACGCGCGTACGGCTTGTACGCTTGATTGAGGAATTTTCGGCTCGCTGAAGAGCACTGAAACCGCTGTCATCCATCACTATTGCAAACCGCGCGACATCGGATTGAGGAATTTTCGGCTCGCTGAAGAGCACTGAAACCGCTCAAACACGCTCTGAATGAGCGTGCTCTTGTAATTGAGGAATTTTCGGCTCGCTGAAGAGCACTGAAACGGCCTATTCGACGACGGAGGAGACGCAGGCACGAGCATTGAGGAATTTTCGGCTCGCTGAAGAGCACTGAAACGCATAATTCTTATATGTGCGAATGGTGAAAATTTCTATTGAGGAATTTTCGGCTCGCTGAAGAGCACTGAAACATGACGGGCGTTGCAACGCCCTCGGCGCGCCGGGCTATTGAGGAATTTTCGGCTCGCTGAAGAGCACTGAAACGTTCACCAATAAGAATGTCTGCATCAACACCAAGTATTGAGGAATTTTCGGCTCGCTGAAGAGCACTGAAACTTAAATCTGCAAACGCATCGCCAAACTCCTCAAACTCATTGAGGAATTTTCGGCTCGCTGAAGAGCACTGAAACTGACGTTGCCAGGTTCGCTATAGTGATGGATGACAATTGAGGAATTTTCGGCTCGCTGAAGAGCACTGAAACGCGTCGTAGACGACGCCCCACACGACACGTCGACCGCATTGAGGAATTTTCGGCTCGCTGAAGAGCACTGAAACGTTGCGTTCCGTTTCACTACCCATACTCACCTCCTAAATTGAGGAATTTTCGGCTCGCTGAAGAGCACTGAAACTGATTCTAGCAGGCAAAGCTTTGCACGTCTACATGGATATTGAGGAATTTTCGGCTCGCTGAAGAGCACTGAAACACGCTGGCGACTGCGCTGCGTGTCAAGCACCAAATCATTGAGGAATTTTCGGCTCGCTGAAGAGCACTGAAACGTATGCGGCATACGCGATTCCTTGCGCTTCCAGAAATTTGAGGAATTTTCGGCTCGCTGAAGAGCACTGAAACGTTGGACTGGACATACACCGAACGCAACACCAGCGGAGTTGAGGAATTTTCGGCTCGCTGAAGAGCACTGAAACCGCGGGAAGTTCCACCATTTCGCCGCGCGCGTACGACTTGAGGAATTTTCGGCTCGCTGAAGAGCACTGAAACCGTCAAAGACGAGCGTTCCGATCTGTCGTATCCTCATTTGAGGAATTTTCGGCTCGCTGAAGAGCACTGAAACCTACTGTCCGCGCGTCCCGATCGCGCGGATGCTTGTTTGAGGAATTTTCGGCTCGCTGAAGAGCACTGAAACGCAAAATCGCGGCGAAAATCTCGAAATTGGGTATTGTTGAGGAATTTTCGGCTCGCTGAAGAGCACTGAAACCGAATGAGCGCGGCGAGACGTTCGGCGTCGAATGCAAGTTTGAGGAATTTTCGGCTCGCTGAAGAGCACTGAAACCGCGTCGTGTTGGTCGAGATCGAGCAACGCAGCGGCTTGAGGAATTTTCGGCTCGCTGAAGAGCACTGAAACTTGGCGACCGCCCAACGCGCGGCGCGATGCCAGACATTGAGGAATTTTCGGCTCGCTGAAGAGCACTGAAACTGGGACGGGTATTGTCCCGTCCCCGTCCCCAAGCGTTTGAGGAATTTTCGGCTCGCTGAAGAGCACTGAAACAGTTGACGATCGTCACGATCGGGCTGGCGTTTCGCTTGAGGAATTTTCGGCTCGCTGAAGAGCACTGAAACTACCGAAACTCTTCGCAAACCACTTCAGCACGCGCATTTGAGGAATTTTCGGCTCGCTGAAGAGCACTGAAACTCGCGGCGAGGGAATGATTCCGCCCGCGACTGCGAATTTGAGGAATTTTCGGCTCGCTGAAGAGCACTGAAACTCTGGTACATGCGCCGGCGTGAGGCTGGTTCTGGGCTTGAGGAATTTTCGGCTCGCTGAAGAGCACTGAAACGGAAGCGCAACCGCTGTGTGGATCGCACACCCGTTCTTGAGGAATTTTCGGCTCGCTGAAGAGCACTGAAACCTGTGGGCGTTGCCGGCCGCGCTCGTGCAGCTCGCGTTGAGGAATTTTCGGCTCGCTGAAGAGCACTGAAACACAACCCAGCCGTAGCAGTTCGTTGGTGTTGTGACTTGAGGAATTTTCGGCTCGCTGAAGAGCACTGAAACATCGCTGTCACAACACATCATCTTCTTTTAATTAATTGAGGAATTTTCGGCTCGCTGAAGAGCACTGAAACTCACGTAGACATACTGCGTCAACCGACGCAGCCGCATTGAGGAATTTTCGGCTCGCTGAAGAGCACTGAAACACGGCAGCGACGCGAGGGCGTTCGCGCGTAGCGTCACTTGAGGAATTTTCGGCTCGCTGAAGAGCACTGAAACGCGATCCCGCGCCGGTAACGGTCGGTAAATGCTCGCTGTTGAGGAATTTTCGGCTCGCTGAAGAGCACTGAAACTTCTGTGTCAGTCAAATCGATTACGCTCATACTATATTGAGGAATTTTCGGCTCGCTGAAGAGCACTGAAACGCGCGTTGGCGCGCAACGTCACCGCCGTCCGCACCTTGAGGAATTTTCGGCTCGCTGAAGAGCACTGAAACGACGGGGCTTGACGGGTTCGGCGGGGCGTCTAGATGTTGAGGAATTTTCGGCTCGCTGAAGAGCACTGAAACTCCACCAGCGCGCCGGAGATGAGCGTCGAGAGGTTCATTGAGGAATTTTCGGCTCGCTGAAGAGCACTGAAACGCAACTCCGCTGCGTCTGACCAGTTCGGTTGCGTTGTTGAGGAATTTTCGGCTCGCTGAAGAGCACTGAAACCGGAGGATACCCTCCGCAAGCGGCAGCCCGACCTCGTTGAGGAATTTTCGGCTCGCTGAAGAGCACTGAAACGCGCAGAACCGCAAGTACGGTTTCGGTCAATATCTTGTTGAGGAATTTTCGGCTCGCTGAAGAGCACTGAAACTCCGCAACGACAACCTCGCGCGAGGTGCGCGGTGTGTTGAGGAATTTTCGGCTCGCTGAAGAGCACTGAAACCGTGGACGGGCGTATTCACCGGCGACGGCGACGCGGTTTGAGGAATTTTCGGCTCGCTGAAGAGCACTGAAACCGCCTATTACGTACCCGCTGCGATCTCAACAAACGGTTGAGGAATTTTCGGCTCGCTGAAGAGCACTGAAACGCGCCCGACCGACGCCGAACGATCTCGGTTTGAACATTGAGGAATTTTCGGCTCGCTGAAGAGCACTGAAACTTCCGCGCCGGTTGCTAACACATCGTTGGCAATCGGCTTGAGGAATTTTCGGCTCGCTGAAGAGCACTGAAACTCCCAAATCCGATAGGTTTCCATAGTGGTACCTCCTTGAGGAATTTTCGGCTCGCTGAAGAGCACTGAAACTTCGGGTGATGCAGCGGACGGGCGCTGTCACAACACGTTGAGGAATTTTCGGCTCGCTGAAGAGCACTGAAACATCTGCGTCATCACTCCAGAGCGCGCGAAGGTCGGCTTGAGGAATTTTCGGCTCGCTGAAGAGCACTGAAACTCAAACTGCACCACCAGCCCCGCCAGCAACTCAACGATTGAGGAATTTTCGGCTCGCTGAAGAGCACTGAAACCCGGCGACCGCATATCGTTCGTCCTGCCGTCGTTGATTGAGGAATTTTCGGCTCGCTGAAGAGCACTGAAACAATAGCCACACCGACTGACGCTTGAGGAAGCGCACGTATTGAGGAATTTTCGGCTCGCTGAAGAGCACTGAAACGATGACGTAAGGTTGATACTGGAACGGTACCGAGATATTGAGGAATTTTCGGCTCGCTGAAGAGCACTGAAACCGACGCACCAACCGCCCGCGCGCTGCTCGACCTCGACCATTGAGGAATTTTCGGCTCGCTGAAGAGCACTGAAACTTCTGAGTGATTGATTACGTCTACACTATACCACAATGCATTGAGGAATTTTCGGCTCGCTGAAGAGCACTGAAACGCGCCCGCTGGCGGGACATCAGCAGTGTCACAACATTTTGAGGAATTTTCGGCTCGCTGAAGAGCACTGAAACGCGGTCGGCGTCGATGCGCAGACCGCAATACTCGACGGTTTTGAGGAATTTTCGGCTCGCTGAAGAGCACTGAAACCCCATTGCGCCTCTTCCTCTGTTTCGATCTGGCGCGCGATTGAGGAATTTTCGGCTCGCTGAAGAGCACTGAAACCAGAAGGAGTGAGGGAAGAGGAAAGAGAAGTGAGAGGTGCTGAGGAAATTTCAGCTTAATGGTGGATGCCGAAACCTCTTTTCTTTTTCCTACCCTCCCACCCCTACGTTTCGCTGAAAAGCAACGAAATCTCTTTTCTATTTCCTATCTTCTCACTTCTACGCTCC
>Ga0308408_1000819_pt1 | contig 16412 bp, 8 predicted proteins | sample HotsprSampleMSe3_FD_203466 | JGI IMG/M metagenome (GOLD analysis project Ga0308408, IMG submission 203466) | Hot spring phototrophic mat microbial communities from Mushroom Spring, Yellowstone National Park, Wyoming, United States - 20060912_MSe3 ... | reverse complement strand
CGAATTTGGTTACGTACAGTTTGGTTATAATAAAGAAAATGTTATTCATAGGATTGGAACAATTGTTATTGGTATGGCGCCTTTAACTCTTATTCTTCCGATAATTGCTATTATTTTGAATTATATATTAAAAATTGATCTGAGAGAAACTGAAGATAAATTGTCAAAGCTTTTCCAAATTTACTTTGATAAAAAAAATGACTTAATTGAATTTAGTCGATATATTATATTATTGTTTTTGAGTTTTTTTGAAAAATTTTTTAAGAAAATAATTGAGTTTTATAATAGTAATAATTTTGTTTTAACGATTGTTGTTATATATTTTCTGACAAGTTTAAGCTTAAATTTTCTTTCATCTAAATCTGATTTTAAAGCCGCTTCGATAGGATTTATATTTATTTTAATTTTAGCGACAGTCTCAATATTATTTTTTGATTTGATTAGAAAAGGGGTCTTTGTAGAATATATAATTACAATTAACAGAAATTATTTCAGTTATTGTAAAACTATTATTTATGTTAATATTTATAAATACATTGATTTACTTAATAACAGGATTGTTAGTTTATATAAAAAAATTATATCGCGATAAATTATTCCCAAATTTTAACGACAAATTCTCCTTTTGAAGTTGCCCAGCCTCTAAACATACTTGCAGTAGTGAATAGAGCTACAAAATTTCCTTTCTTATCAACGCCGATAACTCCGCCGTCTTTTGGCTCAAGTTTATTGTAAAGAACTTCCTCGACGGCTTTTTCAAGATTATAACCCTTGTATTCCATAAGAGCGGATATTTGGTAAGCTACAACTTGTCGAATAAATTTTTCTCCCCAACCCGTAGTTGAAATTGCGCAAGTTTTATTGTTGGCATAGGTTCCAGCTCCAATGATAGCGGCGTCGCCTACTCTTCCTCTTCTTTTATTGTGCATTCCTCCGGTTGAAGTGGCTGAGGCTAAATTTCCATATCTATCTAACGCAACAGCTCCAACCGTTCCGCGCGATTCGTTTTCTCTAGCTTCTTTCCAAAATTTTTTCATTTCTTGAGTTTTGAAATAATCGTTAGGAACTATTTCCAATCCATTTTCTTTTGCAAATCGTTCGGCGCCTTCTCCAATCATAAAAATATGTCTGCTATTATTCATTATTGCTCGAGCAAGCAATATAGGATTTTTAACGGTTTTAACGCCCGCAACAGCTCCGCAACTTAAAGTTTTTCCGTTCATAATAGAAGCGTCTAATTCAACTTCTCCTTTTTCATTTATGACGGCTCCGCGACCTGCATTAAATAAAGAATCATTTTCTAATTGGACTACAACTTGTGTCACTGCGTCTATAGCGTTTCCGCCATTATGCAAAATTTGTTGTCCAATTTCTAAAGCTTTAGTTAAAGAATTTAAATATCTATTTCTTGCTTCGTTTGGAATAGTTTTAGAAACAGATCCAGCGCCTCCATGTATGACTATTACATATTCTACATTTTTTGAGCTAATGAAGGAGCTATTGATACAAGATACAGGTATAAAACTGAAAAATAAAAGGATTAATAAAAAAAAATAATTTGATTTTGCCTTCATATTAAAAAGAGTAGTTTTAATTATAAAGATAAAATAAAATAATCAAAATATCAAATATTTATAAAAAATTAAACGCTATAAACGTATTAAAATTAAAGCTTAAACGGAAATAAAGCCCGTTTAAGCTTAAAATAAAAAGAAATCGAAGTTTTATTACATTGTCAAAGCCATAATTGCTTTTTGAACATGCAATCTATTTTCAGCTTCGTCAAAAATTACAGAATTTGGAGAATCTGCCACTTCATTTGTAACCTCTTCGCCTCTATGAGCAGGCAAGCAATGCATAAACAAATAATCTGATTTTGCGTGTTTAACTAATTCAGAATTAACTTGATAAGACATAAATTTCTTCTTTCTTTCTTCAGCTTCTTTTTCTTGTCCCATAGAAGCCCAAACGTCGGTGTAGACTATATCGGCATCTTTAACAGCCGCGATTGGATCGTTCAGAATTTCAACTTTTGAATTAAAATACTTAGCGTTTCTTTTGGCGTTTTCGACTATTTCTGGATTGGGAGTATAACCCGATGGAGAAGCTATTGCAATATCCATTCCTACCTTTGAGCAGCCATGCAATAAAGAGTGGGCCATATTATTGCCATCGCCAATATATGCAAGCTTTAATCCCCTTAAAACTTTTTTCTTTTCCCAGATAGTAAAAAGATCAGCTAAAACTTGGCAAGGATGCAATAAATCAGTCAATCCGTTAATTACTGGAATGGAAGCATATTTCGCTAAATCAACGACGTCTTGATGGCTGAAAGTTCTGATCATAATACCGTCAAGATAACGCGATAAAACTCTTGCAGTATCGGCGATTGTTTCGCCGCGATTTAATTGTAAATCGTTAGGTCCAAAATATAGTCCAATTCCGCCTAATTCATAAATTCCAACTTCGAATGACACCCTTGTTCTTGTAGAAGGTTTAGAAAAAATCATTCCTAATTTTTTGCCTTTTAAAAGTTCGTGCGCTTCTCCTGTAAGTCTTTTTAATTTTAATATTGAGCTTAACTCAAAAATTTGCCAAATTTCTTCGTGAGTTAAGTCGTTAATCGAGATTAAGTCTTTTCCTTTCATGTTAACTGCCATAAAAACCTCTTATTTTTTATTTATAGATAATAGTTCCTGCATTTTTATTGTTAAGTTGAGATGCTTCTGTTATAATGGCGATATTTCCGCTTGATTCGCAAAAAGAAATCGCAGCCAATACCTTTGGTCCCATACTTCCGTCGGGAAATTGACCTTCAGAGTAATATTTTTTAGCCTCGTCAACGTGTAGTTTGTCTAATTCTTGCTGATTAGGTTTGTTAAAATTAATACATACTTTAGCGACGTCGGTTAAAATAAAAAATGCGTTAGCTCCAATTTCGCGAGCTAAAACTGCCGATGCAAGATCTTTATCAATAACTGCTTCAACGCCTTCAATAGTTCCATTTTCATTATAGAAGACTGGGATTCCGCCGCCGCCAACGGCTATTACAATATTTCCTTCTTCAACCAGTTCTTTAATAAGTTCTTTATTCATAACGTCAAAAGGTTTTGGAGAAGGAACAACCCTTCTCCAACCTCTTTTTCGTGGATCTTCTTTAAATATCCAATTGTTTGCTTTAGCTAATAAATCTGCTTCTTCCTTTAAATAAAACGGTCCAACAGGTTTAGTAGGATTTTGAAACGCAGGATCGTTTTTATCAACAACAACTTCAGTGATAAAGGTAACGACATTTCTGTTAATTTTATGTTCTTTCAAAACGTTTCGAAGTTGTTTTTCTAGCATATAACCAATCGATCCTTGCGATTCTGCAACGCACACATCTAAAGGAAATTTAGGAATTTTATAAACTGAATGACCAGCTTCGTGTTGCAGCAAAATATTTCCAACTTGCGGTCCATTTCCATGTGTTATTACCAAATTAAAGCCATCTTCAAGCAAATTAATTAAATTTTTTGTCGTATCATACGCGTTAGCTTCTTGCTCTTTTGCATATCCAATTTGATTGCCTCGCAGCAAAGCATTGCCGCCGAATGCGACGACAGCTAATTTTTTCATATTAATCCTCTTTCTTTCAAAATGTTTTCGACAGTAATTCCGCCAATTTCTTGCAATTCATACATTATTCTAGTGTGCGGCTTATTGATTTTTATATATCTGCTCAAATCAATTGGAGTTCCTATAACAACGCTATCGCAGTCAGTTCTGTTGATTGTTTCTTCAAGATCTTTCATTTGTTGTTCGCCATATCCCATCGCTGGCAATAATATTCCAATTTTAGGATATTTTTTGAATGTTTCAGCAATTGATTTAACAACATATGGTCTTGGATCGACTATTTCTGCGGCGCCATAATTCATAGCGGCAATAGTTCCAGCTCCGTATTCCATTTCTCCATGAGTTAATGTTGGACCATCTTCGATAACTAAAACTCTTTTTCCTTTTATAACGTTCGGGTCCTGAACAAATATTGGAGAAGCTCCATCAATAATTTGAGCTTTCGGGTTTACAGCTTTAATATTATTTCTTAACGTTAAAATATTTTTAGGTTCTGCCGAGTCGATTTTGTTGATTATCGCGACGTCTGCCAATCGTAAAGAAGTATTTCCAGGATAATATTTTAATTCATGGCCTGGTCTATGTGGATCTGTAACAGTAAAAGTTATTGTAGGTTTAAAGAATGGCATATCGTTATTTCCGCCGTCCCATAATATTATATCGGCTTCTTTTTCAGCTTCAGCTAAAATTGCCGCGTAATCAATTCCAGCGTAAATCACGCCGCCGCGCGAGATATGAGGTTCGTATTCTTCGATTTCTTCAATTGTGCAATTATGTTTCTTTAAATCATCTAAACTTGCGAATCTTTGAACTTTTTGCTTTACTAAATCGCCATATGGCATCGGATGTCTAACAGCGACTACTTTTTTACCAGCTTTTCTTAAAATGTCAACGATTTTTCGTGAAGTTTGAGATTTTCCACAACCAGTTCTAACGGCTAAAACGGCGACAACAGGTTTAGAGCTTTTTAACATTGTTTCCTCGCCGCCTAATAATCTAAACGAACATCCAGCGGCATTAACAATCGAAGCTTTAGTCATAACATATTCAAAAGAAACATCCGAATAAGAGAAAACAACTTCATTTACATTAAGTTCTTTAATTAATCTTTCTAATTCTGATTCCTCATAAATCTTGATTCCATTTGGATATAATTTTCCGGCTAATTCTGCTGGATAAACTCTTCCTTCAATATTCGGAATTTGAGTAGCCGTAAAAGCGACGACATTATAATCTTCGTTGTCTCTGAAAAAGACGTTGAAATTGTGGAAATCGCGTCCTGCTGCGCCCATAATAATAACATTTTTTCTTTTCATAAAATACTCCTATAATTTGTTTTGTTGATAGTTTTTATTCTACGGTTACAGATTTTGCAAGATTTCTAGGTTGATCAACATTTAACCCTTTTTTAACGGCAATATGATAAGCTAGCAATTGCAATGGAATAACAGTAAGTATTGGCATCAACATTCTAATAGTTGACGGTATTTTTATTGTATAATCCACAAGTTTATCTATATTATTGTCGTTTTCGTCGCATATTGCGATTATAATTCCTTTGCGAGCTTTAACTTCTTGAATATTGCTTAAAATTTTTTCATAAGTCGAATCTTGCGGAGCGATAAAAACAACTGGCATATTTTCGTCTATTAATGCAATTGGTCCATGTTTCATTTCGGCTGCTGGATAACCTTCGGCGTGGATGTAAGAAATTTCTTTAAGTTTCAAAGCGCCTTCTAAAGCGACCGGGAAATTATAACCTCTCCCTAAGTATATAAAATTCTTAGCGTCTTTAAATTGTTCGGCTAAAGTTTCTATTTGCGAATTTAATGTCAAAATCTTTTCAACTTTATCAGGAATTTTTTGAATTTCAGCGACGATATTTTTCCCATCAACTAAGCTCATTCTTTTCTTTCGAGCTATAAGCAAGGTTATTAATGCAAGAGCCATAAGTTGCGAAGTAAATGCTTTTGTCGATGCGACTCCAATTTCAGGCCCAGCGTGCAAATACACTCCAGCTTGAGATTCGCGAGCGATAGACGAGCCGACTACGTTGCATATTCCTAAAACCAATGCGTCCTTTCTTTTGGCTTCTCTGAGAGCCGCTAAAGTATCGGCAGTTTCCCCGCTTTGAGAAATGAAAAAAATAGTATCGTCAGGATAGATTATTGGATTTCTATATCTAAATTCGGAAGCATATTCGACCTCGACTGGTATTTCGCAAAATTGTTCAATCATATATTCTCCAACTAAGCCAGCGTGCCACGATGTGCCACATCCGACAATAACTATTCTTGGCGATTGAGCGATTAAATCTTCATAACCTAATAAACCGCCGAGTTTTGAAGTTCCTTCGTCGTAAAGAAGTCGTCCTCTAAATGTATTGCGAAGCGATTCTGGTTGCTCCATAATTTCTTTAAGCATATAATGCGGATAACCGCCTTTGCTTATTTCTTCTATTTTTAGTTTAACTTCAGTTATTGATTTGGAAATTACTTCATTATTTAAGTTCTTAGTAAAAACTCTATTGTTATATACTTCCGCTATTTCGCCATCTTCAAGATAAATTAATTGAGATGTATGAGCGATTAAAGCCGTCGCGTCGCTAGCGATGAAATTTTCATTATTTCCTATTCCTATTATTAAAGGCGAGCCTTTTCGCGCCGCTATAAGTTTATTTTTATCTTTAATATAACCAATTACAAGTCCATATGTGCCTTCTACTTCAGATAAAGCTTTTCTAACAGCTTCCGTAAAAGAAGATCCTTCTTTCAAAAAACTGTCTATTAAATGAGCGATAACTTCTGTATCAGTTTGACTATAGAAAACATATCCTTTATTTTCCAAAGCTAATTTTAATTCTCTGTAGTTTTCAATAATTCCATTATGAACTAAGAATAAATCTTTAGTCGAGTTATGATGCGGATGAGCGTTTGTTTCATTTGGTTCGCCGTGAGTAGCCCATCTAGTATGACCTATTCCTATATTAGCTTGCAAATTCAAGTTTTCCAATTTTTTTTCCAATTCGGAAACTTTTCCTACGTTTTTTATGATGTCGACTTTGTTATCGGTTATAATTCCTATGCCGGCCGAATCATAACCGCGATATTCTAATCTTTTTAATCCATTAATTAAAATAGGAACAGCATTATTAGTACCAATGTAAGCAACTATTCCACACATATAATTATCTCCTTTCATTAATTTGAAGCGATTTATGCCTCAAATATAATGCCTTAAGAGGAACTTTTTAAAATAATAAAAATAACTTGGCAGGTATTAGTGATCAGGACAATGACGAAGCAAAAATGGATTTAATTTTTGATAGTAAAATGTAACTACCTTATATTGAGACATTAAATTCTTCTTAATTTTTTAACAAAATAAAAAAAAAATTATTACAAAGCAAGAAAAATTGTAATAAATTTTTCTTACATAAAGATACCTAAATAATAGCAAATTGATTTTATAAAAATTGCGTGAATAATTTAATTAAGTTTGTTCTAAAGCTAATATCAAAGATATTATATTAATCATATCAATGAACATAATAATGTATAAAAAAATTTGTAAATTGAATATGGAAATTTAGATCAAAATTGTAAACGTTTACAAAATTTATCATTTTTTTAATTTTTTTTGTTTTTTAAAAAAAAAATGGCTAGTTTAAACATACAGCAACAAAAAAAGGAGCTCATATGCGAAGATCATTTCTTTGGTTATCTATTGTTTTATTAACTACTAGCTCCATTTTCGGACAATTTAACATTGTTCGAAAATGGGTAAGAGCCGCTAAATTTAGCGGAGCTGATAGTTTGCCAACGTGGTTTTCTCCCTCGGGAAATACAGAAAGAGGAATGGGAGTTTTTTTGGATAACGATACTCCGTTCGTTGCCGTTTTAAGCAGATTCGGAGGTAATTTTATAAGAGTACTTAATGGCATCAATGGTTCAGATTATTTAACAATTCCTCTTTTACCATCAGAAGTTTCTCATGGAACTTTAGTAATTTGCGATGGAGGTTTTACAGAAGATGGAGAATTTTTCTTTTCAAATTTAAAAGGTAGCCAATCAGATACTTTTAAAGTTTATACTTTATATTTTAACCAATCAGACAATTCTTTTCATTCTAAAGTTTTATTGAAAGTATTAAGCGGAACAAATGTTAGATTAGGAGATAAAATTACAGTTACGGGTAAATGGGCTGATAAAACTGCAAAGATTATCGCTATGTCAGCTACATCAGGAGCCGCAAAAGTTTATATCTGGTCGCAAGATACAGATTCTTCTTTTAATCCAACTCCTACTGAAATTAGCTTAAGCGATAATGCTACCGGCGCTTCGCCATCTGTTAGTTTTTTGCCCAATGGAGATTTTATTGTTAATTATAATGGATCGGCGCCAAAAAAATATACAGCGAGCGGGCAATTAATAGGAAGTGTTTCTTCTGGTATTATACCTACTGGATCTAATGCAATCAGATATGTTGCTACAGACGATGTTGGTAACGAGTACTATGCAACTTTTGCTTACGGACTAGGCAGAGAGCATCTTGTTTTATTTAGATTATTAGGCGGAAATCCAAACTCAGCTGAATTAATAGGCGAAACAGAATCTCTAAGACAAAACACAAATGGTAATGGAACTGGCGATGTAGAATTTTATTTTGAGCCAAATAAAGGGCCAAGATTATTTGTACTATCTACAAATAATGGATTAGGAGCATATAATGTTTCTGCTTATGGTTCTTATGACGTTTCAGTTAAGCCTTACTTAACAAAAGCTATATTAAGCTGGAAACTAAGTGGTGGGGATTTCAAAATTTCCTATCATGATGGGAAACCATATAACGCATTTTATTATCAAAATAATAGAGCTTATGGCGTAATAGTTGACCTTGCAAAATATCAAAATGCAAAATTAAAATCGCTTGATTTTGCTTATTATGGTTGGGAAACAGAGCATGGCCCGTATTACTATAACTTATACGTCGTCGATATAAATGATTCAACTGTTTTGTATAAAGCGGATAATTTATTTGTTGAAGACGCTTACTATACGATAAAGTGGGCAACAAATGTTTCATTGAATAATGTAGGCGCTCAAAGCAAAATAGGAATTTTTATTCAACCACTTTCAGGAGCCGATGCCGCTAATGACGCATATCCATCAATAATGACTGATTCTACAACTCCTCCAAAAATTAATGGACAGGTTCATGTATGGAATCCGCAAATCGTAGGCAATAAATTTAAATTTACAAATTTATATAATCCTCGTAACTTGAATCTTGGCAATTTTGTTATGGATGTTTATGTCTCCATCCCAGTAGAAGGGCAAAATAAAATTGTCAAAGCTCCAATTGCCGAAGAACCTATTTTAGGAATTCAATCCAATGTTGATGAAAAAGTAAAGAAACTTTCCAACTTAAAATTTGTGGCAAAACCTGCTAGATACATACCTGGATTTTTACCGATGGTTAATTTATTAGGATTTAATATATATCGTGGAGCAAGCCCAACAAGCTTAAGTCTATATCAAACAGTTTCTGGAGCGACTTTAGAGTTTGTTGATGAAAATCCTTTAGTAGATTCAAATTATTATTATGGCGTATCTGCAGTTTATGCTGGCAATAAAGAGAGCATTATTAAAGTAGTAGCTCACTATCAACCTAAATTTATGACAATAGCTGAAGCTGTAAAAGATACTAATGGCGACTTTAGACCAGATTTATTGGGCAAAAAAGTAATTGTTAAAGGAATAGTAACATCGCCTAACTTCCAAGGCAATACAACAAGAACGGATATAGTTATTCAAGATGGCAACAAAGGCATAACTATATATAAAAGCAATCAAAAAATAGATTTGTCGCTTGGAACCGAAGTTGCCGTAATGGGAGTTATAGATCAGTATCGGGGCAAAACTGAAATTGTTCCAAATAATGTTTTTGAAGATATTATAATTTTGTCATTGCAGGATGTTCCAGAACCTATTGAACTGACAAACTTGTCTCAAGTTGGCGAACAATATGAAAATGTTCTTGTAAAAGTTAAGAACTTGCAATTCGTTCAGCCAGTTAATTGGCCTCAAGTAGGACAAAGCGGAAATGTTACAGTTACTGATGGAACAAATCAAATGACAATGAGAATATGGGCAGGAACTGAATTGCCAGGATGGACTGAAGTTCCAATGGATATGAGATTTAATTTAACATTTATTGTCGACCAATTTACATCAAGCTCAAGCGTTTATACTGGCGGGTATCAAATTAAACCAAGATTTAAAGAAGATTTCAAGCCAGCTCGCGAAGTATCCACATTGAAATTTAAATGGGCGCGAATGGCAAAAAATAATACTTTGCCAAAATATTGGACTATGGCTGGCTCAAATTATGAAAGAGGATTTGCCGTAGGAAAAGTTAACGATAAATTTAGACTATATGTAGTATCACGAAGCGGCGGTCCAAAATTAGTAGTTCACGATGCATTGACAGGCGATAGTTTGACTACAATATTGCCAACATCTACAATAACTGGCGGCTTATTCCCAATGAATGACGCGGGAGTAAGTCAAGATGGAATTATATTTGTCAATAATATGACTTTAAATGCTGATGCAACAAATCCCTTTAAAGTTTATAGATACGACAGCGAAACATCCGCTCCAATCGCAGTCGTTAGTTTAAATTTAAATAACGTTTCTCAGAGAATGGGAGATATGGTAAATTATGTCGGAAAAACTACAGACAATAGCTTCCAAATTTGGGCTGGAATTAATGCTGGCAGCGGTCCTGCAAAAGTAGTTAAATTTACTACGAATGACAGCGGAAAGACATTTAGTCATCAGGTAATAACGATTAATGGTCCAACATCTGGTTCAAATGCTAATGCATTTCCTGTAAACGATACAACATTCATTTACAAGCGATACGGAGAAAAATTATATTATTGCCATATTAACGGCAGCGTTATTGATACGATATCAACTGCGTTAATTGGAACAGGAGCTTCAAGAATTAGATATTTTGAAGTTGATGATGATAACGGCAAATTAAAAATAGTTGCAGCATATTATGCTTCTGCAAATGGAGCTGAAGGATTTGAAAGAGTAGATTTTGTAGATGTTACAAACGGTTTTGCAAATGCAGAACTTATAGCCAAAACTCCATCGATAGGAAATAAAACTAATGGCAATGCAAGCGGAGATATTGATATATTAGTTAACAATAATATGTTCTATATTTATGTGTTAGGAGCAAATAATGGCATTGCCGCATTTAATACCAACGACGAATATTTAACTTCTCCTGATACGTTAACTTATGCCAACGCTCCGGGAGTTCTTTATACAGTAACTGGCAACGGTGGATTTGTTTTTGGAACAAATAAATATGGCGATTTAGGCAAATATCAAAGGTTAGATTTCCAAAAGAATGATATACTATATGGCGGAGTTGTTTATTTTGGATATAAGAAAATTATAAACGCGTCTGATTTTATTGATCTTGTAGTAAAGACTGTAAACAAAACAACTGGAGCTCCTGACTCATTATTGTTTAAGACTACTATTAAAACATCTAATATCGATACAACCGCAGCTGGAACACAGTTCTGGTTAGATACTCCGTTTGTTTTAGATGGTCCTGTATTTATAGGCGTTGAATGGGCTGCAACTGTCGACGATACATTTGGCATTAAATCTGACATCCATGGAAAAGGAGATAATGCTAAACGCGCTTGGGAAAAATGGGATGATGGAAGTTATAAAGATGTTAAGACTGCGTGGGGCATAGATGCAGATATTTGGATTGCAGGATTATATAAGAAAGCATACTATCCTGTCGTTTCAGTTGAAGATTTGGCTGGAGTTATTCCATCAGCATACAGCTTAGAGCAAAACTATCCAAACCCATTTAATCCAACAACAACTATTCAATTTAGCTTAAGGACTGACGCTAAAGTTACGTTGTCAATTTACAATATACTTGGGCAAAAAATTGCTACGTTGGTTGATCAAGAAATGAACGCTGGAGTTAAAAAGGTAACGTTTGACGCTACAAGATTAGCTTCTGGCGTATATATGTATAAACTTGAAGTTAAAGGAACTGATGGAAGCAAATTTGTCGATACAAAGAAGATGATGTTGCTGAAGTAATTTAGAGATTCTTTATAAGGCCCCGGTTGCTCCGGGGCTTTTTTGTTTAACAAGCGAATTAACAGTACATTTTATTGATTTTTATTTATATTAAATCTTTACTAAATAATAACCTTTTGTTTTATAAAAAAAATTGTTTAATTGCTTTTAATATTTAACCTCTATTTATTAAAACTTTTTTTATATTCAATCGCAGAAAAGAAAATAATCGAAAAAAATAAATAATGTTTTCATTTAAACGAGATAAGATTTTAATTCAGCTTTTATTTATGTATAAAAATTTAAGTTGAATTAAAAAAGAAAATTTGAAACGTTTTATTTCAAGCAATATATGAAATTTGCAAAAAAAGAAATTAGAAATAAAAATAATTTATTATATTAGGAAAAAAAACTTCATATATGAATTACATTTATCAATCATTCTTAAACATAGAGAATATTAAACTTTTCCTTGTTTTGATGACTTTTATAGTTTTATCCTTAATGATGTTCTTTAGAAAGATTCCAGCTTTGCTTGCTTTGCCGATAATGGCGTTTTTGTTGCCGATTATTGCTGGAGTTAACATATATGATACTATTGAATATGTTATGGGTATGGGAGCGATAAAATTATCGAAAGCTTATACAATTGCGATTTTTGGTAGCATGTTAAGCGTATTGCTTCAAAAAACTGGGGTCGCAGAAAATTTTATAAAAAAAGGGGCCGAGTTAGCTGGCGATAAGCCTTTTAGTATTGCGATAGTTATGATAATCTTGATAACGATTTTGTTTTCTACTTTGGGGGGGTTAGGAGCAATAATTATGGTCGCTACAGTGGTTTTGCCGATAATGTCGTCAGTGGGAATAGGACCAGTTACAATATGCGGAATTTTTTTGTTTGGCTTAAGTATTGGAGGATTGCTTAACGCAGGCAATTGGTCTGTTTATATAGAAACATTAAAATTAGAGGTTGGAGAAATAAAATCTTTTGCTTTAATCATGTTTGTTTTGACTTTTTCAATTGGAATAGTATACATAACTTTTCAATTATATAAAGATGGTAGAGAAATAAATTTAAAAAAAATTGGCGTTTCAATAACGTTTCTTATTTTAATGTCCTCTCTTGGAGTTCTTTTCTGGAATTATAAAATAGACGAAGAAACAAAAAAAAATCTTTGGATTTTGTTTGGCGATATACTAGGAATAGCAAAGCAAGCAATAGGTTATTTAATAGCAATGTTATTTGCTATAAGTATAATGTATTCAATCGGAATTTTAAAATCATATAAAAATATTTATTGGACGGCATATTTTACTCCGCTAGTTCCTTTGTTTTTAATATTAATTTTTGAGATGGATTTTATAGCAGCGTTTATATGTGGTTTGTTATATGGATATTTGTCAACGATGAGAAAGGGAAGTTTAAATTTATTAGTAAGGTCGATTTTTGAGGGCGGAGGACTTGTTATGCCGGCTGTAGCTTTAATGTTAGGAATAGGAATGTTATTGAATTCTATTATGGGACCTGGCGCCGAAGTTTTGAATAAAAATGGAAATTATGTACAAGGATGGCCTGTTTTGAATTTATTGAAACCTTTATTAATACAAATTACTCCAAAAAATGGATTAGAATTCGTTTTAGTGTTTTCTTTAGCCGCTCCATTAGCCCTATATCGCGGACCTTTAAATGTATGGGGCATGGGATATGGAATAGCGGCTATTTTGCTTGCATCTGGGATGGCTCCTGGAGCTATTATGGCTTTGCTGCTCGCTGTAGGGCAAATTCAAGGAATAAGCGATCCTACTAATACTCAAAACGTTTGGCTTGCAAATGAAATGAAAACTGACGCTCAAAAGATTTTATTTAACACTTTGCCATATACGTGGCTTATCGCAATAATCGGGTTAATTATTGCCGCTATGAAATATTACTAAACTAATAAAATATGAGAAAAATAAAAATTGGAATTGACGTTGGAGGCACTTTTACTCATGCCGTTGCGGTAGATATTTCGGATTTTTCTTTAGTCGGAAAAGCTTGCGTTCCAACTACGCATAAATCTGAAAAAGGCGTTGCTGAAGGCGTTGTTCAATCAATGCTCAAGTTGTTAAGAGATTATTCTATTAAACCAGAAGAAGTTGTATTAATAGCTCATTCTACTACTCAAGCTACTAACGCATTGCTGGAAGGAGACGTTGCCGCCGTAGGTATTATTGGCATGGGAAAAGGTTTGGAAGGAAAGTTTTCTAAAAAGGAAACTAACTTGAAAGATATCGAGCTGTCAAAGGGAAAATTTTTAAAGACTTATTATCGTTATTTGGATACTTCAAAAAAATTAGATGAAAAAATAGTTAAACAAACAGCATTAGATTTAATTGCCGAAGGAGCTCAAGTTTTTGTCGCATCTGAAGCTTTTGGAGTTGACGATCCTACATCTGAAGATTTTGTAGTATCAATTGTCCAAAAAATGGGATACTATGCCACGGCAGCAAGCAGAATTTCTAGATTGTATGGATTAAGAGCTCGCACAAGAACTGCAATAATAAACGCTAGTATGATGCCTAAAATGATAGAAACAGCAAATATGACAGAAAAAGCAGTTCGCGAAAGCGGTATTCAAGCTCCTTTAATGGTTATGCGAAGCGACGGCGGAATTATGGATATTGACGAAATGAGAAAGCGTCCAATATTAACGATGCTTTCAGGCCCAGCGGCTGGCGTAGCTGCGGCGTTGATGTATGCTAAAATTTCAGATGGAATTTTTTTAGAAGTCGGCGGAACTTCAACCGACATATCAGTTATCAAAAATGGCAAACCGCAAGTTAAAAGCGCTCAAATTGGCGGCAATAGATTATACTTAAAAACTTTGGACGTTAGAACTTTAGGCATAGCAGGCGGCTCTATTCCTCGGATTAGCGGAAAAAAAATAATTGATGTAGGTCCTAGATCTGCCCATATAGCTGACTTAAATTATGTTTCATTTAGTTCTGATTCAAATTTTAATAATATAAGCGTTGAAACCGTACAGCCTCTAAAAGGGGATCCTTCCGATTATATGGCAATTAAAAAAGAAAATCAAGCGGAAAATGAAAAGAAATTTTGCATAACTCCAACTTGCGCGTCGTATATTTTAAATTTAGTAAAAGAAGTTGGCCATGGTAAAGCAAATATGGACGCGCTAAAGTCTTGTTTTAGTTCTTTATCAAAATATTTTGAAAAAAAATCCGAAAAAATTGCCGAAGAAATATTGGATATTTCCGCTGAGAAAATTAGACCTGTAATTAAACAACTAATCAGAGAATATAAATTAGACGAGGATTTAATTGAATTTGTCGGCGGCGGAGGCGGGGCGTCGGCAATTGTTCCCTATACCGCTAAGGAATTGGGGTTTAATCATAAAATTGCTAAAGATTGCGAAGTAATTTCTGCTATAGGCGCAGCTCTTGGTATTATTAGAGACTCCGTGGAAAAAAATATAATCAATCCTACGGAAGCTGATATTGCTGAATTGCGACAACAAGCTATTGAATCGGTACAAAAAATGGGAGCAGAGCCGAATACTATCGAAACTTATGTTGAAATTGACAACCAAAATAAAAAAGTTACAGTAGTCGCTACTGGTTCCAGCGAAATGAGAACTAAAGATTTAAATATCAAAGAAAAATCTCTCGAAGAATTGAAAAAACTGGCTGCATTGTCGCTAAAAACAAATATAGAAAACGTTTCTTTAATCGCTCAAACAAATTTTTTAAATGTTTTTGGATTTAATTTAACAAAAAAAAGATTTTTTGGGTTGATAAAAGACGAGCATTTAAACATTAGAGTATTGGATAAAGAAGGAACTATAAAATTGCAGATTAATGACGCGGCAGTTTATCAATCAAAAGTAGGCGATGTTAAAGAAAAATTAAATCAAATCTTATCTGAACATACTACCTTTGGCGACGCGGGAGCTTTGCTGCCAGATATATTTATTTTAATAATAGGAAAAATTATCGATTTAACTGGAGTGGCCGATAGAAATCAATTGATTTCTATAGCAGATATGGAATTGAAAAATTATTCTGATGAAGAAGGAATTTCAATCTTAGTATCAGAAAAAAAATAAACTGAAGTATGAAAGAAATATTGCAAAAGATAAAAGGGGGACTAATAGTTTCCTGTCAGGCTGAAGGGGACGATCCATTTAACTCGCCCGAAGGGGTATCGCTATTTGCTCGAGCTGCTGAAATGGGCGGAGCCTGCGCAATAAGGAGCGAAGGTATTGAAAAAACAAAAAAAATTTTAGAAAGCGTGAAACTGCCCGTAATAGGTTTAATAAAATCAAAATATGACGATGGATATGTTAAAATTACTGGCTCATTTAAAGATGTTGAAAATTTATTAAAAATTGGTTGCCATATTATCGCAATAGATGGAACGTTTAGGAAAAGAGAAGGGTTAAGGGGGCCTGATTTTATTTCTGAAGTTAAAAAAAAATTTGATTGCATTGTTATGGCAGATTGTTCTAATGTAGAAGATTTAGCAGCTTGCGCAAATTCTGGCGCCGATTGCGTATCCAGCACATTGTCTGGATACACTCCAGAAACAAAACATTTGCCTAAAGATAAACCAGATTACGATCTTGTAATTGTAGGCGTAAAAAAAATTAACATTCCTTT